>ERZ1673693.225-NODE-225-length-78995-cov-53.841272_pt1 | contig 78995 bp, 55 predicted proteins | sample MGYA00580223_ERZ1673693 | MGnify/ENA primary metagenome ERZ1673693 (study PRJEB41218, sample SAMN15661741) | gut metagenome | host: Homo sapiens | place: Canada: London | collected 2015-08-20/2019-03-30 | study: EMG produced TPA metagenomics assembly of...
AGAGTTTCACAGAGGGGAGTCGGGGCAAGGTTCGTGTGCATTGTCTATACACCCTCAACCATACACCCTCAACCTTAAACCCTCATCCCTCAACAGAGTTTATCCCAGCGGATCCTCCCCGCCTCCACCGCCACCTCCGCCACCGGGCGTTTCTTCATCGTCGGTGCCGTCGGCGGGCGTCATGTTCAGTTCCTGAAGCTTGGTGTCCAGGTCGACAAAGTCGATGCGTTCTTCGGCGCGGGTGGTCGAGGTGTCCAGGTTAGGGCGGATGGCGCTCGATGCACGGAAGTTGATGCGTACCGCCTTGATCTTTTCCGCCGTGCAGTCCTTTCGCTGTTCCGAGCCTTCGGTAGTGGCCGAGAGGCTGAACACCCCAAAGCCGTCGATGCTGACCGAATGGCCGTTGTAGAGCTCCGTCCGCATGGCGGAAACGAAGTTGGTGAGTACGCTCTGGATGTCGCCCAGTGTGAGCGAGCTTTTTTCTTTCATCTGGATGGAGAGGCTTTCCAGCGTAGCCGGTTTTCCCCACACCACCAGTTGGGGGTAGTACTTGGCCGGTGCGGCCTGGTCCTGCGGGTTTTTCCGCTGGACACGTTTGAATGTGACAGACATACGAGTCTCCTTTCTTGTTTTTTCGGGTGATGAGGAGGATGCGAAAAAGGCAGGAAGGACTGAAAAAAACGGAAGTAGCGTTGGCATACATTCAAAATTAATCAGTACCTTTACCACCGGTTTGCAGAGAGCAGCACCGCCGGCGGATGACAACCGCCCGATGCAGCCTTCTCCTGTCCGGCCTGCCGATGTAGGCATTTCCTCTGAATCAGTAAGTTAAGCGGTGTGCACCAACCGCGTCCATGGTCTCCGGAAGTGGACAAGGCAAAGGTCCGCAAACTTTCCGACAAGGGTGGGACAACCGGTGTCGGGACGGGTGCTACTTGGACGAACTGGTGTCGGTGTTTAACGTTTATTTACTTCGGCACCCTTGAAAAAACGCATCAACTGCAATTTTGAAGTCGGAAAACATTTAAAAACTTAGCTTGAAAATGACACTGACATTGATTATCGTGCTGGCACTGATGGTTGTGCTGGCATTGGCCATCGGCGTGCTGGCCATTGTGAACCGCCGTATGCGCAGAAAGCACAAACAGGAAAGAGAGGAACTGGAACGCCAATATCGGGCCGTGGACGAACTGCTGAATACTGAGGCATGGAAACTGGACGAACTGTGGACAAACTCCCAGCGGCTGGAAAACGAACTGGAAGTGTTCGTGCGGATGCTGGACGAACAGAACGTCAGGAGTGAAAGGCGTTTGGGGTTAGGCAAGAATTACGGTAATTTCATGGGGGAAGCAGCCGAGGAAATTGCGAAAAAAATTGCTGAAATAGATGCCGACAGAAACACATGCGAATCATGTACAAAAGCAACATCGGAAAACGAAGAGGATGAGAAAAAGAAACGCAAAAGGCGGACCAAGTATTACACAATCGCTGAAGACGATTTAGAAGAAAGGCTGCTGAACGAAGGAGAAAGCAATTTTTGCTTAATAGAGAAGCAACCCACCACCGACATCTACGAGCTTCGGAAACTGCGCGACATGCTGAAACACCTCAAGCAACTCAACGAAGAACACCGCGAAGTAAGCTACAACGCCCTGCGCGAACTGAAGCGCATCCGCCGCGAGATAGATAGAATCAGCAAACGCACGGAAAAGGCGCGCGAGGACAGGAAGAAAGAAAAGTAAAAAAAGAGGCATGCACCACAGAGGTGCACAGAGTTTCACAGAGGAAGCACCACATTAAACGTAACGCCCCGCGACATTGCTTGTGGCGGGGCGTCGGATTGTTTGTAACGGCACACAACAAACGGTGTGGCGTCAGGGCTCGTCGAAGTGGCGAACCAGCAACTCTACCTGACGGCGGCTGAAGGTCTGCTCGTTGCGTCCTTCAGGACCTTCCTCGTAGAGCGCACGGCGCAAGGCATCGCTGCGTTCTATCCAGCGGTGGAGCTTGCGCAACGCACAGCGGGGTGTGAGGTCGGGAAAATAGAGTTGGGCAAATTCGGCCTTACGGTAGGGCCGGATAACGAAGGGGCGGTCGGCTCCTTCGTCGGGAATCAATTCGGGTTTCATAGCGTTTGAATTTTTAAGTTTCTGAGTTTTTAAGTTTTATAGCCAAACAGAAATATCCAAAGAATATTTCCGCTTAGGAAATTAGAAGGAGGTTAGTAGTTAAGGAGTTAAGGAGTTAAGAAGTTAAGGAGTTAAGCCGATAGATAGACTACTCTAAACCATTAACCATTCACCATTAATCATTAACCATTAACCATTTACCATTTACCATTCACCATTTACCATTTTCTTCGAACGAACCGGTGTCCGGAAATTTCACCATCCGGCGACTCTGTTCCGCAGCTGCCGAGGGCTCATTTTAGGGCTCAGGTTCACTATGAGCCTTCTGCACGGGTGCAGATTCCGATTTTCGATAACCATCTTCCTCTTTTACAAGTAGTTCCGACTGTACAGCCTTGCGGAGTATCCGCTTGGCCGAACTTAGCGGAATGCCTGCGGGAACAGCTGCATTGACAAACTGTTTGTACGAGAATTTCGCAGGAAGCGATTCCAGTACGACCGCTATCCGGTGAGGACGTTGCAACGCCACGACGGGCCTTGCGCTGTCCGGCAGGGTGGAACTGAGCAGCAGGCTGTGCTCCAGCAGCGTCTGCGTGATGAGCAGGGCGTTGCGGAAGTCGGTGTCCGTGCAGCGGTACTCGGGCGCCTGGCGGAAGTCGGCCCACTTGCGGAAGGCCGTGAACAGCGCTGCCAGACGCATGGCCAGCAGGCCGTGGCGGAAGATGATGCCAAGCACGGCATCGCGCCCCTCGGCATGGGCATCGGCCAGCAGGCGGCTGAAGCAGGCCGTATGCTCGCCCCACTGTTCGGGGCTGAAGGTGACCAGCGTAGGGCTTTTCAGCAGTCCCAGGTGGATGGGCAGCAGTTCTTCGCTCAGGCGGCGGAAGTGGCTGTAGCGGTCGGTCTGTGCGTCGTCGGGCGCACACGACTCCCACTGCACTGCCGGCGGACGGGTGCACACGGCAAAGCGGCTGTAGAGCCCCGACTCCAGCGAACGGAAAAAGGCGCAGAACTGTTCGGGCGTGCCCGACATGACGAGCGACAGCCGCGGACGACGTGCCACGAGCGGTGCCCCGTCCACCTTGTACGACGACCCTACCTCTTCGTGGTGGGCAGCCTTCAGCAGGATGTCCTCGAAGTGGCCGTAGTCGGTGCCGATGGCATCGCACAGGGTGGCCATCTCCGTAGTGGCCATGGCACAACCCACCTGTCCCGAAGCCGCCAGACTCTCTATCAGCCGGCTTTTGCTGATGGTGGCCGGCAGCTTGAAGTACTGCAGCACGGTCTTGGACGGGCGCAGGTCGCGATTGGGCTTGCGCTGCTGCTTGCGTGCTTCGGCCAGTTCCAGCTCCCACAGGGTACGTGCTTCGTCGGCAGCCTCCTGCTGCTCCTCGCGACAGCGGGCATACCAGTCTTCGGTAGCATCGAGCAGCGAGGCGGTGAAGGCTATCACGCCCTTCCCCGTACCGGCGGGCGCCACTACGGCCAGATAGAAGTGAGGCGAGTGTTCCACTCCCTTGTAGACGAAGCGCACACCCGTCAGCAGCGCACTGCAACTGTTGAGCGCCCCCATCAGCAGGAAGTCGCGTTCGCGGTCGTTGCAGGCGGGCTCGACGCAGCGTGTCAGCAGCGGAGGCAGCGTGTCGTACACCGTGGCAGGAATGAGGGGAACGGAGGAGATGAGCGCTTCATTATTTTCCAACAAATCGTCCGCATCGGCTGCCGCCTGGCCCCGTGGGGAAGGCTCATAGTGAGCCTGAGCCCTAAAATGAGCCCTCGCACCGGAAGCGTCGGCCGGTGGAAGCCGGTCAACATATTGATAACCAGACAGTACACGCGAACGTATGTCATCGGACGTAAAATCGTCCGAAGCATGGCGGTAGCTGAAGACCTGGATGAGACGTTCCAGTTCGGATGCCGAAAAACCTTTACGACGGGCGGCGTGCCCCAGCTTCAGTGCGACGTCGTTTCGTCCGCCCCGGACGAAGGGATGACGGTGCTCGAAGTCGCTGACAAACTGTTCGAGGAAGCCCGGCGCGGCAGCCGGCGTTGCGCCCTGTGCGGAGGCTTCGGCGGCGGGGACCGGAGAGGGAATGTCCGCCGCATCGGCATCGCTGCCCGCTTCGGCGGCGGGTACAAAGGGAAAGACCTCGGCTTCGGGGGCATACCAGGCAGCGGGGTCCCAAGAGTAGTAGCAGGGCTGGGTCAGGATGCGGCATTTTTCGTCGTAAGGATGGGCGGCACAGGTGCTCACGGCACTTCCCACCGCCGCATAGAGGGCGCGGTAGTTGCGGGCGGCATCGTCGGGACTGACGCGAGCCACTACCTTCAGGCCGTTGCCCGAGATGCTGCGGAAGGCGGCCACCACCCAGGGCAAGGTGCTGACGCGGCGTACGATTTCGTCCGTACGTTCGTCGGTATGGTCCAGGTCGATGCACAGCAGTCCGCTGTAGCTCGTCAGGTTGCGCACGGCATGCCCGCCCCGGCAGGTGCCTGCCGTTACCACACAGGGTGTGCGCCCCTTCAGCGCCTGCGCTTCGGCCTTACGGTCCGGCTGCGCGGCCAGTCGGCGGTAGTTCAGTGTGTGCGCCTTGAAGTCATCGCCGCGTATGCGCCCGATGAAGCAGGCAAAGGGAATGTCGCGGGGCTTTTTGCTCCTGACGTCCGGAAATTCGGAAATCAGGAACGGTTCGTGTTTTGCAGTTGATGTTTCCATAGCAACTATCATGTTTTATAGTCCGGCCGCCAGCACCATTGCTGCGGCCACTGCAAAACAAAGCAAAATATTCGGAACCGTTTCCCGATTTCGGAGTACTTATTTCCGTAAGTGTCTGAAAGCCAGACGGGCGTAGGGAGCGTAGTACTCAGAATGCAGTTTTATGTTTTTTTAGGAGAAAGACACCGCAACTTTCCGTGAATTTCCGTGTAATGCCGAAAGGAAAGCAGCTTCTTCATTTGACCTCCCGCTTGACTCTAACGACCAAACAACAATTCATAATCTCTGCGGGAAGCAGGCACCGCCCATTCTTCGGGAATGAATTTCCACTGTCCCAAAGCCTGAGGATCTATCACTCCCTTCTGTTCGATATACTGCATCAGATAAAAACGCAAATCCTTATCGGTAGAATACAGGATACGTTCCTTCAGCTTGTCTTGAGGAATGCCTGCTCCCTTGGTCAGCAACTCTCCTCCCCCATTTCCCCGGTAAGAATTCAATGCGACCTTATACCGCTTGCCCATGTCAAAAGGAGAACCGTCGGCCATGCTGATAATGTTCACCTTCTCTCCCACAGGTTTTGTTACATCTACCGTATAGACAATGCCTGCTGCCGAATCGAAATTGTAACTGAAATTACAGAACATGGCCCGATCTTCGGCTCCCTCACGAGGTTCTTCACGCAACAGCAGCAAATGGTCATCAGGCGATTTCATCTGGGCAGTCCACAATCCGTAAGACATTTCAAGCATGTCGTGAATCTCTTTTCCCGAAAGCCACATGGTATAAAGCATATTCTCGTATTTGTACAAATTGAACATATCGCTTACAAACACGTCGCCAGCCTTAATCTCGGTATCGTAGGACAAAGGAGCCACAAAGGAAATCTCGGCCTGCCCAATCTGCAACTGCAACGTGTGGATAAGATCGACAAAAGCGGAAGAGCCGAAATATGCCGGACGAGTAGAAATCGTCTTTGTAAACCGGCCTATCTTTTTGGAAACAAACTGCTGAATGGTATCATATTGCGATGCAAACTGCTTCATGAACGCAGCACTTGGCTCATACGCATCCATTGCCGAGAGCCTTCCGTCAATCTGCTTGCTCACCACCTTGCCATCCTGCATTTGCAGCGTTACGTCAATGTCCGATACAACGACTCCTTTATTGGCCGGATCTATCACCAGGACAGAATCACCCGCCACATTCTGTATTTTCTTGCACTCGCGTGCATGATCGTGCCCCATCAGCACAATATCAAACCCCGGAATATTGCGGGCTACTTCCACCGAAGCATTCTCTCTGTACTTACCGCTCATCAGTACCGCGTTCTGTCCGGCATGGAACATACCAATCAGCAAGTCCGGCTTCTCCTGTTCACGAATCGTCTTCACCCACTTACGGGCAGTCTCTTCCATGTCGTCAAAACGCAGCCCTTGCCATAGGTTCTCTGACAGCCACGCAGGAACAGCAGGAGTAATCATGCCTAACACTACGATTTTCACGCCATCCCGTTCCAGCACCTCGTAAGGTTTAAAATGGGGCTTACCGGTCGATACCTCTACGATGTTGGCTCCCAATACAGGGAAATGGCAATCGCGGGTCCAACGGTCGAAAACAGCCCGTCCGGTCTCTACATCGTGGTTTCCCATATTTCCGGCATCGTAGCCCATATAGTTCATCATGTCGGCTGTCACATGTACCGAAGCCGTATCCATATAATTATAGTAATAGGCCGTAGGCTGTCCCTGAAGAATGTCTCCATTATCCAACAGAATAAGATTATCACCATAGCTCTCACGCTCTTTCTGCACAAAACTATGTACTCTCGACAAGCTGCCCACAGCCTCCTTCTGAAGAATAAAATCGTAAGGATAATAATTGCCATGAATGTCGCTGGTCTGAACGATTTTCAATTTTACTTCTTCATGCTGGGCACTCAGTGTCCCCGACAGAAGGAACATACTCACAAAAATACATGCACGAATCTTCATAACATAAAGTTTTTAAAGTTCACAAATATAGAAGTTTTTTTCGTACTTTTGGCCGCTTTATATCATTTAACTCAACCTTCGCAAGCTCAAGTTGCAGTTGACGAGTAACAAGTAGACGAGTCGACAAGGCGTTTGCAGCAAGCCGTTTCAAGTGGCATTTCACCAAGCAGGGACGTTCCGGCCTGGCAGACTTGTTAACTGAATCCTTGTCAACGAAGAAGTTGAGCACTTGCGAAACTTGAAAGAAACATAAAAAAGTACACTATAATGACTCAGACCTTTCACCGGATGCTTTCGGCCACCCTCGGCATTCCGGAAAAACAAATCGAGAAAACGCTCTCTCTGCTCAGTGAAGGAGCGACCATTCCCTTTATCAGCCGCTACCGGAAAGAAGCTACCGGCGGTCTGAACGAAGTGCAAATAGAAGCCATACAGATTCAGTACGACAAACTGAACGAACTGGCCAAGAGAAAAGAAACAATCGTCCACGCCATAGAGGAACAGGGAAAGATGACTGCCGAACTGCAAAAGCGCCTTGACGAAACGTGGGACAGCGCAACCTTAGAGGACATCTACCTGCCCTACAAACCCAAACGGAAGACTCGCGCAGAAATTGCCCGCCAAAGAGGACTGGAACCGCTGGCCACCCTGCTGATGCTGCAACGCGAACCCAACCCGGAAAAAAGAGCCGAGGCTTACGTAAAAGGAGAAGTGAAGAACGTGGAAGAAGCCATGAAAGGTGCACGCGACATCATAGCCGAACAAGTGAACGAAAACGAACGGGCACGCAACTGCATCCGAAACGCTTTCGCCAGACAGGCCATACTGACCGCTAAAGTCGTCAAGGGAAAGGAAGAAGAGGCTGCCAAATTCAGAGACTACTTCGACTGCTCCGAACCACTGAAACGATGCAGTTCGCACCGGCTGCTGGCCATCCGCCGCGGCGAGGCGGAAGGTCTGCTGAAAGTCAGCCTGGGACCAGATGACGATGAATGCACCGAACGCCTGGAACGCCTGTTCGTCCGCAGCAACAACGCATGTGGGCAGCAAGTGGCACAGGCTGTGCAGGATGCTTACAAACGACTGCTGAAACCGTCCATCGAAACCGAATTTGCCGCACTGAGCAAGGAGCGGGCCGATGACGAAGCCATACGGGTATTTGCCGAAAACCTGCGTCAACTGTTGCTGGCCTCTCCCCTCGGACAGAAAAGGGTCATGGGCATAGATCCCGGTTTCCGGACGGGATGCAAGGTTGTCTGTCTGGATGCACAGGGCAATCTGTTGCATAACGAGAACATCTACCCTCACCCACCCGTGAGCAAACCCAAAGAAGCGTTCGCCAAAGTACAGAAAATGCTGGAAACCTACAAGATAGAAGCCATTGCCATCGGCAATGGAACAGCCAGCCGCGAAACAGAAGAGTTTCTTAAGCAGCACACCTTCAGACAGGACATACAGATTTTTGTCGTCAGCGAACAGGGTGCCTCTATCTATTCGGCTTCGAAAATAGCCCGTGAAGAGTTCCCTGATTACGACGTAACTGTCCGGGGAGCCGTGTCCATTGCCCGACGCCTGATGGATCCCCTGGCCGAACTGGTAAAAATTGACCCGAAATCGATCGGTGTAGGCCAATACCAGCACGATGTAGACCAAAGCAAGCTGAAGAAATCGCTCGATCAGACTGTAGAGAGCTGTGTCAATCTGGTAGGAGTCAACCTGAATACCGCAAGCACCCACCTGCTTACCTACATTTCCGGATTAGGACCACAGCTGGCACAGAACATCGTCAACTATCGTGCAGAAAACGGTGCTTTCACTTCACGCAAGGAGCTGCTGAAAGTGCCCCGGATGGGAAACAAAGCTTTTGAACAGTGTGCCGGTTTCCTCCGGATTCCCCATGCGAAGAACCCGTTGGACAATACGGCCGTACACCCCGAAAGTTATTGCATCGTCGAGCAAATGGCCAAAGACCTGGGATGCAACGTAAGCGAACTGATAGCCAGCAAAGAACTGAGAAAAAACATCAAGCCTGAACGTTATCTCACCCCCACCGTCGGAATGCCTACCTTGCAGGACATTCTGCAGGAGTTGGAAAAGCCGGGACGCGACCCCAGAGGCCCGATTAAAGTATTCGAATTCGACAAAAACGTTCGGACCATAGACGACCTGCAAGTCGGCATGGAGCTGCCGGGCATCGTCAGCAACATAACCAACTTTGGAGCATTCGTCGACATCGGCATTAAAGAAAACGGACTGGTCCATCTATCCCAACTGGCCGACCGTTACATCTCCGACCCCAATGAAGTAGTCAGCATTCATCAGCACGTACGGGTGAAGATTCTTAATATCGACCTGGAGCGCAAACGAATACAGCTTACAATGAAAGGAGTCAATAGCGGGAACTAAAATAATGGAGAATGGAGAATTGATAATGGATAATGGAGAATGACCTGCGGATGAACAGGAAATAATTCTCAATTATCCATTCTCAATTTTCAATTATCCATTCTCAATTTTCCATTCTCCATTCTCATAATAATGAGGGTTCCCGCAATCAGCAGCAGTGTACAAAGCAAAGAGCCCTCAAAGCCAAAGTTTCCTCCGTTCATCCATTCATTTGCCGACAGGCGAAGATTCAGCAGGCTTTCGCCAAAACGGATGCCACTTACTTCATAGCCCAACACCGGCCCCTGCAACCAATTCCAGAACCAATGCACAGCAATCGGGAAACTCAGATTACGGGTATATATATAAGAAGCTCCCAGCATCATCCCCGCCAACAAGATGTTGAGGAATGGCAAAACAGAAAAATCCGGATTGGCAAAATGGAACAACGAGAACAGCACGGACGAAAGAAACAGGGCCAGGAATTTATTCATCCCCGAATCGAGCATATGGCCAAGCACAAAGCCACGCAATGTCAGTTCCTCGAAAAAGGCAACTATAGCAAAAAAAGCCAACGAAACAAGCAATGAATCAGGGCGGAACGACACCGAAACCACTTCCACACTGCCTGCCAACAAGCTGACGCCAAAGCCTATCGCATAAAGTGCAACGGCAAACAGCATTCCCCTGCACCAGTCCTTCGCATATCCCTTGAAATGCAATCCCAATGCCGAAAAAGGCAGACCACGCATACGCAACACAAGCCATGCGGAAAACAGCGAGGCCAACAATAGCAACAACTCGTCTATTACAGTCAACCACTGCTGCCCCGCCCCTCCTTCTTCAGCAAAGAAGACGGAAAACAAAAGCCCGAGAACAGAATAAGTCAACAAAAAGACAAACAAGAACAACAAAATATCAAACACCATTTTAGCAAACCGCTTCCAGGTGGCACCGGCCGATGGCACTCCACTCTTTTCACTGCAATTCATTTCGGTCATACCCTTCATAATAAAATAGGTTAATATCCGACAAAAGTAACAATAAAAAGAAAAAAGTTCACCTCAACTTAAACAATCTTTTCTATATTTGAAGCTATAAACTTTCGCAAGCTCAAGTTGCAGTTGACGAGCAACAAGTTAACGAGTTGACAAGGTGTTTGTAGCGAGCCGTTTCAAGCGGCACTTTATCAAACAGGGCATTCCAGGCTTGTAGACTTGTTGACTGAAGCCTTGTCAACTAATAAGTTGAGCACTTGCGAAACTTAAAAATCACTTAAGACATGAAATTACAGAGCATCCTTTCCATTGTTGTCGGATTAGGAATTACACTGACTGTTTCCGCGCAACAAAAAAAAACATATTATGTCCCTAAAGCAGGTACACTGACCGAACTGATCAAAGAAAATGAAGCCAACGAAATAACCTACCTGACGCTTCAGGGCAAATTGAACGCCATCGACTTCCGCTATCTGAGAGACGGATTCAGCAAACTGACGGTATTGGACATATCGAATGCCTCCATCAGCATGTATGCCGGCAAAAACGGCACTTCTCCCGACCGTTTCTACATCTATCCTGCCAATTGTATTCCTGCCTACGCTTTCTGCAAGCAGACCAACGATACCACTTTTGTCGGGAAAGAGTCTTTGACCCGCGTAATTCTGTCCGATAAGACTAAAAACATAGAGGATGCGGCGTTCAAGGCCTGCAAGAACCTGAAGATTTGCCAGATACGCAAAAAGACACCTCCCAATCTGCTCAAAGAGGCCTTGGCCGATAGCATAACCGCCATTTTTGTGCCGCTGGGATGCAGCGATACCTACAGGGTAAAAGACAACTGGGGAACGTTTGCCTTTATCGAAGGAGAGCCCTTAGGCATTACCGTGCAAGTAGGTGCCATGGGAAGCCTGGCAAGCGAACTGGTAAAAAAAGGCATCCAGCCCAAAGAAGTGAACTTCCTGACCGTAGAGGGAAAACTGGACGAAGCAGACTTTACACTGATACGGGACTATATGCCCAATCTGGTTTCCATCGACCTGACGCAGTGCAATGCAACTGCCATTCCTGATTATACCTTTACACAGAAAAAGTATCTGCTGAATATAAAGCTGCCACATGGGCTGAAAACCATCGGTCAGCGTGCATTCAGTGGTTGTACCCGCCTGTGCGGAACACTGATGCTTCCTGCCAGCGTGACGGCCATCGAATACGGTGCCTTTATGGACTGTGACAATCTGCGCCACGTCGTAGCAACAGGCAACAGCATCACAACTTTAGGAGACAACCTGTTCGGAAACAATAACGACAAGCTGATCTATCAGAAAAAATAAAAAATGAGGAATGAAAAAAATGAAGAATGGCAAATGGTTAATGATTAATGGTTAATGGTAAATGACAAGTCAATTCTTCATTCATCATTAACCATTAATCATTCTTCATTTTCCTATCAGGCACCGTACATACGTGCCTTCAGCTCCTTGATATGATCTGACGTGATGTATTCATCATACTCCATCATCTTGTCAATGATGCCATTGGGCGTCAGCTCTATAATACGGTTGGCAACGGTCTGAATGAACTCATGGTCGTGAGAAGAGAAAAGAACGTTGCCCTTATAAATCTTCAAGTTATTATTGAAGGCCTGAATGGATTCCAGGTCCAGATGGTTGGTCGGAGTGTCCAGTATCAGGCAGTTTGCATTACGCAATTGCATACGGGCAATCATACAACGCATTTTCTCGCCTCCGGACAGCACACTGACTTTCTTCAGCACCTCTTCGCCCGAGAACAGCATACGGCCCAGGAAACTCTTCATATAGACTTCGTTGCCTTCGCCATATTGGCTCAGCCAGTCTACCAAGTTCAAATCAGTATTAAAGAACGACGTATTGTCCAGCGGCAAATAAGCCGTAGTAATGGTAACACCCCAATTGTAACGTCCGGCATCCGGCTTCATGTTTCCGTTGATGATCTCAAACAAAGCAGTCATCGCACGCGGATCGCGGGACAGAAAGACAATCTTGTCTCCCTTCTCGACATTGAAGTTCACGTCGCGGAACAGTACCGTACCGTCTTCCAACGTTTTCGTCAGGCCCGACACTTCCAGAATCTGGTTGCCCGGTTCACGTTCCGGCGTAAAAATAATGCCTGGATATTTGCGTGAAGAAGGCTTGATTTCTTCCACATTCAGTTTCTCCAGCATCTTCTTACGGCTGGTCGTCTGCTTGCTCTTGGCCACATTGGCACTGAAACGACGGATAAATTCTTCCAGCTCTTTTCTTTTCTCTTCAGCTTTGGCCTTCTGGTTCTGCTGCTGACGAAGCGCCAGCTGGCTGGACTCGTACCAGAAACTATAGTTACCGGCAAAAAGGTTTATTTTACCATAATCGATGTCCACCGTATGCGTACAAACCGAATCCAGGAAATGTCGGTCGTGGCTGACAACCAGCACCGTGTGTTCAAAGTTCGAAAGATACTCTTCCAGCCAGGTGACCGTTTCCATATCCAAGTCGTTGGTAGGCTCGTCAAGCAGCAAGTTGTCAGGGTTTCCATATAAGGCCTGCGCCAACATCACACGCACCTTCTCCTTATTGTTCAGTTCGCCCATCATCACATAGTGCTTGTCTTCCTTTATGCCCAGGCCACTCAGCAAAGCCGCAGCGTCACTTTCGGCATTCCATCCGTTCAGTTCGGCAAATTTCTCTTCCAGTTCGGAAACCTTCAATCCATCCTCGTCGGTAAAGTCTTCCTTGGCATACAATGCATCGCGCTGCTTCATGATGTCCCACAAGACAGTATGCCCCATCATCACAGTGTCCATCACCGTGAAAGCATCCCACTTGAAGTGGTCCTGGCTCAAAACGGAAAGCCGTTCTCCGGGTCCCAATGTAATCAGACCTTTTGTTGGCTCCAGCTCCCCGGATATCGTCCGCAAAAAAGTAGATTTTCCGGCTCCATTCGCCCCAATTATACCATAACAATTACCGTTCGTAAACTTCAGATTTACGTCATTAAACAACACTCTTTTACCAAATTGCACTGCAACATTCGAGACTGTAATCATCTTCCTATCTTTGAATTTATTTACAAATTACGAGCTAATACCCTATATTCATTCATTTTGCCGGCAAAGATACGATTATTTCAGGAATAGAAACAGAGAAACGCTGTCAATCTGGCATAAAAGTGTTAACTTTGCAGCGTTTTTATACAAAAGCATTTTTGGCAAAGTTTTTGTAGGAACAGAAATTAAGAAAATGCAAAACTTAAACCTTAGAAACGATGAAAGATAAAAAATATTACAGAAACAATAAGCATAATAACAATATGAATCCAGAAAAAGAAAACAACAGAGAAGAGAATCTGGGTACTCAGAATGCCCATCCTAACGAGCAGGAAGAGGTTGCAACAGATCAGAATGAAGTTCGTGAGGAAGAAAACACTTCCATGAGTAACGAGGAAAAGCTGGCTCAGGAATTGGAAAAAGCCCAGCACATGCTCGAAGAGCAAAAAGACAAATATCTGCGCCTGTCGGCCGAATTTGACAACTACCGCAAACGGACCATGAAGGAGAAAGCCGAACTCATCCTGAACGGAGCAGAAAAAAGCATCAGCAGCATTCTGCCCATTGTCGACGACTTTGAGCGTGCCCTTAAGAATATCGAGACTGCCACCGATGTAGCAGCAGTCAGAGAAGGCGTTGAGCTTATCTACAACAAATTCATGAAGGTACTGGAACAGAACGGAGTAAAAGTCATCGAGACCCAGGAAAAGGAACTCGATACAGACTTCCATGAAGCAATCGCCGTCATTCCGGCTCCCACAGAAAACCTGAAGGGAAAGATTTTGGATTGCGTTCAAACAGGTTATACTCTAAATGACAAAGTTATCCGTCATGCCAAAGTGGTAGTCGGAGAATAAAAATGACACTTGCGAAACTTAAGTAATATGGAAAAAAGAGATTACTACGAGGTATTAGGCGTTGACAAAAAAGCATCTGCAGACGAAATAAAGAAGGCTTATCGAAAGAAAGCCATCCAATATCACCCGGACAAAAACCCGGGCGATAAAGAAGCGGAAGAAAAATTCAAAGAGGCAGCCGAAGCTTACGACGTATTGAGCAATCCGGAAAAACGGGCCCGTTACGACCAGTTCGGACATGCCGGAGTAAGCGGAGCAGCCGGCAACGGCGGACCGTTCGGAGGCTTCAGCGGTGGTATGTCAATGGATGATATCTTCTCCATGTTTGGCGATATTTTTGGCGGCCACGGCGGATTCGGAGGCGGATTCGGAGGATTTGGCGGTGACGGAGGTGCGCAGCAGCGTCGCTATCGCGGCTCCGACCTGCGGGTAAAGGTTAAACTGAATCTGAAAGAAATTTCAACCGGAGTAGAAAAGAAGTTCAAGCTGAAGAAATATGTTCCCTGTAGTCATTGCCATGGTACGGGAGCAGAAGGAAACGGCGGAACCGAAACCTGTCCGACCTGTAACGGCAGTGGTACAGTCATTCGCAAGCAGCAGACAATTCTTGGCACCATGCAGACACGCAGCACGTGTCCTACCTGTGGCGGTGAAGGCAAAATCATTAAAAACAAATGTAAGGAATGTGGCGGTGAAGGAATTGTCTACGGAGAAGAAGTAGTAACCGTAAAGATTCCGGCTGGAGTGGCCGAAGGCATGCAACTCTCCATGAGCGGAAAAGGAAACGCCGGCAAGCACAACGGCATCCCCGGCGATTTGCTGATTCTGATAGAGGAAGAAGCTGACAAGGAACTGATCCGCGACGAAAACGATCTGATCTACAACCTCCTGCTTAGCTTCCCTACCGCAGCACTGGGCGGAACTGTGGAGATCCCGACCATCGACGGAAAAGTAAAAGTAAAAATAGAATCGGGAACCCAACCGGGCAAAGTGCTTCGCCTGCGTGGCAAAGGTCTGCCGAGCGTAAACGGATATGGAACAGGCGACCTGCTTGTGAATATCAGCGTATACGTTCCCGAAACTTTGAGCAAAGACGAAAAGAAGCAACTGGAGGAAATGGAGAACTCGGACAACTTCAAGCCCAACACTTCCATCAAAGAAAAGATATTCAAAAAGTTCAGAAGCCTGTTCGACTAAATAACAGCAGGCACTGTATAAAAGTATAAGAAACTGTCCTGAAAAGGCATGGCCCACCCCAAGAAGGTCTGAAGGATTTTCGATTCTTCATCAGCTTACTTCGGTTGTGGTCCATGCCTTTTTTTATATAATATGATATTCTTTTGAAGCTTCAACGATACAACTATCACAAAAAATGCTATATTTGCAATGGAATAGAACTTCGACAAGGGACGTTTATTCCCTAAACACACAGTATTAAAAAGATTACGTTATGAAAAAAATCAATCTTAAAATGGCAGCTACCGTAATGATCTGCGGTGCTTTTCTCTTAAGTTCTTGTGTAGGTTCATTCGGCTTGCATAGCAAGTTGGTCAACTGGAATCAAAGTATTGGCAACAAATTTGTCAACGAACTCGTATATCTGGCATGCAACATCATTCCTGTGTACGGAGTATGCTATCTGGCCGATGCAGTTGTCATTAACTCCATTGAATTCTGGAGCGGCAGCAATCCGATGGCCAGCGTGGGCGACATTAAGAAAGTGAAAGGTGAAAACGGGGATTATCTGGTAAAGACACTCGAAAACGGATACTCCATTACCAAAGAAGGAGAAAATCTCTCCATGGAACTGGTCTACAACAAAGAGGCTAACACCTGGAACGTTGTAGCAGACGGAGTAAGCACCGAACTGTTGCAAATGAACAACGACGGCACCGCACAGATGTATCTGCCCAACGGAGAGGCCATGAACGTCACCTTGGATGCACAAGGCGTAGCAACTGCTCGCCAGGCTACTATGGTGAACACTTATTACGCCGCCCGCTAATTTTCATAATACAAGTTTCGCCGGGTAACAGCACAAGTCCTGCACACATTTCTATGCGGGAAGGCTGTACCCGGCGAAACTTTGTTTAATTGAATATACTGTCTAACACATGAACCAGTTTCTTTTTAGATATATCCACAAAAAGAATTTTCCCGTCAGGACCAATCAGATAATTCGCAGGAACCGTTTCTATATGCAAGCGCTCAATGCTTCTATACAATTCTCCTTGACTGTTTATCCCCGATAAGTTATAGATTTTAGGATTGAGTGTTTGGATGGTGTTTTTCCACTTCTTTTTGTTGTTATCCAATGAAATATTGTATATCAACAATTTTTCCCCATATTTCTCTGGCAACTGATCGATAAATTTCAAATTGAGCAGACAGGGCACACACCATGTAGCCCAAAAGTTTACGAAAACATATTTCTCTGTCTGAATAGGAAGTTGTCTTGTAACGTCGTTTGTATCAGATACTTCTATATTCCAAAGTGCATATCTTCCGGTAACTTCCAGTTCATTTTGCATGTCCAGACTCACTGGCATCGATTCTTTCTTTTGGTTTTTTAATACCCTCTTTTTTGCCCGTATTGCACTTAATCTCGCCAGATTTTGGCGCGATTCTTCGCTACCGGGCGGACATCTTTTCCTATCGGGTTTCAGTCGCCACATTTTTTTATAAAGAGGAAAACGCGAAATGACTTCTGCTCTCATTTTCTTTACAGAATCTTCACCATAATCATTGACAGACAATAAAACTGCACGCAACCATGCTATATAAGGGTAAGTTGTGCTTTTAAGAGATTGGATTTCATTACGTCTGAGTTTTGCTTCTATTTCTTTAATTTCAGCAGTCAATACCTGATAGCTTGAATCCGTTTGATAGACAGTCATTTTTTCCAATAAGCCAAATCTCTGTTGTAACAAACTGTCTCTGCGGTTAAAATAATCGGCTTCTTCATTTGTCGCAGGCGAACCTGCTACTTTTTTCATAACCACATTTTGCCAATCCGCATCATTGATGTGAATAGAAATGCTATCTCCGGGAGTTGCAACTATATCCACTTCTCCCGGACCTTGTTTTTCAAATAAAAGAGATACCATTTCTTGTTCGGGTACAAATCCATACAAATGCACAGTCTTATCTTGTGGCGACAACAAAGCCGAATCTTCTATGTAGCATTCATTATAACGTAAATAATGAAGATATACATATTGCGACGGAATGCATAAGGAGCTATCTGCTGTCACTGTAATACAAAAGTTCTTTTCAGGGCCTTTACTTGAAGTCAGAGCCAAAAGAGTTAAACATAAGAAGGCAGAAAGCAATGTTTTCATAAGATTCTATTATTTTAACGACTACCACAATGTTCTCCGAGTCTAAAGTTACAGAAATTATTTGTGTGACCGATGATTTTTGCAAGGAATTTTGATTACAACAGGAAAAATATATAATTGAAGATAAGCAAAGGAAAGCTATGTGCAGATAAATGATTATTAGTCAGGCTCTGTTTGAGAACCTTTTCCTTAACGCCATACAGCTTGTCACTAAAGTTAAAACAATATGAAGAACTCACTGATAAGTATTGCATTGACGTAAATTTTGTCAATGACGGACAACAGTCTATTTTCTAATTTAAGTTTCGGATTTGATATTTCTCCGGTAATTAAGCAGTTAAGAAGTTAAGTCGATACCTTTATAATGGTTAATGATCAATGGTTAATTTCATTCTTCATTTTCTCGCCTATTAGCTTTTAACTCCTGCAAGTTTAGCTTCGCTCCAAACATCTTCTAATTGTTATATGAAGGTATAGTCGGTAAAACCGAAACTTGAGTTTTCTAATTTTATACCGAACTCACGTTATAAGTTAAGGGGCTTCTAAACACTTTCAGGAATCAATAACACCGGAATCCGAGCTAATGTTACCTGTATTTTTCCCATAAATATTGCAACGGGCTTAGCAGACGTGCGGTAACGCTTCTTTCGTCTGTCAGTATTTGTGCCGTTCCGGCCAGCTCACCGCTAAAGTCCAGTGTTTTTCCATAAGATGTATTCAATTCTTGCGGCAGGCTGACGGTCACCGTATATGTACCGGCTTCGTCAGCCAGCAACGACACAGTCTGTACCTGTCCTGTCAGAAAGCCGAACTCCATATACGGATAGCCTGTCACACTGATGTTTACCCGCTGCCCCGGCTTCACTTTCCCCGATCCCGAGTCCGGCAGTTTGATTTTTCCAATAATGGCCCCCGTGTCCTCGGCTACAATCGAAAACACTTTGTCTCCGCCATTCACATTCTGATTCTTCTGCCACACATCGTTGTACGACAATATTCCGTTGGCCGGACTGACAAACAGAAAGGACAGTTCCCAGTCATCCATCTGTGTTTTCAGTTCATCCAATGCCGTTTTCAAGGCTGTCAATTGCGTGTTTTTCTCACGTTCCCGCTCCATCTTTGTCTCTATCATGCTTTGTTCCAATTGCGCTTCCTGAATACGGGCTGTCGATAGCGAAGTCATCAGTTGTTCAGTTCCTTGCCGCTTGGACAACAGTTCCTGTTGTGCTTTCTCGTATTCTGCCTTGGCTGTCAATCCGTCTTCGTACAATCCTTTTTCACGGTCGTGCACAGTTTCAGCGATGGAACTCTGCTGTTTATCCAGTTCTACCTGCCGTTGCAAATGCCCGATGTAGTTACGATATTCATTCAGTTCGCGCACTGTCGCCTCTACTTTCTGTTCGTAAAGGTCCAGCGTCAGGAAGTTGCGATAGTCTGTCAGGTTTCTCAGGAATGAAGCGTATGCTGCCTGTATGCTGCCCAACGCCCACCTTTCCGTAAACTTCATGGCCAGCACACAACTGTCTGTTATGGCAAAGCCGGCCAGTTCTTCTTTTAGAGCCAGTACATCGGACGTAACCGCCGGATTATCAAGAACAGCAATGATATCGCCTGCATACACCGAGTCCCGGTCGTGCCGGTACAATTCTTTCAGCTTGCCACTTCCCCTTGCCACTATCCATACCGGTGGATGTTCGGTCGTGACGGTCACAGTAGCATCCACCGTATCAGGATATTTAAAAAAGCACCCGCCTATAAAGAACAGGGCCAGTAACCCGAAAAACACGGTAATGCCCCAGCGTACCAGCGCATGCGGAGGTCGCGTCAATATTTCCTGCACTTCCTCGCTCCTCAATTCTATATCCTTTTCCTGCTCTTCCATCTTTCCTAAATCTCCAACTGGTTCTTCACCAGCCTATAATACTGTCCCTTTCTGGCTATCAGTTCCTCGTGCGTGCCTTGTTCGCTGATGCGGCCGTGATCTATCACCACAATCTTGTCGGCATGGCGCACGGTGCTCAACCGATGGGCTACCACCACCGATGTGCGTCCTTTGAAAAATTGCTGCAGATTCTCCATGATACGCCGTTCATTGTTTGCATCCAGCGCATTGGTCGCTTCGTCAAAGAAGATAAATTCCGGATCTTTATACACAGCTCTGGCTATCAGTATCCGCTGTTTCTGTCCTTGGCTCAATCCATGTCCCTCGCTGCCTATCTTGGTGTTATAGCCCAAGGGAAGTGAAGCGACAAAATCCTGTATATTCGCCACCCGTGCCGCATGCAACAAGCGTTCCTTATCAATATGCTCTACCCCCGGAGCGATATTCCCCGCTATGGTATCCGAGAAGATGAATCCGTCCTGCATCACCACTCCGCACCGTTTCCGCCACTCCCGCACGCTGTAGGCATCCAGTGGTATGTCACCCAGCATGATGCGGCCCGCTGCCGGCGGATAAAACTCCAACAGCAACTTCACCAGCGTCGTCTTCCCACTGCCACTCATACCTACAATGGCCGTCTGGCGTCCTGCCTCAATACACAGGCCGATACGGTCCAGTGTAGGGGTCTCGGCCAGCGGGTCGTACTTGAAGCTCAGGTCTTCCACCCGCAAGTCCTTCCCCTGGGGAATGTCCCGCATCGTTTCCCGCCCGGCAGGTTCCTCGTCGGGCTTGTCGCGCACCTCGCTCAGCCGGTTCATGCTCAGGCGGGCGTCCTGCATGTCGCGGGCAAAGCCTATCAGTTCGTTCACCGGGCTGTTCAGTTGCCCGATGATGTATTGCACCGACATCATCATGCCCAGCGTCATGTCGCCCTGCACCACGAAGCTGGCCACCAGCCCCGTGATGATGACGTTCTTCGTCTGGTTGATGAGCACCGCGCCCGAGTCCTGATACTGCCGCAAGGCCAGACTCCGGATGTTCACCCGGAACAGGCGTGCCTGTATCCGTTCCCACTCCCACCGCTTCTGTCGCTCGCACGCGCTCAGTTTGATTTCCTGCATGCCTGTCACCAGCTGCACCACGCTGCTCTGGTTGGCACTCTGCTGGGCAAAACGCTTGTGGTCCAGTTCTGCCCGCTTCTTCATGAACAGCCACACATAGGCCACGTAGAGTGCGCTGCCCGCCATGAAGATGAAGAACACCAGCGGACTGTAGAGCAGCAGCACCAGCCCGAACACCACGATGTTGAACGTAGAGAAGATCACGCTCAGGCTGCTGCCCGTCAGGAAGTTCTGGATGCGGGTGTGGTCATTGATGCGTTGCAGGATATCGCCCGTCATCTTCGTGTCAAAGTAACCCATGGGCAGGCGCATCAGTTTGGCCAGGAAGTCGGAGATGAGGGCGATGTTGATGCGCGTGCCCAGATGAAGCAGAATCCAGCCCCGTATGAACTCTACCGCCGAACTGCTGAAGGTCAGCGTCAGCTGTGCCACCAGCACCAGCCAGATAAACCCCAAATTCTGGTTGTTGATGCCGAAATCCACCACGCTCTGTGTCAGGAAAGGCAGCATCAGCTGTATTCCGCTGCCCAGCAGCAGTCCCAGCAGCAGTTGTCCTAGCAGTTGTTTGTAAGGCCGCAGATACGAGTACATAAAGGCAAATCCTTTTCTGCTCATCTCCCCCTCATCGCCGTCATCCTCCTGCGCATAAAACTCCGGAGTAGGCTCTAACAGCAACGCCACGCCCGTATCCAGCCCGTCCTTCTTCGCGCTGAGCCAGCAGCGACAGAATTCCTCCTGTGTATATTTCAGTTTCCCCGCTCCCGGGTCGGCCACCCACACGTGCCGCCCGTCCATGCGATACACCACCACAAAATGCTGCTGGTTCCAGTGTACGATGCACGGCAGGGGCGCTTCCCTCAATCGTTCGTAATCCACCTGTACGCAGATGCTCCGTAGCCCGATGCGTTCCGCCGCCTCGCTGATGCCCAGCATCGACACCCCCTCGCGGGTCAGAAAACTCTTTTCCCTCAGCCCTTCCAGCGAGTAGCGTTTGCCGTAGTGGGCCGCCACCATGCGCAGGCAGGTGGGACCGCAGTCCATTACATTATGCTGTATATAACAGGGAAATTTCTTCATTGCGCCATCAGACTATCCAATGTTTGTATCAATTCCTCGCCGTGCAAGTCTTTCGCCACAATCCGGCAATGGTTGTCCAGCAGGAAAGAACGTGGTATCAGTTTCACGCCCAAACGTGCCACCTCCGGAAGCTGGTTCCGGTTGTTGTCCGTACCGATGACATTGACAAAAGCTTGCAGAGAGTCTTTTACGATACTTTCGCGCCACCCGGTATGATTGTTGTCAATGGAGACGGCATACACTTTCAAGTCCTGCGGATACTTCGCCAAAGCCTGCTTGACGTACGGGAACTGAGCACGACAGGGCTTACACCACGTGGCCCATACATCCACATAAATGTAGCGGCACCCTTTCAGGTCGGACAGGGCTACTTTCCCACCGTCCGCACTTTCCAGATTGAGCGACAGCGTCTTCCCTATTTCCGTGTTCTTTCTGGCCATCTGATAAACGGCCTTTTCTCTCTTCACGTCACTGATTCTCCGGCGAGTTCTCAGGCTTCTTTCCGACTGCGAATTATCCACTTTTTTCTGAGTTCTCCGAATAGCTCGTACGTCATTCGGCCACTTTTCTGCAAGATACTGCCTCAAAGCCATCACGCTGTCTTCGCTGATGTAATCTCTAAAATTAATCTGCAAAAACACCCGTGCGGCATTGGCAGCTACATAATGCGGATTCTGCTTGACTTCCTTACAATAGTAATCCACCATCATGCGGTCCCACAGAAGAATACTGTCCTTTTTCCCCTCATCCTCCAGCCGATGCCGTGTTTTCCACATGCTTCTGGACATCATATCAAACCCTATAATCTCGTTATGCACTTTCCCCTTCAATGCCTTTCTCCAAGTAGTCTGTGCCATATCGTCATAGAAAGCCTCTATTTCCACCGTATCGTTGGGGATCAAATAAACAACCAAGTCATTGGGACCTTCTTTAGAGAAGGTGATACGTACACTATTTTCAAGAAGCAGAACCCCTTGCAGTTCCACTGTTTTCTGTCCTTTTTCTGTCCGTACCGAGTCCCAGATATTCATCTCTCCGCCCGATACCCACGGAAGATAAGAGTGGAGATAGACGGTCTGTTCCACTTGTGAAAGTTGGTCGTCCAAATGTACAATGACCGTCACGTTTCTGGTTTCATCACTTCCCTGCTGAGGGAGGAAGCTGCCCAATAAGAACAACGAACATATATATAACAAATATTTCATACGACAATAAAGTAAGTCAGCCCAAGATATTAAGCTCTTGGACTGACATCACAATAATCAGACTTTAATTACTTCCTCACAAACAGGATTGCTAAGGATTTTATTCGCATGCTCCTGAGCTTCCTCTAACTCAATTCCATCACTATATGTGATAGATCTACTTTGACCACCAGGATTTTCTTCAAAGCAGTAGATTTCTCCTCCTGCAATCGCATTCATTTGCTTCTTATCCAACTTGAATGCTTCAAAATCTTTCATTGTTTTCATGTTGTTTAAAATTTGGTTTTACAATTAGATTTAATTTTAGGCTTTACTGTACCTATACAGATACTTCATGAAGTTATATCTTTATGTCAATACATATTTCAAGTCCTCTATCCGATACACCTCCGGCATATACCCCTTTTGCACAATCACAGAAGGAGTTTGGGTAATATGCTGCCCGATGGCATAGCGTAAATGTTCTTCATACATCTGCTCCGCTTTCTCGGTAACGGGATAACAAAGCAAGGAATGAAGGACGTGTTTTGTGCTCCACGTTTCCAATAGTTCTATCATTTTATCCCATCCTTCCATCTGCCAGGCAGCAATCAATCTGAGGGCAACTTCCCTGCCTACCTTGTCACCCGGAAACGTCAGAAGAATCAACGACACCGAAGCCCGAGCCGACAAATCCTTCAAATGAGGATGCACACGGGCGCAGTTTTTACACATAGGATTGGTCACAATCAACACTTCATCACCACCGGTTCGTCCGTTGTGCAGGCAGATGCCTCTGTCCGGCATTTCGCCAATGTTGGGCTGGATGCCTGACAATGCCTTAAACGCCTCCGCATTGAACAAGGAACTTAACCGTTGCCTCCCCTCCACCGCTTCTTGCCCTATCCGTATCTGACGCTTGACAGTCTGCCATACAGCCATGCAAAAGGCTGCCGATAGAGCCAAAGCGACACAAGCTGTAAAGGCAGACGTAAAGCAAGCTTCATCGCTCCAAAGCAAATACAACGCCAAGCTATTCAGCCATACAATCAGACAAACCATCAGGCAAAGCATACATCCTTTCTTTATTACAAACAGTTGGTAAACAATAGAATAAACCGTAAAAGCCAACGCTGCCGAAGCACAGCCTGCAGCAAGCCACTCAAAGCCATGAGGATGGCAGAGCGCAAACAGCAGCAACGTACTGAAATAGAACAGACTAAGCTCGCCCAAGCCCATACCCGCCAGGCGGGCACCCTTGGACTGCAACACCGCATTGCAATCGATTGTCGTACCAATGTGACAAAACCGATGCAAGAAATTCCGGTTGGACGTCTCTTTGTACAAGATAGCAGAAGAAACGAACATGCCTGCACACAGCGTAAATAAATACAAAGCTCCTGCCACAGACGACGACGTTCCGACAACCAGCAATGTTCCCAAAATACCTGCTCCCAACAGGCTGTAACGACAACTCCAGTAAGCCACGTTCCGAATGAAGAAGTAGCTGTCCTGCTGTGTTTCAGCCGTCACTTCGCCCACCAGCACACCTCCCGTCCAAGTACGGAGAAACGCTTCGCGTTCTACTCTTATTCGCCTGCCACGTGTGAACACCGCCAACGAGGTTCCTTTTATTCGCTCCACCAAGCAGAAAGGCGCTTCCGCCTGTCGGGTCACTGCTATAAACGGCGCCTCCAGTTGGTCGAAATATTCCGGCGGAAGCTGATAAACGGCATTCCGTATTCCCAATTCGTCCAGCGCGTCGCTCAGCCCCCGCATACTGTTGCCCAAGGGATGGGCAAGCAGGCGGGCGACTGTACCACGGCCTACCCGCACGGAAAGCATCCGCAAGTAGCGATAAAGTAAAGAAACAGTATGGGCATCAACGGACATACAAACGGATAATAAAAGTCGGGTTATAACGTAAATTCTCCTTGTAACCATTCATCCTCCGAGATGATGTCGAGCTGATAGGATCCCTCTTCTAACATTTTTAAATCAATTATCATCATGATAGAATTACAATCAGTCCGATAAACAACTCTATCTGTACTTATGTCTGTAATGACAATAGACACAAGAGAGGAAATTTCCTGAAAATAGATCTTTAATATCTGTTCCGACAAATAAGCTTTTGTCATTGTAGGCGACAAAGAATAAACTATTGGTTTACTACCCTTAAGGACTAATAAGATTTCATCATCTTCATCATCTTCATCATCATCACCTATTGTTGTGCTTGTACCCGAAATATTTTTCTTTCCCTCATCAGACATGGAATAGACGATATTGATACCACAGACAAATAGGAATATTCCTATCATTAAAAAATTCTTCATAACAACAATTTTTAGATTTTAACTTGTGGCAAAGTTCTGATTTCAGAGATACAAAAGCAAGACATGAGGTGTAGAATTTAATGTAGAATTTTCTGTATTCTACACTATTCTACATGATGCAAAATCTCATTTATGCCCTTTTCATCGAGATTTTTCATTTTTTCTTTCTTAATTTTCCGGATATGTTTATAAATACTGTCACGATGCCTATCTAATATCAAGCCGATTTGAGGAACAGAAAATCCTATCAGATACAAACATAACACAAGCACATCCCGTTCATCAAGCAAAGGAAAACGAGAACGTAACCAATGAATATATCCAGGAAGAAGCTTATCCACCTCACCTACCAATGCCGCTTTATCATCCGCATCAAAACTTTCCCCTCCTTTCTTTCCAGCATGTGCACGTTGGTATAAAATAATACGATCCATTTTCTGGTAAATATCCGTATGACGAATCTCCGTCCGAAAGCGCAGAAATGATTCTTCTGTATAACATCTTCCTGCCTCAATGTCTAATACATTCCTTTTTACAGTTTGTGGTAGAATAGAACCATGCGTAGAAAGTATATGTTCCATTTCCCGGCGTAGTTTTTCATACTTTCTTTTTCTCAACAAAAGATGCAGCAGTAACCATATAATCAACAAAAAAAACAAAGTACCTATTCCATATACTTTTTCCTGATGTTTCTGTACCCATATCTTCCATTGCTCAATCTCCTGCTCTTTCTCTGCCAATATGATTTCTTCCCTCTGCTCCTGCTTGCTATATGTTTCTCTATATTTGCTTTCCTGGTCCTGATAGTAAGCAACCAGTTTCCAGTCTTCCTGTTTTCGGGCAATATCTGCCAATCGTATACAGGCATTCATTTTCACCTCGGAAGCCTCGGAGCGCATACTTTGAAGAAAATAATGACAGGCGGAATCGTATTGCGCCGTCTGATAGAATACATCACCCAACACAACGTATGCCCGAAACAATTGCGAAGAGTCCCGTTGGCTTAAACGGACCGCCTCTTTCGCATAATGCAAAGCCAAATCACTCCGCTTCATACGGGAATAAAGGTAACTGAACGAAAGAGAAACACCCGAACGACAGTCATCATCCAGCATATTGTAGGACTGCTGCAACAACTGTTCGGCCTTGGGGTATGCCTCTCTTCCCCGCCCCAGCTGATAAATAGCCTGCCGATGTAACGTTTCTGCCCATAAAAGCGTATCACCGCTCCGAAATGCCATTTGTTTAGCTTGCATATAGAGGGAATCCGCCTGAACATCCAATCCGTTATTTTGCAACAAATAACCCATATTACCATAAATACGCCCCAATAAACGCCAGTCCTGTGCCCGACGTACGTAAGGAATGGCTTTTCGATAAGTAATCAGAGCCATGTCATATTGCTGTCTGCCGCTATACAACAATGCCTGACAATAATAGACCTTGGCAAGCATCGTTACATCATCCCTATGCCGGAAATAATTGACAAGCGTTGAAACCACAGAATCATTCACCGTAAAAATGCCGCAACGGCATTCCGCCTCCACGGTCAGCAACCGGTGACGCATGCGGTCGCCCTCTTCCAGAGCCGAAGGAGGGATGCTATGCAACAGAGTCAAGGCACTGTCGGGACGGGCATCTATCAGGCTGTCCGCCTTGACAAGCAGATTGGGATAGTCCGTGCGCGAGCCGCAGGACAAGCAGCACAAGCAGAGTAACAGGAGGAGGTAATGCGTCAGTTTCATGTCGGTGAATTTATTTGGTGGCAAAGATACGATTTTTTTATTTCCGACTCACCACAGAAAGCACTGAGTTTCACGGCGTTTATGGGGTAAAGTTTCACCGTAATCTTTTAAGAATTAACGCGTTGCGATGAAGGCAGATAGGCGAAAAGATAGATACGCGGACGACGCTGAATGGGCGGATGAACGCGGATTTTAATTTTTAATTGTAAGCGTCTCCACGCTTACGGTCATGGGAGACGCAGACGCAAAATTTTGCGTCTCTACGAGGGTGACATATTAATAAATCTGTGTAATTCTGGATTATCTGTGGTAAGTGTAACACGGAGAATGCAAAGTTATTTATTCAGAGCGATTAAATCTTTCAACCTGTCAAGCAAATGATGAACCGGTTCTACCAAAGGAAGCACATCCTCTTCTGTAAAATCAAAAAAATCATTATAATCCCCTGTTATACGATTCTGTAACAAACGCGAATACAATCGTCCCTCTTCTTTGGTTAAAAGCCCCTGTGAAACATAATGCATCCCCAATTGTCCTACAACACCATTGTGTGTTTGCGACTTCAATCCCGCACTGAGCAACAAAGCCGAAGCCATATAAAAACAGGCATAATACAAGCGTTGCATTGCCAAATTCCAATGCTTCGATGCAATCATGTCTTCAGTTTCACGCAATGTTGCGTAAGCTTTTTCTTTACGATAAAACACAATCGCCTTTATATCTTCTTCACTCAAACTCATACCAATAAAATACCTTCGTCCTTCACATTATGGAAAAAAAGTGTAAAGTGATACTTCATCCAATCTTTTACCGTATAAAGTACGGGACTAATACATTCATTAAGTGACCAACCTAACTCCACCAAAGGGTAAGACACGTTGTCATAATCCTCGGCTTCAATTTTATTTTTGTCCAACAATATAAGTATATCCCAATCGGAATCGGGACGAGCATCACCACGTGCTTGGGAACCATATAAGTATGCATGCGAACCTTCCGGCAGCAATTTCCGCAAAGCATCCTTCAACTGATTCAGAACATCTGTTTTCATTTTCCACAATCTTTTATACAAAGAAAAACAAATTCCTGTAGAATTCCAAACAATCTCATTTGTTTTACAGCAGAGTTGTTACCCCAGATTACGCGGAGACGGAACGCGGATTTTAAATTCTAATTTTTAATTGAATGAACGTGAAACTTATCTTTCACCATATATCACTGATTATCAGCGCAGATTTTTCCTGTTGAAAGCGTGAACCCATTTTTCCCTTTTCTTATCTTTATCCGTGTGAATCCGCCCATTCAGCGTCGTCCGCGTATCCATCTTTCACCCACGTTATTCATTTCCAATTATTCACTTTTCATTCCCAAAGTGCCACTTGGCGACCGTAACTACCTACTTTAGCCGCGCAATATAGGTAGTTAGCCAGCGTAACAAGCAATGCTGTCGGACGTAACAAACAATGTCGCCGAGATTAACAAGCAATGCTGCCGGGTTGTGAAAGGAAAGCCGACGGGTATTACAAGCAATCTCCACGAGTATTACATGTAATTCCCACGAGTATTGCTTGCAACTTCCACGAGTATTGCTTGCAATTTTCCTCAGGCACGGATTACACGGAAAACGCCTAACTGGGAAAAAAATATTCCCTAACTAGGAAAAAATAATTTCCTAACTGGGAAAAAATAATTCCCTAACTGGGGAATAATCAGAAGGGATAACCTACGGCAAAATGGAAAGCAAAATCGCGGCCGAAATCGGGATGAATAATGGGATAACGCTCTGCCCCCTGGGCGGGATTGACCGCCTTCATACCTCCATCGAAACGCAACACGAAAAAGTCCAGATCGAGGCGCAACCCCAATCCGTATGCCACCGCAATCTGCTTATAGAACTTGTTAAAGCGGAATTGACCTCCGGGCTGGTCCTTGTAATCGCGCAACGTCCAGATGTTTCCGGCATCGACAAACACCGCGCCCCGGAACTTCCAGAACAGGCGGGTGCGATATTCGATGCTGGCATCGAGCTTGATGTCGCCTGTCTGATTCAGGAAATTGCCGTCGCCGGGGAAAGAACCCGGTCCTAAATTACGCACCGACCAGCCACGCACGCTGTTGGCACCTCCCGAAAAATAGCGCTTCTCCAGCGGAACTACGGTAGCATTTCCATAGGGCACCGCTATGCCGCCACCAATATGGAAGGCCAGCGAGTTGCGATTGTCGATCATGATATTCTTGGCAAAATCAATATCTCCCTTCACGTATTGGGCAAACGGGATGTTGAGCAACGTATACTCGTCGTTCTCGTTCTTCTTCATGCCTACCGTACGTCCCAACAGATATAACAGGTTGCCCGCCGACTCGATGTTGAAACGTACCGAATACGAATCGCCTATCAAGGTGTTGTTCATCAAGGCACGCCCGGCACTGTTGTAAACAAAACTATAGCCCGTACGGACTATCAACCGGTCTTCGTAATTGTACTTCAGGATATAGTTTTCATCTTTTTCCAGATATTGCTCTTCGAACTCCTGCGAAATCCAAGGCATGTACAGGTAATTGATGTCGAGCAGGTCGATGCGATGCTGCATGTTGCTCTGCTGCATTCCCCACTTGTAGCTCCAGCTGCCCGAAGCTACGATACGGGTAAACTCGGGACGGAACTGATAATTATACTGCAAGCCGAACTCCGTACTGGCCCTTATCTTCCTACGGAAATCGGACGACAGGAACGGGAAAAGGAAACGCGGAAAGTTGATGGTCGTTTCGGCACCCAGTTCGGTATAGTCTTCGTCACGATAACTGCCTTGCAGATCGGACACAGCTTCGTATGCCCCACGCAGCTTGACCATAAACAGTTCCGAGCCCTTAAACAGGTTGCGGTGCTGGAAAGAGACGGAAGCGGCCGCACCCAGGTCGCCCGCCGAATTGGTTCCTTCCAGCTCGAACGAAACAGACTGATGCTTGCTCTTGGTCAGCATCACATAAGCGTTCAGCAAAGCACTGTCGTTCCGCTGAACCTCGAAGAAGCGGATATTCGTATATTTCAGTGCCTGCAAACGCCCGAAGTTGGCATAAGTGCGCTGAACGTCGTACTCATTGTACAGGCTGCCCGGAGTAAACTGCAAACTGTTGGTCAGCACCTGAGGCCGCAGATAGAGATTGTCTTTATAGTAAATGGGATAGCCTTTGTAGTGCACGGAGTCGTTTACCTCAATGCTGCTCAAGGCCGAAGACTGAAGCACATTGTAGTCGGTCACAAAATTGACCTTATCGATGGTGTATTGCCGGTGCGTCTGTGCCTGTCCGTCACCGCTTCCCCTGTATGGCGACAGATGCAGCGTCAGGTCGACCAGAAAAGTATTTCTGACAGTATCGGCCGTGTAGGTAAGGTAGTCTTTGTTGAACTTATAATAACCGTTCCGAAGCAGGTTGTCCGTAATGCGCTGCCGCTCCAGATCCAGCAAATTCACATCCAGAAGCATTCCCTCTTTCAGATACGACTTTGCCGAATCCTGCCGCATATAGTTCCGGATTTTTTCATCAGGGATATCATAGTTCAGCGTACGCACCTTGTAAGCCTTGCCCGTCGTCACCCGATAGGTCAGCTTCACTTTCTTCCCTTTGTAGCTCGGCACCGCGGCAACGGTGGCGCCCATATAGCCCATGTTGCGCACCGCTTTTCCTATCTCGTCCCTTGTACGCTCGGTTTCATCCTCGCTGTAAATGACCGGAGCATCTCCCATTCGGCGCAATATGCGGTTGATCCAGCGCGTACTGTCGCGGCCGGACATGTTGTAAACATAAAGCTGGGTTTTCACCAGGCTGAACCATTTGGCATTCGGATTCTGCCGGACATAAAGAGAGAGGCTGGAAGGCTTTACATCCTTGTTGTCCGTATGTATGCGCACCTCGTCCAGCAAATAGGAACCTTCCGGCACATACTTGGTGGAAGAGCACGAAGCCCCTAACAAAACAATGGCCGCATACAGTGCAAGGCGTAAGACTTTTTTCATTCCGGAGTCAATCAAGGTGGCGCATAAAAAAACGCCTACAAATATAGTATATTTTTTCATATCAGAGAAAAAACGCCGGAAGAGTTCACAGTTTTTGATTATCTGAAAAATATCCCGTATTTTTGTTTCACGAAAATAGGATACGTGGCTGTGTCAAAACCATATCAAATTAACCGAAACAGAAACAAAAATGGCAATAAGCAAGAATCGCATCAAATATATCCATTCGCTGGAGTTAAAGAAAAAGCGCAAAGAAGAAAACGTATTTCTGGCAGAAGGGCCCAAGCTGGTAGAAGACCTGTTAGGACACTTCGACTGCCGTTTCCTGATGGGCACCCGCGAATGGCTTGCCTCGCAAAAGAATCTGACGGACATTCAGGACATAACAGAGGTGACGGAAGAAGAGCTTGCACGCGCCAGCCTGCAAAAAACTCCGCAACAGGTATTGGCCGTATTCGAACAGCCGCAGTACATGACCGACCCTAAAATCGTAGAACATTCACTCTGCCTGGCACTCGACGACGTGCAAGACCCCGGAAACCTGGGAACCATTGTGCGCCTGGCCGACTGGTTTGGCATAGAAGACATTTTCTGTTCGCCCAACACGGCCGACATCTACAACCCCAAAGCCATTCAGGCCACGATGGGAGGAATCGCACGAGTCAGAGTGCACTATACCGATTTGCCTGAACTGATCCGCTCGCTGAACGGCGTACCCGTATACGGAACCTTCCTGGACGGGAAAAACATCTACGAACAACCGCTGTCCGAGCACGGACTCATCATCATGGGAAACGAAGGGAAAGGAATAGGCCGCGATGTAGAACAACTGGTAAACCGCAAGCTGTATATCCCCAACTATCCGGTCAGCCGCGAAACATCCGAGTCGCTCAATGTGGCCATCGCTACCGCAGTGGTCTGTGCCGAGTTCCGGCGACAGGCTGCATGGCGTTGAAGTCGAAAGGATAATACAGATAGGATGCCAGTTCGCCATCCGGCCCTTCGGGGAACAAAGCAATGACTCCCGGCAGCCATTCGACGTCTTCGACTTCTTCTTTCAGCGGAAAGATGCGAACGGCGTATCCCTGGTCTACCTCTACCACATATTGCTTCAGATAGCCATAGCCTGGTAGAAACAAATAATGCGAGGCAAATCTTTTCATTCTTCTCGCATTCTTGTTTTTAAAGGAACCACATTCTGCTTCTTTAAGGTAGCTTTTTGCAACCGCTGTCCGGACTTCAGGGTAGAAGTATTGTTGCTAACCGGCACATTGTTGACGCCCGGACGAGGACGTGCACGTTCTTCCGAGCGTTCTTCCTGCTGCGAGGGCGTTTCCTGCAGCTTCTGCACATCTTCCTTCGCTTTGGGCAAAGAGTCTTTCCGCAAGGAATCGGCACGCAACGAATCGGCCTGCAAGGTATCGGCTGCAATTGCCGGCAAGGAGTCTTTCGCATGGTAGCGCATCAGCGAAATCCGGTCAAGAAGCAAGTCGCCGGCTTCCTCCTGTTTCGGATAGTACACAAAGCCACGGACCTCCTTGATATCGCCTAACGTGTCGGCATACAGGGTCAGCGTATTCGTACCGTCCTTCAGCACATGCAGCATGGTGCTGATAACCGTATCTTTGGTGTAGGCTACCTGCATTCCCATCACAGGTGCCGTAAGCACATCCGCCGCTTTACCCAGCATCTGGAAACGGACGCTCCACCGCAAGGTGTCACGGCTATGGAAATTGGAGTCGGAAGGTATGGTAAAGGCAACTTTATTGTCCAAAGGCATGCCCGTCAGCTGATAAATGCGCTGTCCGAACCACACATCAATGCTGTCTCCCGGACGGGAGGACTTAGGACGGTTTTCCCTTAAGGCAATCAGGTGGTTGATGCCGTCGCGCCGGGCTTTCAGCCGTTGGTTGACTTTCTCGTATACCTTGGTCAAGGCATCGGGGTTGCGGGCAAACCACACCATGGATGAATCGAACTGCGCCTGAGTGATGCCATGCTTCTTGAAGACGGATTCTACATAGAGCACCTTTTTGTACGAGTCATTGTAGGGGATATCCTCGCCCATTGCCTTGGCAATGTGGTAATCATAAAGCACATTCTCCATCGTCGCATCTGGCAGCACTGTGTCAGGCCTTTTCACCTGACAAGCACTCAGACATAAAACCGACAGAGCAATACTATACCATCGAATCCGCATCTTTCCTTTCATGATTTTTTTGTCACAGCATGATAGGCATCATTCAAATATTTGCTATAGAACAGCAGCAGGGCTATAATGCCACAGCTGATGGCCGCATCAGCAAAATTGAAGATAGGGCTAAAGAATATAAAATGGTCCCCTCCGACAAATGGCATCCACTGCGGCCAGTCGGTCTCGATGATAGGGAAATAGAACATATCTACTACCTTACCATAGAACAACGGCGCATATCCGCCTTCTTCCGGCATAAAGGATGCAATCTGCGCATGGGTGCTTTCGTTGAAGATGACTCCGTAAAATACGCTGTCTATAATATTCCCCAAAGCTCCGGTCAGAATCAGTGAAATGCAGACAATGAAACCGGTCTTCATCCCATGCTTCACAAACTTGTACAGAAACCATCCTATGAATGCCACTGCAACTATACGGAAGCTGGTCAGGAACAGTTTTCCGAAAATTTCCATGCCGAAAGCCATGCCATTATTCTCGGTAAAATAGATATAGAACCAGTCGGTCACCCGGATACTCTCATGCCAGAACATGTGAGTCTTAATCCAGATTTTGATAATCTGGTCAATGATCAATACCGAAAATATAACGGACAAGGCTATCCGGCCTTTCGTGAGAATTTTACTCATTTACTTCTTTCCGTTGTTTTTAGCTTCTATACTCAAAGTTGCATGAGGCACAGCACGCAAGCGTTCAGCAGGAATCAGCTTACCGGTCTCGCGGCAGATGCCGTACGTCTTATTCTCGATGCGTACCAATGCAGCCTGCAATCCTTGAATAAACTTCAACTGACGCTGTGCCAGACGCGTTGTTTCTTCCTTTGACAATGTATTGGCACCTTCCTCCAACACCTTGTAAGTAGGCGATGTATCGTCTGTATCGTTTCCATCGGCACCTGTCAGACTTGCTTTCAGCAAATCATAATCGCGTTGTGCCAATTCCAGCTTTTCCATTATAATGGCGCGGAATTCTTCCAATTCAGCATCCGAGTATCTTGTCTTTTCTGCCATAGCTTTAGAATTTTATTTAGGGTTCTTAATATGGTTCTCTTTTAAGCCTTAGCCACTTCCTTTTCAACGTTTATGAACAAAGAGAAATCATCGAAATTCAACTCTGTACCGTTTTCTACCTCATCCACAAGCGTAAGTGAGGTTCCCAAGACTTGGTTACAAATATAGTCTTTATATTCGGTTACCGCATCATCTGTCTGCTGATTTTTTGATAAGCAGATCCGAATTTTATCAGTTATTTCAAATCCGCTCGACTTGCGCAGATTCTGGATACGGTTCACCAGTTCACGGGCTACACCTTCACGACGCAACTCTTCAGTCACAGTGACCTCCAGAGCAACGGTCAGCTTGCCTTCGTTAGCCACCAGCCAGCCGGGAATATCTTCGCTGAAGATTTCAACGTCGCTCGTCTCGATAACAGCATCGCCACTGTCCAGATGGAAAGTGTACGATCCGTTCTTTTCCAGTTCGGCAATGGCTTCCTGCGACATTTCTGCCACTTGTGCTGCCACCGCTTTCATCTGCTTGCCAAATTTCGGTCCCAGCTTCTTGAAGTCGCATTTCACCTTCTTGACAAGCACACCGGCTGCGCCGTCCACGAAACGGATTTCCTTGACATTCACTTCGTTCATGATGAGCGACTTCACTGCTTCCACATGGGCACGCTGTTCCTCGTCAACTACAGGAATCATGATGCACTGTAGCGGCTGGCGAACCTTGATGTTCACCTTACGGCGCAATGCCAATACCATCGAAGTGACGTCCTGAGCCATCTGCATACGGGCTTCCAGCTCCTTGTCGATCATGCCTTCCTGACATACCGGGAACTTGGCCAAGTGCACGGAAACTACGTTGTCGCGTCCGGTTACGGCAATCAGGTCCATGTACAACATATCGGCATAGAAAGGAGCAATAGGAGCCATCAGCTTGGCTACAGTCTCCAGACAGGTATACAATGTCTGATAAGCAGACAGTTTGTCTTGTGTGAATTCTCCGCCCCAGAAACGTTTGCGGTTCAGACGGACATACCAGTTAGACAGGTTGTCGTTGACAAAGTCGGAAATCAGACGTCCGGCTCTTGTCGGTTCATAGTCGTTATAGCATGCGTCTACGTTCTTCACCAGCGTATTCAGTACGGAAAGAATCCAGCGGTCTATTTCCGGACGTTCTGCCATCGGCACATCGGCTTCCTTGTACTCAAATCCGTCCACGTTGGCGTAAAGGGCGAAGAACGAATAGGTGTTGTAGAGTGTGCCGAAGAACTTACGGCGTACTTCCTCTACTCCGTCCACATCGAACTTCAGGTTGTCCCACGGCGAAGAGTTGGTAATCATGTACCAGCGCAAGGGGTCGGAACCATATTTCTCGATCGTAGCGAAAGGATCGACTGCATTGCCCAAACGCTTCGACATCTTGTTGCCATTCTTGTCGAGCACCAGTCCGTTGGAAATAACCGTCTTGTAAGATACGCTGTCGAAGACCATGGTAGCAATGGCGTGCAGTGTAAAGAACCAGCCACGTGTCTGGTCCACACCTTCGGCGATGAAGTCGGCCGGATATACCTGATGCGAATCAAGCAGTTCTTTATTCTCGAACGGATAATGAATCTGTGCATAAGGCATGGAACCGGAATCGAACCATACGTCTATCAGGTCCGACTCACGCTTCATGGGCTGACCGTCTTTCGAAACAAGGATAATATCGTCGACATACGGACGGTGCAAATCTATCTTATCGTAATTTTCTTTGGTATATACACCAGGAACAAAGCCTTTCTCCTTGTAAGGATTGCTTTGCATCAGACCGGCAGCCACCGATTTTTCTACCTCGGCGTAAAGTTCTTCTACCGACTCGATACACTTCTCTTCCGTGCCGTCTTCGGTACGCCAGATAGGAAGCGGAGTACCCCAGTAGCGCGAACGGCTCAGGTTCCAGTCGTTCAGATTCTCCAGCCACTTACCAAAACGTCCTGTACCGGTGCTTTCCGGTTTCCAGTTGATGGTCTTGTTCAGCTCCATCATGCGTTCCTTGCAAGCCGTACTGCGGATGAACCAGCTGTCCAACGGATAGTAGAGCACCGGTTTGTCTGTACGCCAGCAGTGGGGATAGTTGTGTACATGTTTCTCGATCTTGAATGCCTGGTTGGCGGCTTTCATCATCATGCAGATGTAGAAGTCGAGCGACTCGGCTGCCTGTGCGGCCTTTTCGTCGTACTTGCCGTCTACGGTGAATTGCGGGTCATAGGCATTCTTCACCCAACGGCCCTGGTATTCCTTGTAAGCCTCAACATCCACACACTCGGCTACAAACTTCTCGTCCAGTTCGTCCAGCAGATAGAACTTACCGGTCAGGTCGACCATCGGACGGGTCTCGCCGCGCTTGTTGATCATGAACAGTGACGGGATGCCGGCTGCACGTGCCACGTTGGCATCGTCGGCACCAAAAGTCGGGGCGATGTGTACGATACCCGTACCGTCTTCCGTCGTCACATAGTCACCGGGAATCACACGGAAAGCTTTGGCCGATGCTTCCTGCCAGTTGCCGTCCTTATCCAGTTCGGTCGGCTTCACCCAAGGAATCAGCTGTTCGTACTCCATGCCGACCAGGTCGGTACCTTTGTACTCGCCGACTACCTTGAACGGAATCAGTTTATCGCCGGGCTTATAATCCTCTAATGCAATGTCTTCCGCCTTTTTATTGAAGTGTGTGTAGAGCAATGCCTTGGCCAGAACAACCGTCATCTTTTCGCCGGTATAACCATTGTAAGTCTGTACGGCTACATAGTCGATTTTCGGGCCTACACAGAGTGCTGTGTTGCTGGGCAAAGTCCACGGAGTAGTAGTCCATGCTATGAAGTAAGGGGTTCCCCACTCTGCCATCTCCGGTTTCGGGTTCTTCATTCTGAACTGTCCGACTACCGTCAGATCCTTCACGTCGCGATAGCATCCCGGCTGGTTCAGCTCGTGCGAGCTCAGTCCTGTACCGGCAGCAGGCGAATACGGCTGAATGGTATATCCCTTGTAAAGAAGTCCTTTCTTGTACAACTGCTTCAGAAGCCACCACAGTGTCTCGATGTAGCGGTTGTCGTAGGTGATATACGGATCTTTCATGTCTACCCAATATCCCATCTTGTGTGTCAGGTCCTCCCATTCTTTCGTGAACTTCATCACGTCCTTGCGGCAGGCAGCGTTATAGTCGGCCACGGAGATGGTTTTTCCGATGTCTTCCTTCGTAATGCCCAGTGCTTTCTCCACACCCAGTTCCACAGGGAGTCCGTGAGTATCCCATCCGGCCTTACGCTTTACCTGGAAGCCTTTCATCGTCTTGTAACGGCAGAAAATATCTTTAATGGAACGTGCCATTACGTGGTGAATACCCGGCATACCGTTGGCCGAGGGAGGTCCTTCGAAAAATACGAAGGAAGGACATCCTTCACGTTCTGTCATACTCTTGGTGAAAACCTGGTTTTCGTCCCATTTCTTCAATACTTCTTTGTTCACTTCCGAAAGGTCGAACTTCGAATATTCGGCAAACTTCTTACTCATATCTTAAATGTCTCCTAAATACACTTTTATTTTTAAGGGCGCAAATTTATAAAAAAGTTGGATAAATCAGTGCTTTTAAGATTGTTTATTTATTCAGGCCAGCAGTTTCCGGTACTCGCCCGGCGTATATCCGACGTTTTTCTTGAAGATGCGGTTGAAGTGCTGCGAATACTGGAAACCCAGCTCGTAGGCTATCTGGCTGACTGTTTTTTCCGTACTTGCAATCATCTCCTTGGCCTGGTCTATCAGTTTGGTTTGTATATATTCCTGAGGAGTCTTGCCCGTCTCTTTTTTCACCAGATCGCCGAAGTAATTGGGCGACAGAAATACTTTTTCGGCAAAATACCGGACCGAAGGCAGTCCCTCCGTCTGAGGTTTGTCGCTGGCAAAATACTCGTCGAGCAAGTCCTCGAAGCGCATCAGTACATCCTTATTCACAACGGCACGGGTTGTGAACTGGCGTTCGTAGAAACGCATGCAATAATCCAGCAGCAGCTCGATGTTCTTCGAAATCAACCGTTTGCTATGTCTGTCAATAGGATGATTCAGCTCCATCTGTATCTTCTTCAGACAGTCCAGAAAAACGCTCCGCTCTTCTTCCGACAGATGAAGGGCTTCGTTCGAACTGTAGGCGAAGAAAGAATAATGTTTGATTTCCTGTCCCAACGATGTTCCTTTTATCAGGTCGGGATGGAACAACAGGCCACAGGCATTCAGGGGTGTTCCCTGCTCCAACGTTGTTTCGACAATCTGCCCCGGCGCAAAGCTGGTCACTGTGCCTTCCTGATAGTCGTAAGTCTGCCTGCCATAACGGATATCTCCGCAACGGGTCTGTTTCAGGAACAGGGCATACACGCCGTAGTTCAAGACAAAATGTTCGGGATGCCGCGTAGCCTGCGACAGGTCGACCACACTGACAAGCGGATGCAGTGTTTCCAGTCCGAACAAATCGTTGTATTGCTCTACATTCTCCAGTTTAATTACATCTTTCATAACCGATACGTTTTTTACTTTCCCACAAATGTAGGCAATTTAGCCGTAAAGAGAGAACGGATCGGAACAGAATCTGTAAAATGGATACAACGAACCGTAATACATTCACATCCCATCCACCGGTATACAAGTACTTTTGCCGAACAATTAGTAACTCAACTTTCGCAAGATCGAGTTGACAAGGTGTTTCAAGTGGTGCCCTATCAAGCAGGGCATCCCGGCCTTGTAGACCTGTTGCCTGATCTCTTTCAAAGGCTATGTGATAACAGATCCTTCACGGCGTTCAGGATGACAAAGCAAAGTGATAGTAACTATAAAGAGACTCATAGGAAACAGACTTTTTAAAGTGAACCCAATTAGTAAATAAAAATACCGATATGAATATCAGCGACTTCTTGTCTTACGCAAAGACCCGTCAGGCTCTCAACACACCTGACATTTTCAAATTCATGAACGAAATGAGCGACGAAGCCCGCCGCATCACTTTCCAGCTAAACACCGCTTACCACACTCCGGAAGAAGTACGCCGGTTGCTTTCCGAACTGTTCGGCTACACGGTGCCTGCCTCCTTGCGGGTATTTCCTCCCTTCTACACCGACTTCGGCAAAAACATCACCGTGGGCGAAAATGTGTTCATCAACGCCTGCTGCCACTTTCAGGACCATGGCGGAGTGACTTTGGGCGACGGATGCCAGATAGGCCACAACGTCGTATTTGCCACGCTGAACCACGGCCTGTCGCCTGAAGAAAGACCCATTACTTATCCGGCTCCCATCGTACTCGAAAAGAATGTCTGGGTAGGTTCCAACGCCACTATCCTCCAGGGAGTGACCATCGGCGAAAATGCCGTTGTAGCTGCCGGCGCTGTAGTGACACGCGACGTACCGGCCAACACCATCGTAGGTGGCGTGCCGGCCAAATTCATCCGGAAAATATAATCCACTTGACTGATACGTTTGCCTTCACACATCGAAAATTCAAAACATGCGTTAAAAAGGCGTTTTACTTTCTTAAATCCTGTTATAAATCAACGAAATAAGAAGCAAAAGTTTGGAGTTTCCGCCAAAAGGGCTACCTTTGCAACGTGTTTTTCATAGTATTAGATTTAAGGTTAACAAGAAAGATTGGCTGTCTGGGATAGATAGCCTTTTTTTTTTGCACTTAACTCTGGGACTGTTTTTTCATCCGCACTTCATACAGATCGCTCCGACGGTCTTTCAGGTTACGTACACTTCCGTACGTATGCAGCTCGTTCAGCAAATCCAAATCGACATCCGACACCAGAATCATCTCCGTATTCGGAGTGGCCTCCGCACGCTTTCCGTCGGTGGGGAAAGCAAAATCGCACGGCGTAAAGACACCCGACTGGGCATACTGGATATCCATATTGTGCACACGCGGCAAGTTGCCTACACTTCCGGCTATCACCACAAAGCATTCGTTCTCGATGGCACGGGCATGAGCGCAAACCTTCACACGGCTGTAAGCATTCTGCGTATCGGTCAGGAAGGGAACGAAAAGAATCTGCATGCCTTGGTCTGCCATAATACGCGACAGTTCGGGGAACTCTACATCGTAGCATATCAGCACGCCAATGCGGGCACAGTCTGTTTCGAATGTCTGCAACGAACGTCCGCCGCTCAATCCCCAGCTCTTTATCTCGTCGGGGGTGACGTGTATCTTCTCGTACATCTCGTACGTTCCGTCGCGGCGACACAGGAAGCCGATGTTGTACAGACGTCCATCTTCCTTGATAAGGGGCATGCTACCCGTGATGATGTTGATGTTGTAACTGATAGCCAGCTTTACGAAGCGTTCGCGTATCTCGTCGGTGTACGTAGCCAGTCCACGGATGGCTTCCGACTCGCCCTCGTCGTTGAACTTTGCCATCAGCGGGGCATTGAAATATTCGGGAAACAGCACAAAGTCACTCTTATAGTCGGACACGGCGTCGACAAAGAATTCCACCTGCTCGAACAGGTCGTCCAGCGTCTTGTAAGCACGCATCTGCCATTGCACCAGTCCTACGCGGACAGTGGTCTTGGGATTGATATACTCGTGCGTAGGCGGCTGATAGTAGATGTTATCCCATTGCAACAGACAGGCGTAATGCTTCGACTCCTCGTCGTTGGGCAGATAGTTGCGCATCACCTTGCGTACGTGGAAGTCGTTCGACAACTGAAAGGTGAGCACCGGGTCGTAGATTTCTTTCTGGCGCACCTTGTCGATGTACTCCTTGGGGCGCATCTGGTCGGCATACTTGTGGTAGTTGGGAATGCGACCACCGAACATGATGGCTTTCAGGTTCAGCTTCTCGCAAAGATCCTTGCGGTATTCGTACATACGGCGTGCCAGACGCAGTCCGCGATATTGCGGATGGATGAAGACTTCGATGCCATACAGGATATTACCCTTGGGATTGTGCGTATTGAAAGTCTCTTTGCCCGTCACCTGAGCATAGGTGTGATCGTTCTTCACGTCGTCGTAATTGACGATGATAGAGAGGGCGCACCCCACGATTTTCTCGTCCACTACCGTCACAATCTGTCCTTCGGGGAAGATGCGGATCAGTTTCTCGATCTGCTTGTGTGTCCAGAAGACGTCGCTTCCGTCCGAATATACACGTGTGAATGATTGGGCCAATTGGTCGTAATCCTCGATTTGCAGATTGCGTATCTGCACTTTGTTGATTTTGATAGAATCCATAGTTGTTTTCTTGTTTTAATCGAAGACGGACAATCTTGCTTGCCGTCATTGCGGCGCAAAGGTAGTGCTTATTTTCATACGTTGAACCTTGCCTGTTTCCAAAACTTCACGTCTTTCCTGTAGAAACTCATCCTTCCATCTGCTTCGAGGCACAGTCGGGACAAAGGCCTTTCACCACGTAGTTGACTGACTGCATCACGAACCCTTCGGGCAGAGCGATGGAAGGAATGTGCAGGGTCTTGAAACAATAGGTCCGGTGACAAGCCTCGCAATGAAAGTGGATGTGCATGTCATCTACGGAACAAGTCGTCTCGCCGTCGCACAATTCGTACTTCAGGGCACCGCTACCGTCATCGATGGCATGCACCACCCGATGCTCCAGAAACAGCCCCAACACCCTGAAGATGCTCGACTTGTCCATCCTCTCCAATACCTCTTCCAGTTCGGGCAGCGAGACCGGTCGCGCAGCAGCAAGCAGAGCGCGCAACACCAGGATGCGGTTGGCTGTCGGCTTCACTCCCTTCTTCTCCAATATGCGTATCTCCGATTTTTCTTCCATTGTCTCATCCGGTTGGTTATATAGGGGCAAAGGTACTGATTGCGTGGCAAACAGGCAACAAATGAAAGCAATCCTTTATTTCGTGAAACATAAAAGTAATCCTCAAAAAAATAGGTTCCGAATGCACAGCATATTCACTTTTTCTCTTATCTTTGCCGCTGAGAGACAAAGGGGTGCCCCGACGGGCTGAGATCATACCCTCGAACCTGATACAGTTAGCACTGTCGTAGGAATTGGATATCATCGCATACTTATCACATAGCTGCCCGCACCTTTTTTGAGTTTTTCAGTTTATAAGTTTCTAAGGACATAAGTCCGAAGTAAAACAATGGCTTATAAACCTGCAAATTCATAAACTCAAAAACTCCCCCACAAAACTCAAAAACTTAAAAAATCAAAAACTTAAAACCATATGAAAATAACCGTTAACAATCAGGAAATCGACACCAATGCCACGACTCTCCGCCAGCTGGCTGAAGAACTGTCGCTGCCCGACCGTGGTGTAGCCGTGGCCGTAAGCAACCGCATGGTGCCACGCACCGAATGGGAAAATTATCAGCTGACCGAAGGAGCCTCGGTCGTCATCATCAAAGCCGCTTGCGGCGGATAATGGAAGAATTTTGAGTTTTTAAGTTTTTGAGTTTATAAGTTATTAAGTTAAAGTTACTGCTTTACTTTAATTCAAAACCCAAAAACAAACAACTTAAAAACTAAAGAACTTAAAAACTCAAAAACTTAAAGACTCATAAACTCAAAATCCTATGGCAGAAAAAGAACAACGAATGATGAACGCTCGTTTGCAGTTCATCACACACTATACCGACCAATACAGCTACCTCGACTCGGTACGCCTGGCTCTTGAAGGCGGATGCCGCTGGATACAGCTACGCATGAAGGATGCCACAGCCGACGAGATAATACGTACAGGATTAGAGGCCGCCGACCTATGCCACAGTTACGGCGCCACCTTCCTCATCGACGACCATGTAGAACTGGTCGGACGCATCCATGCCGACGGCGTCCATTTGGGCAAGAACGACATGCCCATAGCAGAGGCACGGCACCTGCTGGGCGATGACTGCATCATAGGCGGCACAGCCAACACCATCGACGATGTAAGGGCACACTACCGCTCGGGAGCTGACTACATCGGGTGCGGTCCCTTCCGCTACACCACTACCAAGAAGAACCTCAGCCCCATACTGGGACTGGAAGGCTACGCCGGCATCGTCTGCCACATGCAGCAGGAAGGCATCAGCCTGCCCATAGTAGCTATTGGAGGCATCACCAATGCAGACATTCCCGCCTTAATGGAAACCGGCATCAGCGGTATTGCCCTGTCGGGTAGTATTCTGCGAGCCAATAATCCGGTGGAGGAGATGCAGTCGGTGTGCCGAGAATTAAAAATGAATAATTAAAAACGAGGTTCATGCATTCCGTGTAATCCGTGACAGATAATTTTAGTCGAAAGGGACCTGTATAACTCCTAAAAAATAAATTCGCAATTCAATAAATAAAAATACTCGATATGGAAAAACTAGTCATCGCGGGACGTGAGTTCGACTCCCGCCTCTTCCTGGGAACAGGAAAATTCAACTCGAACGAAGTAATGGAACAATCCATCCTGGCATCGGGCACCGAAATGGTCACCGTAGCCATGAAGCGCATCGAACTGGAAAACAAAGACGACGACATGTTGCGGCACATTGTACATCCGCACATACAATTGTTACCTAACACCTCGGGGGTACGTAATGCCGAAGAAGCGATATTCGCTGCCCAAATGGCACGCGAGGCTTTTGGTACCAACTGGCTGAAGTTGGAAATCCATCCAGACCCTCGTTACCTGCTCCCCGACTCTACCGAGACACTGAAAGCAACCGAAGAGCTGGTGAAGCTGGGATTCGTCGTACTGCCTTACTGCCAGGCCGACCCTACCCTGTGTAAGCGCCTTGAAGAAGCTGGTGCTGCAACAGTGATGCCACTGGCAGCCCCCATCGGAACCAACAAAGGACTGCAAACACGCGACTTCCTGCGCATCATCATCGAACAAAGCAACGTGCCCGTCGTAGTAGACGCCGGTATCGGTGCTCCCAGCCATGCTGCCGAAGCCATGGAAATGGGTGCAGCTGCTTGCCTGGTGAACACAGCCATCGCCGTAGCCGGCAATCCTGTAGAAATGGCTATCGCTTTCAAAGAAGCCGTCATAGCCGGACGCCGTGCCTACGAAGCCGGACTGGGCACACAAGCAGCCGACCTGGTTGCATCGGCCTCATCGCCACTGACAGCCTTCTTAAACAATTAAGAACCCAACTTTGACTTCGTCGATTTTCAATTCGCAAGCTCAAGTTGCAGTTGACAAGCAACAAGTTGACGAGTTGACAAGGCGTTTGTAGCGAACCGTTTCAAGCGGCACTTTATCAAACAGGGCGTTCCAGCCTAGTAGACTTGTTAACTGAAGCCTTGTCAACTAATAAGTTGAGCACTTGCGAAACTTAAATAATGAAAATTAAAAAACGAGAAAGAGGCAACTCTCCCACTATTAATTTTTAACTTTTAATTTTTAATTCCATAAATGAAAGAACAAGATAAAAGAGCGTACGCTCATGCAGAGAAAGCCTACATGCAGGGCACTCTTTATCCTTATATAAAGGTAGGAATGCAGAAAGTCAACCTCACCCCCACCGTTACGATTGTCGACGGCGAGAAAGTGATGACACCCAATGCCCCCGTCTATGTCTACGACACCAGTGGTCCCTTCAGCGATCCAGATATTGAGATTGACCTGAAAAAAGGATTGCCCCGTATGCGCGAAAGCTGGATAACCGGCCGGGGCGACGTAGAACAGCTGCCCTCCATCACCTCCGAATACGGAAAGATGCGCCGCGACGACAAGAGCCTCGACCACCTGCGCTTCGAGCACATCGCCCTGCCCTACCGCGCCAAAGCAGGTAAAAACATTACCCAGATGGCCTATGCCAAGGCAGGTATCATCACCCCCGAAATGGAGTATGTGGCCATCCGCGAAAATATGAATTGCCGTGAGCTGGGTATCGACACCTACATCACCCCCGAGTTTGTCCGCGATGAAATAGCAGCCGGACGCGCCGTATTGCCTGCCAACATCAACCACCCAGAAAGCGAACCGATGATTATCGGACGCAACTTCCTGGTGAAAATCAATACCAACATCGGTAATTCAGCTACGACATCGAGCATCGACGAAGAAGTAGATAAGGCCGTATGGAGCTGCCGCTGGGGAGGTGATACCCTGATGGATCTCTCTACCGGAGCCAACATCCACGAAACACGCGAATGGATTATACGCAACTGCCCTGTACCCGTAGGTACTGTACCTATCTATCAGGCTTTGGAAAAAGTAAACGGACGAGTAGAAGACCTGACATGGGAAATCTACCGCGACACCCTCATCGAACAATGCGAACAGGGAGTAGACTACTTCACCATCCATGCCGGCATACGCCGTCAGAATGTACATCTGGCCGACAAACGTTTGTGCGGCATCGTTTCACGTGGCGGAAGTATCATGAGCAAATGGTGCCTTATCCACGATCGTGAAAGCTTCCTTTACGAGCACTTCGACGACATCTGCGACATTCTGGCTCAGTACGACGTTGCCATCTCACTGGGTGATGGTCTGCGTCCAGGCTGTATAGCCGACGCCAACGATGAAGCGCAGTTTGCCGAACTCGATACCATGGGTGAGCTTGTGCTCCGAGCTTGGGACAAGAACGTTCAGGCATTTATCGAAGGCCCGGGACACGTTCCTTTGCACAAAATACGTGAGAACATGGAACGACAGATTGACCATTGCCACAATGCCCCCTTCTATACCCTCGGACCGCTTGTCACCGACATTGCTCCCGGTTACGACCACATCACTTCGGCCATCGGTGCCGCTCAGATAGGTTGGTTGGGTACGGCCATGCTGTGCTACGTCACTCCGAAAGAACACCTTGGATTGCCTAATAGAGAAGATGTACGTACCGGTGTCATCACCTATAAAATCGCCGCTCATGCAGCCGACTTAGCCAAGGGACATCCTGGTGCACAAATCCGTGACAATGCCTTGAGTAAAGCCCGCTACGAATTCCGCTGGCGCGACCAGTTCCACCTAAGTCTCGACCCCGACCGTGCATTGGAATACTTCAACGAAGGACGCCATACAGACGGCGAGTATTGCACGATGTGCGGTCCCAACTTCTGTGCCATGAAGCTGAGTCGGGATCTTAAAGAAATTAATAATTAAACACCAATCACAACTTTTAATTTTTAACTTTTAATTATTCACTGAACCAAATGTTTTCAGAAGAACTTGAAAAAATAGATTGGGAGGAAACCACCAAAGCCATCTACTCGAAAACCGAAAACGATGTGCTTCGCGCCCTCGGCAAAGAGCACTGCGATGTAGATGACTTCATGGCACTTGTGTCACCCGCCGCCAGCAAATACCTGGAACCCATGGCACAACTGAGCAAGAAGTATACCGAAGAACGTTTCGGCAAGACCATATCCATGTTCATACCTCTTTACATCACCAACTCGTGTACGAACTCGTGCGTCTATTGCGGATTCCATATCAGTAACCCGATGGCACGCACCATTCTGACTGAAGAAGAGATTGTGAACGAATACAAAGCTATCAAAAAGCTGGCCCCCTTCGAGAACCTGCTGCTGGTAACGGGCGAAAACCCTGCCAAAGCCGGCGTGCCTTACATAGCCCGTGCACTCGACCTGGCCAAGCCTTACTTCTCGAACCTGAAAATCGAGGTAATGCCTCTTAAAACGGAAGAATATGCCGAGCTGAAAGAACATGGGCTGAACGGAGTCATCTGCTTTCAGGAAACATACAACAAAGCTCACTACAACATCTATCATCCGCGTGGCATGAAATCGAAGTTTGAGTGGCGTGTTAACGGATTCGATCGCATGGGACAGGCTGGCGTTCACTCCATTGGTATGGGAGTACTGATTGGTCTGGAAAAAGAATGGCGCACGGACATCACTATGATGGCGTACCATCTGCGTTACCTGCAAAAACATTACTGGAAGACGAAATACAGCGTCAACTTCCCGCGTATGCGCCCGGCCGAAAACGAAGGCTTCCAACCCAACGTCATTATGAGCGACCGTGAACTGGCACAAGTAACCTTTGCTATGCGCATTTTCGACCACGACGTGGATATTTCATACTCGACCCGCGAACCGGCTTACATCCGTGATCACATGGCTGCACTCGGAGTGACTACCATGAGTGCTGAAAGCAAGACCGAACCCGGAGGATATTATACCTATCCACAAGCATTGGAACAATTCCACATCAGCGACGACCGTACGGCAGTAGAAGTAAATGCTGCCCTGAAACACATCGGACGCGAACCGGTATGGAAAGACTGGGATGCAAGTTTTGACTTGTTCGGTTCCAAATAATCTATTTTCTGTAATACAAGGAATGGTACACTTGTGATACTCCCAATCACAAAGATGTCCCATTCCTTTACCATAGATAAAAAACTCAAAAAATAACAGCCATGACCTCACGGTATACCAGACAAACCGCTTTGCCTGAAATAGGTGAAACCGGACAGGAACGTCTTTCGCGCGCACGTGTCCTTATTATAGGTGTAGGCGGACTTGGCGCTCCTATCGCCCTCTACCTGACAGCAGCCGGTATAGGAACAATCGGCCTGATTGATGATGATGTTGTCAGCTTAAGTAACCTGCAACGCCAAGTGTTATACAGCGAAGCTGAAGTAGGACAACCCAAAGTAATTTGTGCTGCCCGACGCTTGCATGAACTGAATAGCCAAACATCCATACACACCTATCAGACAAGGCTAACCCGCCTGAATGCCGAAAAGCTGATCGCAGAATACGACATCGTAATAGACGGATGCGACAATTTTACCACCCGCTACCTGATAAGCGATGTCAGCTCCCGACTGGGAAAGCCTTATGTCTATGGTGCTATTCAGGGATTCGAAGGCCAGGTTTCCGTATTCAATTACGGCAAACAACCACGTACCTACCGTGATCTCTACCCAGACGAAGCCAACATGCTTCAGTTGACACCAGATTCATCAGTAATAGGTATTACCCCTGCCGTAGTAGGAAGTATGGAAGCCAATGAAGTTCTGAAAATTGTCTGCGGATACGGAGATGTATTATCAGAAAAGTTGTGGACCATCGATCTGAGAGCCCTCCAGACTTACCAATTAGCATTCTGATTACATACCGATATGCGCCCCTACAAACCAACTAACTACCCAACATCGTATTGAGCTTTACAAACAAGTTGACTATGAAACTGATTGTTATCACCCGCCCCGACTTCTTCCCTGGCGAAGCGGAAGCTATCACCACCTTGTTCTACTATGGTCTGGAAATTCTTCATTTGCGAAAGCCAGAATCTGACATTACAGAAATTGAAAGTCTACTTGACAAGATACCCGAAGAATATCATTCGCGCATTGTTGTTCACGAACATTTTCAGTTAGTCAACCGATACCACCTGAAAGGTATCCATTTGAACAGGCGTAATCCCCATGTTCCCCAAGACTATAAAGGACATATCAGTTGCTCCTGTCACTCGTTAGAAGAGGTCAAGCAACACAAGCCATCCTGCAATTACGTATTCCTTAGCCCCATCTTCGACAGTATATCCAAAGCCGGCTATTCGTCGGCTTTCACAGCCAACCAGTTGCAAGAAGCCCACCGACAAGGCATCATCGATTCCCGTGTCATGGCATTAGGAGGGCTCGATAGCGAACGAATGAACGACATAAAACAATTCGGCTTCGGAGGTGCCGTTTTGTTGGGCGATATCTGGAATCATTTAGGCAATGACTTCATACCTCATTTTCTTCGTCTACGGCAAGCCGCTTTCACACCAATCATCCTGTCCATTGCAGGCTCTGACTGCTCGGGTGGTGCAGGCATTCAGGCCGACACAAAAACCATTTCAGCCTTAGGAGGATATGCCGCTACCGTCATAACAGCCATCACTGCCCAAAATACCCAAGGCGTACAAGCCGTCTATCCACAAACAGATGAGACAGTACGACGTCAGATAGAATCTGTGATGGACGACCTCCCCCCTCATGCCGTTAAAATAGGTATGGTACACGATGCAAGTATTGTTACAGCCATTACTGATTGCCTGCAAATATACCGCCCTCCACATGTTGTCTACGATCCGGTCATGATCTCTACCAGTGGGCGCCGGTTGATGACTGAAGAAACCATACAAGCTATCTGCGAAAAGCTGTTTCCCCTATGTACGCTCATCACTCCCAATCTGCACGAAACAGCACTGCTGACCGGTAACACAATAAACAGTATAAACGACATGGAAGAAGCCGCACAAACTCTTGCCCATCGTTATGGAATTTCAGTACTCGTAAAAGGCGGGCACCTGGAAGGAAACGAAATGTGTGATGTCCTGTTCCATCGGGAAAACATATATCGCTATAGTGTAGCCAAAATTGAAAGCCATAATCTGCATGGAACCGGTTGCACACTTTCGTCGGCCATCGCCACACAATTGGCCTACGAAAATCCCATGGAAGAGGCTGTCAGACAAGCCAAACAATATGTTTATCAGGCCATCAATCGAGGGAAAAACATGCAAATTGGTCAAGGGAACGGTCCGCTATGGCACTTTTTTTAGAATAATACCTACTTATTCTTAATTTAATCCGCTATTTTTGCAGAGATTATCACCATTAATAGGTATTAATATGGAAAAAGCAAAAGTATATTATTCGGATTTGCGTACTTCTCCAACATCAAACCTGCTGGACAAAATGGAACGCCTGTTGAAACGTGCCGGTATTGCGCAGCTTCCCTTAAAAGATAGCTTTACAGCTATCAAAATTCACTTTGGTGAACCTGGAAACCTGGCATATATACGTCCTAACTATGCTGCACGTATGGCAAACCTGCTTCGCCAACTGGGCGCAAAGCCTTTTCTGACCGACTGTAACACATTATATAGCGGACGCCGTTCGAATGCAGTAGACCACTTACAAAGTGCCATGGAAAATGGATTCAATCCTATATCGGCACAATGTCAGGTTATTATAGGCGACGGTCTGAAAGGTACAGATTACCGTGAAATTCCTTTAAACGGTGAATACTGTCCTGCTCCCAAAATCGGTACAGCCATTGCTGATGCTGATGTGATTATCAGCATGAACCACTTCAAAGGACATGAACAGGCGGGCTTCGGCGGTGCACTGAAGAACCTGGGAATGGGATGTGCCAGTGTAGGCGGGAAACTGGAATTGCACGCAGCATCGCAACCCAAGATTAATACAAACAACTGCATCGGATGCAACATCTGTGTAAAGCATTGTGCCCACGACGCCGTGCATCTGAATACGGACCGCAAAGCCGAAATAGACTATACAAAATGCGTCGGCTGTGGCCAATGTGTTGCCTTATGCCAACATGATGCTGCCGTCGTCAGCGATTGGGACACCTCGGAACGGTTAAACTACAAAATTGCAGAATATGCTTTGGCTGTAGTAAAAGACAAACCACATTTTCACATCAGTTTCATTATGAACGTATCACCCGAGTGTGACTGCTGGAACCATAATGATGCTGCTATCATCCCCGATCTTGGAATGCTGGCTTCAGCCGACCCTGTCGCATTGGACAAAGCTTGCGCCGACATGGTCATAGCTACTCCCATCCTACACGGCAACAACGTATTGGGCGAGAAGCACGAACACGAGGACCTGTGCGGATGCGACAAATTCCATATAATACATCCCGATACCGACTGGTTAGCAGGACTTCGCCACGCCGAGAAAATCGGTTTGGGAACAATGGAATACGAACTTATCAAAATATAAATCTTAATATCACACCGAAATATGGAAACAAATGCAAGATTTTACTCATTGTCTTTCGGAAACATAAAGACATACTTGTTTGCCTTCTTATTTATAGCAGGCAACATCCTTCTGCCACAGCTCTGCCATCTTATTCCAGCTGGTGGACCGACATTACTGCCAATCTACTTCTTTACTCTGATTGCAGCTTATAAATACGGGTTCCGGGTAGGTTTGCTGACAGCATTGCTTTCACCTGTCATTAATCACCTGCTTTTCGGCATGCCCGCAACTTCCGTACTCCTCCCTATTCTGATCAAATCAACATTGCTGGCAGGCGCTGCCGCCATGACCGCCCATTATACACAAAAGCAACTATTGCGACCCTGCTTATCGTTGTTCTGGCTTATCAGTTCATCGGTACTGCTTTTGAATGGGCTTTGTGCGGAGATTTTTACCTCGCTATTCAGGACTTTCGTATGGGAATCCCAGGAATGCTGATACAATGGTGGGGAGGTTTTCTGCTGCTGAAAGCCCTCAGAAATCTCTGATAAATCCATCACGATATAGACCGGAACATGATCGGATGAGAATCCTTTCATGTTCCGTTTTTTTATATCTGCCAACCTTCGGATAAGTTTCCCCCTATTATAAAAAGCATATCTTTGCCCAAAATATTTCCATTCTTATACGTTATTCAAACAAGAAAATCATTAAATTCGTGCCGAATAAATGATACAAATCCCGAAAAATGGAAATTATAACAAATAACTGGTCTACGAAAAAATATGCTGTAGGATTTGCTTTAAGCGGTGGATTCATCAAAGGATTTGCACATTTGGGAGTCATGCAGGCATTACTGGAACATGACATTCATCCTAACATTATATCAGGAACCAGTGCCGGAGCATTAGCCGGTGTCTTCTATGCTGATGGGAACGAACCCCATAAAGTCCTTGACTACTTTGCCGGACACAAATTTCAGGACCTGACAAAATTAGTGATACCCAAAGTAGGACTGTTCGAGTTGGACGAGTTTATCGACTTTTTACGAAGCAACCTGAAAGCCAAGAAACTGGAACAACTGCAAATTCCCCTTATCATAACAGCAACCGATCTAGACCATGGCCGTATCGTACATTTCCACAAAGGCGACATAGCAGAACGGGTAGCCGCCTCCTGCTGTATGCCGGTACTGTTCTCTCCAGTAAAAATAGAAGGAACATATTATGTAGACGGTGGTTTAATGATGAACCTGCCAGTTTCCACGATTCGCCGGATCTGTGAGAAAGTAGTCGCAGTAAATGTCAGCCCGCTCATGGCTACCAAATACAAAATGAATATTGTAAGCATAGCTTTGCGTTCTTACAATTTCATGTTCCGTTCCAATTCATTCCCTGAACGAGAAAAAGCAGACCTGCTGATAGAGCCTTATAACTTGGCAGGATACAGCAATACGGAATTGGAAAAAGCAGAAGAAATATTCATGCAGGGCTATAATACAGCCAATGAAATACTGGCACAAGCATTGTCCGAGAAAGGAAGTGTCTGGAAAACCTAAAAGCTAAAGTATACTTCCGACTCTAAATCTAATTCATATAGTATCAATCTTCAATCAAACATAATAAAATGAAGGATAATCATAATAAGCCAATCATCTATCAAGTTTTCACACGTCTGTTTGGAAACAATAATAATCATTGTATCTACAATGGAAATATCACAGAAAACGGATGCGGTAAAATGGCGGACTTTACCATAAAAGCCTTAAACGAAATAAAAAAACTAGGAGCAACCCATATATGGTATACAGGCATCATAGAACATGCAACCCAAACCGATTATCGTCGTTACAACATCCGGCCTGACCATCCGGCATTTGTTAAAGGAAAAGCTGGTTCGCCGTATGCCATCAAAGACTACTACGATGTAGATCCGGACTTAGCCAAAGATATTCCCGGACGAATGAAAGAATTCGAGAACCTTGTATTGCGCACACACAGATGTGACTTAAAGGTTATCATCGACTTTGTACCCAATCATGTAGCACGCCAGTATCATTCGGACAGCCAGCCCGACGGAACAGCCCAATTAGGAGCCAATGATGATCCGGCTTATGCTTTCAGCCCCTATAATAATTTTTATTATATACCGAACTCTGAGCTCCATGCCCAATTTGACATGAAAGGAGCTGCTGCCGAAGCATATAAAGAATACCCGGCCAAAGCAACAGGCAATAACCGTTTCGATGCTTATCCGAACATCAACGACTGGTATGAAACCGTAAAACTGAACTATGGTATAGACTATCAGAATGGGAACACTCCTCATTTTAATCCGATTCCGGATACCTGGACTAAGATGTTGGATATCCTATTATTCTGGGCTGGTAAAAATATCGATGGTTTCCGTTGCGATATGGCAGAAATGGTGCCTGTAGAGTTTTGGGAATGGGCCATACCTCAAGTAAAAGCACAATATCCATCGATCCTATTCATTGCCGAAGTTTATAATCCTGCCGAATACAAGAATTATCTGTTCCGTGGAAAATTCGATTATTTATACGATAAAGTCGGACTATATGATACATTGCGCTCCATCATCTGCAATAATGGATCGGCAACTGCCATCACTCATGCATGGCAAAATCTGGGAGGAATCGAAAAGCGCATGCTCAACTTCCTGGAAAATCATGACGAACAACGAATAGCCTCCGATTTTTTTGCCGGCAATCCATTCAAAGCGATCCCAGGCTTAATCGTATCGGCCTGCATGAATACCAACCCCATGATGATTTACTTTGGACAAGAATTTGGAGAACCAGGTATGGATAACGAAGGCTTCAGTGGACGAGATGGCCGGACAACTATCTTCGACTATTGGAGTATAGATACAATACGACGCTGGCGTAACGGAGGAAAATTCGACGGCAATATGCTTACAGATGAACAAAAAGCCTTGTATTCCATTTATCAGCGTGTCTTGACTCTTTGCAATGAAGAAAAAGCAATCTCACAAGGAGACTTCTTCGACTTGATGTATGCTAACATAAACGGTTGGCGTTTTAATGAGCACAGACAATATGCTTTCTTGCGCAAATATGAAAACGAATTGCTTATCATTGTTGTCAATTTCGATCATATGTCCATGGATCTTGCCATCAATATACCGACACATGCCTTCAATTTTCTGCAGATACCACAAAATCCCCAATATCGTGCAAAAGATTTAATTAGTGGAGAAGAAGAAGACATCAGCCTGCTGCCCTATAAGGCTACAGATATTTCAGTAAAAGGATACAGTGGAAAAATACTGAAAATCATATTGTAATCAGATATAAAAAATACAATGTATAGAAACGAGCTATGAACGATCCCCATATATTAGGAACTGAACGCATAGGCAAACTGCTTCTGCAATACTCTATCCCTGCCATTATCGGTATGACCATCACCTCGCTGTATAATATCATCGACAGCATTTTTATAGGTCATGGTGTAGGAGCCATGGGTATTGCTGGCCTTGCCATTACTTTTCCACTTATGAATCTCGTTGTAGCATTCTGTACATTGGTATCAGCCGGAGGGGCTACCATCTCATCCATCCGTTTAGGACAACAAGACCTGAAAGGCGCTAATGAAATTGCAGCTACCACACTGACACTTTGCCTGATAAACTCTATCCTTTTCGGAAGCATATCTTTGCTTTTTCTGGATGAGATACTTCTATTTTTCGGAGCCAGCAATGACACTCTGCCTTATGCCCGTGATTTTATGCAAGTTATTCTGCTAGGAACACCTATTTCTTACACCATGATCGGGCTGAATAATATCATGCGTGCTACCGGTTATCCACGTAAAGCCATGCTGACCTCACTGGTAACAGTGATATGCAATGTGGTTCTGGCTCCTATATTCATTTTCCACTTCGAATGGGGAATCCGTGGAGCAGCAACAGCTACCATAATTTCCCAGTTTATCGGAATGGTTTGGGTTCTGCAACACTTTATTCAAAAAACAAGTGTAGTGCAGTTGCATCGTGGATTCTGGAAAATCAAGAAACGCATTATCGGCAATATTTTCTCTATCGGAATGTCGCCATTTCTAATGAATGTAACAGCCTGTGCCATTGTCATTATAGTAAACAACAGTCTGCAACGCTATGGAGGAGATATGGCAATCGGTGCGTATGGCATTATCAACCGCCTGTTAGTGCTTTATGTCATGATTGTATTAGGACTGACAATGGGTATGCAACCCATCGTAGGATATAATTTCGGAGCACTGAAACACGAACGGGTAAAAGCGACTTTGAAATTAAGTATCCTGACTGGGGTATGTATCACAAGTTCCGGGTTCATCATCTGTGAATTGTTTCCTCATGCCGTTTCGGCTGTTTTCACCAGTGACGAACATCTCATCGACATGGCTTCGCACGGAGTACGCATTTGCATAGCCATATTTCCATTTGTAGGTGCACAAATTGTCATAGGTAACTTCTTTCAAAGTATCGGCATGGCCAAAATCAGCATATTTCTCTCTCTAACCAGACAATTATTATATCTATTGCCTGGTCTGATATTCTTCCCCCGATTTTTAGGATTGGATGGAGTATGGACCAGCATGCCTGTATCCGACTTTTTTGCATTTGTCACTGCTGTAATTGCACTTTGGATTTATATCAAGAAAGTGGAAAAGAAATACCCTTCGTCTGTGCAAAGTTAGCAGTTTACTCTCATTTTAATAATAACCATGTTTCTGTAAAAAAGCATCTGTATACTTCCTTATTTCATAAAAGACGGAAGTCAACGGCTCACGATATAAGAAGAGTGGATGTCCCAGATCTTCAAACAAATGCAATTCGCAATCTATCCCCAAAGAATCCATCTTCGCTTTGTACGCTTCACACGTTTCTACAGGTACATACTGATCTTTAGTTCCTACTAAGAGCAAAGTTGGCGGAGTCTTGGAATTAATATTATGCAGAGGAGAGATCTTCTGATAATTATCTTTCATCAATTTAGGTCCATATCCTTGCGGACTATTATCAATAACCGGATAATACAACAATAATAAATCCGGGATATATGATTCTGTATCTCCCTCGGAGATATTAGATACAGTCCCCAAAGCCGCAGCCAATTGCCCACCAGCAGACGCTCCTGCGGCCACAATTCTTGTAGAATCAACATGCAGTTCCTGTGCATGCTTCTTTATCCAACGGATAGCATCTTTAGCATCATCAAAACTGTGGAAAGGAGTCGTATGGTGCAAAAAATTAATTCTATAGTCCACAGCTATTGCCACATATCCTTTTGAAGCATAATAAGAACATTCCCTATAAAATTGCAAAGGAGTGCCATAGCTCCATCCCCCTCCAAAGAAAAATACAATGGCAGGCTTAACGGATGCAGTTTTCAACTTTCTATCCTCAAAAACATGAAGAGTCAAAGAATCACCCTCTGCAATTGCTTTATATGAATAGATTTGCGGAGTATAAGCTTTCGTCGTCTTATGCACTAACCGAGTAATACCGTCTGCCCAAACTTTTGCCTTTTCCCCAACCACACAAGTTTCGTTACTTTTATTATCAGAAAACTGCTTCTTATGAACGCTTTCAAACGTAATATTAGAGTCAACCCATAATATCCTATCATTTGAAGGCATTCCAGATGTCATCGGTAGCCCTGCAATATGTGACACATACTCACTTCCCTGCCCTGTTTTAGGCGGAATTATCTTAACATTTGAATTAGCCTGCAATATATCTGTAATTACCGAAGCCCAACTTTTAGAGTAATCACTCTTCAAAGTGTCATCGCATTTGACTATATCTAACAGAACAATATCAGGTTGATATTCGGCTACAAGTTTTTCCAGCCTTTCTGCCTTATTACAAGACTTCGAATCCTCAGACAATTGAGCATAATTCATCTTGCCTATCCTTGTATCTACAATATCTGGGCCGACAAACTTGAATTGAATATCCAGTATAAAAAGCTCCTTCCATAAAGAATATAAAAGTTTTTGATCCACATGCTTGTCTACAGGTTCTCCATCTTTCATATACATTATAGAATAGTTTTTCGGATGATGCAGTTCCCGACTCTCCACTACAACCGATGCGCTTGATGAGTATGAAGACATCAGAACAAAACTCAATAATAAGAATAAGATTTTCTTCATAGCCATGTGTTTTGGACAAAAATAAAAAATAAGATCTGTTTACCCTAGTGTTATTGCATAACAAAAACAGTATAAAATGATAATTAAAGCAGTGTTTCCCCCTTCAGGAAGCTATATTTTATTTATTTTCCCCCTCTCTGTTATGATTAGCGCACTCTTTGTTACTATTTATACCTATTTATAAAGGACTTATTTTCTTATCTTTGTATCAGCCTATAGAATTCTTTTATAATAATAAATAAACCATCTTACAACCATGAAAATAAAACTGTTTTCTTATTGCTTACTGACAGGACTACTACTAGGCTCCTGCAACGACAAAGTCTTTCAACCTACCGAAAACGGAGTTATTGTCAGGATACAACAAAAGAACGAGAATCAGCCGCAATTGGTACGTCTCCAGGTTGTAGGCGAAAAACTTATTCATGTATCTGCTACTCCTCTGGGAAAATTCAGTAAAGAGAAAAGTCTGATCGCCATTCCTCCAGAAGAACAAGTTCCATTCACAGTTCTGCAATCAGGAGATACAATATCCGTCTCGACTCAAGAAGTCAAGGCCAGTGTGCTCAGCTCAACCGGCGAAGTATGGTTCACAGATAAAAACGGAAAATTAATCCTCCAGGAGAACAAAGGGGGAGGAAAACATTTTACACCAATAGAGATAGAAGGTCGTAAAGGTTACACGATCCGTCAAGTATTCGAGTCACCGGACAATGAAGCTTTTTACGGATTGGGACAACATCAATCCGAAGAATTCAATTACAAAGGAAAGAACGAAGAACTATTCCAATACAACACCAAAGTATCTGTGCCATTTATTGTATCCAATAAAAATTATGGTATTCTGCTGGACAGTTACTCCCTATGCCGTTTCGGTAATCCAAATGATTATTCACAATTGGGAGAAGTATTCAAGCTGTACGATAAAGATGGAAAAGAAGGCGCCCTGACTGGCACCTATATACCATCCGAACATTCGGGAAAAGAAACGTTGATACGTCGTGAGCCTTCCTTGTACTTTGAGCATTTAAAACGCGAAGACTTGTCGAAAGTCATAAACTTGCCAGAAGGATTTCCATTCATGGGTTCCAAAGTATGTTTCGAAGGAACAATTGAACCTTCGCAAAGTGGAGAATTCAAATTCATCTTATACTATGCCGGATACACTAAAGTCTACATCGACAACAAACTAGTCGTACCCGAACGTTGGCGTACAGCATGGAATCCCAACAGCTACAAATTCTCTGTAAACCTTACAGCAGGTAAGAAAGTTCCCTTGAAAGTAGAATGGGAACCCGACGGTTCTGTCTCTTACTCCGGTTTGCGGGTTTTAAGTCCGGTAGATCCTCATGAACAAGGTAAACAGTCCTGGTGGAGCGAAATGACCCAACAGCTCGATTACTATTTCATTGCCGGAAATGATATGGACGATGTCATCAGCGGCTATCGTACCCTAACGGGAAAAGCTCCCATCATGCCCAAATGGGCCATGGGTTACTGGCAGAGCAGGGAAAGATACAAAACTGCCGATGAGATGCTTACTGCCTTTAAGACGTTCCGCGAGCGCCGCATTCCTATCGACAACATTGTATTAGACTGGAATCACTGGCCGGAAAATGCATGGGGAAGTCATGAATTCGACAAGCAGTTTTTCCCCGATCCCAAAGCAATGGTCGACTCTATCCATGCCATGAACGGGCGTATGATGATTTCCGTATGGCCTAAATTCTACATTAATACCGAACATTATAAAGAATTCGATAGGAACGGATGGATTTATCAGCAGTCTGTAAAAGACAGTCTGAGAGACTGGGTAGGTCCCGGCTACCACTACGGCTTCTACGATGCCTACAATGCCGATGCACGTAAATTATTCTGGAAGCAAATGTACGAACATTATTATCCGCTCAATATCGATGCCTGGTGGATGGATGCCAGTGAACCTAACATCAGAGATTGTACCGACATGCAATACCGCAAAGACTTATGCGGACCTACTGCCTTAGGGCCTTCTGCCGAATATTTCAATGCTTATGCACTGATGAATGCCGAAGCCATCTACAACGGCCAGCGTAGCGTAGACAACAATAAACGTGTGTTCCTGCTGACCCGTTCCGGATTTGCAGGTCTTCAGCGATATTCCACAGCTACCTGGAGTGGCGACATCGCAACCCGTTGGGAAGATATGAAAGCACAAATTACAGCCGGTTTAAACTTCTCTGTAAGTGGCATCCCTTACTGGACAATGGATATCGGAGGCTTTTGCGTAGAAAGCCGATATGTAAAAGGCCAAACGGAATGGAATAAAACCCAAAAAGAGAATGCAGATTATAAGGAATGGCGCGAACTCAATACACGCTGGTACCAATTCGGTGCTTTTTGTCCCCTGTTCCGTGCTCATGGCCAATATCCTTTCCGTGAAATCTGGGAAATTGCTCCCGAAGGACACCCTGCATATAATTCCGTTGTTTACTATACCAAACTCCGCTACAGGTTAATGCCCTACATTTACACCCTTGCTGGCATGACTTGGCTCAACGATTATACAATCATGCGCCCATTGGTGATGGACTTCGCTGCTGATGAAAATGTAAACAATATAGGCGACCAATTTATGTTCGGTCCTTCCATCATGGTCTCTCCTGTATACCAGTACGAAGCACGAAGCCGTGAAATTTATTTCCCCAAATCGTCCGACTGGTACGACTTCTATACCGGAGAATTGCAAAAAGGAGGAATAAGAAAGAATGTAGATGCCCCATACGAACGTATTCCTTTGTTTGTTCGTGCAGGTTCAATCATACCTTTTGGTCCCGAAATTCAATATACCGATGAGAAGAAAGCAGATTCCATCAAATTATATGTTTATCAGGGAGCCGATGCCTCATTTACGTTATACGAAGATGAAGGCACTAATTACAATTACGAAAAGAACAGATATGCCCTCATTCCTATAACATATGATGAGACAAGCCACCAGCTTATTATTGGTGAGCGAAAGGGAGAATTTGACGGAATGCTTCAGGAACGGACTTTCGAAATCATCCCGGTAAGCAAAAACAATCCCCAAGCATTCAATGACAAAGCCAAAGGGATCACCATCACATACAATGGCAGCTTACAGAAAATACAGCTTTAACCTAAACTGCAAAATATATAGTATATATAGTCATAAATACTTTGATCCGATATATATCATGTATAACACTTAAAAATAAAAAGAATATGAACAAGAAACAGTTTCTTATGATAGGCCTGCTTACCGTAACGTGTACCTGCCTGAAAGCTCAAAACGATGCACTGCCTGTATATCTGGATGAGAATCAACCGATAGAACTGAGAATCAAAGACGCACTCAGCCGTATGACGTTAGAAGAAAAAACACGTCTGAGTTACGCCCAAGGCAAGTTCAGCTCTCCCGGTTGCCCCCGCCTTGGTATCCCCGAATTATGGATGAGCGACGGCCCTCATGGAGTACGTGCAGAAGTCAACTGGAACGACTGGGGATATGCCGGATGGACCAGCGACAGCTGCACAGCCTTCCCAGCCCTCACCTGTCTGGCTGCCAGCTGGAACACAGAACTTGCAGGCAAGTACGGAAAAGCGATTGGTGAAGAAGCACGTTACCGCGAAAAGGATGTTTTGCTGGGCCCCGGTGTCAACATATACCGCACTCCTCTTAATGGACGCAATTTCGAATACATGGGCGAAGACCCGTATCTGGCTGCTGAAATGTGTGTTCCTTACATTCAGGGAGTACAATCCAACAAGGTAGCTGTATGCGTCAAGCATTATGCACTGAACAATCAGGAAGTATGGCGTGGCCATATCGACGTGCAAGTAAGTGACAGAGCTTTACGCGAGATTTATTTACCCGCTTTTCAGGCAGCCGTCCAGCGTGGACATGCATGGAGCATCATGGGATCTTACAACAAAGTGCGGGGCGTACATGCCACACACAACGAATTGCTGAATAACAAGATTCTGAAAGGAGAATGGGGCTTCGACGGTTGTGTCATTACCGACTGGGGAGCTGCTCACGATACTTATCAGGCTGCCATGTACGGTCTTGACATTGAAATGGGTTCCTATACCAACGGACTGACCTCGGAAGCAGAATTCGGTTACGATGATTACTATTTGGGAAAGAATTACCTGAAAATGATAAAAGAAGGTAAAATCCCTATGGAGGTTGTAAACGACAAAGCTGCACGTGTATTGCGTCTGATATTCCGTACCTCGATGAACAGTCAAAAGGGATTTGGTTCTATGAACAGCGAAGCACACGAACAGACTGCATACGAAATAGCCTCCGAAGGCATTGTTTTGCTGAAAAACCAGAGTTCGAAAAAGAAAGCGGCTCTATTGCCTATTGTTCCCGAAAAATATAACCGCATTTTAGTGGTTGGAGACAATGCAACACGTAATCTGATGTTGGGAGGTGGTTCTTCCGAACTGAAAGTGAAAAGATTTGTATCACCACTCGAAGGGCTCAAAAAACGATTAGGCAATCGCATAGAATATGCACAAGGCTATACAGCCGGACGTCCGATTTATGGAAATGCAGAAAACATACCGCAATCCGTTATGGATTCTTTACGAAACGATGCAATCGAAAAAGCTGCTAAAGCCGACTTGGTTATTTTCATTGGCGGACTGAACAAAAACCATTATCAGGACTGCGAAGGAGGCGACCGGCTTTCGTACGGATTACCGTTCGGACAGGACGAACTGATTGAGGGACTTGTCAAGGCTAATCCCAATGTCGTAGCAGTCATTGTCAGTGGAAATGCAGTAGAAATGCCATGGAACAACCAGGTTCCTTCCATTGTACAATCATGGTATCTGGGTTCAATTGGCGGAGACGCACTTGCCGATGTAATGATAGGTAAAGTTACTCCAAGCGGTAAACTACCGTTCTCTTATCCGGTGAAGCTCGAAGACTGCCCGGCTCATCACTTCGGACAACTGAGTTACCCGGGCGATAGCATCAAGGAAGAATATAAAGAAGATATCCTCGTTGGCTACCGTTGGTACGACACCAAGAAAATAGCTCCCCTGTATCCTTTCGGTTATGGATTAAGCTATACGACATTCGATTATTCAAAACCTGCCGCTACATCCAAGACCCTGACAGCAACAGATTCTTTGCAAATATCCCTCAAAGTGCGGAATAGTGGAACAGTCATCGGAAAAGAGATCGTACAACTATACATCGGTGATGAAGAATGCACGCTGCTCCGCCCCCAAAAAGAACTGAAAAAGTTCTGCAAAGTAGAATTGAATCCCGGAGAAGAAAAAGAAATAACTTTCTCTATCACGCCCAACGATCTGAAATTCTTTGATGACCGACAACAGAAATGGACTGTCGAACCGGGAAAATTCAAGGCATATATTGCTGCTTCATCAGCAGACATACGCGGAACCGTACAATTTGAATATAAATAATCGGGAAAACTGCAAAAAAGCAACTAGAGATATGCATTCCTCACCAAAATATGCATATCTTTAAAGCCCACAAACAAACAGTTTTTTCAAACAAAATCATTAAACAAACATGAAAAGAAAAAGAATTGCACGATTCGGACTGACATTAGGATGCGTTTGCTTCCTGATGTCAGCATGCCAAACACAAACAGAAGCGTATAAAGACGCTTCATTATCACCTGAAGTACGGGCCGAAGACCTCATCGGCAGACTGAGCTTAGAAGAGAAAGTCTCGTTGATGCAAATGAACTCACCTGCCATTCCAAGACTTGGCATCAAAAAGTATGACTGGTGGAACGAGGCCTTACACGGCGTAGGAAGAGCAGGTACTGCTACCGTTTTTCCACAATGTATAGGTATGGCTGCCTCGTTCGACAACGAGTTGCTGTATGACGTATTTACCGCCGTATCCGACGAAGCACGTGCCAAGAATACTCAATTCGCTAAAAGTGGTGACCTGAAGCGTTATCAAGGACTAACGTTCTGGACTCCCAACGTCAACATCTTCCGAGATCCGCGATGGGGCCGAGGACAAGAAACTTACGGCGAAGATCCCTATCTGGCCGGCGAGATGGGTGTAAGCGTAGTACGTGGCCTGCAAGGTCCCGACACTACCCGATACGATAAATTACATGCCTGTGCCAAACACTTTGCCGTGCATAGTGGTCCTGAATGGAACAGACATGTATTCAATGCCGAAAATATTGCCCCTCGCGACCTGTGGGAAACCTACCTGCCGGCTTTTAAAAGACTGGTTACCGAAGCCGGAGTAAAAGAAGTGATGTGTGCCTACAATCGCTACGAAGGCGAACCATGTTGCGGAAGCAATCGTCTGCTGCAACAGATTCTGCGTGACGAATGGGGATTCGACGGCATCATCCTGTCCGACTGCTGGGCCATAGCCGACTTCTATACCGAGGGAAACCACAACACTGAGCCCGATGCTCAACATGCCAGTGCCAAAGCTGTACGTACAGGAACTGACCTGGAATGCGGAGCAAGCTACGGCTCTCTGGTCGATGCTGTAAAAGAAGGACTGATAGACGAAAAAACGATAGACAAGTCACTCAAACGTGTGCTGACTGCCCGCTTCGAACTGGGCGAAATGGACGAAGATGTTTCCTGGAAAAGCATTCCATACAGCGTGGTCGATTGCCAGGAACATCGCGACCTTGCCTTAAAGATGGCCGAAGAAAGCCTCGTATTGTTGCAGAACAAAAACAATCTGCTGCCTTTAGACAAACAAACGAAAGTGGCCGTTATGGGTCCCAATGCCAACGACTCCGTGATGCAATGGGGCAATTACAACGGATTCCCCAGCCACACAATCACGTTGCTTAAAGGTTTACAGCAAATGTTACCCGAATCGCAGATTATCTACGAGCCCGGATGCGACCATACTTCCGAAGTCACCCTGCTCAGCCTCTTCGACCGATGCAGCAGCAACGGACAAAAAGGTTTCCGTGCCATGTACTGGAACAAGCAGAAACCCGACAGTATTCCCGAAGTTACGGCACATGTTGGTACACCTTTCCGTTTCACCACGGCAGGAGCTACCGTGTTTGCTCCCGGAGTAAACCTCGGTGATTTTTCGGCTATCTACGAAGCCACTTTCCGTCCGGACAAAACCGAAGAAATCGCATTCAGTTTCCAGACACAAGGACATGTACGTCTCTACGTCGATGGCAAAGAAGTGGCTTCGGGATTAAACATGAAAAGTGCACGTGCCTATGCCATGCCCGTCGAGGCTGGAAAAGAATACCAGATCAAAGTGGCTTACGTAGCTACCGAAGGCGACTGCGCATCACTCAACTTCGACCTGGGACGTGAAATTCCTCTTAATCTTTCAGCCTCTGTCAATCGGGTAAAAGATGCCGATGTCATCATTTTCGCCGGTGGTATCTCTCCTCAGCTCGAAGGAGAGGAAATGCCCGTTAAGATCCGTGGATTCCGTGGCGGCGACCGTGAGACCATCGAGCTTCCTTCAATACAGACAGCCTTGCTGAAAGCGCTTAAAAAAGCTGGCAAGAAAATCGTATTCGTCAACTTCTCGGGTTCGGCAATGGCGTTGACTCAAGAAACTGAACTGTGCGATGCCATGTTACAGGCATGGTATCCGGGCCAAGCCGGTGGAGAAGCTATTGCCAAGACATTGTTTGGTGAGTACAATCCGGCCGGCAGACTGCCACTTACTTTCTACAGAAGTACCAGCCAACTTCCCGACTTTGAAGACTATTCACTGAAAGGACGCACTTACCGCTATTTCAAAGGTACTCCCCTCTTCCACTTCGGACATGGGTTAAGCTATACCAACTTTGAATATGGCAATGCCCGACTGAGTGCTTCCTCCATCAAAGCCGGCGAAACGCTTACTGTCACCATCCCCGTAAGCAACATCGGTGCACGCGACGGCGAAGAAGTAGTACAAGTTTATCTGAGACGTCCCGGCGACAAAGAAGGTCCTTCGCATGCCTTGCGCGGATTCAAACGCGTAGCCATAGCCAAAGGCAATACAACCGATGTAGAAATAGCATTGTCGCCTGAAGATTTCGAATGGTTCGACACAGAGACAAACACCATGCGACAGTTGGAAGGTGAATACGAAATTCTATATGGTGGCACATCAGATGTCAACAAGCTGAAAAAGACAAGCATAACGATAGAATAAGTTTCTCTAACCGTTAAGAACAATAAAGCTGAAATCTATCCTACAGCATAATAGCCGTCAGATAGATTTCAGCTTTTTTTCTGACTATACAATCCCCCCAACACACCGCATTAATTCATCTATAAAGACCAGCCAAACTCCAAGCAACTTACCTGATGTCCTAAAGTCCCTCTTTACGAAGCTAAACACCTTCTTTACGAAGCCAAACACCCTCTTTAGAGATAGCAAATACCGTATTTATACTAACTGTATTTCTCCCAAATTAGGGAGTGTTTTTTTCCAGTTAGGGAAAAAAAATTTCCCAGTTAGAAAAAAATTATTTCCTAACTGGGAAAAAATTATAGCCTGCCAGACAAAAATAATTTGGTGTCCGAACAATATGTTTTCCTAAAGTTTCCGGATTCTCATTGCTACTCCTCCACCGGAAGCCATGTCATACTTCAATACCATATCAGAGGTGACAGTGATTTCAGTCTTCCGGTAATCGGTGGCATTCCTGTCCGCATTGATTCCGTCAGTAAAAACAGTTGCTTTATACGTACCAGCAGGGAGGAAACTGAAATCTATGGTAATGGTCCGCTTATCCCAGTTCGTCAAAGCACCTACAAACCATTCATCGCCTTTGCGCTTTGCGACAGAAAGATATTTCCCGACTTTCGACTGCAAAGGAACATATTCATCGAACACCGTAGGCACAGACGCTATAAAACGTGTACAATCGACATTCCGTTCGTAGAAAGTAGGAGAATCGCACAACATCTGCAAAGGAGAATCGAACACAACGTAAGAGGCCAGCTGATGTACACGGGTACCCATCGACATGGGTTGCTGTGTGACTGGTCGGAAAACAGACCTGGCTGCATTGTTCATAGCTCCTGGTGTGTAATCCACAGGACCAGCTGCCATACGGATAAAAGGCATCGTCACATCGTAGGCTGGCATATCGTAATTGTGCCATTTGCAGTTTTCCAGTCCACGAACACCCTCAAAACTCAAGACGTTGGGATAGCAGACATTCAGACCTGATGGTTTGAACATGCCATGCAGATCCAGCACCAGATGATGCCTTGCCGCTTTCTTGGCCAACTCATAACAGAACTTCACCATAGGCTGATCGTCGCGGTCGAAGAAATCGACTTTAAATCCCTTAACTCCCATCTTGGCATAATGTTCCAGATAGTAATCAGTATCCTTTATAAAGCCCAAATAGGAAGCCCACAAAATGATTCCTACATTTTTTTCGTCCGCATAGCGTATCAACTCAACCAAGTCAAGGTTCGGATTGAGCTCGCTCATATCTTTGGCATTCTTGCTCCACCCCTCGTCCACTACCAGATATTCCAATCCGTAACGGGAAGCAAAATCAACGTAATGCTTATAAGTCTTCGTATTACAACCAGCCTTGAAATCCACCCCTGTTATATTCCAATCGTTCCACCAGTCCCAAGCAGCCTTGCCGGGTTTAATCCAACTCGTGTCGTCCAACTGACATTCACCACCCAATTCGTATACAAGGTCAGAACCGAGCAATTGCGAATCATCGGTAGATACTGCCACAATGCGCCAAGGCAAGCACTGACCTGGAGATAGCTGCGCGATATAATCGGCTCTGGTCTGGGGCATTTCGTTCAGCTGGTTAAATCCACCAACATAGAAATCAAGTGGGTATCGTGCAAAGTCGGCTTCCACACCATAATTTGCCTGTTCGGCTTTTTTCAGAAACATGCCCGGATAATCTTTCAGTCCGGACTCACCAATCAAGGCCTTGCGGTTTCCATCCAGACAAACCAACAACGGAGACAATGAAAGGGAATCTGCCTTCAGCGAGCTGAAGGATAGAAAAGAATACAATGACTCGAATGCCGAACAATACTGATCGGACGCATCACGCAGATCGCAAACATAGGGAACCTGACAGGAATAGTCTTTGTCAAAAACAAATTCGGCAACCTCATCGCTCAATATTACACTGTCCTCCGAATTGACAAACCGGTAAGCTGCCCCCTGATTATACGCCCTGATCTGCAACCGGATATTATTCCTGAATGTCAGTTCGGTTTCACGATATTCGCTTTGCCAGCTACTTCTTTTATAAAAAGAAGATTGCCGAGTGACACTGACTTCTTTGTTTCGGACTTTCTTTACCCATAATCCCGCTTCTGATTCCTCTTGAAATTTAAGCCCCAAGCGCGATGGCTGCAATACGGCAGCATCTGTGTAAGCAACTTCCCATGTCAGAAAGCCATCATCTGCATGAAGAACAACACGCAACTTTCCGTCTGGTGAACATAAAGAATACTTCTTTGCAAACAAATTCAAAGACGCAAACGACAATAACAAACAAAATCCGATCAGCTTATACATAAGTTATATTTTTTATAAGAAAGTAAAACCTCTCCACTCCGATTTACAACAACATGCTTTTCACTTATAATTCTTTCTATATTCAGACGGCAACATGCCATATTCCTCTTTAAAATATTTCGAGAAATACTTGGGTTCGGTATATCCTACCTCGTAAGCGATTTCGGCTATCGACATTTGAGTCTTCGACAGCAATGCCGCTCCTTTCTTGATGCGAAGCGAACGAACATACTCACTGGTTGTCTTCCCCGTCATGGCAGAAATCTTCTTATTGAGATACACGGTACTGATACCTATTTCCTTGCTCAGCTGCTCAACCCCAAAGGTCGACTCAGACAGATGCTGATCCATGATTGTTATTACCTTATTCAGCAGCTTCTCATCCTGCGAACTATGTTCGACTTTAGCAACAATAGGTTCTTCCCGTTTTTCCGTTTCCTTCTTCACTTCTTGTTTCTTCAGCAGATTGGCAATCTGTGCTTTTAAAACTTCCAAATTAAACGGTTTTGTAAGAAATACATCGATGCCCAATTCCAGCCCCTTGATCTTATCCTGTTCGGATACACTGGCGGTCAGCAGAACCACCGGAATAGACGCAGTCTTATCTTGAGCTTTCAGCATCTCGCACAACTGCAGTCCATCCTTTTTCGGCATCATGACGTCCGATATGATAAGATCCGGTATATGCTTACATGCCTTCTCAAATCCGGCCTCTCCATCTTCTGCTTCAAGCACATTGTATTCGTGACGAAGATTTTCCACCAAATAATACCTGAAATCATCATTATCGTCTATGACAAGAACCGTATGTTCCTTAGGCGAAAAGCCCAAGGATTGAACAGGTTTTGCCACGTCTGTCTGAATGGATGTTTCTGCAGCTTCCTGCTCTATCAGACTCTCATCTCCCTTAACCAAGGGCAACTCTATTATAAAAGTAGTGCCTTTACCAATCTCGCTTTTTACATCGATTTCTCCCTGATGCAAATGTACAAAGTCGTGAATGATAGACAACCCTATACCCGTTCCGATATTAATGGTACGGCCATTCGACTCTACCTGATAAAAAGGCTTAAATATGTTCCTCAATTCTTTTTCCTCAATGCCAATTCCGGTGTCTGAGACACTGATTTTTATTGGCAGACTGGCTCCTTCGTCATATTCGACAGAAACTGCAACTTCTCCGCCATGAGGGGTAAACTTAAAAGCGTTAGAAAGCAAGTTGAAAATGATACGTTCCATTTTGGTCGGGTCAAATTGCGTATACAATTCCTCGACATTACCTGTAAATGAAAGCTTGACATTCTTACTTTGAGCCATATCTGCAAATGCAGCCGCCGCATTCTTAACAAAAGAGACCAAATCTCCCACCATCGGATTATAAGAGATTTCCCCAGCTTCCAATTTTCGGAAATCCAACAGCTGATTGACAATAAAAAGCAGCCGCTTGGCATTTCTCAATACCATATTCAACTTGTTCTTTATGGCCCAGTTTTTTTCTTGAACCAACAAGTTCTCAATGGGAAGTATAATCAGCGATACCGGTGTCCGCAACTCATGGCTTAAATTGGTGAAGAAATTGATTTTCATATTATTCATTTCTTCCATATGTGCCTTTTCCAGTTGTTGCTGCATGATTTTATACTTCAACGCAGTACGTAGCATGATATTTCTTACAATGTAATAAACAGCCAGAACAGCCACAATAAAATATATCAGGAATGCAGGCCAACTGAGCCAGAACGGCGGCAACACTTCTATCCCAATCATTTTTTCCTGAACATAACCGGCTCCCGATTGGTCGACCGCTCTTACACGCAATTGATATTTACCATAGTCCAAATCGCTATACGATGCTGCGGGAAGTACACCTTGAACGTTCTGCCAGTCCTTGTCTTTTCCCTCCAACTTATACTCATACTTATATTTCTGCGGATATAACAAATCTAACGCAGAGAATTCGATCCGCATATTATTTTCATCATATTTAAGAACAACCTTCTTGCAGTTGGTCAACGCCTGTTCTAACAAAACACGCCCGTTGAGCTCTTCACCGATCTTTACTAACCTGTTATTGATATACAGATTGGTAAATGATAACCTTTCTCCCTGCTCTTTATGTACGATCTCGGAAGGATCGAAAACATTATATCCGTTTACTCCACCGAAGATGACCTTATTGTCTTTGGTCAAGAGTCCTGATTTTGCATTGAAAATATTATCCTGCAATCCGTCTTCTTTGCCATACTTCGATATTCGTACCTCCATATCCGTCAGATTCCCATAACTGATAACCTGAATGCAGAACAAGCCTTTGGGAGTACTGACCCAAATATCATTGTTTTTGTCTACAATCGCCATATAGACAGTATTCTGCTCGATGCCTTCTTTTTCTGTAAAAAAGTGATAGTTCTTCATATTGGCATCCACTACAGCAAGCCCACCTTGTGTACACACCCAGTAATATCCATGCAAGTCTTGTACAATACGGTTTATGTAATTCTTTTCAGTGGTCGTATCTTCAGGTTTGTTGAATCTGAAGAATTTCACTAATTCATCGGAAGCAGAGATGACCTGAATGCCAACAGAAGTTCCAAAGCAAAGTTCATTGTCTGCCTCTTTTCGGAATATACATTCAATCGTGGTAGCTGTCTTTTCCGCATTATATCTAGATGCGACAAAACGTTTCTCGCTGTCAACATAACGGAATATACCTTTATTCAAGGAACCGATCCATACATTTCCACTATTGTCCTCGCCAATACACCACACAGAGCTGTCTATGCCGTCTTTCTCGTCAAAATGCACAAACTTATTATCTGCATAACAATACAATCCGTCCATGAATGTCCCGATCCACAGTCGCTGCTTACTATCCTGAAAAAGAGATACGATAGTTCCTTTACCATCTCCTTTCGGATTATAGCTGATCTTCTTATAGGAGCTTTCATCCTTCGCTCTTACATAAAGTCCATCATCATTTGTCCCAATCCACAACCGGTCCTCACTATCTTCGGCAAAACAGTTAATGTCATTCAGCCATTTCGATTCGTTAATTTTATAAGAATGAAAAGAATTGAACAATGGATGATAGCAGTCAAGACCATATTTATAAGTACCAATCCACAAGATACCGTCAGCATCGGAATACAAACTGCTTACAGTATTGTCTGAAAGCGAATATAGTTCGTTCGTTTTTTTTATATTCTTGATGGAAAACGTATTCATATCTATGACATAAAGTCCTCCATGATCGGTCCCAATATAAATGTTATTCTCATTCTGAGTGATACATCGAAGCAGATAAGAATCGAACAAAACATCCGAAAATTCACGCCACTGATTGATTGCAGGATTATACTGAACCAAAAAACGCTCATCGCATATTGCCCAGACATTGTTACGGTCATCCATAAAAAGCCGGATCCTGCTGAGTCCTTTTCCCGAGAGATAAGAAGAGCGGTCTACAATATCCCCCGTATCCATATTTACCTTTAACAATGCAAAATCCTTATCCAATAGCCATAGGTATCTTTTAGAGTCGATACACCCCGTTATGAAACCTTTCTTATCAGAATCTTTAACCTTAAGTGTTTGCATCTTTTCGTGATCATAGATAGAAACCGAATAATCGTCCAAGATGTATGCATCCAGATTTTTCTTCTGAATAATAGCCCGTATCCAGTTCCCTTGGGTTACATTTCGTTCTTTAAGAATAAAAGCATAATCATTGTAAAAGCACTCTTTACGCAAATCAAAAACAGAATAACCAGCCCTCGTCAATATCCAGAGCAAACCGGAAGCATCTTCGGTAATAGAATAGATATAATTATTGGCTATGCTGTTTTTATCAAGAGAATTTTCCTTGTACGTTTTAATCTGATAACCATCGTAACAGTTTACTCCCAAATCTGTACCGATCCATAAAAAGCCTCTACTGTCCCGATAAATGGTATACACTGAATTACTGGACAAATCCTGATTCGAATTAATATTTCTAAAATAATACTGCTTGGCCGAGACCGAAAAAGCCAATAAAAACAAAAAGATCCCTATCAGGTAAGACTTAACATAAGACATGTTATTTTTCATGGTAATCAGATACAAAAATTTACTTCTAGTTTACAATATCCGCCACTTTAAGGCAAAATCCTATGCAAAAATAGAAAATAGTTCCAACTCGGAATCCCTCATACGACAGATATTTCAATGATAACACTCTTTCCACATATTGGTCTTTTATTCGTCCAGATAGGGACCTTTCTGATTCCACTGCACACGAACTTTAGAGAGGAACCAGGTTTTTCCATGATCATTGTTGCCCTGATAGAACAAATAGCATTGCTCTCCATCGTCCAAAATTCCCGGATGTCCAGACTCACTACTGTTCCATTCACCGGCTTTTCCTACAGCTAGAAAAGGATTATTACTGCAGCGCGTCCACACCAAGCCATCATGGCTTTCTGCAACGCCAATCTGCTGTGGCGCATTGTTATAATTGCCGGCATAAAACATATAAAGCTTACCATTGCGGTTGATGACCGAAGGAGCTTCAATGCAATTGCCTTCCCAGGCAAGTTCAGGAAAAAGTATAGGTGCCGAACATGCCTGTTTCCAGGTATCACGATCAAAAGAAGAGTGTCTGGAAGTGACTGCCACACCTAAGTATTGTTTCTGATATGCCTGATCTCTGGTCGCATAATACAAGAAATACTGCCCTTTGTATTCAAACACTTCTGCATCGATGGCTCTTCCGCAGTTCCAATCGCCCGAAGGACGAAACACTGGATTAGTACGGTTACGTACAAAATGAATACCATCAACCGAATAAGCGTGGCAAATGGCATCCAACGCCCCATTGCCATATATCTGATAGAATAAATGTATGGTATCATTCCTTACGATAGCACAAGGAGCACAGATACCCTTCCGCTCCAAATCGGAATCCTGCAACGGATTAATCTCCCCTACTTTCTGCCAGGAATCTAAATCCTGACTCTCTGCAATGCCAATTCCCCATCCGATACCACGTTCTTTGGATTCTGATATCGAATAATACATCAAATAGTTTCCTTTCCATTTCAAGACATACGGATCCTTTGTAAAAGCCCTGCCCGTCCGGCTGCTGTCACCATACATCATGATACCTTTATGCAAATTTTGCCCCCACAAAGAAAGGGGGGCAATCATACAAATCAGATAAAAAACAAAAATCTTCATCTCACACAGGCTTTATAATATATTTCTTTCCATGTTTTACATCAAATACATTCAGATAGGTAGTTCCAGCTACGCTCTTCTGTTCAATGGTTTTCATCTTAACCCCTTTTATCTGTATGGGGGCATTCGTACGCAAACGGCACTCTGTATCTTTCATCGCAGACAATACCGCCTTTTTTAGTTTTCCATGTTCCCATGATATGTTCACTTCATAACCTCCGCGAGCTTTCAGTCCGATAATCTCTCCTGCATCCCACGACGAAGGTAAAGCTGGCAACAAATGTATTTCATGCAAATGACTTTGCAGCAACATTTCGGATATTCCTTCTACAACTCCAAAGTTCCCGTCAATCTGGAATGGAGGGCAAGCATTAAACAAATTCGGATACGTTCCACCATTCTCCGAGAAGCCTCGTTCCGTTGTATAGTTCAGATAGTTGTTAATCAACTTATAAGCATGTTCGCCATCCAAAAGACGCGCCCAGAAACAAACTTTCCATGCCAAAGACCAGCCCGTCCCTTTATCCCCCCTTTTCAACAAAGTCTTCTTACAGGCCTCAAACAATTCGGGAGTCCGATTGGCAGAAACATCATGTCCCGGATGCAGGCAAAATAAATGGGAAACATGTCTGTGCTGTGGTTCTGCATCTGCATAATCAGCTCCCCATTCATTCAGATCACCCTCAGCCCCCGGCTGATAAGGTAGCATCTTTACCAATGCCTCATTCAAAGAAACGGCAAAATCCTTGTCTGTGCCCAAAACCTGAATAGCTTCTATGGTATTCTCAAACAGATTCCGGATAAGTCCTAAATCCATCGTAGCTCCTTTGGTAACAGCCCACGCTTTCCCATCTTCACCTATAAACCGATGCTCAGGAGAAGTAGATGGAGAAGTCAGCAAATGCCCGTTGCCATCATCAATCAGCCAGTCAAGACAAAATTCTGCGGCTGATTTCATAATCGGATATGCAGTATTTTTAAGATATTCCTCGTCGCCCGTATAAGCATATTTTTCCCACAAATGCTGTGAAAGCCAAGGAGAAGCCATTGTCCAATTAGCCCATTGCGGATCGCCCATTCCCAGATGACCAACCGGATTGGTCATGGCCCAAATGTCGGAATTGTGTCCGGCAGCCCATCCACGACATTTATAATAATCCGAAGCAACATACCGTCCGGTTTTCGACATGTTGATGATTTGCTGAATCATCGGTTCATTCATATCTCCCAAGCCAGTTTTGTCAGAAGCCCAGTAATTCATCTCAAAATTAATATTGGTTGTATAATTACTACTCCACGCCGGACGTACATCTACATTCCATATTCCCTGCAAATTGGCAGCAACTCCTCCTTTTCGTGAAGAAGCGATCAGAAGATAACGTCCGTACTGATACAACAACGTTTCCAACCCATGATCGGAATTATCTGTCTGATATGCTTGCAGACGTTCATCGGTAGGCATCTTTTCTTTGGAAGCATCTCCTTTCAAATAGAAACCTAACTTATTAAAATATGAAGAATAATCAGCAATATGTGCCTGTTTCAGCTCATCGTAAGATTTCCCACAAACAGAGTCCAAATACGCTTTGGCCAGTTTTTTCTCGTCTTTTCCTTCTGATACCGGGCATTTATCAAAACCATTGAAACTGGTAGCAATGGATATACCCAGAACAACCTCCGAAGCATCTGTTATCCGAATGCTTCCATCCGTCAAAGCTTCCTGCCCATCGTTTTTCAAAGTACGAATACGTGTCTGAAAGCGCATACCTCTACACGAATCTCCCCATTGAACAGGTTCGTCTGATGTATTAATATAAATAGGATCGGCATGCGAAGGTGCTCTGCCTTCGACCAGCAAATCTTTTCCGTCAACTGCTACAGTAGCATGCATCTTAGTCTGTGTACGTAGTTCCAAATCAAGAGCCTGGGGTACCGATGAAGTGAAACGAACTACCACCACCTGATCAGGATAAGACACAAATGCTTCACGAATATACTCCACATTATCAGCCTTAAAACGAGTGGTAGCAATTGCACGTTGCAAGTCCAAATCACGATAATAGTCAGTTGTTTCTCCCTTGTATTGCTGCTTGATCAGCAAATCTCCGATTGGTGCATAAGATTGGCTGAACAATCCTTGCATATTATGTGCCAGCTGATCGGCCAAGGCATAGTTCTTTTCGTCCAAAGCCTTTCGTATTTGCGGCAAATAAACAGAAGCATCAGGATTAGGTCTTAAATTGACAGGTCCTCCGGTCCAAAAAGAACTTTCATTCAAATGGATCAGTTCTTCCGACGGACGTCCATACACCATAGCTCCCAAACGTCCATTTCCTAAAGGCAAAGCATTGATAAAATACTCTGCAGGTTCGTCGTACCATAAACGCATCACATTAGAGTTCTCCAATCGTCCAATATCTTCCTTACAGGATAGCAACATAACGGCAGCTCCCATAACGAATAACAAATTCCGTAACATACATGCTTTAACCATAGCTTCAACTATTCCATATTAATAATACATATTCCAAATAAAATCTTTTTCTCCGTAACAAATATACCCGATGTATCATTACCCAACAGGATGCAAATGATAACAAATAGATGCGTTTTGGATAACATTACAGCGTTATAATACTTTTTACTTCAATAAAACTTGTGATTTTCTGTTTTTATGTCTCTATTTTCAGGACATAGAAAGGGCTGTCAGCCGAAAAAATCCGACTGATTATTCAAAGTTTACCATCTTATCAAAGAGAAATAACAGCTGTCAATGCTCTACCGGGGAGCTTGCTCGTAGACCGTCTGCAAGGTATAAGAACTATCCTCCGTAAACAGTCCTTTCTTCATGGCTCCGATCGCCTCAAGCGCACCCGGTTGCCAGTCGCCTGTAGCATGATTCAGCAGACACAGTCCCTTACCTCCGTCGTCCCAGTAGAAAGGAGCCAAACCATAGGTGCGGGCCGCCTTGTAAAAATATTCCAGATAGTATTTTCGGAATGCCTCTTCCCTTTCGGTTGAACGGTGTATACATCCCATTTCACCGATGTATACCGGAACGCCTTTTTCTACAAAGTGTTCTTTCAGCGCTTTAAACTGACTGGCAATCTGAATTTCGTTGTCACCGCTCACCTTTTTAGCTGCATCTGCCGTATGTCCCCACTCTGTATATTTGTTGCTCATGGCATAATCCATAGGATCGTAACAATGTACAGATACCAGCAAACGGCCAGGCACAACGTCTTTAGGCAATACAAAACTCTGAAGAGTAAGTCCGATATTGGTAGCATAACCCGGAACGCACAAATAACGGTCGGTATTCTTGCCGCCAGTAGCACGTACTGTATTTACAAAAATCTGATTCCACTCGTTCAGAATAGCATACTGACGGCCACCGTCCTTCCGGTTATCTCCCCATCCCCAGCGACCGTCGTGGATTTCGTTCATCGCCTCGAACAGCAAAAAATGTCCTTTGTCTTTGAAACGGGCAGCTATTTGTGTCCACACAGCCTTCAACTGAGCCTTAATCGCCTCGTTTTGTTCTTCCCCCTGAATGGCTTTCTTCATGCTAAGCCAATAATTGTCATCATGATGTATATTAACAATAGCATTCAATCCGGCTTTCTCGGCATATCCTACAACTTCTTCCACACGTTTCAGCCACGATTCTTCCAATTTATATTCAGGCGCACTACCAATATGTCCCATCCAAGTAACAGGTATACGTACGGAAGTAAATCCGGCCGCAGCCAATTTGTCGAATGTAACTTGTGTCACAGGACGATTTCCCCAAACTGTTTCGTTGGACACACCTTCTGCTATGGCATCCAACTGATTACCCAGGTTCCATCCCATACCCAGCCAACGTGCCACTTGCCATGCGTCTTTGTCTGCTTTCTCTGTATCGTTTGCCTCCGGATATGAATGAGCCTGTCCTCCTTGCAATACAAAAAAAGTGCCGCATAACAACAGGCATATAACTCTTGCCAATAGCGTTCCAGAATAGTTATTTGATAATTCTGTTTTCATGGTATTAATGATATTATAAAGTTATTTTATGTTTGTTTTCTCTCTAAATTATTCCACAAGTATAAAAAAGATAATCTACAAAAGTGTTTTTCTTATCCATTATATTCCATTTCGCGGGCTTTTAATTGCGGAAACGTTTTCCCGAAACTTACCGCATCCCGTTCACTGCTTTATCTGCCACTTCCGACCATGTACGGCGGATAAGTGTTTTCGAATACAAAGACGGACAGTATGCCGGTTTTTCGTCTGCCAACTGTTCGAGGCATTTCCATGCATCGTCGTATTCTGCCAGATAAACTGTTTTATCTTCTTCCGTCAGCCCCTGTCTTATGGCAGCCAGATGGAACAACGCACGATAAATCCGATACATCTGCTTGCCATAACGACATGTCACCTTCATCGTTTCATCCAACAAAGCATCGGGGATGCTGATCTGCTCTGACAATTCAACGATCCGTTCCCAATATGTCACTGCCGTATCCTTCTCGGCCAACAGAGTCAGGACTTTCTCTTTGTTCTTGGGTAAAGCAGGAAAGGTAATGTATTCGTCTCTCACCCACATGGCAAAGACATCATTCGGGAAAGCAGCACTACGCATTCCTCTCAGTGTAGCTTTCTCCGAAAGCAATGCCAATTCTCTGAAACGCGCCGCATCCTTACGGGAAAGTTTCAAACGCTTGGTCGCATAGTCATGGAAAATCTTTTCTTCCGGTTGCTGCGGTGAACGAGCCCACTGAGCCATTACCCATGCATTAAGGTCGCACCAAAGCTCATTTTTAGGATAAGGTCCTTCCCATCCGCCACCGCGCGTCCAGGTCCACATACCGACTAACTTACCCGTATTATAAATATCGCGGATGCACCAGTACTTGCCTTCTTCCTTTTTTGCCCGGTCTTCTTCGAAACCTTCAATCACCCCACGAGCAATATAGTTGGGATATGCGCCCTTGCCCTCATACTCGCGGGCACACTGAACTTCCACCAATTGCTGATGACGGCCTAATCCCAAGACTTTACTAAAAGGATTTCCACGATGAAAATCTCCCTCACAATGTTTGATAGCAATCACCAGATTGGGATGAGGTTCAACCTGATCACTGATATATTGATATTTTTTTGCGTCTGTGTCGAATGCCCACCATGTCCTGAAAATAACCTTTTTGTTTAATTTTACACACACCTCTTCGCGCAATAAATTCATCAGAGGAATAATGCACTGATCTGCATTATCCTTTTTCTGAATGTGTCCTACATGAAACGGCGCATCTTCCAAATAGGTCTCGCCGATACGTACCACAATACCGTCCATCTGAGGGAACTGCTTGAAAAAAGCATTAAGCTGATAGCGCAATATACGCTGAACTAATGTATCCTGAGGATTACCAAATGTTTTTTCGATACCATATTTACTGACCAGCCGTTTGGGCAACAGAATCAAATCGCTCATGGCATATACGTCGACTCCGTTCCGCTTGCAATCGTTAAACAGTCCGTGCAGACGCGCCGCTTTCTTGTCGACCCATTCACGGTCGGGCGTACCCGGCGGAAGGATGTCTTTATCGAAATCGTCCCAGTTAATGGCCAACGTAGGCGAATCGAACAAAAAATAGCATTTTCCATTATAACCCATCGACTTCAATACGTCCGGTCTGTCGTACATACTCTCGTAAAGAGGTTCGCCCGGATTGTTGTGCACCATATCCATAATATAAGGCAAACTTGCCGACTGCGAATGAACCGACAATGCCCCCATTGTGAATAAAAAGGTAAGAGTTAGTTTTTTCAGGTTAAACAATGTTTTCATGGTTTTATTTACTATATCATTAAATTTTCAGAACCGCCAATTTGCATTGGCTCACTTGCAAAATAACACAATTATTAGCCTAACAGTAGGTATAAAATAAAAACGGTTATGGTTCTTATCATAACAATACATACCCATTTTTAAGCAAACAAGAAGTTTATCTGCAATAAAAGGGGCGAAAAGACTTATAAATACCCTATCAGCCACTGCCGAGCAACACTTGCACGGCTCGCGAGCCATGCTTGCAATACTCTTGGGAACTACTGGCAATACTCACGGACTTTACTTGCAATACCCGTGGGCTTTGTATGTAAAACCCGACAGCATTGCTTATAAAACCAGACGACATTGCTTGTCATACTAGACAACATTGCTTGTTAGGTTAGCTAACTACCGATGTTGCGCGGCTAAAGTAAGTAGTTACGGGCGTCAAGTAGAACTTTAGAAAATGAAAGATGGATACGCGGAATTCTAAGACCTGCACAAATTTTTGCACAAGCAAAT
>ERZ1673693.235-NODE-235-length-77888-cov-53.566533_pt1 | contig 77888 bp, 67 predicted proteins | sample MGYA00580223_ERZ1673693 | MGnify/ENA primary metagenome ERZ1673693 (study PRJEB41218, sample SAMN15661741) | gut metagenome | host: Homo sapiens | place: Canada: London | collected 2015-08-20/2019-03-30 | study: EMG produced TPA metagenomics assembly of...
TGTCAATGACAGACAACTTTCTTTTTTTTGATTTTATATCGAACTCACGTTAAAACTAATACCATATTATTTCAGCTATGAACAATTTTGTTTTTTATAGTCCTACCGAATTTGTGTTTGGCAAGGATACGGAAGCGCAGACAGGTAGTCTGGTGCGCAAGTACGGTGGCACCCGTGTGATGATAGTCTATGGCGGCGGCTCGGTGCAGCGTAGCGGCTTGCTTGCCCGTATCGAAGAGTCGTTGCAGGCAGCCGGCGTAACCTATTGCGAACTGGGAGGCGTACAGCCCAATCCTACCGAACCCAAAGTGTACGAAGGCATCCGTCTTTGTCGCGAACAGGGAGTGGACATGCTGCTTGCCGTAGGCGGCGGCTCGGTGATTGATACGGCCAAGTCCATTGCAGTAGGTGCGCTTTACGAGGGCGACTTTTGGGATTTCTACATCGGCAAGGCCAGCATCACCAAGGCATTGAAGGTGGGCGTGGTTCTCACCATTCCTGCTGCCGGAAGCGAAGGCTCGGGCAATGCGGTCATCACCCATTCGGTTACCCTGCAGAAGTTGGGCATACGTGCCCCCGAAGTGCTTCGTCCGGTGTTTGCTGTTATGAATCCCGAGTTGACCTATACACTGCCTGCTTATCAGACAGCCAGTGGCATTGCCGACATGATGGTGCACATCATGGAGCGTTACTTCACCAATACCGAAGGTGTTGAGGTGAGCGACCGCCTGTGCGAAGGCACCCTGGTGGCCATCATCAAGGAAGCTTATCGGCTGAAAGCCAATCCGAACGATTACGATGCGCGCGCCAACATCATGTGGTGTGGCACCATCGCCCATAACGGTACGTGCGGAGTGGGACGCGAGGAAGACTGGGCTTCGCACTTCCTGGAGCACGAAGTCAGTGCCCTTTACGACGTCACTCACGGTGCCGGTTTGGCAGTGATCGTACCTGCCTGGATGGCTTTTGTGGCCGAACGCAACCCGAAGAAGGTGGCTCAGTTTGCCCACCGCGTATTTGGTGTGCCCCAGTCGGACGATTTGCTGGAGATGGCGTTGAGCGGCGTGTCGCAGCTGAAGTTCTTCTTCCGTTACATCGGACTGCCCGTCAGCTTCAAGGAACTGGGAATCGAACAGCCCGACATTGATACGCTGGTGGCCAATCTGCACCGCAACAAAGGCCTCACTGTAGGTAGTTATGTGAAGCTGACTTCGGCCGATACGGAAGAAATCTATCGCATGGCCTTATAAAAAAAGAAAGATTATGAGCGACGATTCTTTCGACTATACCAAAGTGCCTCATGGCTTTCTGCATTGCGGCGCTTCGCACTGTGCCAAGTCGGCGGCGTGTTTGCGCCATTTGGCCTATTGCCACCTGCCGTCGCGGTTGGAGTCCTTCCGGATGCTGAACCCTTGCCGGACGGTCGAGGGCGAAGCGGCGTGCAAGTACTTTTTGCCCGACGAGCCCGTGCGCTATGCCCGTGGATTTATGCGTACGGTGAAGGCGTTGACATTGGGCGTGGCAGGAACTTTCCGCAACCGTGCCATCAGTTGCCTGGGACGGAAAAACTATTACCTGACTCGCCGCGGAGAGCGTCTGCTGTCTCCGTCGGAGCAACAGCAGATTGTACATATAGCCCGTTCGCTGGGTGTGGAGCTTGACGAGTATTTCGACGATTATGTCTTCGAACACCGTTGGGCGTAGATGCTTATCCGTTTCGCCCGATAACGGTCGATTTTATATTCAGGTTAAGTCTTTGTAAATCAGATAACGGCAGTTTCCTTCTGTTTCTATAAGAGGAAACTGCCGTTTCCTTATTAGGGAACGCGCGTTTCCTACTGAGGGAATTCCCGTTCCCTTTAATGGTTACGGCCGTTTCCACAGGAGGAAACGGAGCGGATAAGCAATGTGGGCGAAGAGGGGAGTGAATATAGCAGGTAGATAATACGTAATTGGAAAATGGCGATGGGCAGCGACGCTGGCAAACATAGAAAAGCGGCTATGCCTTTGGGAGGGCATAGCCGCTTCGATTTACTTAATTTCTACTTCCTCTTTCATATCTATCTCTTCGCCTTGCGGGTCGTAGAAGATATATTGCAGAAACGCGAGTTTCTGGTTGGGAATGATTTTAATGCCAAATCCGTATTTCATCTGCCATTTCCGTTTCAGGGACATCAGCCCTTGGTTGACGTAGGCGGCGATGTACGGGTGGATGTGTAACGAGAATTTCTTTATCTTCAGCTTGTTTACCAGATAGTCTATTTTACTTTCCAGGGCATCGGTAAAGAGGATGGACGACTTGATGGTGCCTTTCCCGAAGCATGTGGGGCAGGTTTCTGTCGTATTCACGTCCATGGCGGGGCGTACCCGCTGGCGTGTGATTTGCATCAGCCCGAATTTGCTCAGGGGCAGGATGTTGTGGCGTGCCCTGTCTTTTTGCATGTTCTGGCACATGCGCTCGTAGAGTTTCTGCCGGTTCTCGGCTTCGTTCATGTCGATAAAGTCCACGACGATGATGCCTCCCATATCGCGTAGTCTCAGTTGGCGTGCCAGTTCGTCGGCAGCTCCCAGATTCACTTCCAGTGCGTTGGCCTCCTGCCCGTTGGCATTCTTGGTGCGGTTACCGCTGTTCACGTCTACTACGTGAAGCGCCTCAGTATGCTCAATAATCAGGTAGGCACCACTTTTGTATGAAACGGTCTTACCAAAAGAGGATTTAATCTGCTTGGTGATGCCAAAATTGTCGTAGATGGGGAGAGGGCCTTTATACAGTTTCACGATTCCTGCCCGTTCAGGGGCAATGAGAGTTACGTAATCCTTGATTTCGTGGAACACGGCTTCGTTGTTCACATAGATGTTCTCGAACGATGGATTGAACAAGTCGCGCAACAGTCCTACGGCGCGGCTGGTTTCTTCGTAAATCAGAGTGGGGAATTTGGTGGCTTTCTGTATTTTTACTACGGCGTCTTCCCAGTGTTTCAGCAATACTTTAAGTTCTCCGTCGAGTTCGGCTACCCGTTTGCCTTCGGCTACGGTGCGGACGATAACGCCGAAGTTTTTCGGCTTGATGCTCATCAGCAGTTGCTTAAGGCGGGCCCGTTCTTCGCTCGATTTAATTTTTTGCGATACGGAAACCTTATCGTTGAAAGGTATCAGTACGAGGTATCTTCCGGCAAAAGACAGTTCGGACGTCAGTCGGGGGCCCTTGGTCGAAATAGGCTCCTTGACAATCTGAACCACAACTTCCTGTCCTACCTTGAGCGTATTGGCTATGGTACCGTCTTTTTCAAGGTCGGGGAGTATGGTTGCCTTGGTGATAGGGTTGATTTTCTTCTTGTCGCTTAAAGTTTGCTTTACGTATTTCTCTAACGAGTTGAATTGCGGACCTAAGTCCAGATAGTGAAGAAAAGCGTCTTTCTCGTAACCCACGTCCACGAAGCAGGCATTCAGACCGGGCATCAGTTTCCTGACACGCCCCAAATACATATTGCCCACGGAGAAAGAAATGTTTCTTCCTTCGCTCTGAAGTTCCACCAGTTGCTTGTCTTCGAGCAGGGCGATGGAGACTTCTTTGGGCTGTACGTCTACAACGAGTTCGCTGGTCACAGTCGTTACTTTTGTTTTTGTTTGATAATACAGGGTTTCATTGTGGACAAGCTGGCAGGAAACAAGTCGGGAGATGTATATATGCTCCGTTTTTTCTTGCCGGCTTGTTGCTGGCACAATTCATTACTTAAACAAAGAACAAACCCGCGAGACCTTTTGTTTCACAAGTTTGTTCTTTTGTCTTGTCTTTCAGACTAAGATTTACTTTTTGCTTTTATGTCTGTTCTTTCTTAGTCTTTTTTTACGCTTGTGCGTAGACATTTTATGTCTTTTTTTCTTCTTTCCGCTTGGCATAGCTTCTAAAATTTTATGGGTTAATACTATTGTTTATTATTTTTTCACTGAAAGAGTGAATGTCTTTGCAGGCTTAAACGCCGGAATATTGTGTTCCGGAATGATAATCGTTGTATTCTTAGAGATATTACGGGCAGTTTTCTGTGCTCTCTTCTTTACAACAAAACTACCAAACCCGCGGAGGTAAACATTTTCCTCTCTTGACAAGGATGCCTTTACTGCTTCCATGAATGCTTCAACGGTTGTAAGTACGGTGGTCTTATCAACTCCGGTGTTTTTTGCAATTTCGTTTACAATGTCAGCTTTAGTCATTTTTTCTACAAATATGGTTATTACTGTTTCTTAATTTTTTGGACTGCAAATATATAGCTTTTCCGCGTCTCTGAAAAATATATTTCGGACTATTTTTTGAAAAAGTCGCTGCATTAGGCTTTATCGGGCGGGAAATGTACTATTTTTGCGGCATGAATATTTTTAGCGAAACATTGCTTGGGTGGTACGCGGATAATGCTCGCGAACTGCCATGGAGGAATACAAAGGACCCTTATCTGATCTGGGTTTCGGAAATTATTTTGCAACAGACCAGGGTGGCGCAGGGGTACGATTATTTTTTGCGCTTTGTGCAGCGCTTTCCCGACGTACACGCTTTGGCCGAGGCCTCCGAAGACGAAGTCATGAAGTACTGGCAAGGGCTGGGCTATTACTCGCGTGCACGCAATCTGCACGAGGCGGCACGTAGCATGAACGGAGTATTCCCCACTACGTACGAGGGAGTACGGGCTCTGAAGGGAGTAGGGGATTATACGGCTGCGGCCATCTGTTCGATAGCTTATGGCATGCCTTATGCCGTGGTCGACGGAAATGTCTATCGTGTCTTGTCGCGTTATTGGGGCATTGAAGTTCCGATTGATTCGGCCGAAGGAAAGAAACTGTTTGCGGCTTTGGCACAGGAGATGCTTCCTGCCTCCCGACCGGCGGAGTACAATCAGGCCATCATGGATTTCGGAGCCATACAATGTACGCCGCAATCGCCTTTGTGCATGTATTGTCCTTTGTGTGATACGTGCGCGGCACTGGCACAGGGAAGGGTGGACCAATTGCCGGTGAAACAGCATAAGACGAAGACTACCGATCGTTTTTTCAATTATATATATGTACGTGTAGGCGCGTACACGTATATAAATAAACGTACCGGGAATGACATCTGGAAGAATTTGTTCGAACTGCCGCTGATCGAGACCGAACGAGATATGCCGGAAGCTGAGTTTGTGCAGTTGCCCCAATTCCGTGAGTTGTTTGCCGCGGAGGATAAGCCGCAGTTGCGTTGTTTGCGTCGTGGGGTGAAGCATGTATTGTCCCACCGTGTGATCTATGCCAGTTTCTATGAGGTGGTGTTGCCGGAAGAAACGCGTTCGTTTTCAGCTTATCGGCGGGTGTCCCGGGAAGAGCTTGGACAATATGCAGTGCCCAGGCTGATACATGCGTTCCTGGAAAAATACGAGTGAAAAGTAGGTGCCGATTCTTGCATTGTGTAATTATTCTTGTTACTTTTGGCGGCGAATTGATAAAATAGAAGTCTATGTCGGTAAATAAGGTAATATTGTTGGGCAATGTCGGACAGGATCCGAAGGTGACATACTACGACGGTGGCGCATGTGTGGCGCAAGTATCTTTTGCTACTTCCGAGAAAGGATATACCTTGCAGAATGGTACGCAGATACCCGACCGTACGGAGTGGCATAATCTGGTATTCCGTAACCGTCTGGCCGAGATTGTGGACCAGTATGTACATAAAGGCGACAAGCTTTATGTGGAAGGAAAAATCCGCAGCCGTTCGTATGATGACCAGGCAGGCATCAAGCGCTATGTGACCGAGATTTTTGTGGACAACATGGAGATGCTTTCGCCCCGAAATACCTCAGCGGCTCCAACTCCACAACAGCCCCAGCAACCAGCTTCATCTCCGACAGCTTCTGTTCAGAATAACCAGGCGGATGATTTGCCGTTCTAATTGTTTAACTAAAACCCGATTCTTTGGACCCAGACGCTTTTTTATGCCAGTTGGCAGACGTATTTAACGGAATTTCCGTACATACACCTTCTGTTTCGGCTATTATAGCCATTGTTTTGGCAGGACTGCTCCTGCTTGTTTCCGGATTTGCATCTGCATCCGAAATAGCTTTCTTTTCGCTTTCTCCGGCAGACTTGAGTGCCATTGCCGAGAAGAAGAACCCTTCCGATGAAAAAATCAGCCGATTGCTGGATGATACCGAGCGGTTGCTGGCTACGATTTTGATTACGAACAACTTTGTGAATGTGACCATTATCATGCTTTGCAACTTCTTCTTTATGACTGTCTTCGAATTTCACTCGCCTGTTGCCGAGTTTCTGGTGCTGACAGTCATACTTACTTTCTTGCTGTTGCTGTTTGGCGAGATTATGCCTAAGATTTATTCTGCTCAGAAGACCTTGGCATTCTGCCGTTTTGCAGCTCCGGGCATTACGATGTTCCGTTCGTTCTTCTATCCGCTGGCTTCTGTTCTGGTACATTCCACGGCGTTTCTGAACAAGCATGTTACCCGTAAGAACCACAACATTTCTGTCGACGAACTTTCGCATGCATTGGAATTGACGGACAAGGCTGAGTTGAAAGAAGAAAGCAATATCCTCGAAGGCATCATCCGTTTCGGTGGCGAGACGGTGAAAGAAGTCATGACTTCCCGTTTGGATGTGGTCGACCTTGAAATACGTACCCCATTTAAAGATGTGCTGAAGTGTATTGTCGAGAATGTATACTCGCGTATTCCTGTATATGCCGAAACGCGCGATAACATCAAGGGAGTACTCTATATCAAGGATTTGCTTCCGCATCTGAACAAAGGTGACAATTTCCGTTGGCAGTCGCTGATCCGTCCGGCTTATTTTGTGCCTGAGACAAAGATGATTGATGATCTGCTGCGTGACTTCCAGGCTAATAAAATACACATTGCCATCGTTGTAGACGAGTTTGGAGGTACGTCGGGCATTGTGACAATGGAAGACATCATTGAGGAAATTGTAGGTGAAATACGTGACGAGTACGATGACGAAGAACGTACGTACACGATATTGAATGACCATACGTGGGTATTCGAAGCCAAAACACAGCTGACCGATTTCTATAAGGTAACTCACATTGACGATACTGCTTTCGACGAGGTAGCCGGCGATGCCGATACGGTAGCCGGACTGTTGCTGGAGCTGAAAGGCGAGTTCCCGGCTTTGCATGAAAAGGTTAGTTATGAGCGTTATGAATTCGAAGTACTCGAAATGGATAACCGACGCATTCTGAAAGTCAAGTTCACAGTCAATCCCCTTACGGCCGAGGCCGAAGGTAATGCATAAACGGAGGGTGGTGTCTTGAGTCTTTTTATGCAGCATAAGGAGGACGGATTTCTGCTGGGAGTATGGCGGATGGATGAATCGTACGAGGAACTGTGCCGTCAGTTGGCCGACACGGATCTTTGCCGTCAGGCGTCCGAACGTTTCCATGCAGTGCAGCGTAGGCATGAATGGCTGTCGGTCCGGCTTCTGCTGCGTACTCTGTTGGGAGCCGACAAAGAGATTGCTTATTTACCTTCCGGCAAGCCCTATCTGGCTGACGGCAGCTTTCACATCAGTATTTCGCATACACGGGGTTATGTTGCTTTGTTGCTGGCATCGACACCTGCAGGTATCGATATTGAGCAATATGCTACTCGCGTGCATCGGATTTCGTCGAAGTTCATGCGTGCCGACGAACAGCCGGTTCCTTATCAGGGCGATGACACGTGGAGCTTGTTGCTTCACTGGTCGGCTAAGGAAGTAATGTTTAAATGCATAGACCGTTCCGAAGTCGATTTGTGTGATCATTTGCGGATACTGCCGTTTGTTCCGCAAGAAAGGGGAGAGTTTCGTGCTTGTGAATATAAGACGGAGCAGCAACGAACGTTTCTCATCCGTTATCTGCTCCATCCTGATTTTGTATTGACGTGGACGGTATACTGAGTCCGTCCAGCTCCAAGTGCTTGTCTTATTCTTCTAAGCCAGTTGACCCTGGCTGATACGTCTACTTACTTCAAATAATAAGTTGTTTACAGTCTTTCCAGTTGCACGGTGAAATGTCGCATCAGGGGTGCTTCCCAGGCGATGCGTACGCCTCGTGTCACGCTTTCGCGTCGGTCGTATACATTCTTCAGTGCAGCTGCTACTACGTTCATGTGGTTGTCTGTATACACTCTGCGTGGTATGGCAAGGCGCAGGAGATCCAGGCCGGTGAATCGGTTTTCGCGCGTCACAGGATCACGGTCGGCCAGCAGATAACCTATCTCGCATCCCCGTATGCCAGCCTCCAGATATAACTCTACTGTGAGTGTCTGAGCCGGAAATTCTTCTTTAGGTACGTGAGTCAGCACCTTGGGAGCATCGATGAAGATGGCATGTCCGCCAGCCGGACGTTGGTAGGGGATACCGTATTCATCCAGTTTGCAGGCCAGATATTGTACTTGTCGGATGCGGGTTTCCAGATTGTCGAATTCGGTATTTTCGTCCAGGCCGATGGCCAGTGCGTTCATGTCGCGTCCGTTCATGCCTCCATAAGTCAGATAACCTTCGAACTGTACACAGAAGCCTTTGGCGCCTTCGTACCAATCTTTCCGGTTGGTTGCGATGAAACCACCCATGTTGACAATACCGTCTTTTTTCGCACTCATGGTCATGCCGTCAGCCAGGCTGAACATTTCACGGGTAATTTGTTTGATGCTCTTGTCTTGGTAGCCCTCTTCGCGTGTCTTGATGAAATAGGCGTTTTCGGCAAAACGGGCCGAGTCGAACAGAACGGGTTTGCCGTATTTGTCAGCTATGGCACGTACTTCACGCAGGTTCTGCATGGATACGGGCTGTCCTCCTGCCGTATTGTTGGTGATGGTGACGATGATGAAAGGAATCCGGTCGGCGTGTTCCTGCAAGGCTTTCTCCAGTTTGGCAGGATCGACGTTTCCCTTGAAAGGAACTTCAAGTTGTGTTTGCTTAGCCTCGTCGACAGTACAGTCCAGTGCGAAAGCTTTGCGTCCTTCAATGTGTCCTTTGGTCGTATCAAAGTGTGAGTTGCCAGGCACGATGTCTCCTTCATGCACCAGATAGGAGAAGAGTACGTTTTCGGCGGCTCGTCCCTGATGGGTGGGGATGATGTATTCGAATCCGGTCAGTCTGGTAATGGTATCTTTAAGTTTAAAGAACGATGAAGCACCTGCGTAACTTTCATCGCCCAGCATCATTCCAGCCCATTGGCGGTCGCTCATGGCGCCTGTACCCGAGTCGGTGATCAGGTCAATGTAGACTTGTTCAGATTTCAGTTGGAATACATTGTAATGGGCTTCTTTCAGCCATTGTTCACGTTCTTGTCGGGTGCTTTTGCGGATGGGTTCTACCATCTTTATTTTCCAGGATTCGGCAAAGGGTAATTCCATAGTTGATTAGTTTTTCTTTTTTTTGAGGGTTTGACATTTGGTTAACGGAATAAGTCTATGACTTATTGCTCAGGAGTCGAAGATAGTGATTTTTCTTCTATAAAGCAAGAAGTTCGTTTCCCTTTGTAAAAAAACAAATGTCCGGGCGAAATCACTTCGACCGGACATTCTCAATAAACTTGGCAGAGTTCATTTACCTTTTTACTTTCTTTGAATCAGTTGAAATGATTTGGACAGGAAATAGTTGTCCGGTTCATCAAACTCAACGCTTTTTCCTCGAAAGCAATGATAAAGTGTGTTGCATGGCAGGTCTTCTGACTTGTTTCTGTGGCAGACGCCTTCCCGGACGTGTCCAGTGGCTTAAGAGGTATGTGCCTGTCACACTTCACGAAACTTACAGCAGCGGGACTGTTCAGGATTCTCACCTGATTCCCTTTTAATTGCTTTCCCGAAAGAGGATTGCAAACCAATGCAGCGCAAAGATAAGAAAAAGCCGGGGATTTACAAGGGAAATCTCCGGCAAATTAGTACATGTTACGAAGGTAATATTTTATTTTTCCTTGGCCAGTGTGAATACGAACTCCAGTCCTCCTCCTTGCCTGTTTTTGGCCGAGATGGTTCCTCCGTGTATCAGAACGGCGTTTTTCACAATGGCCAGTCCGAGGCCTGTTCCGCCCAGCTTGCGCGAACGGCCTTTGTCTACCCGGTAGAAGCGTTCGAACAGGCGGTTCAGGTGCTCAGGAGCTACGCCTACCCCTGTATCTGCAAAGCTGAAATAATAGAAGTTCTCGTCTTCGCGGAAACAGCCGATGTGTATATATATGTTGGTACCAGCGTAGGCGATGGCGTTGTCCATCAGATTCCGGAAAATGGAGTAGAGCAGTGAATAGTTGCCTTTCAACTGTATTTTGGGTTGCAGCGAGTTGACTACTGTAATATGCTTTTCTTCCAGTTCCAAAGCTACTTCGTTGACGATGTTTCCAACCAGCAGGCTGATGTCTACCTTTTCCATATCGATCATGTTGGCTGCTTCGTCCATACGTGTCAACACGGAGATGTCGCGTAGCAGTCGGCTCAGGCGGTTGCTTTGGGCATAGCAGCGCTCCAGGAAAGTCTGCATCTTTTCGCGTGGGATGCTGTCGTTGCTGACGATGGTTTCCAAATAGCCCTGTATACTGCTTACCGGGGTTTTCAGTTCGTGAGCTATATTTTGGGTCAGTTGCCTCTTCAGCCTGATTTGCTCTTCTTCCTGGGTTATGTCGTTAATCGAGATTTCGAAGCTACGGTCCTGGAAGATGATGCATTCGATGATAAAGATACGTCCGTTTTTGTTGATGTTGAGCGACATGCGCTTTTCTTCCGTTGCATTGGCCGGACGTTTCTGCGACTTGTTGATAAAGTCGGTTATTTTCTGAAACTCACAGATAGAAAATATCTCTTCGGTAGTTTGCAGATTCTGGTCCGAAATAAGGTTCCCGTATTGTGTGAAGAGGTTATTGACGAGTATTTCCTTTTTATCTTTAGTAAATACACCTAGTCCTTCTCGCGATGTCTGTAAGTGTGTGATCAGTTTTTCTCTTTCGATGTAAAGAGCCTCCTTTGTCTCTCGCAGGCGTCGGTATATCTGGATGATGTGTTGCGAGATTTCTCCCAACTCATTATGGGGGAATGCAGCCTGTATATCCATTTCAATCGGTTCGTTGCGGTCGGCCCGTTTGGCAAATTCGCGAAGATTGGTGATGGCTTTTCCAAGTTTTGCTGTAAACTTGTAAAAGATGAATATCAGCAGTAAGGTTACGATAACGGTAAACCAGATGTAATGAGGGTCGGCAGCCAGGTTATGAATCAGGTTCAAGTTGTATGGCAGTGCCGAACGTATGATATAATTGTCTTGTAGAGTTGCCGAATAGAAGTAGGGCATTCCGGTAGTTTCTGACATACGGCGTAAGTCGTATCCTTTTCCTTGCCGAAGTGCTTGTTGTATTTCCGAGCGTCCAAGGTGATTACCTGGTTCCTGTTTACCTTTGTAACTGTCGTATATCACTTTCCCGTTCAGACTTATAAGAGTGACACGCAGGTTATTGTTTACTCTATTGATATAATTGTCCAAAGTGCTGGTCCACAGACTGTCGGGAACAATACGCAGTTCGAACGATAAACGCTCGTTATAATCCTGCAATTGTGTGTTGAGCAATTCTATTTTGTAGCTTTTTTCACGTTGGTACTGATAAGCGATGAAGCAAGCTGCGAATGCAAGAAACAGCGAGATAACCGAAAGAAATAACTTCCGGCTGAATGACAGAAAATGCCGTTCATCTTTATTCGGCTTCAAAGCAGTATCCATATCCCAAGCGAGTTACAATGCATTTTCCGTAAATACCGATTTTTTTGCGCAGGCGGGTGATGTTAACGTCTATGGTACGGTCGAGCACATAGACTTCCTCGCTCCAGATACGTCCCAAAATATCTTCGCGCGAGAAGACACGTCCTTTGTTTTGCAGCAACAGCAGCAGAATTTCGAATTCTTTTTTGGTCAGCGGAGCTTCCTGTCCATCAATGGAAACTTTTTTCTTCACAATGTCAAGAACCAGCGTTTTATAGACCAATTGCTCGGGCATCCGTTCGCTTTCCCCCTGTCCTGTACGTCTCAGTACGGCTTTAACCCGTGCTGCTACTTCACGCAGTGAGAATGGTTTCGATATGTAGTCATCAGCTCCAAGATTGAATCCTGTTACAGTATCGTTTTCCGTGTCTTTAGCTGTGATGAAGATTATGGGCACTTGTGCTGTCTTTTTATCTTTCTTGAGCATACTTGCCATTTTGAATCCCGATATCTCTCCCATCATTACGTCAAGCAGTAGCAGGTTGTAACTGCTGATGTCCATTCGCAGGGCTTCTTCGGCCGAGTTTGCAGTATCCACTTCGTATCCTTCGTTCTCAAGATTGAACTTCAGGATTTCGCACAAATCTTCTTCATCGTCTACTACTAAGATCCGGTAATTGTTCATTGTTTCCTGGTTTTAAGTTGCAACAGGGAAGCACTTTTCCCGTCTGTAACGGTACGTCCTCTTCCTGTTACAAAGTTATACTTTATTTCTTTTCGCAGGCAAAAGTGAGGCATTTTTATTACGGACGCATGAAACAAGTATTACGATTCTGTTACACTTTTCATCTGAACATCTATTGCCAGGAACACAGAGAGGGAATGCTGTAATACAAAAACACACCGATGATGCTGTGGCAGTCTCATCGGTGTGTCATTTGTACGGTATACGTATCTTAGGGGTTTACACAGTCTGATGGTTGATGCAGATTCCTTGTTTGTACCATTCGTACAGACGGTGTATTCCTTCGTCTATTTCTACCTTGTGGTGCCATCCCAGTCCGTGCAGCTTGCTTACGTCGGTCAGCTTTCTCATTGTGCCGTCCGGCTTGCTGGCATCCCACTTCAGTTCACCCTTGAATCCGATTTCGGCAACAATCTTTTCGGCCACTTCGCGGATACTCAGTTCTTTTCCAGTTCCAACGTTGATGTGGCAGTTACGAATCTCTTTTTCACCTTCACGGTAAGTGTCCTTGAAGTCCACGTTCAGCAGTACGTGTACACTGGCGTCGGCCATTTCTTCGCTCCACAGGAATTCGCGCATGGGTTTTCCGGTTCCCCACAGGGTGACAGCTTCGGCTGTGATGCCGTATTTGGCCAGAATCTGTCTGATTTCTTCTTCTGTCCGGCTGCCGTCCACTCCCTCTACTGGGCGCAGGTTAATGTCTTTTCTTACAGCTTCCCAGTTTCCTTCGTTCAGGCATTTGGCCAGATACACTTTTCTCATCATAGCTGGTAGAACATGGCTGTTTTCCAGATGGAAGTTGTCGTTCGGACCATACAGGTTGGTGGGCATCACGGCAATGTAGTTGGTACCATATTGCAGATTGAAGCTTTCACACATTTTCAGTCCGGCAATTTTGGCTATGGCGTAAGGTTCGTTGGTGTATTCCAACGGCGATGTCAGCAAGCATTCTTCTTTCATGGGTTGCGGTGCCTCTCTGGGGTAGATGCAGGTACTTCCCAAAAAGAGCAGCTTCTTGACTCCGTGGCGGAAACTTTCGCCTATGACGTTTTGCTGAATTTGCAGATTTTCATAGATAAAGTCTGCTCTGTATTGCAGATTGGCCATAATGCCTCCCACATGAGCGGCTGCCAGCACTACAGCCTCGGGTTGCTCTTCATCGAAGAATTTCTTTACTGCTACTCCATCCAGCAGATTCAGCTCCTTGTGTGTGCGTCCTACCAGGTTGTGGTATCCTCTTTCCTGTAGGTTGTTCCAAATGGCCGATCCTACCAGTCCTCTGTGACCGGCTACATAGATTTTAGTATCTTTATCCATTTTCATTCTTACTTATATATACTATGTAAAAAGGTAATTTACCGTTTACTTCACAATGCCTTTCTCCAGATATTCTGCCAGATTGGTTCTTACCTGCTGAGCAGCATGGTCGGCAGCTACTTTGGCCATATCTGCTTCCACCATAATGCGTACCAGTTCTTCAAAGCTGGTGCTGTTGGGATTCCAGCCCAGTTTGGCCTTTGCTTTAGTCGGGTCTCCCCACAGGTTCACTACGTCGGTCGGACGGTAAAAATCTTCGCTTACCTCTACCAGGCATTTGCCCGTGGCTTTGTCGTAGCCTTTCTCGTCAATGCCTTCGCCCTTGAATTCCAGTTCGATACCTGCATATTTGAAAGCCAGATAGCAGAATTCTCTTACCGAATGTTGCACGCCGGTAGCTATCACAAAGTCTTCCGGTTTCTCCTGTTGCAGAATCAGCCACATACATTCCACATAGTCTTTGGCGTATCCCCAGTCGCGCAGCGAATCCAGGTTACCCAGATACAGATGATCCTGCTTACCTTGCGCGATACGTGCTGCTGCCAGCGTAATTTTCCGCGTTACGAAAGTTTCGCCACGGCGTTCGCTTTCGTGGTTGAACAGGATGCCCGAACAGCAGTACATGTTGTATGCCTCGCGATACTCTTTTACAATCCAGTAACCGTACAGTTTGGCAACAGCATAAGGTGAGTAAGGGTGGAAAGGTGTATTCTCATTTTGCGGTACCTCTTCCACTTTGCCGTACAGTTCCGAAGTCGATGCCTGATATATGCGGCAAGTATCAGTCAGGCCCGCCAGACGCACAGCCTCCAATACACGCAGTACGCCTGTAGCATCTACGTTGGCTGTAAACTCCGGAGAGTCGAAACTTACCTGCACATGGCTTTGTGCGGCGAGGTTGTATATTTCGGTCGGTCTCACTTTTCCTACGACTTGCAGGATGCTCATCGAGTCGCTCAGGTCGGCATAATGTAGGTGGAAATTGGGCTTTCCTTCCAGATGCGCGATGCGTTCGCGATAGTCTACCGACGACCGTCTGATGGTGCCGTGTACATCATATCCTTTGCTTAGCAGCAATTCGGCCAGAAACGACCCGTCTTGTCCGGTGATACCGGTAATTAAAGCTACATTTCTCTTTTCCATTGTCTTTGTTATGGTTGCACTTTATTAAAATTCAGTATAATAAAATTTAATATGTGATGAATAAGCTGTTTCTTTAAATATTATACGGCGTCTTCGTCAGGATTGAAATGGTCGAAGAAGTTTTTCCGTTTTTCTTTTAAACATGCAGTTTCTTGATGCAGAAACTTACATCCATAATCATATAATGAAATGGCAGTTCCATGTTCATTTGTATTTTTGAATCCAAGATAGGTTTTATAATAGTTAACCAGATATTCGTCTGGAGTCATATCGGCGGCAAACAGGAATAGATATTCACATCCTATATGTTTCATTACTTCTGAAACGATAGGCACAATAAAATGCCAGAATACTATTACTCCTAACTTTTGTCCAATATGTAGTTCTTCCCATTCTTTTCTGCAATTCTCATTAATACAGAAGTGTACTATTTCAATGCCAGCAAATGTTTTACCTACCCTTTTCAAATCATCTTCAGATTCTTTCTCCAATTCTTTGATGATCTGGTTTTTCTTGGCAAAAGAAATTTGCGCCAAGTCATTTTTTATAAGTCCTTTTCCTGTTCTGATACGTTCGATAATTGATTCAATGGATTGTTTCTCGTCCGCATTCAGTTCCGGATCATTTTTCAGTTCAACAATATAATTGTATAGTTCACGGACTCTGGTTAAAGAATCCATCCCCTTGATACTTTCGTATAAAGAACCACATTTCAGGGAAAAGTAAAAAAGAATATTGCCATTAGGATGTTTTACTACATAATAGGCAATGTTCCCTTCTGCATCTTCTTGAAAAGCAGCATCTTTTAATGTATCTGCCAGATTTGCATTTCGCCAGTTGCTAAAGGACTCTACCGCCAGAAGGTTATTGTCATTCTCTGACAACCGTTCACAAGTAAGTGAATTAAGAATGCTTTCTTGTTCTTTGGTTATTTTCATACTTGCAGAGTTTGGCAGGTGGATTTATCAAACAGAAGGCGACGTATTTTTATCCTTTCTGCATCAACTTTTATGTCATTTGTATCAATAAGCCGATTACTGTTTTCATTTTCCGAAATACCTTTTCTTGCTGTTTCCCAGCAGTATTCTCCATGTGTCAGACTACTTAAACTCCACGAAGCTTTTGGTGCATACGTTTCAAATACTTTATCAAATACTTGCTTGTATTTTTGGGCAGTGGTCTGCGATATGGTTTCGGTCAGGCATCCGTTTTTGTACAGGCGTCTGATTTCTGGCATTACGGGGCCGTATTGCCATGCTTCGAATTGTTCATTGAAGATGGGGGCTCCGGTTTGGATAAAAGATTCCCGTTGAATGAAATAAAGAAGCTTATGCAGTTTCATTTCATCGATGCATTTACCATATTCTTGCAGATAGCGTTGGTAAATGTATGAAGCTATCGTTGATACTTTTTCCATAATTTCTTTAAAATGCCATTCAATAATGTACAAATGTACAAAAAATCATTCGTTTACAATAACAATTTTCTGAAAAATATGCAACAGTAAACTTTGAAAAGCGAGTGGCGAGGGCATATTATATATTCCTGTTCCCTTGTCTTTTTCTCAGTCTCTTCGGAAAATATCCCGGGTATAGACTTTCTCTTTTACATCGTCCAGACAGCTGTCGTAGCGGTTGGCAATGATGGCGTCGGACTGTTGTTTGAAGTTCTCCAGATTGTTTACGACTACCGATCCGAAGAAAGTACTGCCGTCTTCCAGTGTGGGTTCGTAGATGATGACGCTGGCTCCTTTGGCCTTGATGCGTTTCATGACGCCCTGAATGGAACTTTGACGGAAGTTGTCGCTGTTCGACTTCATCGTCAGCCGGTATACTCCGATGACGCACTTCTTTTCGTTCGACGGATCGAATGCACCACGATTGTAATAGTCGTAATATCCTGCCTTGTGAAGCACCTGGTCGGCGATGAAGTCCTTTCGGGTGCGGTTGCTCTCCACAATGGCATGGATCAGGTTTTCGGGCACATCCTGATAGTTTGCCAACAGCTGTTTCGTGTCTTTGGGCAGGCAGTAGCCGCCGTATCCGAAGGAAGGGTTGTTGTAGTGTGTTCCGATACGCGGATCCAGACAGATGCCGTCGATGATGGCTTTCGTGTCGAGACCTTTCACTTCGGCATAAGTGTCGAGTTCGTTGAAGTAGCTTACCCTCAGTGCCAGGTAAGTATTGGCAAACAGTTTCACGGCTTCTGCTTCTTTCAGTCCCATGAACAGGGTAGGAATGTCTTCTTTCAAGGCTCCTTCCTGTAGCAGTGCGGCAAATTCGTGAGCCTTTTCTTCCAGCCGCTCTCCGGCGATGGCTCGGATGGCTTCGTTTTCTTCCTCTCGTCCTTCTATCATCTTGGGATATCCTACAATGATGCGGCTGGGGTAGAGGTTGTCGTACAGTGCCTTGCTTTCGCGCAGAAACTCGGGCGAGAACAGCAGATTCAACCGCTTGCCTTGCAGGGCGGGTGACGATTGGAAGCGCTCGGCATACTTTACGTACAGGCTTCGGCAATAGCCCACGGGGATGGTACTTTTAATCACCATGACGGCATCAGGATTCACTTCGAGTACCAGATCGATTACTTCTTCCACATGGCTTGTGTCGAAGTAGTTCTTCATCGGGTCATAATTGGTCGGTGCGGCTATCACGATGAAGTCGGCTTCGCTGTAGGCTTTCCGTCCGTCGAGGGTGGCGCTCAGATTCAGTTGCTTCTCGGCCAGATACTTTTCGATGTACTCGTCTTGTATGGGACTGATATGTTGGTTTATCTTTTCCACTTTTTCAGGTATTACGTCTACAGCTGTTACCTGATGGTGTTGCGACAGTAGGGTTGCTATCGAAAGTCCTACGTAGCCGGTTCCGGCTACAGCAATTCTGTAATCTTTCATAACGTTGCTCTCCTTCCTTGGAATCGTTTTTGTTTTTTTCTGAGTCCGTTTACTGTTTTTGTACTCCTTTTATTTATTCAGTTGTAGAATACAGCTTTCAACTGATAACCTATGATTTGTTCCAATCGGAAACAGGTTTGATTTTATATAAAGGATGTGACAAAAAGTCCTTACAGATTCTTTCTGCAAAGATAGATAAACGTATGAGGTTAAAGAAAGCTGATGGGGCTTATTTACATTTATTTCACAAATGAAAGCCGGTCGGTTTTATGATTTTACTTTCGTTCTGCTCCACAAAATCCCCATGCCCATACTTTGTATACATCCTGTGCCCAGCTGCGCTAACAGGTCGGCGGACGACGTACACGAACAATCCTTCAGCACTGCAGCATTTTTGTGTTTTACTGTGGCATAGATTTCAGCAGCAGACATCAAGTGGGTATCTATTTGGGTGACGTTTCACCATAAGCGTATGAATATGAATAGATTGTAGTGAAAGATAAAACAGTTGTTGAGCCGGTTAAAGCGGATGATACAGGCAGAGCGAATTTTCAGAAAGGGGTGTGAAAGCTAATGCTACTATTGCAATTTTTTTTCCTAGTTAGGAAAAAATATCTGTCTAGTTAGGAAAAAAATTTTTCCTAACTGGGAAAAAATTAACGGGTTGTACAGCCATCCCGATTTGTGTTTCACCGAATGTCGGTGAAACTTTATCTTTCACCATATCTTTCTGTATATCAATGAAAAATAACGTTTTGAAAGCGTGAACCCGATTTCCCCCTTTCTTATTTTTATCCGTGTTAGTCTGCCCCATCCGCTTCGTTCGCGTATCCATCTTTCACCCGGTTTTCATTTTTAATCATTCACTTTTCTTTCTTAACTACTTACTTTAGCCGCATAACATTGGTAGTTAGCTGGCGTAACAAGCAATGCTGTGAGTATGGCCTGCAACTCTCGTGCGTATTGCAAGCACGGCTCGTGAGCCGTGCAAGTGTCGCTCGCGAGCCGTACAAGTGTGGAACGTGGATTATTTATGCTCGTAATGTTAGCAATTGCCTCCACAAGAGCATTGGGGCAATGCTTCTTTTCTGATTTCAGTGATGTAAAAACGGGCAAAGGATTTTTTGATTTCGTCGCGTACACGGCGGAATTCCGAATCGATGAATTCTGGTGTACCTGTAGCATGTGACGGATCATCAAAGCCTATATGTAGACGTTTTCCTACTTTGCCGCTGAATGTAGGGCAATTTTCGTTTGCTCCTCCGCATACGGTTATCACGTAATCCCATTCCTGATCGAGATAAGTGTTTACGTGCGTGGGTACATGCGAACTGATATCTATTCCAACCTCTTTCATTATTTCCACAGCCTTGGCATTTACTTGTGCAGCAGGTTCTGTTCCGCCTGAATATACTTCTATCGTGTGGTCGAATGACTGTAAAAAGCCGTGTGCCATTTGACTGCGGCAACTGTTTCCTGTACAAAGAATCAATACTTTCATTTTTTTATTGCTAATTACATTTATAATAGTAGTCGGATTATTGACTTAATGATAAATACTGTTTTGAATGTTTTTGTGGGAGATGTTTACAATATATAGTTGAACAGATAGCCCGACAGGATGATGAAAAAGGTCACTGTGCCGAAGAATATGCCAATCAGTCGCCAGGTCATCACCTTTTTGAGCAGTGTGGCTTCCGGTAGCGAAAGGCCTACAACAGCCATCATGAAAGCGATGGCCGTACCCATGGGGATACCTTTGGCCACAAATACCTCAATGATGGGCACAATGCCTGCGGCATTGGCATACATTGGTACGGCCAGAATGACGGACAGGGGAACCGCATACCAATTATCTTTCGACATGTGCTGTGCGAAGAAGCCTTCGGGAACAAAACCGTGCATAAAGGCACCGATACCGATACCTATCAGGATGTAGACAAGTACGCCGCTGACAATCTTCCAAGCGTCACGGATGATGGTCGGAAGCCGCTTGAAGAAAGTAGTATGGTCTTTTTCCCATTCGCCAGCCTGGGCTGAAGCCTGTGCTTGTATCTGTTTTACCCAGTCGGTCAGGTAAGGTGCCAGTCTCATCCGTCCCAGCACGACTCCACCTATAACGCCCAGCAGGATGCCGCTGATGACGTAGATCAGTGTCACCTTCACTCCGAAAGAACCAAGGAACATCGCAACGGCTACTTCGTTGACCAGCGGCGAGGTGATAAGAAAGGCAAAAGTCACTCCCAAAGGAATGCCGCCTTTGACGAAACCGATGAACAGCGGGATGGAAGAGCAGGAGCAGAATGGAGTAATGGCACCGAATACGGATGCCAGCAAGTATTGCAAGCCATACATCTTGTGCGTCATCAGGTAGTTTCTCAAACGTTCGATCGGGAAATAAGCATTGATGATTCCCATCAGCACGCTGATAAAGAATAACAGGATAAGAATCTTGATTGTATCATAAAAGAAGAAGTTTACGGCCACTCCTAACGGTGTATCGGCACTCAGTCCGAACAGCCCGTAAACAAGCCAGTCTGCAAAATCTTGTATCATGTTTAACTGTTTTTTAATTCGTATAAATACGAACAATGTTTATATAAAAAGAACGGCAGATTCAATAACGGTTGTTTCTGCCGTTCGCAGTTAGATAATCCGGGTTGTCAGATGCCCAAAAGTTTTTTTACGTCACTCTCGGTCGGAACCTGTCCTTTCATTTTTACCACCTCGTCGACAACAACGGCGGGAGTAGTCATGATGTTGTAGTTCATCATTTCCATGATGTCGTCCACTTTGGTCAGTTTTACGTCCAGATTGTTTTCTTTGATTACTTTTTCGATTACATTGTAGGTTGTCTTGCATTTGCAGCAACCCGGTCCTAATACTTTAATTTCCATATTCCTAAAATTTTTGTTTGTTATTATCAATAGTGTTTTATAGGTACATTGTCCAGCAATAATATAAGCCTATTACAATGAATATCCATCCGACAATGAGGTTCATCCATTTCTGTACCACTTTCATTTGACCGTAAAAACGTCCCATTTGCTGTACGCTGAATGCCAGTATCCAAGCTACGGCAAGTACTGGTATGGCGGTAGCGATGGCAAATACGGCGGGCAGCAGGTAGCCTGCTGTAGCTGTGGCCGACATGGGTATCAGCATGCCGAAATAGAATACGCCGCTTGTGGGGCAGAACGCCAGTGCAAAGAGGATGCCTATCAGCAGTGCACCCCATCCGCCTTTTCGGGCAAGTCCTTCTGCCTGGCCGTTGAAGCCAAACTTAGGCAAGTTGAGTTTGTCTCCCCAAAGCATGAACAGGCCGATGATAAGCAGTAGCGGCCCTATGGTCAGTTCGCCCCATGTGCCGATAGTCTTCTGGATGCCGAACATGCTTGAACCTTCTTTCAGAATCATAATCAGCACAATGCCAAGCAGAGTGTATGACAGGATGCGTCCCAGTGTATAGAGCAAGCCGTTGCGGAAGATCCGTTTCCTGTTCTCCATGTCTTTTCCGATGAATCCGATGGCGGCGATGTTGGTTGCCAGCGGACAAGGCGAAAGTGCTGTCAGCAGTCCGAGCAGGAATGCCGTCAATACAGGTGTGGAGCTGTTATCGAGCAGTGTTTGTAGCCAATCCATAAGCTTTAGTTCAGCATGTCTGTTACCGATTTTACTACTCCGGCCTTGAATACATCCGGCGACTTGCGGGCGTTGCCGAATGCAAATTCGGTCATATTCTCACTGGTTTCGTGCCCGTTTTTGTATTTGACAACAAACAGCGACGACCATGTTACTTCGTACTTTTCGGCAATTTCCTCGTTCTCCTTTTGACTGATGTCTATCACTCTGAATACTACATCGCCATTTTTTATCTGCGAGGCAAAGTTTTCTTCTATTGCAGCCTTGGTATTGTTTTCAATGGCCATGCAGGTAGCACAGCGCTGTTTTCCATGGAAATACAGTACTTCCACGTGGTCGCTGACAGCGACTTCTTTTTGAGCTTGTGCGGTTGCTTCGTTCTTTGCATTCGTCTGGCATGAGGCAAATGCGAAACAGGCGGCAACCAGAAACAGAATCTTTTTCATGTTTATTATATATCAAATGTTAGTAATTCGCAAAACAACGAACATTTATTGCAAAAAAAGAGCTTAACTGCAGCAGCTCTCTTTTTTGCATACCGGCTGTCCGAAGAAGTCGGCAAACATTCTTCTGGCTATTTCCCAGTTTTCTTTATTGATGCAGTATCTTACTTTAGGTGCCTCAATTTCTCCTTGGATCAGTTCGGCTTCCTTCAACTCCTTCAGGTGTTGCGATACCGTAGCTTTGGCTATGGGCAGTTCTTCGTGGATGTCACCGAAAAAGCAACATTCCTGAGCTGCCAGAAACTGGAGTATGGCTATGCGTGCGGGATGCCCCATGGCTTTGGCAAAACGAGCTATCTTTTCCTGTTCTTCTGAATATTTCTTTTGAGTCATTGCTGTCTTTTTTTCTTGTTTGTTGTTCGCAAAAATACGAATAATATATTTCTAGCCAAAAGAATTTTCATTTTTCTTCTTTTAAAGAAGATAATTATGCATGGAAAGTGCTAATTTTGTCAGGTACCAATGATGTAAAAGAGATGAAATCGTTTCCTATTGTAGATTGGAATAAAGGACAGCAACACCCTTGGCGGTTGCCGTTGATAGTGGGCTTACTGGTTCTTGTGGTGGGTGGCTCGGTGTGGCTGAACACTTCTACTTTCCGTTCGGGATTTGAGATAACCGATGAATTGGGAGGAAATATTTTTCCTTCGAGTATATTGTCTGTAGCTACGACCGATGCACAGGTCATTGTGCCTTCCGATTCTTTGTATGTAGGCAATCCGAAGTCGTGTATCAGCATACGAGTCCGATCGGGCAAGGCATATAGCCGTGTGCGTATCGAAGTGGCCGAAACACCTTTCTTTTCGCTCTCGGTGTCGGAGTTCGTATTGGCCAAGCCACATACGGAGTATACCATTTATCCCGATATTATCTGGAATTACGAAGCGTTGAAGAACAACAAGCAGGCCGAACCTATCAGCGTGGCAGTAACGGTCGAACTCAACGGTAAGGAGATGGGGCAGCGGGTACGTACTTTTTCGGTGCGCAGCATCAACGAATGCCTGCTGGGCTATGTGACCGACGGTACTAAGTTTCACGATACCGGCGTTTTCTTTGCTGCTTACGTCAACGAAGAAAACCCCATGATAGACCAACTGCTGCGTGAGGCGCTGAACACACGCATCGTCAATCGCTTCCTGGGTTATCAAGGTGGTACGGCCGGGTCGGTGGACAAGCAAGTATACGCTTTGTGGAATGTGTTGCAGAAGCGGAATTTCCGTTATAGCTCGGTATCGAACACAAGCCTGTCGAGTAATGTTGTCTTTTCACAGCGGGTACGTACATTCGATGATGCCCTCAATTCTTCGCAAATCAACTGTGTGGACGGTAGTGTACTGTTTGCCTCGCTGCTACGTGCTATCAACATCGAGCCCATTCTGGTGCGTATACCCGGCCACATGTTTGTGGGTTACTATACCGACAACGGGCATAAGAATATGGATTTTCTGGAAACTACGATGATTGGTGATGTCGATTTGGATGATTTCTTCCCCGACGAGCGGCTCGACTCGACTATGGTGGGCAAGACGCAGAACCAGATGTCGCGCATCACCTTCGACAAGTCGAAAGAGTATGCCAACCGTAAGTATAAACAACATGAGGAAGGTGTCCATTCGGACAAGCTAAATTACATGTTTTTGGAAATATCGAAGGACGTCCGGCGTAAGATTCAGCCCATTGGCAGATAGGCTGCTTTTTGCGGGCTTCGCTTGCAAATGAGCTGCGGGAATGTTACCTTTGCCCAACCAACTCTGAATGGAATCACATTATGGAACAACAGAAAAAGTATATTTCGCCGGGAGCCTGGTTCTCCATGCAATATCCGGCAACATGGAACGAATTCGAGGACGGTGAAGGTTCGTTCCTCTTTTATAATCCCGAAGAATGGACTGGAAACTTCCGCATTTCGGCTTATCGGGGTCAGGAAGGGTACGGACGTGAGTGCGTCAGCCTGGAACTGAAAGAAAATCCTGCCGCACGCCGGGTCAGGGTAGGAGCCTTGGACTGTGCCTACAGCCGTGAAATGTTCGAAGAGGATGGCGAACATTACATTTCGCACATCTGGATAACGGGTATCGACGATGTTGCATTTGAATGTTCGTTTACTGTTCGCAAGGGTCAGCCTGTGGCCGAGGCCGAACAGGTGATCGCCTCGTTGCAAGTGCGGAAGCAGGGTGTGAAATATCCGGCCGAACTGATACCTGTGCGTGTTTCAGAAATCTGTCAGATCAACGAAGCTTATGAATGGGTGTCGAACACAGTGAAAGACTTGCTGAAGAAAGACTTCCAGGGAGTGGAAGCCGATGTAGAAAACATGCAGCAGGTGGTAGACCGCGGTGTGATAGGGCCTAAGAAAAAGGACCATTGGCTGGCTATGGGTATTACTCTTTGTGTCATTATGGCAAACGAGGAAGACGGAATGGAATGGCGTACGTTGATTGACGGCAACCGTGAAGCTCCCGTATTGCTCAACACTGCCACCGGGCAGTGGGTCGATCCCATGAAGCTGGCATGGAGCAAGGTGAAAGCGGGCGAGAAAGTCAACCTGGCCGAAGCCTACTGTAACAATGGTTAATTCATTTATCATTCTTCATTTTAAATAATGTCTTCAATATTACAAGTAGAAAACCTTACCAAGTCGTTCGGCGATTTGGTCTTATTTGAAAATATATCCTTCGGGCTGGCCGAAGGGCAGCGTGTGGGACTGATTGCCAAAAACGGAAGCGGAAAGTCCACTTTACTGAGTATCCTGTCGGGTAAGGAAGGTTACGACGAGGGAAAGATAGCCTTTCGTCGAGACCTTCGCGTGGGCTATCTGGAGCAAAGTCCGCATTACCCCGAAGAACTGACGGTGCTCGAAGCCTGCTTTCATCATGGCAACAGCACCGTGGATCTGATTAAGGAGTACGAACGATGCTTGGCAACCGAAGGTCATCCCGGTATGGATGAACTCTTGCTTCGCATGGATCAGGAGAAAGCTTGGGATTATGAGCAGAAAGCCAAACAGATACTTTCTCAGTTGAAGATACGCGACTTCGACCAGCAGGTAAAGCACCTTTCGGGCGGACAGTTGAAGCGTGTGGCGCTGGCCAACACCCTGATTACCGAACCCGATTTGCTGATTCTGGACGAGCCCACCAACCACCTTGACCTCGACATGACCGAGTGGCTGGAAGAGTATCTGCGGCGCACGAACCTGACTCTGCTGATGGTCACTCACGATCGTTACTTCCTCGACAGAGTATGTTCCGAGATTATCGAAATAGACAACCGCACGATCTATTCGTACAAAGGAAACTACAGCTATTATCTGGAGAAACGACAGGAACGGATCGATGCTAAGACGGTAGAAATCGAACGTGCCAACAACTTGTATCGTACCGAGCTGGAGTGGATGCGCCGTATGCCGCAGGCACGCGGACACAAGGCACGCTACCGCGAAGATGCTTTCTATGAACTGGAGAAGGTGGCAAAGCAGCGTTTTTATGATACTAACGTCAAACTCGATGTGAAGGCTTCGTACATCGGCAACAAGATATTCGAGGCCGACCACCTGAGTAAGTCTTTTGGTGATCTGAAAATACTGGATGATTTCTCTTATATCTTTGCCCGTTACGAGAAGATGGGTATTGTCGGTAACAACGGTACCGGAAAATCGACCTTTATCAAGATACTGATGGGACTGGTGAAACCAGACAGTGGCACACTGGACATTGGTGAAACGGTGCGTTTTGGGTACTATTCGCAGGACGGACTTCAGTTTGACGAACAGATGAAGGTGATCGACGTAGTCCGTGACATTGCCGAAGTTATTGAACTGGGCAACGGCAAGCGGCTTACCGCTTCGCAGTTTTTGCAACACTTCCTCTTTACTCCCGAAACTCAGCATAGTTACGTCTATAAGCTGAGCGGCGGAGAACGCCGGCGGCTTTACCTCTGTACGGTGCTGATGCGTAATCCGAACTTCCTGGTGCTCGACGAGCCGACGAACGATCTGGACATTGTTACCTTGCAAGTGCTCGAAGAGTATCTGCAAAGCTTCAAGGGGTGTGTTATCGTCGTGAGCCACGACCGTTACTTTATGGATAAGGTAGTAGATCATCTCTTGGTATTCAACGGTGGAGGTGATATCCGCGACTTCCCCGGTAACTATACCCAATATAGGGAATGGAAGGAGGCAAAGGCGCGTCATGACAAAGAGCAGCAGGCAGCCGTTAAGCCACAGGAAGCTAAGACTGCCAAGGTACGCCTGAACGATAAGCGTCGTATGACTTACAAGGAACGTCGCGAGTTCGAACAACTGGAACAGGAGATAGCCACTCTGGAAGCCGAAAAGAAAAACATAGAAGAAGCGTTGTGCAGCGGAGCGCTGTCGGTGGAAGAGCTGACGGAGAAGTCGAAACGTTTGCCACAGTTGACGGAGCTGATTGACGAGAAGACGATGCGATGGCTGGAGTTGAGTGAGATAGAATAAAAGCCTCACCCCCGGCCCCTCTCCCAAGGAGAGGGGAGTAGAAGTTTCCTTTTATTAAAAAATAGTATGTATATAATATGCAATCGATAACTGATAACCAGACCCGTCCACTTCCCCCTCTCTTTGGGAGAGAGGAGCAGGGGGGTGAGGCTAACTACCACAGCCATTCTCTCTACTGCGACGGCCGTGCCGGAATGGAAGACTTTGTACGTTTTGCCGTAAGCCGTGGTTTTGTTTCTTACGGTTTCTCGTCGCACGCTCCTCTTCCGTTCTCTACAGCTTGGACGATGGAGTGGGATCGTATGGAGGATTATCTGGCCGAATTCCAACGATTGAGGCAGAAGTATGCCGGACAGATTGAGCTGTATATCGGGTTGGAGATAGATTATCTGAACGAAGAAAGCAATCCGGCAGCCGAATGTTTCCAGCGTTTGCCGTTGGATTATCGCATCGGGTCGGTTCACTTGTTATACGATGAAACGGGCAAGGTGGTAGATGCCGATCTACCCGCTGGAAAGTTCCGGCAGATGGTTGACGAACATTTTCATGGTGATGTGGAACAGGTGGTACGCCAGTATTACGAACGTTCGTGGCGGATGGTGGAACTGGGTGGTTTCGACATTGTAGGTCATGCCGACAAGGTGCATTACAATGCAGCTTGTTGTCGTCCCGGCATCATGGATGAACTTTGGTACGACCAGTTGGTATGCGATTACTTTGCCGAGATTGCCCGTCGGGGATATCAGATGGAAGTCAATACGAAAGCTTATGAGGAGTTGGGTGTTTTCTATCCGGACGAACGTTACTTCCCTTTGCTGCGTGAGTTGGGAATCCGTATTCAAGTAAACAGTGATGCCCACTATCCCGAACGTATTAGCAGTGGCATGTCCGCTGCTTTTCGGGCTTTGCGGAATGCTGGCTTTGCATCTGTGATGCAATTGCGTGCGGGTCAGTGGGCAGAAGTTCCGTTAAGGTAGCCGGTCTGAAGGTTTATTCCTTCTTCAGCAGGAAGTCGTCGATGGCTTTCTTGTATGTTGCCTTGTCGGCAGCTCCGCTGAACAGTTGAGGTTTCTCGTTCATCGGAATGAGCACAAAGAGAGGAATGCTGGTAGCATTGAACAAGGCAGCCAGCTCTTTCTCCTTATCTACATTTACTTTATAGATGGTGATTTTGCCGGCATACTCTTTGGCCAGTTCTTTCATGATGGGAGCTACCTTGCGGCATGGACCGCACCAGTCGGCATAAAGGTCAATGATGGCGGGTTTGTCGCCTTTGTATTTCCATTCTTTTTCATTCTGATAGTCGAATACTTTGTCGATGAACATGGCTTTGTCCATCACAACGACTTCCTGGGCGTAACCCAGAAGTGTGGTGGCTGCGAGAGCCAGCGTTAGCAATAGTTTCTTCATATCTTTATTAGTTTTAGTTATTAGCTACGAGCTACAAGTTACGAGCTACGAGTTACGAGCTACGAGTGATGAGATATGGGCTACGAGTAGTGAGCTATAAACTTATAAATCGTGAATTATACCCTCATCATACACTTGTCACTCGTAACTCGTAGCTTGTAGCTCGTCACTCGCAGCTATCATACATATTGTTCAATCAGGCTGACCAGTTCGTTGCTTTGTACCACTCCGGACTGTCGCCATACCTGCTGTCCGTTCTTGAAGAGTATCAGGGTGGGTACGGCCTGTATGCGGTACTGCATGGCCAATGCCTGTTGTTCGTCTACATCTATTTTAACGATGCGTGCCTTGTCGCCCACACGGCTTTTTACATTTTCCAATATGGGGTGCATCATCTTACAGGGACCGCACCAGGTTGCGTAGAAGTCTACAAGTACGGGCACTGTTGTGCTGTTGATCAAGTTTTCAAATTTTTCCATAATTGTTCTGAATAAATAGTTCTTGATACTTCTAACAAACAGTGTGCCGTTTTTGTTCTTCCAGTCAATTATTCAGCAATGTCGAGTTCGTCGATAAGGTGTGAGGCACCTGCATATTTCTCGATGATGAAGAGCGTATAGCGGATGTCTACACAGGCTGCACGCTGCGACGAAGGACGGAAGGCGATGTCGCCTGTCAAACCCTCATAGTTGCGGTCGAAACCGGTACCGATGAGTTCGCCTTTGGCATTGAACACGGGGCTACCCGAGTTGCCGCCCGTGTTGTCGGTATCGACGATGAAGCAGACTGGCATGCGTCCGTCGGGCAGGGCATAGCGGCCGAAGTCTTTAGCCTTCCATAGTTGCTTCAATTTGTCGGGGACAACGAATTCCCAGTTTGTCGGATCTTCTTTCTGCATCACACCGTCCAGAGTGGTATAGTAGTCGTATACCGTTCCGTCAGCCGGTTCGTACGAAGCTACCTTGCCGTAGGTCAGGCGCAGGGTAGAGTTAGCATCAGGATAGATGGGCTGTCCGTTAGCCTGACGCATGTCCATCATGCCTTTTACCCAAATCTTGTGAGCGTTGTTGTAGTCGCGGTTGGCGTCCATCATGGCAAGGGCTGTCTGTAACAGACCGTCGGTGATGGAGTATTTGAACAGCACCATCCAGTCGCCCGTCAGCTTGTAGAGTTTGGGCTTGCGGATGAACTTGTCGAAATTCTCGCGGCTGCCGAAGATAGAATACTTGAAGCAGGCATCGATGAAAGCATCTGTATCTCCCTTGAACCGGCGGTCGATGACTTTAAAAATGCCTATGCGTTGGTCTTCGGGAATGTAGCGGGCATATGTACGTAGCATTTCCTTACCTACCAGTTTCTCGACTTCGGGATAAGGGATGGAAGCGAAATATTTATCAGCTGCTTTCTTCAGGCTGTCGCTGGCTGCCTGAATGGCAGCTTTGTCTTTGTTCTTCAGAGCCGTGGTCAGAGAAGTGGTGTTGGGGATGCGCATGAAGTCGAGTGCAGTGACCAGTGCTTCCTGAATGGCCTGCTGATGGTAGAGGGCCGGACGGCGTTGCTTCACGATGGCTTGGATACGGTTGAAAGCAACCTGATAGGAGGTATCGCCTATCTGGCGGCCACGTTCCAGCAAAGCTTCCTGCTGGGCACGCTTGGTGTCGAGCACCTTGAGGCGTACGAGTCCTTCGTTCATGCCGATGGCGTTCTTCCAGTAGTTGGCACTGGAGGCATACTTGCTGGCGTAGTGGATGCGTACGGCATCGTCCTTTAACATCTGTTCCATGAGAACGCGCTGGCGGGCATCGCGTACGTGGTGGCGCATGAAGTTGGTGGTCTGCATGCGCTCTTCCACCTCGTCGGCTATCATGTAGCGCCAGTTGCGTCCGGGGAAGCCCATGACGAAAGCGAAGTCGCCTTCCTTGAAGCCAGCCAGGCTGATGCGCAGGTGTTTCTTGACATGCAGGGGCTGGTTGTCGGGGCTGTAGGCGGCCGGTTGTCCGTCACGGTCGGCATAAATGCGGAACAGGGAAAAGTCGCCCGTGTGGCGTGGCCACATCCAGTTGTCGGTGTCGGCACCGAACTTGCCGATGCTCGAAGGCGGTGCGCCCACCATGCGGATGTCGCTGTAGACGGTTTTCAGAAACAGGTAGTGGCGGTTGCCGCCGTAGAAGGCCTTCAGTTCAGCCTTGCCACCTTTGCCCAGGGTGATGTTCTGGTCTTTCAGGAAGCGTTCGCATACCTGAGCCAGGTATTTGGGCGAAAGATAGTTGGTTCCCTGTGGGTCGGGATCTTTCTTTAGCTGTTGCTGCACGTAGTCCGTCACGTCCAGTATGCGGTCGATAAAGGTGATGGTAAGGCCTTTGCAAGGCAGTTCTTCCTGGCGGTTCATGGCCCAGAAGCCGTCGGTCAGGTAGTCATGCTCTACGCTGCTGTGCTGCTGGATGGCGCCGTAGCCGCAGTGATGGTTGGTCAGCACAAGGCCTTCGGCCGAAATGACTTCGCCCGTGCAACCTCCGCCGAAGTGTACGACGGCGTCCTTCAGGGCAATGCCTTCGGGGTTGTAGATGGAGTCAGCGGGGATGAGCAGGCCCAGTTCCTGCATGGCTACTTCGTTCTGCCGCTTCAGGTCGGTCAGCATCCACATGCCTTCGTCGGCCAGTGCGGGGAGTGTCAGGGCAGACAGGGCTGCCGCAAATAACAGTCTTTTCATAATGAATGGGGCTTAAGGTGAAAAAACAGGCACGGATCTCACGGAAGGTTCACGGTTGTTTCTATTGCCGTGATTGTCCGTGTAATCCGTGCCTTTTATTTTATTACTCTACGATGGTCATCTCGTTGATGAGGTGGCCGCAGCCGCCCAGCTTTTCAAGGATGAAGAGCACGTAGCGGATGTCGAGGGCGATGCAACGTTGCAGGTTGTTGTCGAAGTTGATGTCGCCGCTCAGTGATTCCCAGTTGCCGTCGAAGGCGCAGCCGATGAGGCGGCCCTCGCCATCGATGACGGGCGAACCGGAGTTACCGCCAGTGATGTCGTTCGTCGTCAGGAAGCAGACAGGCATGGTGCCGTCGGCCATGGCATAGCGGCCGAAGTCTTTTTTCTGGATGAGCTCTTTCAGCTTGGCAGGCACTACGAATTCCGGATTTTCGGGATTTTCCTTCTCCAGAATACCGTCGGTGGTAGTGAAGTACTTGTAGTGTACGCCGTCCTTCGGGTTGTACGACTTCACGTTGCCGTATGTCAGACGGATGGTGAAGTTGGCATCGGGATAGGAGGGCACTGGCTGCTTCATTTCACCCAGTCCGCGGATATAGGCTTTGTGCAGCAGGCTAAGTTCTTTGGACGGCTGGCTGTATTCGTTTGAGGCAGCTTTGATAGCTTCGAGCTTGGCACGGCTGTAGGCGGTGGCCATGTCACGGTCGATGGCTTTCACGCTGGGCTTCTTCAGGAACTTGTCGAAGTTGGCACGGCTACCCATGATGGATGTATCGAAGAGATCGTCCACGTAGGCGTCATAGTTACCCTTGTACTCTTTTTCGATGGTCTGGTAGAAAGCGGGCAGTTCTTCGGGTGTCAGCGCCTTGGCCAGGGCAGGCAGGATGGCTTTGGCTACGGCACGGTCTACTTGCTGGTCATAGTCTTTGTTGTAGATGCCTTCGTATACCGATTCTAGCTGTTTCTTGGTAGCCTGCAGCAGGGAATCGTTCTTCGTTTCGATGGCTTCCTTCATCTTGTCCATCAGTGCGGGCGGGCAGCCGAACTCGATGGCTCCGTTCAGGGCTTCGTACAGATATTCGGTACGGCGCAGTGCGGGGGTCATCTTCTCAACGAGGGCGTCTATCTTCTCTACCACACCTTCGTATTCGGGCTTACCTTGGGCGAAGGCGGCAAAGCGCTTTTCCTGGTCAGCCTTGGTTTCGAGTACGTTGTTGTCTACAATGGCCTTGTTCATACCGATGGAGTTCTTCCAGTAGTTGCTGCTGCCAGCAAACTTATTGGCATACTGGATGCGGGTCTTGTCGCTCTGGCGCATGTACTTCTTCAGCACGTCCAGGTAGACGGTACGCATGTCTATCATGGCCTGGTTGATAGCCGTCATGCGCTGGCGTACTTCGCTTTGGGTGAGGTAACGTTCGGTAGAACCGGGGAAGCCCATAATCATGGCATAGTCACCTTCGTTCAGACCTTTGAGTGAGATGCTGAGATATTTGGGAGTCTTCAGGGGAACATTGTCCTTGCTATACTCGGCCGGTTCGCCGTTCTTGTCGGCATAGATACGGAACATGGAGAAGTCGCCCGTGTGGCGCGGCCACATCCAGTTGTCTGTCTCGCCACCGAACTTACCCACGCTCGAAGGGGGAGCGGCCACCATACGTACGTCGGTATATACCTTATAATAAATAAGGTAGTATTTGTTTCCGGCATAGAAGGGCAGTGCAAGAGGCTCGATGCCCGGTTTGCCTTTCAGATCGCTCTTTTCCATCTCTTCTTTGGCCAGCTGATTGAGGAAGGGGCGGGTCATGGCTTTGTATTCGTCTGTCTCACCAGCTTTTATTTTGGCATTTACCAGGTCGGTGATGTCGACAATACGATGTACGAAGCGGAATTTCAGTCCCGGAGTGGGCAGTTCCTCGGCACGGCTCTTGGCCCAGAAACCGTCGGTCAGGTAATCGTGCTCCACACTGGAATGTTGCTGAATGGAGGCATATCCGCAATGGTGGTTGGTCAGGATGAGGCCTTCGGGCGAGATGATTTCACCAGTACAACCACCTCCAAAGATGCCGACAGCATCTTTCAGCGACACGCCGTTGGGATTGTACAAGTCTTCGGCTTCGAGCTTCAGTCCCTGTTTTTTCATCATTTCAATGGAATTCTGCTGCTTGATGAGTTGGAGCAGCCACATGCCTTCGTCGGCTTGTGCCGAGAAGGTGAATGCTGCGGCGAAGGCCGCAACAAGGTACTTTTTGATTCTCATAAAGTGATTAAGTTATTTGGTTTAAAGTTATTTAGTTATTTGGTTGAGAGATTTACGAACTGACAAGTTGATGAAGAAACATTCTCCTGTTCCTTGTCAGCCGCCTTCTTATCACCTCGTAAACTTTCCCTCACGGATGGCTTGCATCACATTGGCGGGAGCACGTTCGGCCAGCAGTTCTTTTTTCATATAGTCCATGTATGGAGCCACGTGGCTAAAGAACTTTCTGTATCCGGCGCAAAGATAATTCAGTCCCGGTTCACCGTCAGCTGTGCGGGCAAAGCGGTTCTTGGGGCAGTCACCGTTGCAGGCAAAGAGCCATTCGCACTCTTTGCATTGGCGGGGAAGAGAGTCGAACTTGTTTTGTCCGAAGCGCTGCTGGCGTTCGCTGTACATCATTTCCACCAGCGTCTGTTGGTAGATGTTGCCCAGCTTATATTCGGGGAAGACAAAGTGGTCGCACGCATAAACGTCGCCGTTGAATTCCATTACGCCGGCATGTCCGCACGTACGTGCCATGGAACAGACGCCCGGTTGTTGCCCTACCCAATTGGCCAGGGTAGAGTCGAACAGCTGTATGTAATAAGTTCCTACATCTTCTTTTACCCATTCGTCGAACAGACGGCAAAGGAAGTTGCCCCATTGTTCCGGCGTAACGGAAAAGTCGGCCAATGGTATCTCGCCGCTATCGGCCAGCGATGCAAGATGGCGTCCGTCGCCGTGAGGCATGATGCGTTCTACAATAGGAGCAAACTGGATGTAATGGCAACCAATCTCTTTAAAGAAGTGGTAGAATTCTTCAGGATAATCGGCATTGTAGTCGTTGACTACAGCCATGCCGTTCCATTCTACTCCGTGCTTTTTCAGGAGGTTGATGCCTTGCATCACCTTATGGAAGGAGGGACGTCCCTGTTTGTTTTTACGATATTCATCGTGAAACTCTTGCGGTCCGTCGATGGATACACCTACCAGCCAGTTGTTTTCTTTGAAGAACTCACACCATTCGTCGGTGAGCAATGTGCCATTGGTTTGTATGCAGTTGTCGATGGTACGCCCGTTGGCATATTTTTTCTGCAACTCCATGGCCCGTTTATAGAAGGAAAGGGGACGCATCAAGGTTTCACCACCGTGCCAGGTGAAAAGAACCTGTGGCATGGTTTGCGAATTGATATATTGCTCGATGAATTTTTCCAGCAGTTCTTCACTCATCACATGCTTGGGATTTTCTTTGTACAGCTTGGACTTTTCCAAGTAATAACAGTAGTCACATGCCAAATTGCATACGGCTCCTACGGGCTTCAGCATCACATAGAGCGGTTTGGCAAAAGGTGCATAAGTGGACATATTTAGTTTTTAATGCTTTTGATTAATTAATGTGCAAAAATACGTAAAGCAAATGAAAATACGTTTTTTACCTCTTTCTTTATAAGGATTATTAATACCTTTGCACCTCAGAAAATCATAAATCTTTGATGTATGGTTAGGAAAGAGATAAGCTATATTTTACCTTTTTTGATTACATTGTTACTGTTTTCTTCCTGCGGACGCAACAAGTATAAAGTTGAGGGTACCTCTTCTATTACCAGTCTTGATGGAAAAATGCTGTTTCTTAAAGTCTTTCAGAATGATGGACAATGGATTACGGTTGATTCGGCCGAGGTGATTCACGGTTTTTTTCATATGGAAGGGCCTGTGGACTCGGTTAGGATGGTAACCCTGTATATGGACGATGAAGGCATTATGCCGGTTGTTTTGGAGAGTGGAAAAATTAAGGTGACTTTATCCAATGAACAATTGATGGCTAAAGGAACTCCTTTGAATGATGCCCTTTATGAGTTTATAGAAAAGCGTAACTCGCTTGAATTGCAACTTGATGAGGTAGACCGGAAAGAGGCACGTATGGTACTTGATGGTGCTAATCTGGAGGATATTCATGAACAGCTGAATAAGGAAAGTGAAGACTTGCTGAAGGAAATGAACGATTATGTGAAAGGTTTTATTGCCGAAAACTACGAGAATGTACTAGGTCCTAGCGTCTTCATGATGTTGTGCAGTACACTGCCTTATCCAATGATGACTCCGCAGATAGAAGATATTATGAGAACAGCTCCTACCAGCTTTAAGGAAAACTTCTTTGTGAAAGATTTCCTGTCGAAGGCGAAGGAGAACATGCAGCTGATCGAAGAACAGAAAAGACTGAGTGCGGCAGGAAGCGCTAACTGATATTTTATTTATTCATATTTTCCCGTATCATAGGAACGGAGTGGATTGCATTTCGGATGAAAGTGATACGGGATTTTTTTTACTTGAAGCGGACGTAGCTGTATATGCACTATATTATTTTCCCCAGTTGGAAAAAGATTTTTTCCAACTGGGGAATATTTTTTTTCTAATAGGCGACTGTTTTTAGGCTGTTCTTTTAATGGACTTCCTGGTCCAGATTTTTAACCATTCCCTTATATCTTTCGGGTAGGGCACTTTCGACAGCGGCATAAGCTTCGGACAAGGTAGCTTTGATGTTTTCAGGTCCTTTTCCCTTGGGAGGGATTGGATCGTGTATGGTTAGTATCAGCCGATGGCGGTGTATCCACTTGCCTGTACGGGGAAGTATTTCGAACGAGCCGTCGATCGTTACGGGAACGACTGCCAGTTGAAGATCGTCAGCCAGCTGGAAAGCACCTCGTTTGAAGTAGCCCATGTGGCCTGTGAAGGTACGTGCTCCTTCCGGAAATACAACCAATGATACGCCATTGGTCAGTGAAGATTCGGCCTGACGCATAGTTGCCAATATCTTTTTGGGATTGCTACGATCTACGAAGATGTGTCCGGCGCTTTCGCAAGCTTTGCCTACAAAAGGAATTTTCCGCAGGCTCTTTTTCATCATCCACTTGAAGTTGCGTCCGAGGAAACCGTATATCAGGAAAATATCAAAAGCTCCCTGATGATTGGGTACAAAAACGTACGAGGTGTGCTTGTGTACTTTTTCTCTACCTTTAACTTCTACCGGAATCAATAGCAGATAACAAGTCAGGCGCGACCATATTTTACCAGGGTAGTAGCCCCAAAAATGTGCTCCTCCGATCAGAGAGCCAACGATGGTAACCAGTGCGGTCAGGATAGTAAGTACCAGCAGGACAGGCAACGCAAAGCATACTTGGTAGATGTTGTAGAGTATCCTCATATTCTTCTTTGATTTATCAGTATTTCCGGATGCAAAGATAATATCGAATAATGGATAATGGGAATACCAAAGTGATTTTTTTTCTTGTCATTCTTTCTGTTTCAGTTCGATGACCGTGATTTCGGGCCAGGCACCGAACCTGAAAGGTAATCCTACATAGCCAATGCCGATATTGACATACAAGGCACGCTCGCCTTCGTAATACATGCCTTTCCACTCGGGGTATTTCAAGGTAGCCAGCGAATGTCCGAATAGAATCATCTGCATGGCATGTGTATGTCCTGACAGCATTAGCTCGATATTGGATTTTGGCAATACTTCCCGACGCCAATGTGTAGGATTGTGGCTTAGCAGGACACTGAACATGCCTTCGGTTCCTTTTATGGCATGCGGCAAATCGGCATGTTGCGGGAAGGGAGGCTCACCGTCGTTTTCTACACCTATCAGGGCAATGCTGTCACCGTTGTGCCGTATGATGGCATGTTCGTTGTTCAGCAGTTTCCATCCCATGGCTTTTTGCTGTTCTATAAGGTAGTTCAGGTTTTGCTTTTCGTCATCGGCAGTAGGCCAGCGGTAGTAGGTTCCGTAGTCGTGATTACCTAATACAGAGTAAACGCCATCAGGTGCATGGAGCTGTGACAGAATCTTTTGGAAACCGTCCAGTTCGTGACTTTGCTGGTTGACCAAGTCACCTGTAAAGACTATCATATCTGCCTTCTGGGCGTTGACTATATCTACCAGTTTCTGTATGGAGGCGGGATCTTTCTCCCAACTTCCGATGTGGATGTCTGATATTTGTGCAATGCGGTAGCCGTTGAAAGCTGCAGGTAGGTGCCGGGAACTGTATTCCACCTGTTTTACTTCAAACTGTTCGATGCCAAACAGGGCACCGTAGATGATGTTGCCAAAACTAATGGCAGCAAGTAGTAAACCTATAATGTTAAACGGTAGACGAGGGCAGCGGCGGATGATAAAATTTACCAGTAAGCCAACTAAAGAGCAGAGCATGAAGAGGGTTTTGGGAACGGCAAATAGCATGATACCTACCGCCAGCCGTCCGATGCTATGAGTATGGTTGGACAAGGCATTATCACCACTCAGATACATGTAATAGACATAAATGGCTGATAATAGCAGAATGGGCATCCAATAAGAAAGTCGTATTCGGATATTTTGAGTCTTTTTTACGATGTGTACCAGGTAGATGTACACATCGGGTATCAACAGAAAAATGGCCAGTAAAAGTGTTATTCGGTGCATATGTCTTTCAGTTCTTCTATGTTCTTTTTGATGTTGTCTAGATGCTGATAAATTCCTTTTTTATATAAGATGCAGATAATCAGTATATCTATAGCAGTGAAAGCTGATATGATGACGACTTGTGTTCCGATGGATTTCAGATGATAGCCCATCACCCAGTAGTTGAAAGCATTGAATACGACTACCCAGATGCAGAGGGCTATGATTTCGTTGCGGGTCCACTGTCGGAAAGTTGTCATGCGTCGGCTTACTTCGGCTACAGACATCTCGTCAATGTGAGTCTGTTTATTCCAACGATAGGTTTTCCAGTCCCACCAGATACCAATGACGATGCTGACGCCGATAAACAACAGAAACAGTGAGATTCTGGCTCTCATGTATGAATCGTCCAGTACGACAGGCATTACGATCAGAGCCACTCCAAGCAGCAATAGAACAATACCACCTGTTACCATCGAAATGCGTTGTAGTCCTAAAATCCGGCTTATGCTTCGTTTTGTCCCAGACTTACAGCCTTCGATGAGTTCCTTGATTTGTTTTCCATTGGCAATCTGTTCTTTTTGCAGTTGTTGATCCAATGTGTTCCACGATTTTTTCAGTTCCTCCAAATTCATATGTCTATTCCTCCTTGTTCATTTTCCTCAGTTTGTCTTTTATCCGGCTTAATTTGGTCGCTACATTGGTTAAGGTCAATCCGGTAATTTCTGCAATTTCCTCGTAGCTTTTATCTTCTAAATAGAGAAGCACGATCGATTTTTCCAATTGTCCCAAACGGTTGATCATGCTATATAACCGTTTTAGCATAACCTGTGTTTCATCAGTTTCTTCTATTCGGTCGGCTATTTGTGACAGCGTCACAATTTCGGGAATGTTTTTTTCTTTACGGATAAAACTGATGCAGGTATTCAAGGCTATGCGGTAGATCCAAGTCGAAATTTTACATTCGTTTCGAAACTTGGGATAAGCCTTCCACAGGTTGATAACTACTTCCTGATACAGATCGTTAAGGGTAGCATGAGGTGTAGTGTACAGATAGCACACTTTATAAATGACACGCTCATATTCCTGTATGAGAGTTACGAATTCTTGCTCTACATGATCCATTCCTTTTCCTGTATCAGTTTTTGCTTATTTACTTTGTACTCTATTAGTAGTATTATGTCGGTAAAAATCACAATACGGAGAAAAAACGTTGTGGCAAAGATAGAAAGATAATGCTGAAAACCATATTGAGGTAACATAATTTGTGAAAAAATCTGCAAGGTTCTATCCAAGAATGGTGAACCTTGCAGATTAGGAAAAAGTGTTATGAAGGATTGTTGAAAATTAAGTCCAAAACAGGGATTGTTTGGGCTTTTTTCATAATATTCATGAGAGAACTCTAAAATCAGTTATAGAACTTTCTCATAGGAAAAACTCCAATGGGGTAGCAGGTCTGGTTTTCGATCTTTTTAACCAATTTGGATGTTTCACCACTGCAATCGTATATTAACAGATAATTTTTAGTGGGGATTTCGCTTTCGCTGTAGGCATTTGATACAGCAATATATAAGTATTGGTTCGTAGGATCAACAGCTACATTACAGTTCAGATACTCGCCATCAGGAGCATCTTGTTTTGTATCAATGTAGTCAACAGCTTTCCAGGTACTAAGTGACAGGCGTCTCACTGTTGTACTGCCAGCTGCATAATACAGATAGTCGCCAGCCAATGCAATGCCGGGAGTGTTGAAGAATTCGGCTGAGATATCTTCTGCAATCTGTTTCTCTTTCGTAATTTCCCATTTATCCAAATCGACAAAATATAAATAGCTTTTCTTTTCACCTCCTCTGCCACAAGTAGCTAACATTACTTCACGTTCGCCGGTCTGGCAAATGCCGCTGATAAAATCTCCTTTCAGATCAGGCAATACACGGCTTACTTTGTTCATGCCTTTCGAAAACTCAATCAGGCGTGTGGTTTCCCAGAAACCTCCGCCGCCACAATACAGGTGGTCTCCTACACGAATAATACCTCGGGTACTGGCTACTCCTTCTACCGTATTGCCTTGGTTGCCGAAATGGAAGGAGCCTTCGATGATGTTCAAATCTCCCGTAGTACTGTCGAAACGGAATACGCCTTGTTCATCAGAAAAGAAAATATTTTGTTCGTCGAGAACTGCAATATTCTCAAGAGGGGTAGTGATCGGCATCATTTCTTCTGGATCAAGGCTTCCTTCAGGACGATGAAACTTGAGCTCATCCATTTTATATGCTTTTTCCCGTTTTAAAGTGACAGCATCGGCTATAACCAGTACTCCATCTCCTTCTTCACCATTAGGACTGTAGATGCCGTTACTTATCAGGTAGATTTTTCCATTATACATATAAAGATCTTGAGCTTCATTTCCAAAGGCGGTTCCATTCACTTTTTTATAGCTGTTTTCTTCAATAGTACCTTCTGGACTGATATAGGTGATAGTACTGTTTTGTGAGACACGTGCTCCCTGGTTCAGGATTATCACTCCATCCGGATGGGCATATCCGTCCAGATAGGTTGTCTCGTCGTTGGAGTCGTTGGAATCGCCGGGAGTTTCATCAATCGTATCGGAAGAACATCCGGTTACCAAAGTCATTGTGCAGAAGCTGGCTATACAAGCCAGCATGATTGTTTTATTTATTTTCATCTTTCAAGTCTCTTTATCAATTAATTTTCGGGATAGAAATAACATCCGGCAGGGAAGTTTGTATAATTTTCGTATTTGGCAGCAGGGGCATCTTTACTTGCGTTAAAATCGAATGCCCATATCTGGTTGGTTTGGAACTGGGCATATGATTTGATGGTGTTGATGTATACCTGTCCAGTTTTAGGGTGAACAGCTATGTTATTGTAAAGCATTCCTGCATTATTATCTAAGGTATTCAAGTCACAAAGAATTTCTTCAGAATCAAGTCCGCTTGTTTCATCCAGTGCTGGATTATCATTGAAATTCATCTGGTAGATTGTTGTTCCATCAGCGTAGTAGAAAGTGTTTCCTTTAACAGCGAAACCCATACCAGATGAGCCTACCGAAGGCTGAACACTTATTTGACGTTGTATAGTTTCGCGGGTTGTCGGATTAAATTTGCTGATGGCGCTTTTACCGGCACCGAACGACATGACCCATATATCGCCGTCGTCGGCAGGCTTAATACCCAGTACCGTGTTGATTTGGCACGAGAGGGTATATGGGAAAAGTATTTTTTTCACAGAGTCGTCCTCTGGCGTAATTTCAATGATACCGCTGATTAATCCTGGTTTGTACGTATAAACCTTTCCATCTCTGGTGAAAAACTGAGATTTTGGGGCTTGTTCGGTTCCTTCTACAAATTTCAATTCTTTTGAAGACATATCCAGATGTTTAATTCCCTCATTGTCTCGAATGTATACGTGTTGCTCATCAATGACGGCAATATGGCTTGGCCAATCTATTCCAGGAAGTTCGGCATTGCTGAATGCTATTTCTTTTTTTAATGTTTTGGCGTTTACTACTATCAGCATTCCGTCGTTGTCGAAGTGGCTGCCTACGGCATTCATGTCTCCGTTTTGTGAAATTATATAGATCTTTCCGTCGCAAAAGGCCATGTCTTGTGCAACGTTGCCAAGTTCAGTCCCATTGACAGCTTTATAAGCATCATCGATGACATAGCCTTCAGGAGTGATGTACGTCAGCGAACCGTTTTCGGTTGTCATGTTACCTTCATTCAATACAAAAGTTCCGTTAGGGTCATCAAATGAGTTTAAACAGTATAAGTCAACCTTTGATGAAATTTTTTGTTCGCCTTCTCCTTGTACGTTTACTGTCAATGTAATTTTCGATACTGCATTTTCAGAAGCTTGTATGCTGATGGAGTGGTTAGTTTCGTCTACTTGTGCGTTCCAGCCTTCGGGTAGTGTGGCAATGTTTATTGCATTCGCATTTTGGGCAGAATATTCTAATTGATAGCTTTGTCCAGGTATGACAAAGAAAGGGGTGGTCTCATCAAGTTGGGTTATCCATTCGAATTCTGGCGCAAGTGCTACAGGGGAATCCTTATCGTCACTACAGCTTGTAAAAAACAATACGTTAACAAATAAAATGACGGCCCATAGTGTCTTCAGCCTCATGTTAAATAAAACTTTCATTACTTTTTTTGATTTAGATTAATAATTGATTATTAATAAAATAGCTTTTTAAAATCAACAGTTGGAGAAAGTTTAAGTGTTTCTTGAAGACTTGTCTGACATATAGATATAGCCATATAATCACAACAAATCACATATCATGTTGATGATATGATTTGAAAATGTGACCGGTAATCTTACAATAATGCAAATTATACAGGGCACAATAATTCATATCCCGAATTGAAGGATATGCAAACACTAAAAAATTATCCAGCATTCTGCTAATGTACCAAATCGAACTGTCCTCGCGTCCGATTTATCTTAAATGATGGCAGGTCTTCTGACTGACTCTCGCCTTTGACCCCTTCCCGGTTTTACCCAGTGGCATAAGTATTTGTCAAAGCGTTACAAAAAGAGTTTCACAGCAGCGGGACTGTTCGGGACTTTCACCCGATTCCCTTTTAATCCATGAAGCCGAACGGCTACACAGAACCAATCGGCCGCAAAGATAAAGAGGATATATGAAGCTAATGAAACAATTAAAGAATATTATATTTAAAAAACTTTTGGAAAGAGAAACATTTTGGGAGGAGAGCCATGCTGCAGGTATAGATAGAATGTATCCAATGGACTATAAATGACGAGTGGACAGGTACTTACGCATTTCATTAATAGGAATCCCGCGACGTTGGGCGTAGTCTGCCAGTTGCTCTTGATCGATTGTCCCTACTGAAAAATAGCATGCTTCAGGGTGGGATAGCATGAGACCGCAGACCGAAGCATGGGGATGCATGGCTCCATTTTCAGTGAGGGTAATTCCGATTTGTTCCATTTGCAGCAGTTTGTCCAGCAGAAAGCAGACTGATTGGTCGGGCAATGAAGGATAACCTACTGCTGGCCGGATGCCTTGGAATTTCTCTGCCAATAACTCATCCATGCTCAATGATTCGTCTGGGGCATATCCCCATGCATATTTGCGTACATATTCGTGCATTTTTTCGGTTGCAGCTTCGGCCAGTCGGTCAGCTAAAGTTTGTGCTAACAGGTGTTGGTAAGGGTCCTGGCTAAAGTGGGTTTCTGCATCTTGGCCAGCTGTGGAAGCAAAGAGTCCAATTGTATCGGCAATGCCTGATGATAAAGGGCGGATAAAGTCGCTTAGACAGAGGTAAGGACTCCCGTCGGCATGTGGTGTTTGTTGCCGAAGAAGGGGGAAGAGAATGTCTTCAATTATGATGTTATCTCCGTCTGAATTGGCACGGCATAGTCTGAAAAGGCTACGCGCTGTATATCCTTCTTCGTCAAAACGCTCAAGCATTCGGCAAGCTTCTTTATGGAGTTGCATAGCCTCGGCAGCTTTGCTACGTTCGCTCTCAGGGAAGGATGCCAGCCACATGGCACGGCAAGAATCGCATCCGTGGATATTGGCTATTCCGGCAAAACGGGGCTGGAATCCCCAAGCATGGAAAAAGTAGATCCAATTGATGTAAGGGACTATGTCGCGGATACGGTAAGTCAGTATCATGTTCTGGCATTAAAAAGATTATCGTTCAAAACGTAATTCTTCTCCACGGTAACTGTCGTCGACCTGTTCTTCAGTGTAGACAGTATATCCATTGACAAATGTTCTTTCCACTTTCCAGTCAAAACTGCGTCCTTCGAGCGGACTCCAGCCACATTTGCTTTGAATGAGGTGTTTTTCCAATGTCCAGGGAGATTCAGGTCTTACTAATACCAGGTCGGCTCGGTATCCTTCACGAATAAAACCTCGCTCATGAATGCCGTATAACTGAGCTGGAGCATGACACATTTTCTGTACGACCTTTTCGATCGTGAAAACTCCCTCATTGACCAGTTGCAGCATGCTGACAAGCGAGAATTGTATCATAGGCATACCCGACATAGCTTTTAAGGCACCTCCTTTTTTCTCCGTGATGAGGTGAGGGGCATGATCGGTAGCAATTACGTCGATTACATCGTCATTGATAGCGGCACGCAAGGCATCGCGGTCAGCTTTGGACTTGACGGCCGGGTTACATTTGATAAGAGTGTTCAGTGTGCGGTAGTCGGACTGGCTGAAAAGCAAGTGGGCGACACAGGCTTCACCTGTAATTTTCTTGCTGCTGACAGAACCGGATTCGAGCAATTTAAGTTCGCGTGCGGTAGACAAATGGAGTACATGCAGTCGTGCTCCGGTTTCTTTTGCCAACTGTACAGCCAAGTGCGATGAAGCATAACAGGCTGCCGAGGAACGGATGTTGGGATGTTTATTGACGGGTATATCATCTGCATCCGCGTATTGGGCTTTGTATTTCTCCGTGTTTAGGCGTATGATTGCCGGATCTTCGCAATGGACGGCGATGAGCATGTCTGTACTTCTGAATATATTTCGCAGACTTTCCTGACGGTCTACCAGCATATTCCCTGTACTAGAGCCCATAAAAAGCTTGATACCACATATACGATTGCGATCCAGTTTTTCAAATTCTGTATAATTATTGTTGGTTGCTCCAAAGTAACAAGAATGATTGACAATACATTTCTCGTTCAGCAAGTCCAGCTTGGCGTTCAGTGCATCCAGCGTAACAGTCTGCGGACTGGTATTGGGCATGTCCATGATGCTGGTTACACCGCCGGCAGCTGCAGCACGGCTTTCGCTTAATATGTCGGCTTTGTGTGTCAGTCCCGGATCGCGGAAATGTACGTGGTCATCGATAACTCCGGGAAGCAAATAACATCCGGTAGCATCAATGGTTTCATCGCACGGAGCAGAAAGAGGTTTTCCGTGTGTCAGCACTTCGGTGATGTAGCCCTGATCGCTGATGACTATAGAACCTTGTACGGTTTCTCCTTCGTTGACGATAAGGGCATTATGTATAAGAGTACGTTTCATTTTGATGGTCGTTGAGCGTTTCTCTGATGTTTATTAATCATTTTCCTTTCGGATATTTTTTGAACCAACTGTCCCACTTTAGACGGATTACTCCGAAGACAGCTTCGCCAAAGATACTGCTGTTCATTTTAGAAGTCCCCAATTCGCGGTTGATGAAGATAACCGGAACTTCTTTGATCTGGAATCCACATTTGTAGGCTGTGAATTTCATTTCTATCTGAAAAGCGTATCCTTTAAAGCGTATACTGTCAAGCTGAATGGTCTCTAATACCTTACGGCGATAGCATACAAATCCAGCTGTGGTGTCGTGGATAGGCAGACCGGTGATAATACGGACATATTTGGACGCAAAGTAAGACATCAGCACGCGCCCCATAGGCCAGTTTACAACATTGACTCCGCTGACGTAGCGTGAGCCGATGGAAACATCTGCACCATTCTTGGCACAGGCTTCGTACAGGCGTGGCAGATCTTTGGGATTGTGGCTGAAGTCGGCATCCATCTCGAAAATATATTCGTAGTTGTGTTCGAGTGCCCACTTGAATCCGGCAATGTAAGCGGTACCTAATCCCAGTTTTCCCCGACGTTCTACCATGAAAAGGCGTTCGGGAAACTCTTGCTGGAGTGTACGTACAATCGAAGCAGTGCCATCGGGCGAACCATCTTCAATCACGAGGATGTGAAACCCATGTTCGAGGCTGAAGACGGCACGGATGATGTTTTCAATGTTTTCCCGTTCGTTGTAGGTCGGAATGATAACTATACTGTCTGATGTCTGCATATCACCTTTGAGTTTGTTTCGGTTATTATATGGTTGCTGAATTTATCCGTTATTCAGCTCTAGCATTGTTTACTTTTTGTTACAGATACAAAGACAGAAATCACAAAGTCTTTTTCCCTTGTACGAATCTTCGTGTCTGTCGTACCTTTAATGAGAACAAAAATACTGTTTTTTCCGTCATTGACGAATAAAACGCGTGGATTATTTCGTATTTTTGTGCTCGAATTAGTGTGATGACAATGACTATTACTGAACTTCAGCAACTTTATGCCGCTCATCCTAATGTGGAGGGCATGATTCGATTATTAAAAGATTCTTCAGTCAGACATTTGTACTGTAACGGTTTATGCGCTTCGTCTGCTTCGCTGTTTGCTTCGACAATTGTACAGCAGGCCGAGTGCCCGTTCGTTTTTGTCCTGGGCGATTTGGAAGAAGCGGGCTATTTCTATCATGATTTGGTGCAAATATTGGGCTCGGATGATGTGCTGTTTTTCCCTTCATCGTTTCGGCGCGCTATTAAATATGGTCAGAAGGATGCTGCCAATGAGATATTGCGTACCGAAGTGTTGAGCCGTTTGGAGAAAGACGGAAAGCATGTATGTGTAGTGACCTATCCTGATGCTTTAGCTGAAAAAGTGGTTTCACGCAAGGAATTGGATGACAAAACGCTGAAACTGCATGTCGGAGAAAAAGTCGATATGGACTTTGTTCGAGAGGCATTGCGGAATTATGGTTTTGAATATGTCGATTACGTTTACGAACCTGGGCAATATGCAGTGCGCGGAAGTATTATAGATGTGTTTTCCTTCTCATCCGAGTATCCCTTCCGTATCGACTTTTTCGGTGACGAAGTGGAAAGTATCCGTACGTTTGAAGTAGAGACACAGCTGTCGAAAGAAAAAAAAGAAAACATAGTCATTGTTCCCGACTTAAGTCATAATCTGGAAGATGGAGGAAATGGTGGGATGGTATCTCTGCTAGATTTTCTGCAAGCTGATACAGTGTTGGCCATGCGCGATTTCCTTTGGTTACGCGAACGTATACAGAATGTGCACGACGAGTCGTTGACACCTCAGGCAATTGCAGCCCGCGAAGCGGAAGAAAACGGAGCCATCAGACTGGATGGAAAATTAATAGACGGAGGTGAGTTTACGGTACGGGCTCTTGATTTCAGACGGATGGAGTTTGGCAATAAACCGACAGGGACTCCCAATGCTGTTTTGAACTTCAGTACTTCGGCTCAGCCTATCTTCCACAAGAATTTTGATCTTGTAGCACAAAGCTTTAAAGAATATATCGCTAATGGCTATACTATTTATATATGTAGTGACAGTACAAAGCAGACTGATCGCATTCTGGCTATCTTTGAAGATCGTGGCGATAACATTTCCTTTACGGCAGTAGAGCGTACTTTGCATGAAGGTTTTGCCGATAATGATTTGCATTTGTGCGTTTTTACCGATCATCAGCTCTTTGACCGTTTTCATAAGTACAATCTGAAAAGCGATAAGGCACGCGGTGGAAAAGTGGCACTTAGCCTGAAAGAACTGAATCAGTTTACTCCGGGTGACTATGTAGTGCATACTGATCATGGAGTAGGACGTTTTGCTGGGTTGGTGCGTATACCTAATGGCGACACTACGCAAGAGGTAATGAAACTGGTTTATCAGAATGACGATGTTGTGTTTGTTTCTATTCATTCTTTGCATAAAGTATCCAAATACAAGGGAAAGGAAGGAGAGGCGCCTCGTCTGAACAAACTAGGAACTGGTGCTTGGGAGAAGTTGAAAGACCGCACCAAGACTAAAATCAAAGACATTGCCCGTGACCTGATCAAACTTTATTCACAACGTCGCGAGGAGAAAGGATTCCAGTTTAGCCCCGACAGTTTTCTGCAACGCGAACTCGAAGCTTCTTTCCTTTATGAGGATACTCCCGACCAAAGCAAAGCTACTGCTGAGGTGAAAGCCGATATGGAGAGTGCCCGTCCGATGGACCGTCTGGTGTGTGGCGATGTTGGCTTTGGTAAGACGGAAGTAGCTATACGTGCGGCTTTTAAAGCTGTGGCCGATAATAAGCAGGTAGCTGTGCTGGTACCGACAACGGTATTGGCATACCAGCATTTTCAGACTTTTAAAGAACGCTTGAAAGAGTTGCCTTGTAAAGTCGAATATCTGAGTCGTGCCCGCACATCGGCACAGACCAGAGCGGTTATCAAGGGTTTGGCTGCGGGAGAAGTAAATATTCTGATAGGCACACACCGTATCTTGGGTAAGGATGTAAAGTTCAAGGATTTGGGATTGCTCATTATTGATGAAGAGCAGAAATTTGGGGTTAGTGTAAAGGAAAAACTGCGTCAATTGAAGGTTAATGTAGACACATTGACCATGACTGCTACTCCTATTCCCCGAACTTTGCAGTTCTCGCTGATGGGAGCGAGAGATTTGTCGGTTATACAAACACCTCCACCCAACCGTTATCCGGTGCAAACCGAAGTGCATACTTTCAATGAAGAAGTGATAACGGATGCCATTAATTTTGAGATGAGCCGTAACGGACAGGTCTTTTTCGTGAACAATCGTATTTCCAATCTGGTGGAACTGAAGGCCATGATCGAACGCAACATTCCGGATTGCCGGATTTGCATCGGTCACGGACAGATGGAACCCGCCGAACTGGAGAAAATTATACTGGATTTTGTGAACTATGATTATGATGTCCTGATAGCGACTACCATTATCGAAAGTGGTATTGACATACCCAATGCCAATACGATTATTATCAATCAGGCACAGAACTTCGGGCTGAGTGACTTGCATCAGATGCGTGGCCGGGTAGGACGGAGCAACAAGAAGGCTTTCTGTTATCTGCTCGCTCCTCCTTTGTCGTCGTTGACTCCTGAGGCTAAACGCCGGTTGCAGGCTATTGAGAACTTCTCCGATTTAGGAAGTGGTATACACATTGCTATGCAGGATCTTGACATTCGGGGGGCAGGCAATATGCTGGGAGCTGAACAAAGTGGTTTCATTGCCGATTTGGGTTATGAAACTTATCAGAAGATTCTGACCGAAGCCGTTCGCGAGCTGAAGAATGAAGAGTTTTCCGATCTGATAGCAGAAGAACAGCAAGCTGCCGACGGAAGCGGACAGATTACCGGTGAACAGTTTGTGGATGAATGCCAGGTTGAGAGCGATTTGGAATTGTTGTTACCTGCCGATTATGTGACAGGTAGTAGCGAACGTATGTTGCTCTATCGCGAATTGGACGGTCTGGTATTGGACAAAGACGTGGAGGCCTTCCGCTCACGTCTGGAAGACCGTTTCGGTCCAATTCCTCCTGAGACGCAGGAACTGCTCCGCATTGTTCCTTTACGTCGTCTGGCTGCCCGACTTGGTGCGGAAAAGGTATTTTTAAAAGGAGGGCGTATGACTTTGTTCTTCGTCTCCATACCTGATAGTCCGTATTATCAGAGCCAGGCCTTTGGTAAGGTTATTTCTTACATGATGAAGTATACCCGTCGTTGCGATTTGCGTGAGCAGAACGGAAAACGCAGTATGCAGGTTAAAGACGTCACTTCGGTAGAGGAAGCTGTTCACGTATTGCAGGAAATGTTTGCCATGCAGGTCGAGGAATAATCAGGGGAGGTCCGTGTGGTTCCTTCTCCGATATTCCATGGGAGACTTCTTTTTTTGCGCTTTGAAGAATTTGCAAAAAGAAGCCTGATCGGCAAAGTGCAGTTCTTCGGCAATCCGGCTGATAGGAATGCTGTCGTCGTCGAGCATGTGCAAGGCATGCCCTAGAATTTCGTCACAAATGATGGTGTGCGGAGTCTTTCCGGTCATCTTTCGTACGGTACGTGTCAGATGCTTTACAGAAATGCATAAAGCATTGGCATAAAAGTCGAGCTGATGTTCAGTTGCGAAATGAGTTGAAACCAATTTCATGAAGTTTAGTATGATAAGGTCCTGTTTGCTGATGTAGGAAGCAGACTGTTCTACATTCTTTTCTTGTGCGAACATGATGTTTCCTAATTCAAGGCTAAAGCTTTTGAAGTAAAGTTGTGCCAGTTCCTGCCGATAGTATGAGTCTGTGTGCTGAGTGTGTCTTTCAGCAGACATAATTGGTTCTCAATAAGAGCATTATCCTGAGCAGAGAAAATACGGATGGGAATGGTCTGACGTTCGGTCATTCGGTTTAGTGGACCTGGACGTAAGTTTTTTAGCGATTCGCAGGCAAATTCAAAGGTAATGAACAGACACCATGCACGTAGGTCAGAGCTGAAATTTGTCATTTTCAGAGTCATGGTGTCTAAAATGTCGAGGTAGGCTGGTGCTTTCATTTCACACGACTGGTTCCCTAAAGATATGTTCACACTGCCGTTTGATACTAATAGGAATATACGGCTATTTTCGATGAGACGATTCTCCAGCTTATAGAAGTTGGCAGGAGAAACTAAAAGTACCTGTTCGCTGATATAGCAGTCAGGCGAAAATAGCAGAGATAGTTCTTTTTGTGTCATTGTCTGTTTCAAAAGCGTTGGTTATGTTGCGAAAATACAGAAAAATGTCTGTTAACGACAAATTTAGACGTCAAATAGACATATGGATTCCTAACAAAATCTAATAAGGGGTGTTTTGGACAAATCTTTGTTCCAAATTGCCAAAAAGCTCGTTGATATTGCCTATAATTTTGCTCGCAAAATAACAAATTTGAGTAAAAATGAAGGTGAAAAGAGTAATTTTATTAGGTGTATGTTGCATGACCGTTTTGTCGGGATGCCGGCAGAACTTACAGCAACAGGGAAAACAAGATTATCCGTTAATGACATTGAAACCCGAGGACAGAGAACTCTCTGTCAGCTATTCGGCTGTGATCGAAGGTAAGCAGGATGTGGAGATTCGCCCGCAGGTTTCAGGAACCATTACATAGGTATTGGTGAAAGAAGGAGCACAAGTACACAAAGGGCAAGTATTGTTTGTTATTGATCAGGTACCTTACAAAGCAGCTTTACAAAAGGCAAAAGCGGCTGTAGCTACGGCACAAGCCAGTGAAGCCACTGCTAAACAGACGTTGGAAGGAAAACAGTTGTTGTTTAATGACAAAGTTATTTCAGACTTTGAGCTTCGTACGGCACAGAACGATTATCAAAGTGCCAAAGCATTGCTGGAGCAGGCGCAGGCTGAGTTGACAGATGCCGAAAACAATCTTTCTTATACAGAGGTAAAAAGTCCGGTTGACGGTTATGCGGGTATGACGTCCTACCGTATCGGTGCGTTGGTAAGCGCCTCCATGAGCGACCCTTTGATTCGTGTATCGGACAATTCGGAAATGTACGTCTATTTCTCGCTAAGTGAGAAACAGGTTTTGAGTCTGACAGCACAATACGGTTCGTTGGACAGCACCTTGGCCTCATTTCCCGAAGTTTCTCTACAACTGAATGACGGTTCGGTGTACGAGCAGAAAGGGAAAGTAGATGTCATCAGTGGCATTATCGACAAAACAACCGGAACAGTCAGTTTGAGGGCGGTATTCGATAATAAAGGCAAACGTCTGATGAGTGGTGGATCAGCCAGTGTGGTTATTCCTTATGAGCGGAAGCAATGCATCGTTATCCCGCAGGGAGGAACGTACGAAATATAGGATCGGATTTTTGCCTATAAAGTAGTAGACGGAAAAGCTGTTTCGACCCCGATTGAAGTATTCGAGATAAACGATGGAAAAGAATATATTGTAGAAAGCGGACTGAGCGAAGGCGATGTGATTGTGTCCGAGGGTGCCGGCTTGCTGAAGGACGGCACTGTAGTAAGTGCATCGGCTACGCCACAGGTAAACGAAACAAATATGGAGGGCTGACATAATGAAACTACAGCATTTTATAGACCGGCCGATTCTCTCCATGGTGATTTCGGTCGTAATTCTGGTGGCCGGACTTATCGGACTCTATGCCTTGTCGGTTGAACAATATCCGGATATTGCTCCGCCTACTATCCGTGTATCTACTACATATAGCGGTGCCAATGCCGAAGCTGTGCAGAAGAGTGTGATCGTACCTCTGGAAGAAGCCATCAACGGCGTTGAGAACATGACTTATATGACTTCTACAGCCAGCAATACGGGTAGTGCTGAAATTACAGTCTACTTCAAGCAGGGAAGCGATCCGGATATGGCGGCTGTCAACGTGCAGAACAAAGTCTCTACTGCCACTTCTTTGTTGCCGGCCGAAGTAACCAAAGTCGGCGTAACTACCATGAAGCGTCAGAGCAGTATGCTGAAAATCTTTGGTCTGTATAGCCCGAACGGGACGTATGACGAAACTTTTCTGACTAATTATCTGAGTATAAACGTTAAACCGCAGTTGCAGCGTATCTCGGGTGTAGGCGAAGTAAACGTGATGGGTGGTGACTATGCCATGCGTATCTGGCTGAAACCTGAAGTGATGGCTCAGTATGAGTTGGAACCAAGCGATGTGGAGTCTGCCTTGTCCAGTCAGAACATTGAAGCTTCGACCGGTTCTATCGGCGAGGATTCCAAGAATGTCTACCAGTATACATTGAAGTATCGTGGACGTCTGGAGAAGGAACAAGAATTCGAAGAGATTGTCATTAAGGCACTGGACGACGGTCGGGTACTGAAACTGAAAGACATTGCTACCGTAGAACTGGGTGCACAGAGTTATTCGTATACCGGTAGTGTGAACGGAGCTCCGGGCAGTACGTGTATGATCAATCAGACGGCCGGAACCAATGCCAATGAGATCATCATGGAGATAGACAAGTTTCTGGAAGAACTGAAAGAAACGTTGCCCGAAGATGTGGAAGTTGTGGAACTGATGAGTACCAAGAATTTCCTTGATGCTTCTATCAACGAAGTAATCAAGACTTTGATTGAAGCTATCATACTGGTTGTGTTGGTTGTATATGTCTTCCTCCAGAATCCGCGTTCTACGCTGATCCCTACCGTCAGTATCTTTGTCTCGCTGATAGGTACGTTTGCGGTGCTTTACATAGCAGGATTCAGTATCAATCTGCTTACGCTGTTTGCATTGGTGTTGGCCATCGGTACGATTGTCGACGACGCCATTATTGTGGTCGAAGCTGTGCAGGTAAGGTTCGACGAGGGGTACCGTTCGCCATACAGAGCCTCTATCGATGCCATGAGTGGCATTTCTTCGGCTATCGTTACTTCGACTCTGGTGTTTATGGCAGTGTTTGTTCCGGTGTCGTTTATGGGTGGTACGTCAGGAGTGTTCTATACTCAGTTCGGTATCACGATGGCTGTGGCGGTAGGTATTTCGGCCATCAATGCCTTGACGCTTTCGCCTGCCCTTTGTGCTTTGATTCTTCGTCCGAACGAAATTCTGGTCGACGGTAAGAAACCGGAATTCTCGACCCGCTTCCGTCTGGCATTCGATTCGGCTTTCAAGCGCATTGTGTTGAAATATAAATCCGGAGCCAAATTCTTTATTAAAAGAAAATGGCTGGCATGGACTTCATTTGCGGCTGCGGTCCTGTTATTGTTCTATTTTATGGGAACGACCAAGACCAGTCTGGTACCTTCGGAGGATACCGGTTCTATATTTGTCAGCTTGGATGCTCCTGCAGGAAGTACGTTGGCCGAGACGGCAAATATTATGGAAAAGGTGGAGAAAGAGTTGAAGGAAATTCCGCAGATAGCGAACTTCAACAAGGTGGCAGGTTTTGGAATGGGTTCGGGTAGCGGTGCTTCGCATGGTATGTTTATTGTGAAGCTGAAGCACTGGGACGAACGCCCGGGTAAGGAGAATAGTGTAGATGCTATTTCGGCTGAAATCTATCGGCGTACGGCTCACATAAAGAATGCGAATATCTTTGTGTTCTCGCCGCCAATGATTTCAGGTTACGGAACGGGTAACAGTTTCGAACTGTATTTGCAGGACCGTTCCGGCAAGGGTATTGATGCTTTGAGCCAGGTAACAGATAATTTCCTGGTAGAACTGAACAAACGTCCGGAAATCCAGATGGCTTATACTTCTTTCAGTGCACGCTTCCCGCAGTATCGTGTCGACGTGGACGAGGCACAATGCCAGCGGGCCGGTATTACAACAGAACACGTTCTGTCCGTCTTGTCCGGCTATTTCGGTAGCATTTATGCTTCCAATTTCAATCGTTTCACGAAGTTGTACAGGGTTATCATACAGGCACCGTCGGACAGCCGTAAGACGATGCAGTCGCTCGACAATATCTATGTGAAGACATCGGATGGCATGGCACCGGTCAGCCAGTTTGTGACGCTGACCAAGACATACGGTGCCGAGTCGCTGACGCGTTTCAACATGTTCTCGTCTATCAATGTACAGGGTATGCCTGCCAGCGGATACAGTTCGGGCGATGTCATCAATGCGGTGAAAGAAGTGGCTGCGCAGACGCTTCCTACAGGTTACGGTTACGAGTTTTCGGGCATGACACGCGAGGAAGAGCAGATGGCCAACTCGCACGACACGGTCATCATCTATGGGGTCTGCATTCTGTTCATCTACCTGATACTTTGTGCTCTGTACGAAAGTCTGTTTATCCCGATGGCTGTTATTCTGTCCGTACCTTTCGGACTGATGGGAAGTTTCCTGTTCGCCCGCCTGTGGGGGATTGAGAACAACATCTATTTGCAGACAGGATTGATCATGCTGATCGGACTTTTGTCGAAGACAGCCATCCTGTTGACCGAATATGCTACCGAGCGGCGCAAAGAAGGCATGTCGCTGTCGCAGGCTGCCATTTCGGCCGCCGGCGTACGTTTGAGGCCTATCCTGATGACGGCACTGACCATGATATTCGGTCTGCTTCCGCTGATGTTTGCTTCGGGTGTAGGAGCCAATGGTAATACTTCGCTGGGCGTAGGTGCCGTAGGAGGCATGCTGATAGGTACGGTAGCGCTGTTGTTTGTAACACCTGCTTTCTTCATTACTTTCCAGTATCTGGAAGAACGGGTTATGGGTAAACGAAAAGAAGACAGAAAATTATGAAAAAGATAGTTTATATAATAATGTGTATGGCAATGCTGAGCAGTTGCCACATTTACCGCAATTACCAACGTCCCGACAACCTGCCGGTAGACAGCCTGTTCAGGGATGTTGATATGGCGGCCGGAGAAGATTCCGTCAGTTTCGGTGATCTGCCTTGGCAGGAGGTCTTTCAGGATCCTCTGTTGCAGGAGCTGATACGTTTCGGGTTGGAAAACAATACAGATATGCAGACCGCATGGTTGCGCTTAGACCAGGCAAAGGCACAACTCAGAGCTGCCAACCTGTCGTTCTTGCCTTCGCTTACTTTGTCGCCTCAAGGCACACTGACCAGCAGCGATGGAGGCAAGGCGGTGAAAACGTACGAGCTGCCTGTCCAGGCAAGTTGGGAAGTAGACCTGTTTGGCAACCTGCGCAATGCCCGGAAAGGCACTCAAGCCACTTTGTTTCAGCAGCAGGCCTATCAGCAAGCAGTCCGCTCCGATCTGATTGCTACCATTGCCAATGATTATTATTCGCTTCTGATGCTGGACGAGCAGATAGCCATCAGCTCGTCTACGCTGGAAGTGTGGAAAGAACAGGTACGTCTGCTCGAATCCAAATTGAAAGTCGGTGAGGAGACTGAGAATGCCGTTACGCAGGCACGTGCCAGCTTGTACGAGCTGGAGGCTACCCACAACGATTTGCTTCGTCAGCAGCGCGAAGCCGAGAATACGCTTTGCACTTTGCTGGGTATTACTTCGCGTACCATCGAACGGAGCTCGCTGAAGGAACAGCAGTTCCCCGATACGTTTCAGACGGGTGTGCCTCTGCGGTTGCTGTCCAGACGCCCCGATGTCGTGCAGGCGGAGATGACGTTGGCCAATGCGTATTACACGACCAACCAGTCGCGTTCGGCTTTCTATCCTAATCTGACACTTTCGGGTAGTGCCGGTTGGACCAATTCTTTAGGTCAGGCAGTGACCAATCCGGGTGGTTGGATTCTGTCGGCCGTGGCATCGTTGACTCAACCCATCTTCAACCGTGGCAAGCTGATTTCCAATCTGCGTGTCTCCAAGGATGAAGAACAAATAGCTTTGCTCAATTACAAACAGACATTGCTCGATGCCGGACAGGAAGTGAACGATGCTTTGTATGCTGTAAGTTCGGCACAGCGCAGTCTGGAGAGTCATCAGAAGCAATGCCGCGAGTTGGAACGCACCGTGCAGACTGCCGAAGCTTTGTATCGGACGGGTAATGCCACTTATCTGGAATTGCTGACGGCGCGTCAGTCGCTATTGAGTGCACGTCTGAATGTTGTTTCGGACAGTTTTTCCCAGTGTCAGTATATGATTAGTCTGTACAATGCATTGGGAGGCGGGGCGACTGACTGATAGATAGATGTTTTTTTGCGATTTGATAGATGTTTAGTTGCCCATGCAGTAGCCAGATTCGGTCTACTCTCTTCTTCATTATACCTCTAATAATATAAAAGAATCACTACTGGTATGGGTTTTGAGAGGGATATGTCGTGAAGACACATCCCTCTTTTTCTATCAGTACCGATCAGGTGATCTGTCTGATGAATGAATCGTACTTGCATGGCTTGCGAACCGTGCAAGTATGGCTTGTGGTGAAACGACTTAAGGGCTCTGTTTTTTCCCCAGTTAGGAAAAAATTATTCTCCAGTTAGGAAAAAATTTTTTCCTAACTATGCAAAAAAGTCCTATTGCTATCGCTGACAGCATTTGCCGAAAACATTGCGCCAATCTGGCTTTTTTATGTGAATATGTTGTATAACACCATCCTGAGTGTCGTTTTCTTTGCAAAAAATACTTTCCTTTGTATCAGTATAGTTCAGCACAGCTGTAATGCCTGTGCTTTAAGTAGAAAAAACACCGTGGAAAGCAACACATTCGGACAACAGTCAAGTAAAGTAACGCAGCTGGCCGACCGTATCAGTCAGGCTATTTCGATGCGTGAGTTTTTGGAAGGAGACTCTTTGCCTTCCATCAACGAACTGAGCCGTCGGTATGGGGTTTCGCGTGATACTGTATTCAAGGCTTTCCAGGATTTAAGGGAACGGGGACTGATTGACTCAACGCCCCGCAAAGGTTATTTTGTTACGAGTCAGGTTACAAACGTATTGCTTTTGCTCGACCAATATACACCTTTTAAAGAAACGCTGTACAACAGTTTTGTGAGTCATCTTCCACTCAATTATAAAGTAGATTTGTTGTTTCATCAGTACAACGAGCACCTCTTCAATACCATTGTCCGTGAATCTGTGGGCAAGTACAACAAGTATGTAGTGATGAACTTCGACAACGAGAAATTCAGTAAGGCATTGCATAAAATCAATCCCGCCAGGCTGTTATTGCTCGATTTCGGTAAGTTCGATAAGGAGAAGTACTCGTATGTCTGCCAGGATTTTGACGAATCGTTCTATCGTGCATTGGAGAGTCTGAAAGACCGGTTGACCCGTTACCGGAGATTTGTCTTTTTGTTTCCGCGTACGCTGAAACATCCGCAGAGCAGCAAGGATTACTTTGTGCGTTTTTGTCAGGCAAACCGTCTGGAGTGCACGATCGAAGACGATGTAGACAATCTGCAGGTTGAAGCGCAAACGGCTTATTTGGCCATCAAACAACAGGATGTGGTTAAGGTAGTGAAACAGGGCAGGCTAGAGGGATTGAAGTGTGGAAAGGACTTCGGACTGCTGGCCTATAACGATATTCCTTCGTACGAAGTAATCGACGAAGGAATTACTGCACTGACCATCGACTGGCATAAGATGGGCGATGAGGTGGCACATTTTGTTCTCAATAACACGACAGTGCAGGAATACCTCCCGACGGAGGTAAGGCTGCGATGTTCCTTATAATTTTTTTATCCGGGAATCAGCACAGATCAGTATAGATAATCTTTAATAAAATACATATTAATTTATTCTACTCATTATAATCAGAATTATGAAAAAGTATCCTAAAATCGGTATTCGTCCCACCATTGACGGTCGTCAGGGCGGAGTTCGTGAGAGTCTGGAAGAAAAGACTATGAATCTGGCTAAAGCTGTAGCCCAGCTTATCAGCAGCAACTTGAAAAACGGAGATGGTAGTCCGGTAGAGTGTGTGATTGCCGACGGAACCATTGGTCGGGTAGCCGAAAGCGCGGCTTGTGCCGAAAAGTTCGAGCGTGAAGGAGTAGGTTCTACCATCACTGTCACTTCGTGCTGGTGTTATGGCGCTGAAACAATGGACATGAATCCTTATTATCCGAAAGCTGTGTGGGGATTTAACGGTACCGAACGTCCCGGAGCAGTTTATCTGGCAGCCGTACTGGCCGGACATGCTCAGAAAGGTTTACCGGCTTTTGGTATATACGGACACGATGTACAGGATCTGGACGATAACAGCATACCGGCCGATGTAGCCGAAAAGATTCTTCGTTTTGCCCGTGCGGCACAGGCTGTGGCCACGATGCGTGGCAAGTCTTACCTGTCTATGGGTAGTGTATCTATGGGAATCGCAGGTTCGATTGTCAATCCGGATTTCTTTCAGGAGTATTTGAGCATGCGCAACGAATCAGTGGACCTGACTGAAATCATCCGCCGCATGACAGAAGGTATTTACGATCCTGAAGAGTATGCCAAGGCAATGGCCTGGACCGAGAAATACTGTAAGGTAAACGAAGGAGAAGACTTCAAAAACCGTCCCGAGAAGCGCAAGACTCGCGAGCAGAAAGATGCCGACTGGGAGTTTGTGGTGAAAATGATGATTATCATGCGCGACCTGATGACAGGTAATCCTCGTCTGAAAGAACTGGGATTCAAGGAAGAGGCATTGGGCCACAACGCCATAGCAGCCGGTTTCCAGGGACAGCGTCAGTGGACAGATTTTTATCCCAATGGTGACTATCCCGAAGCATTGCTCAACACATCTTTCGACTGGAACGGCATTCGCGAAGCTTTTGTCGTAGCTACTGAAAATGATGCCTGCAACGGTGTAGCTATGCTGTTCGGACACTTGCTGACCAATCGTGCTCAGATATTCTCGGACGTACGTACCTATTGGAGCCCCGAAGCTGTAAAACGTGTAACAGGTAAGGAACTGACGGGTCTGGCTGCTAACGGTATCATCCATCTGATTAACTCTGGAGCAACTACACTGGACGGCTCAGGACAGTCGGTTGACGAAAATGGCAATCCGGTGATGAAAGAACCGTGGAATATTACAGAAGCTGATGTAGACAACTGTCTGAAAGCAACAACCTGGTATCCGGCAGACCGTGATTACTTCCGTGGCGGAGGTTTCTCTTCGAACTTCCTGTCTAAGGGAGGAATGCCTGTTACGATGATGCGTCTGAATCTGATAAAAGGTCTTGGGCCTGTGCTGCAGATAGCCGAAGGATGGACGGTGACCATTGATCCTGAAATCCATGAGAAGCTGAACATGCGTACCGACCCGACATGGCCTACTACCTGGTTTGTGCCGCGTTTGTGCGATAAACCGGCTTTCAAAGACGTATATTCGGTAATGAACAATTGGGGAGCTAATCATGGTGCCATCAGTTACGGTCATATCGGTCAGGATCTTATTACGCTGGCTTCGATGTTGCGCATACCGGTTTGCATGCACAATGTGGAAGATGACCAGATTTTCCGTCCTGCCGCATGGAATGCTTTCGGCATGGATAAGGAAGGTGCCGACTATCGGGCTTGTGCTACTTATGGACCTATTTATAAATAAACTCAGATTGCAGAATTTGAAAAAAGAATATTCATTATGATGATAACAGAAGAACATATTCAGGAATTTATTTCGCAGGCTCACCGTTGTGGTGATGCCCGGTTGACTATATGCAGTAGTGGTAACTTGTCGTGGCGCATTGGCGAACAGGCATTGATTTCAGGAACCGGCTCGTGGGTTCCTTCTCTTCGCAGAGAGAATGTGGCTATTTGCAATATTGCCGACGGCCAGTCGCTGAACGGAGTGAAACCATCGATGGAGAGCGGTTTTCATTTGGGTATCCTTCGCGAGCGTCCGGATGTGAATGTGGTTTTGCATTTCCAGTCAGAGTATGCTACGGTGATAGCTTGTATGAAGAACCGACCGACAAACTTCAATGTAACGGCAGAAATTCCCTGTCATGTAGGAACGGAAATTCCTGTAGTGCCTTATTATCGTCCGGGTTCGAAAGAACTTGCTGCCGGAGTGGTAGAGGCGATGCGCAACCATAATTCAGTATTGTTGGCCAAACATGGTCAGGTGGTATGTGGCAAAGACTTTGATGAGGCTTTCGAACGTGCCATGTTCTTTGAGATGGCGTGCCGCATTATGGTACAGTCGGGTGGGGCGTACGATGTACTTACTCCTGCCGAAATAGACGATCTGGAAACGTACGTGCTGGGCAAGAAAACCAAATAGTATGACATTATGAAAGAAACTGTAGTTAAGAATACTTATCTGGCAGTTGATTTTGGAGGAGGAAGCGGGCGAGTCATTGCCGGCTTCCTCGTTCACGGAAAACTGAAGATGGAGGAAATATACCGTTTCCCTAACCGTCAGGTACGTATGGGGAAGCATGTGTATTGGGATTTTCCGGCTCTTTTCGAGGAGATGAAGAACGGGCTGAAAGAAGCTGCCCGACGGGGCTACTCGGTTAGTGGAATCGGTATAGATACCTGGGGAGTTGATTTTGGTCTGATCGATAAAAACGGAAATCTGTTGGGAAATCCGGTCTGCTATCGTGACGAACGTACACAAGGGATGCCAGAGAAAGTTTTCCGTCTGTTGGAACCAGGTGAACATTATCGAGTAACCGGTACACAGGTAATGCCGATTAATACTCTCTTCCAATTGTACAGTATGAAGGAAGCTAGTGACCCGCAACTGGATGTGGCCGATAAACTGCTATTTATGCCAGACTTGTTCAGTTATTTCCTGACTGGTACGGCTAATACGGAATACACCATTGCTTCTACTTCCGAGTTGTTGGATGCGCGTTGCCGCTGCTGGTCGTCGGATACCATTCGTGCGGTGGGGCTTCCGGAACATCTGTTCGGAGAGATTGTTTTTCCGGGGCATGTGCGTGGTCGTTTGACGGAAGAAGTAGCCCGCGAAACAGGCTTGGGAGCTGTTGACGTGATTGCAGTAGGTTCGCACGACACTGCTAGTGCTGTAGCTGCGGCACTGGTGACAAACGAAACAGTGGCATATCTCAGTTCGGGTACCTGGTCATTGCTGGGAGTAGAACTGGATAGACCAGTTCTGACGGAAGGAGCCCGAATGGCGCAGTTTACGAACGAAGGAGGTGTAGGAAATCGCATTTGCTTCCTTCAAAACATTACGGGGTTATGGATTTTGCAACGCCTGATGTCAGAATGGAAATTGCGGGGAGAAGAGCAAACTTATGATGAGCTTATTCCGCAAGCTGAAAAAGCTGTTACCGATGCGTTCATACCGGTAGATGATGATCGTTTTATGAATCCTGCCAGTATGGAAGCCGCCATTTTGGATTACTGCCGTCAGCAGAATTTCCGGTTACCGCAGAGTAAAGCAGAACTGGTGAAGTGTGTGTTGCAGTCGCTGGCTGCCAAGTACCGGCAGGCGGTAGATCGTCTGAATGGTTTCTTGTCTGTACCGATTTCTCGACTGAACATCATTGGCGGTGGATCGCAAAATCGCTTGCTCAATCAGTTAACCGCCGATGCACTGGGTATTCCTGTTCAGGCTGGTCCCGTAGAGGCAACAGCTATAGGCAATATTCTTACGCAGGCAATGGCAAAAGGTGAATTGTCCGGCATGGATGAATTGCGAAGAATCGTTGCTGATAGTTTTGAGGTGCAGATGTTTTATCCGCGCAGTTGATTGTAACAGTTTGAGGAAAAAACATACAGATCAAAACGAAATAAAAAACGCGACTAAAAAACTGGCTAAAATTTTGTTTTATTTCGATGAGATATTTATATTTATTTCCGAAGTGAAACATTATTTCAAATACGGAAAACATGTGTTCAAATATGGAAAATCAGGACTCTAACTACAAAGTACCTAACCTTGAAAAAGGTTTGGCGGTATTGGAATATCTCTCATACAGCTTTAAAGGAAAAACGCTACAGGAGGTAAAGGAAGATCTTGAAATTTCCCAAACTACAACTTATCGTATATTGAATACAATGGTACGTTTGGAGTATCTGATATACGATGAGGATTCCCGTCGTTATAAACTTTCGCGCAAATTGCTGACACTGGGTTTCCGTGCTTTGAACGAACATCAGCTGCTTGAGACCGTTTATCCTCATTTGCGCAATCTGCGTGATTGTGTGAAAGAAACGGTGTGCTTCGGAGTGATGGGAGAAGAAAAAGGAATATTTATAGATCAGGCGCAAGGACTTCACGCCTTTAGTTTTACACTTTCTCCAGGAAAACCTTTTGAGTTGCATTGTTCGGCACCGGGTAAGGCAATTATGGCTTATCTGCCTAACAATGTCAGAGACCGTTATCTGTCCTATATGGATTTTAAGCAGTATAATGAACGGACAATAACCTCCCGTGAAGATTATCTGAAAGAATTAGAAGAGGTACTGCAAAAAGGATATGCGATGGATAATGAGGAAGAATTGTCGGGAGTGATTTGTATCGGTGCGCCTATTTTTAATTATAGAGGATACCCTTGTGGGGCGATTTGGATTTCCGGTCCAAAAGACCGGCTTCCGGAAGAAGTCATAGAAAAGGACGCTTCTCTGATAATCGAGGCTGCAAAACGAATCTCTAGTGAATTGGGATATATTCGAACAAAATAAACAGTTAATGAACCGTATATAAAAACATGAAAACACAAAGAAACGTAAAATGCTTGCTACTGGGATTAATGTTTGGTATGGCTACGTCTGCTTGGGCGGATCAGACTCCACTATTTCCGACAGGACTTGCTTTGGATGCTCAAGGCAAATTGGTAATGTCGGAAAAAGGACAGAAACGGGTTGCGGTTTATTCGCCGGATGGACAAAAGCTGGAAAGAACTTTTGCTATGTCAGAAATCCCAACTGGAGTGTGTATCAACGGTAACACTCTTTATGCTACAACTTTCGAATCGAAAGGTATACTGCATGTGCTGGATTTAACATCCGGAAAAGAACTGGCAGCTGTAGAGACCGGCTCTGGAGCTTGTAGCCCGATTGTGAATAAGGAGGCGGGATGCTTGTACGTTTGTAACCAGTTTCAGAACACGGTATCGGAGGTAGATCTGAAAACCAATAAAGTAATGCGTACGGTAGCTGTACTTAGAGAACCAAAATCGGCAGTAATTAGTAAAGATGGAAAGTTCTTGTATGTTACTAATTTCCTTCCTGCACAACGGGCTGACTTGGATTACGTGGCAGCGTGTGTATCGGTAATTGACCTCGAAAGTTTTACGAAAGTAAAAGATATACAGCTGGCTAATGGAAGTAACGCTTTGCGCGGAATATGCATTACGCCCGATGGCAAATATGTGTATGTATCGCACAATCTTGGTCGTTATACAGTACCGACTTCGCAATTGCAGCAAGGCTGGATGAATACAAGCGCATTTAGTGTGATTGATACGGAGAAGCAGGAGTTTCTTGGGGTAGTGATAGTCGATGAGCCTGAACGAGGAGCAGCTGGCATTTGGAGTATTGCATGTAATGATGAGAATATATTTATTTCCCATTCGGGAACACACGAAATCAGTGTAATACGTCATAAAGAAATGTTGGATAAGTTTTTGGCATACCCTGATAAGAGTATGTTGGAATATGATCTTACTTTTTTATACGGATTGCGTGAACGTATTCCATTACAGGGTAACGGTCCACGTGCTATTCTTTTGGCAGGCAACCGTTTGATTGTTCCTACTTATTTTGCCGATATACTTAATGTGATGGATGTGCATTCCTATCAGTTGACTTCGGTTGATATGAATCCGGGACGTGTAGAGAGTGATATAAATAAAGGAGAAAAGTTCTTTAATGATGCCTCTCATTGTTTTCAGAATTGGCAGAGTTGTAATGGCTGCCACCCGGGTGACGGACGTACGGATGGTATGAATTGGGACTTGATGAATGACGGTGTGGGAAATTCCAAAAACTGCAAAAGCATGTTGTTTAGCCACGTGACTCCGCCCAGTATGATTTCGGGTGTACGTGAATCGGCAGAGTGGGCAGTACGTGCCGGCTTTAAGTTTATTCAGTTCTTCGATGTGTCAGAAGAAGATGCCCGTTGTGTGGACGCCTATTTGAAATCTTTACAGCCAGTTCCAAGTCCCTACCTTGTGAATGGAGAACTGTCCGAGAAAGCTAAAGCAGGAAAGGAAGTTTTTGATAAACTAAAATGTGGTGAATGCCATAGTGGTATTTATTATACCGATTTGAAGATGCATCGGATTGGAGAAGATGTAGAGTTTGAAAAGGGGTGGGATACCCCGACTTTACGTGAAGTATGGCGGACGGCTCCATACCTCTTCGATGGACGTGCTGCTACAATGAAGGAGGTCTTCGAAGTACATCGTCATGGCATTGATAAGAAAGTTTCCAAGAAAGACATTGAAGCATTAACCGAATATGTAAATTCTTTATGAATTATTGTGAGAAAATTTGTTATGCCATCTACAAGGCCTATGAAGGTTCTTTTGAGCAGATGGCAAGGGAGTTGTTTACCCAATTGGCAGAAGAAAACGTATTTCGGTTGACCTTTTTCGGTTCGCCGGGAAACAATAAGGAGTATATAGAACATAGAACTTTTCTTCAGAATTGTGCCCGTGAAAAATTTGGAAATAAAAGACCTGTACTCAGTTATATAGCTCAGCCTCCTTTAGAAGGAAGGCTGGTAGTGGAAGTGTGCAGTTATGTGCCAGATGAGCGTGACAATATATTCTATAAGACTTCTGGAGAGAATGCTTATGTTCTGTTGAAGAATGATGATGGTCGCTTCCTTTTTTCGGGGGGATGGCAGGCCGATTTGTCAACGGATATATATGCCCAGTCGAAAGAAATATTCCGGCAGATGAAAGATGTGTTGGATGAGGAAGGTTTCGGTATTGATTCTATTGTTCGCCAATGGAATTATATCGAACAGATTACTGCACAGGAGTCAGATGGACAACAACATTATCAGATGTTCAATAATGCTCGGAGTGAATTTTATTCATCTACCTTGTGGAAGGATGGTTATCCGGCTGCTACTGGCATTGGAAGTACCTGTGGCGGAGTGTTAGTGGATTTTGATGCTGTTATGCTGCAATCTGACGTGTGTCGAATTACACCTATTGACAACAAATTGCAAGTAGCTGCACATGCTTATTCGGAAAATGTATTGATGAGTGCTGGTAGCTGTAAAACCACTCCAAAGTTTGAAAGAGCTAAAAGTTTGACTTTGGCAGACAGGCGTATGGTATATATATCTGGAACTGCTGCTATTCGGGGAGAAGAAAGCCTGACAGGAGTCGGGATCGAACGGCAGTTTGCAATTACCATGGAGAATATATCTCAATTAACAGGCGACGCACGTTGCTGCTTGTTAAGAGTCTATCTGAAATATGCCCATGATTATACGACAGTAAAGCATTTATTGTCATCAATGGAAAGAAGTATTGCCATTTCTTATTTGGAAACAGATGTATGCAGAAATGAGCTTTTGATAGAGATAGAAGGGATTGCGATAGAATAATAATCTATAATTGTCAAATAAAAAAAAGTGTAGTTATGAAAAAGAATGTATTGAAAACGTTTTTGGTGGTATTTGCGTGTGCTTCGTTGGCTGCTTGTTCTGGAAATACTGATAAGAATCAGGCAAATAAAAAGGAATGTGATAATGTGGAACAGTTAAATCAAAATAAAAAGGATATGAAGTATAGTGGATGGAAACGGATGGGAAAAAAGCTGCTCCTGAAGGACCTCATCTGCTGAAAAAGGATGGGTACTATTATTTTATGATGGCAGCTTCAAGCGGTGCTTTTGAAGGACACCATCAGTTGCTGGCCCGTTCTAAAAAGATTTACGGTCCGTACGAGTCATATCCGGGTAATCCGTTTCTGGCACAGTATAATGAAAAGGCCGTAAACAAACATCAGGGACATGGAAAGATGTTTTCTACTCCCAACGGTGACTGGTATATCACCGTGATAACCCAGCGCAGGGATGAATCGTTGAAGAACAGCTACAGCAAAAAGGGATTTTCGCAATTGGGACGTGAGACAAGCCTGTACCCGGTTATTTGGAAAAAGGATGGCTGGCCATTTGTCTGCGACAAACAAGGACTGCCTGATACGTTTGAATTTCCCGACTTGCCCTATACGCCTGTAAAGACAAAGCAGAGCGATGATTTTTCGAGTCAAAAGCTGGGCATACAATGGTTGAATGTACGGAATCCAGTTTATGAAGAAAGACGTTTGGACGAACGGAAAGGATGGCTTCGATTGTATACGGGGAATTATACTCTTGATGATATCCAGGCACGCAATATTGTGGTGCAGAGAGAAACTGACAAGTTCTATACGGCAACGGTTAAAATGGACTTTACTCCGCAGACTGTAGAGCAGGCTGGCTTGTTGTGCTACTATGATACGCAAACCTATGCTTCCTATTCGTTGCGTAAGGATGGAGACAATGGTTTCAGATTGGTTGTAGAAGAAAGACGGGGACGCGAGAAGATTAAAAGAGTGGTTGCCGAAACCAAAGGTATAAACGCTGGTGTCGTATTTTTGCGGGTGAAGGTGGAGGGCCTGAAACGTTCTTTCTATTATAGTACAGACAACGTGAACTGGCACCTGACCGGTACGATAGAAAACGCCTCTTACTTAAGCGACGAAGGTACTCCGATGTGGGGATTTATGGGAACGATGGTAGGAATGTACGCTCTGAACTATGGATCCGGCATACGGATTCCTGCCGATTTTGATGATTTTGTATATTCGGCCGGTCGCTGACCTTACTTACAGGAATGTAGAATTTATGCTTTTTCGGAAACGTTTTCGAGGAATAAAAACGTTTCCGGAAAAGCATAATTCGTTTTATTACTCCGGTTCTGTTTCGTTTTTTGTATTATTGTACACGCTAATTGCTTGCTGTGAGGAAGAAAATTGTAACTGGTTGATAGATAATGAGGTATTAGTTTATCTCGGTTTACAGAAAATAAACTGTGAGTTTATCCGTATTAAACTGTGAGTTTATTCCTTTTATACTGCCAGTTTATTCGTATTAAACTGTCAGTTTATCCGCAATAAACTGTTGGCTTATCCATACCGAATCGGTGACTTAATCAGGTTAAAGCAAATAGAATGGCTTGTGAAACTTTAATTATTAATACATTAATTACAATATGATGTTGAGGAAGATATTTATCGGAATGTTCTGTTTGTGCAGTATTTTTTCTGCATTTTCTCAGTCGAAAGGCCGGGCGGAGGACTATTCTCTGAATCTCGATCCGGTTGATAAGAAATCTGTTTTGAAGTCAGATGAATATTACACATGGGGAGCTTCTCCGATTAAAGGGGAAGACGGATTGTATCATTTGTACTATTCGCGCTGGAAAAAAGAGTACGGTTTTCTGGCCTGGGTAACTCATTCGGAAGTGGCTCATGCTGTGTCCGAAAAGAAAGAAGGGCCTTACCGTTTCAGCGATCTGGCTTTGCCTGCGCGAGGTGCCAAGTATTGGGATGGGTTGAATACACATAATCCTACTATCCATCGTTTCGGCGATAAATATTATTTGTATTATACCGGTAATACGGGCGATGGACGTAACATGAAATCGAGCCTGAATCCTACCCACCGCAATAACCAGCGTATTGGCGTAGCCGTGTCCGAATCGCCTTACGGTCCTTGGAAGCGGTTCGATGTTCCTCTTATTGATGTCTCGGCCGACAGTACGGCTTGGGATGCCAAGATGATTGCCAACCCTTCTATTACGCAGACTCCGGATGGAAAGTATCTGATGGTGTATAAAGCTGTTGCCAAGAAGAAAGGTGGACTTTGGGGCGGACCGGTGGTGCATTTGTGTGCGACGTCAGACTCTCCTACGGGACCTTTCAAGAAATATCCTCAGCCTATCTTCACAGCTTCTGGTTCCGATTTCCCGGCCGAAGATCCTTATATCTGGTGTCAGGATGGTCTGCTCTATGCCATTGTAAAGGATATGCACGGTAGCTTTACAAACAGAGGACGGTCGCTGGCCTTGTTCTATTCGAAGGATGGTTTCGACTGGAAACCGGTGAAATCTCCATTAGTGTCCGTGCCGGAGATTCGATGGAAGGATGGTACATTGACCAAACTGGTACACTTGGAACGTCCGCAATTGCTGATCGAAGACGGCAAACCTACCATGCTTTTCTTGGCAGCAGATGCGATGGAAGATTATGCAAAGGAAGGAGCAAGTTTTAATGTGCATGTACCAATCAGCAATCCTCGTCGTCCCGTCTTCAAGAATTATCAGCCATTGGTGAATCAGGCTGGTTACAATCTGAATGAAGCCAAACGCTTTGTATGTTTTGGTGCTCCGGACAATACTCCGTTTAAGATCATTAATACCCGTACCGGCCAGACGGAATACGAAGGACGGATGCTGTATGGACAGGGATGGTTCACCGATTTCAATCCTCGGACAACCGATGAATTTATTGTAGAAGTGAAGGATAGGGGTACCTCTGTTCCTTTCTGGATTGCCGACCATCTGATGGAAAAAGTATCCGGAAAATTGGCTTACGATTTCTTTATTGGCGTACGTGGTTCGGAAGATCCCGTTCATTCAAACGAAGCTAACGTATATGGTGGAGGACCCTCGCGCGACCAGGGGGCTTTCGGACTTGAAGCTTTGTATGAATTGTTGTACTATTCTTCCAATCCTGCATTGTTTGATAATTGGACAACCGAGCTGGGCGACAAGCAGACAGCCGACTTGATAGACCTGATGTTGTGGCATGGAGAGTTTGCTTATCATCATGTCGACTTCAACGGTCCGATTAAGAACCGTCACGGAACCTTGGGATACGAGGGCGAAGAACGCATGATTTATGATTACTGGAATACACTCGATCATCTGGCTCCTTTGTGCGCAGCCTATCATTCGTTTCTTAAACCTTATTTGAGTAAGGAGAAATACGAAAACTACCGGAAAGTATGTCTGGAGAAATGGGAAGCTTACGACCGGCATAAAGTAGTCCGTTACTGGACTTACAGTACCAAGTGGGTTGATTACGGTTTCCAGGAGTTTAATGAAATGGGTAATGTATTCGGCCAATCGGTATTCAGCAACCTGTTTATGTATCTGTGCGAGTTGAATGAGCCGGACGGAAATCCGGATAAATTCTTGAAATATGCTCAGGAAAGTGCTCAGGACATTATTGATAACTGGGATTTCAATAATCCCCGTCACATGTGGTGGATTCGCAACGGCGAGCATATCACTCCTCAAGCATTGGCTTTTTTCCTGATGGTTGCTCCGGATAAGGCGCCCGAAGGAACTTTACAGAAGTTGCGTGCATGGGCGAACCATATCAGACAACGTACGAATAATTGCTGGCAATATCGGACACATTCCGAAACCGAGTTCGCTCATCCTCAGACCAAAGAACTGGGTGGAGCACCGGCATTGGGAGGAAGCCTGTTTGCTGCTTCTTACCTGCTGAATGACGATGCATTGCGGCGTTTGGGATGGGCTCAGGTTGATTTTGTATTCGGAGCCAATCCGGTTGGTACCCATATTGGCCATAAAAGTGCGGAACGTGTAGCAAAGAACGGTTTCTGGGAAGGAGTGGAATATGGCTGGCCGGATGCTCATCCAAACGGATATGGCATGTTGGGCTCGTGCCGTGGTACGTTGGAAGGAACTCCTTTGGACGGGCAGTTCCCCCGAAGCGGCTCTTATCAGCGGCAAGCAGAGAAAGACTTGGACAATATCGGTAATTTTGCCTATGCAACGGAAGGTTGGGCCATTTCGAACAGAGGATGGATGGCAACTCTGACATTTGCCACGTTAGGCAGTCATTCTATTGGTGTGAGTGATTCCAACGGCAATGAAATTTCTTCTGCCAAAGTGGGAGATACTGTGGTAGTAGAACTGAAGGCAGCCTTGAACATTCATTGGGATAAGAAAGATAAAGGATGGGTAGAAGTAAAAGTTGGTGATGAACTTCCCCAGAAAATTTCTGTAGAAGAAACCGATGTCAATAGTGGTATATTCAGAGGTAATTATGTCTTGCCCAAAGAAGCCAAAAAGAAATCAGTAGTCTTCTCCTACGGGTATATGGGATTTGAGAAAACTTGTGCATTGGAAGTAAAGTAACTATAGAATAAACAAAATCGGATACCATGAAAAGATATGCTTATTACGGGCTGTTTGCCTGTTTCGGTGCGCAGATGCTGTTTTCCTGTTCCGGACGGAATTTTGTACCAGGTAAGGACTTTGCCTTGGCCGATATGGTTCAGACGATTCCGGTAGAGAATGTCATGTACGATTCTGCCTGGAACATCTGGTGCGGCAGTCTGGTTGAAGGATACGACGGCAAGTATCATCTGTATTATTCGCGATGGCCCAGAGAGAGCCGGCACGAAAGCTGGATCTCGCATTCGGAAATAGCCTATGCAGTAGCCGACCGACCAGAAGGACCCTACCAACCTGTTAACGTAGCATTGGGCTACGTCGACAGTATAAGGTGGGATGGAGCCATGGCTCATAACCCGTATATAATCAAATATGACGGAAAATACTATTTGTATTATGTAGGTACGAAAGGTACGCACATGGCAGCTTCGGAGCGGTTACAGCCTTACGGAACCGAATGGTGGACCCGTCGCAATACGCAGCGTGTCGGAGTGGCTGTTTCTGATAATCCGGCAGGCCCTTGGAAACGGCTGGACCAGCCGGTACTGTCAAACAGTGCCGATAGTACGGCCTTCGATGCCATGCTGGTTTCGAACCCTGCTGTATGTGTAGGGCGCGATGGCAAATTTGTCATGCTGTATAAGGCTGTATGCAAGAATGGAATGCTTCGCGGAGGCAAGGTGCGTTTCAGTGTAGCATTTGCCGATTCTCCGACAGGTCCTTTTGTAAAGACCAATAAGCTGATATTCCAGCCCGAAGACCCCAATGCTTCCATGGTAGCCGAAGATCCTTTCGTATGGTATGATAAAAAGTGCGACCGTTATTTTGCCATTGTCCGCGATGTAGTACGTCAGTTTACAGGAAAGGAAAGTGGGGGTCTGGCTTTGATGGAGTCGGAAGATGCTGTTAACTGGCGTCCGGCTCCCCATCCCAAAGTGCTTCCGCCTGTATTGCATTGGAGCGACGGAAGTACTTACGATGCCAACAAACTTAGTTTTGAACGTCCTTTTGTGTTTTTCGATAAGGATGGCATACCGCAATTATTATTGGGAACTTTCAGTGTGAATAATAACGGCATCCGACGTGAGCATTCGTTTAACGGCAGAGTTCCGCTTAAAATAACCGATAAAAAAGATTGACCATGAAACCGTTTTTTATGTTATTGACAGGGCTGTTGTTCTCGGGTGCCGTATGGGCTTCTGATGGCAAAGACTGGCTGGACGCTTATAATCCCTGCTGGACGACTCAAAGCCGTAACTCCAGTGAGTCTATGCCCTGTGGAGGTGGGGATATAGGTATGAATGTCTGGGTAGAGGATGACGAAGTTTTCCTTTATCTGTCGCGTTCGGGAGTTTTTGATGAGAATAATGTATTTCCTAAACTTGGGCGTGTACGCCTGTCGTTCCATCCGAATCCTTTTGAAGGTGCCTCTTTTAAGCAGGAACTGAAATTGCGTGACGGGTATGTTGAAATAGAAGCGGTCAAAGACGGAAAAAAGACAGTTGTTGAGATTTGGGCAAATGTTCATATCCCGGTTGCAGAAGTTGCGGTAAAATCAGACGTTCCGTTGACCATGGAGGCGGCCTATGAAAGTTGGCGTTTTGCTCCGCTGGTATGGGAGGAGGCTGGTCGTGTACGTGCCAGCATAGCCTATCGTGGCGCACCTGTAAAAGCTGTAGTCCAGCCGGACTCCATTATGCACGATGGAAAACGGATTACCTGGTATCACCGTAACCGCGAACAGACTGTTTTTGACCTGACTGTTAAGCAGCAGCAACTGGAGGCTGTTAAAGGACAAATGTGGAATCCGCTGAAGTCGTTGACATTTGGTGGTTATATAGAGGGTGATGACATGACGGTAGCCGGCTCCTGCGCCGGGCGTTATGTTGATACTGATTTTAAAGGGTATAAACTGCGTTCGGAGCGTCCTCGTAAAAAGCACCATCTGGTGATGGCTTTTCATACCGAGCAGACAGAGACGCTGGAGCAGTGGCAAAATGGATTGCAGCAGACCGGAACGCGTTTTGAAAAGGAAGCGCAAGTGCATAAGAAAGATTCCCGGCGTTGGTGGAATCAGTTTTGGGATCGCAGTTATGTTGTGATAAATCCCGATTCGGCACAGGCCCAGTCTTCTTCCTGGCAGGTCGGACGTAATTATCAGTTGTTCCGTTATCAGTTAGGATGTAATGCCTATGGCAAATTACCGACCAAATTCAATGGAGGTCTGTTCACTTACGATCCTTCTTTGGTCAATCAGAGTTTTCCCTTTACTCCTGACCATCGTGACTGGGGTGGAGGTACACATACTGCCCAGAATCAAAGACTCGTCTACTGGCCTATGCTGAAAAGTGGTGACTTTGATATGATGTATCCCCAATTGGACTTCTACCTGAATGCACTTGAGAATGCACGTTTGCGTGTGCAGCAGTATTGGGGACATCGGGGAGCCTGCTTTACAGAACAAATCGAGTGGTTCGGCTTGCCTATGGCAGGTTCGTATGGGTGGAACCGTCCGTCTTTGTTGCATCCGGGTATACAACATAACCTATGGATTGATTACGAATGGGATACCGTATTTGAATTCTGTAAAATGGCTTTGGACTTGTACTTCTATACAGGTACCGATATTCGGAAATATATTCCTTTGATAGAAGAATGCCTGACGTTCTATGACGAACATTATCAGTATTTGGCTGCTCAGCGTTCTTCCAAAACATTGGATGGCAAAGGCAAGTTGATTTTGTATCCCAGCACAGGTTGCGAAACCTATAAGATGGCTTATAACTCAGCCAATACCATAGCCGCTTTGAAGTGTGTGACAGATCTGCTTTTGCAATTGCCGGACGATTATCTGACAGACGAGCAAAGAAAACACTGGCAGGGTTTTGCCAAACGTATTCCGGACATTCCGTTCCGGGATCGTGGCGGACATAAGACGATAGCACCGGCTGTGACGTGGGAAAGAATAAACAATGTAGAAATTCCTCAGCTTTATCCGGTATTCCCTTGGGGATTGTATGGCATAGGCTTGCCCGACTTGGACATTGCCGTGAATACCTGGAAATATGGAGTAGACAACACAAATCAGAAAAACTATATAAGCTGGCATCAGGATGCCATATTCTGCGCTCGTCTGGGTCTGACCGATGAGGCAAAAGAGATTACATTGAAAAAAATGACAGATGCTCCTCGCCGTTATCCGACCTTCTGGGGACCGGGTCACGACTGGGTACCCGACCACAATTGGGGAGGATCGGGCATGATTGGCGTGCAGGAAATGCTGATGCAGACGGTTGGCGATAAAATCTATCTGTTACCGGCCTGGCCCAAGGAATGGAATGTGTCGTTCAAGCTTCATGCTCCTGGCAATACGGTTGTAGAATGTGTCTGGAAAAACGGGAAAGTACAGGAACTGAATGTATTCCCGGAGAGTAAAAGAAATGATGTTGTATTACCTTAATAAAACTATGGCGGGATGAAACGTCTGTTTACTTTACTGCTTGTAGGCATGCAACTGTCTTTAGTGTATGCGCAAAATAACTTGGATTCTATTTTCTGTTGTCCGCCGGACGAAGCAAAGCCTGTTGTATGGTGGCGCTGGATGGGAAGCCAGATTTCCAAAGATGGAATAACGGCCGATTTGGAAGCCTTAAAAGCCGTTGGACTGGGAGGAGTAGTTCATTTTCAGGTTTCTGCCGGTATCAATGATGCGGCTTTGTGGACAAATGAGAACACGCGCCTTCCAAAGGTAAAAACTCTGTCCTCGGAGTGGTGGAATATGATGAAACATGCCATTGACGAGTCGGACAGGTTGGGATTGAGTTTCAGGATGCAGAACTGCCTGGGTTATTCTACTAACGGTGGTCCGTGGATAAAGCCGGAACAAGCCATGCAGAAATTAGTGTGGACCGATACAATCATAACGCTGGATAAGAGCCGAACTGTTATGATGGCGTTGGAGCAGCCGGAGGTGCATAAGCCTACCCGCTATTATCAGGATATTGCTGTTTTGGCCATTAAATTGTCCAATTCGGATGTGGTGTCTCTTTCCGATATTCATGACATTACGAAGTATGTCAAGGCGGGTGAGATAGCAGGTTGGAAAGCTGATGCGGGACGTTGGCAGATAATCAGATACGGATATACGCCGACGGGTGTAATGCCTCATCCGGTAGATAATTATGTAAACGGACTGGAGTGTGATAAGATGAGTCGTGAAGCCATAACGACCCACTTTACTAATTATGTGAAGAAGATTCTGGACATTGCCGGGGACAAGGCCGGCCGGACAGTCGAAGCAGTGGTGCTGGACAGTTACGAAGCCGGAGGGCAAACATGGACTCCTCGCTTCCGGGAGAAGTTTATTGAAAAAAGAGGATACGATCCGCTTTACTGGCTTCCGACTTTTGGGAAGGGGGAGATCCGTGGCAGCAAGAATTCTTCATTGGACTGGATTCCTCCTGTTGGCGAACTGATTGTAGAAAACAGAGACTTGACAGAACGTTTCAGATACGATTTCTATAAAACGATAGAAGAGCTGGTACTTGAAGAGAACATAGCAGCGTTAACCGAACTGTCTCACCGTTATCCTGATGTGAAGTTTGAATTGCAGCCGTATAATGCTCCTTATAACTTTGTCAGGGGTGGAAGAATGGCCGACAGAGTCAGCGGGGAATTTTGGCACGGTAATTCCAGTTATGGATGGTGGACGTTGCGTTTGGCTGCTTCTGTTGCCCATATAACGAAAAATCCGATTGTCTATGCCGAAGCTTTTACAGCCAGTCCGTCGGCTGGGAACTGGGATATTTTGCCGGAAGACATGAAAGCTGAGGCTGATTTGGCTTTCTCGTTGGGAGTTAATGCTTTCCAGCTTCATGTGATGCCGCATCAGCCGTGGGATGATTCTGTTTTCCCCGGCATGGTGTCTCAGTCTTGGGGTACTCAGCTGAACAGGCATAACTCGTGGTGGACGCAGTCGAAGGCCTGGAACGAATATCTGACTCGTGTACAAGGTATGTTGAGGCAGGGAGAAGCTGTTGTCGATGTTGCTTATCTGTATCCTACTTTTCAGAAAACAATACCAGTGGCCGATGGCTACAATTGCGATGCAATGGACGAAACATTCGTGCAGGAACATGTTTATGCCGATGCAGAAGGATTGGTGTTGGATAACGGAAGACGTTATAAATTACTTGTTTTGCCTGATAATGAGGCGATGAGTCTTTCATTGGTTAAGAAAATAGCAGCTTTGGTGAAAGACGGAGCTTGCATCGTTGGGCCACGTCCGCTGAAGTCATCCGGTTTAAGTGGCTATCTGACAGTTGATAGTGAGATACAGAAGCTATCTGCTGAGGTTTGGGGAGATTGTGATAGAACGAATGTAAGGAAACATAAATACGGAAAAGGTACGGTCTACTGCGGGATGTCTGTGGCTGAAGTTATGAAAGACATGGCTGTAGAGAAGGATCTGGAGATACTGGCCGGAGGCAACTCGATTGTCTGGACACACAGAAAGACGGCCGATGCTGATATTTATTTTGTAGCCAATCAGAGCCGGAAGCCTGTCGGTGCTGAAATACTTTTCCGTGTAGCAGGAATGCTGCCTGAAATATGGGATGCTGAAAAAGGTACTACAACACAAAAGGTGACATGGGAAAAGGAAGACGGAAGAACAAAAGTTTCGTTGGAACTGGAATCGTTGCAGAGTCTGTTTGTGATATTTCGGAAGCAAACGAAAGATACCGGAAGTGGAAAGAGCATTGACGTGTCGGAAAGCATCGTCTCGGAGATTGCAGGTCCGTGGAAGGTTTTGTTCAAACCGGTAAAGGCTCAGGAAAGTTTTGAAGTCAATATGGATTCTTTGTATGACTGGACTATATCGGCTGACAAGCGTTTGAAGTATTTTTCCGGTACTGCCACATATTCGAAAAACGTACATCTGATAAAGAAAGAAATAAAAGATGCCCAAGCTGTCTACCTGGATTTGGGTAAAGTCGGCGGAATTGTCTCACTGAAGATAAATGGCCGTGAGGTGGCTGTGCTATGGAAACATCCATTTAAGGCAGATATCACCCGATATGTGAAGCCAGGTAAGAATGTGTTCGAAATAGAGGTAACCAATACGTTGACCAATTGTCTGATAGGGGATGAACAATATCCTTTGGACATAAAGTTTGGCCGGTTGGACTATGCGGGAAAAGTTTTCCGTGGAAGGTGGCTTCTGGAATATCCCAAGTGGCTGTATACGGGTGATAAACGTCCGACCGAACGGAAAACATTTACAACTTACAATTATTACCGGCAAGACAGCCCGTTATTGCCTTCCGGTCTGTTGGGCGACAAGATACGGATTATTGTTGAACGGTGACGGGCATGGATAGACTTCTTGAAATAAGTGACAAGTTGTTTCTTAAATAATAGTTGATTGTATAGTTGAAATAGATATGAATAATAGATTGTTACATCGCTTCTGTATTGTATTGGGCATTATTATGTTTGCAGTGCCACTTCATGCGGATACTGTCCGCATTATGGGAATAGGTGACTCTATCACGGAAGGAGGGGGAACTTTCACGTCATATATGGGGCCTTTGGCACGACTGTTGAGTGCGGCAGGTTTCGACTATGAGTTTGTCGGTCCCCGGAATGGAAGTTCTGCCGGCATTTCATATAAACATGCTGCTTTTGGTGGTAAGAATACCGAATATGTTGAACAGAGAATTGACTCCATATATCGGACTTTTCCGGCGGACATTGTATTGATACATTCCGGTCATAATCATTTTGTAGAAGAAAAGCCGGTTCCGGGCATTGTGGCTGCTCATCGTTCTATGATTGATAAGATAATGCAGGTCAATCCGGATGCAGTGATATTAATAGCGGGAGTTATTCATAGTGGTAAGTTACCGAAGTATAGTTACATCGCCGAACTTAACGAAAGTCTTCGGCAGATGGTAGAAGACGTAAACCGCCCGAATGTGAAGTATGTTTCTGTGAACGATGGATTCGACTGGCGCATTCATACCATAGCCGATAAAGTTCATCCCAATCTGACAGGTGCATTTGTGATGGCTTGTAATTGGTTTAAGGTTTTGAATCCGATTATTCTGCAATGCTTTGTTGAAAAGAAATCATAATCATGGTTAACGGCAAGTTAAGAGGAACGAGTTATTGAGGAGTTGTAGGCTAAAAAGCAGAGTGCTTTATTTTTCCCCAGTTAGGAAATCTTTTTTCCCTAACTGGGGAATATTATTTTCCTAACTAGGGAATAATTTTTTCCTAACTGGGGAATGTCTTTTCCTGATTTAACTAGACGCTTTTTTATTTTATAAACTATAATAGTAGACATTTCTTGAGAAACGTTCCTATTTGAATAGTAATGCTGTGTCTTTTCCTGCCATAAAGGTATGCTTGTTGTGCTTTAAGCTGATTTTCGGAAGAAATATTATCAGATATGTGGGGAAGAAACACTATTTTTGTCTCGGTGAATTTAAAGGAACGATATGTCTGTCATTGAAATAACTTCTCTGGAACAACCGGGTGTGGAAGTGTTCAGCACACTGACCGAAGCACAACTGCGTAACCGGCTCGATCCACAACACGGTATCTTTATTGCTGAAAGTCCGAAAGTGATTCGCGTAGCACTTGATGCGGGGTACGAGCCTACCGCCTTGCTTTGCGAACGGAAGCACATAACGGGCGATGCGGCCGATATTGTAGAACGAATAGGTGATGTTCCCATTTATACCGGCGACCGCGATTTGCTGACTCGGCTTACCGGCTATACGCTGACGCGCGGAGTGCTTTGTGCCATGCGTCGGCCATTGCCGCCGATGGTGGAAGATGTGTGCAATGGTGCACGTCGTGTGGTTGTGATTCATGGAGTGGTGGACACGACCAATATTGGTGCCATATTCCGTTCGGCAGCAGCTTTGGGCATTGATGCCGTATTGCTTACTCCCGATTCTTGCGATCCGTTGAACCGCCGTTCGGTGCGCGTGTCTATGGGGTCGGTTTTTCTGATTCCCTGGACGTGGATTGAGAATCCGTTGACGAAACTGAAGGAACTTGGATTCCGTACAGCTGCATTGGCTTTGACCGACCGTTCTGTTTCTTTAGACGAACCGGCACTGAAAGCAGAACCCCGTCTGGCTCTGCTGATGGGAACCGAAGGCGACGGCCTGCCTGCCGAGGCCATTTCCGGGGCCGACTATGTGGTACGTATTCCTATGATGCATGGGGTCGATTCGCTGAATGTGGCGGCTGCTTCGGCTGTAGCATTCTGGGAGTTGTGTAAGAAATGCTAAGAATGCTCAAGTTTCGGTGAAACCTCACCCGTTTGTCGAGTGAAGTTTCACTGTAATCTTTTGAGGGTTAGCGCGTTGTGATGATGGATACGCGGACAACACGGACAATGCGGATGAACGCGGATTTTCATTTTTCTTCTTTTTATACGTGCCAATCCGCTCATTCCGCGTCGTCCTTTAGATTTGCACCATAAATAATAAAGGCTGAAATATTATCTTTGTAG
>ERZ1673693.237-NODE-237-length-77781-cov-61.825232_pt1 | contig 77781 bp, 63 predicted proteins | sample MGYA00580223_ERZ1673693 | MGnify/ENA primary metagenome ERZ1673693 (study PRJEB41218, sample SAMN15661741) | gut metagenome | host: Homo sapiens | place: Canada: London | collected 2015-08-20/2019-03-30 | study: EMG produced TPA metagenomics assembly of...
GACCCTCTGATTAACAGTCAGATGCTCTAACCGACTGAGCTAACGAAGAATGTTGTTTTTTCTCAAATGCGCTGCAAAAGTAATAGGATATTTTGAAATATGCAATATCTTTGCAGAAAATTTTTCGAAAAATGGATAAAATACTTGGTTTAGGAAATGCTTTGGTCGATGTACTGGTGACTCTCGAAGACGATAATGTGCTGAAAGAAATGGGTCTTACCAAAGGAGCCATGACATTGATTGATGAAGATAAGTTGCTGAAAATAAACGATTTCTTTAGTAAGAAGGAAACGCATTTGGCTACGGGAGGCTCTGCGGGAAATGCTATAAATGCGCTTGCTTCGCTGGGAGCGGCTACCGGACTGATAGGAAAGATAGGAAATGACCGTTACGGCGATTTTTTCAGGGAAAAGTTTCAGAAGCGTGGTACGGAAACGTTTTTGCTTACTTCGGATACCTTGCCGTCGGGGGTTGCCTCTACTTTTATTTCTGCTGATGGCGAACGTACATTTGCCACTCATTTGGGGGCGGCCGCTGCTTTGAAAGCTGAAGAGCTTACATTAGATATGTTCCGTGGATATGCTTATTTGTTTGTTGAAGGGTATCTGGTGCAGGATCACGATGTGATTTTGCATGCTATTGAACTTGCCAAGGAGGCAGGATTACAAGTATGTCTCGATATGGCCAGCTTCAATATTGTTGCTGGTGATCTGGATTTCTTTTTGCTGTTAGTAAATAAATACGTAGATATAGTATTTGCCAATGAAGAAGAGGCTAAAGCCTTTACTGGTAAGGAAGGAAAAGAAGCGTTGGATGTGATTGCAGGAATGTGTAGTATTGCTGTGGTGAAGATGGGAGCACGCGGATCGCTGGTACGTAAAGGTACTGAAACGATAGTAGTTGATGCTTGCAAGGTGGACCGTGTTGTCGATACGACCGGAGCGGGCGACTACTTTGCTGCAGGTTTTCTGTACGGACTGACAAGCGGTTATGCTTTGGAACGCTGTGCACGGATTGCCAGTCTTGTTTCCGGTGAGGTGATTCAGGTGATCGGTGCAGAATTGCCCGAAGAAAAATGGGATGTGATAAAAGGAAAACTCGAACTTAATAACTGATTGACGTGAAAAAGATTTTTAAGTTACGCTGGCTGGTAGCCATGATGCTGGTGCTGGGCGCGGTAGCCTTTTGGGGCTTTAAGAGCGGTGATAGCCGTAGTTTTCAGATTGCAAAGAATCTGGATGTATTCAACTCGATAGTCAAGGAATTGGATTTGTTTTATGTAGATACCATCAATCCGGACAAAACCATTCGCGAAGGTATTGATGCCATGCTTTATTCGCTCGATCCTTATACGGAATATTATCCCGAAGACGACCAAAGCGAACTGGAGCAAATGCTGAAGAACTCTTATGGTGGTATTGGCTCTATCATTACCTGGGATGCCAAGCTGAAGCGTTCGGTGATTGCCGAACCTTATGAAGGAATGCCGGCTGCTACTTCGGGACTGAAAGCAGGTGATGTACTGATGGCTATTGACGGGAAAGATCTGGCTGGGAAAAATAATCAGGAAGTAAGCGAAATGCTTCGTGGACAGGTGGGCACTGGATTCAAGCTGACTGTACAGCGTCCGGGAACGGAAAAACCATTGGATTTTGATATCGTGCGCCGTTCCATCCAGTTACCTATTATACCTTATTATACAGTGCTGGATAATCAGATCGGTTATATCAATCTGAGTACATTCTCTGGCAATCCTTCGAAAGAATTCAAACAGGCCTTTCTTGATTTGAAGAAGAAAGGAATCACTTCACTGGTTATCGATTTGCGCAACAATGGAGGAGGTTTATTGGATGAAGCTATCGAGATTGCAAATTTCTTTCTTCCTCGTGGAAAGGTATTGGTAACTACCAAAGGAAAGATAAAGCAGGCCAGCAATACATACAAAACCTTGCGTGAACCGTTGGATCTTGATATTCCTTTGGCGGTGCTGGTGAACAGTTCTACGGCTTCTTCGTCGGAAATTCTAGCGGGCTCATTACAGGATCTTGACCGTGCAGTAATTGTTGGAAACCGTACTTTCGGTAAGGGATTGGTACAGACTACCCGTATGCTTCCTTATGGAGGAACGATGAAGCTGACCACATCCAAATACTATATTCCAAGCGGTCGTTGTGTGCAGGCCATTGACTATAAGCATCGCAACGAGGATGGCAGTGTGGGACGTATTCCTGACAGTCTGACTACTGTGTTCCATACGGCTGCCGGTCGTGAGGTACGCGACGGTGGTGGTGTGACTCCTGATATTGAGGTAAAACAGGACAAACTTCCCAATATTCTGTTCTATCTGGTCAACGACAATCTGATTTTCAATTATGCTACCCAGTACTGTCTGAAGCATGCTGCCATAGCCGAACCGGAAAAATTTGTGATAACCGACGCAGACTATGCCGATTTTAAGGAAATGGTGAAGAAAGCCGATTTCAAATATGACCAGCAGACGGAAAAGATTCTGAAAAGCCTGAAGGAAATGGCTGAGTTCGAGGGTTATCTGACAGATGCTTCTAAAGAATTCGATGCTTTGGAGAAGAAACTGACCCATAACCTGGACCGTGATTTGGATTACTTCTCAAAGGATATCAAAAACATGATAGCTTTGGAGATTGTGAAACGTTATTATTATCAGCGAGGAGCCATTATCGAGCAGCTGAAAGATGATGATGATTTGAAGAAAGCAGTCGAAATACTGACTAGTCCGGAGGAATATCGCAAGATGCTGAGCTCACCGGAAGTGAAAGAATAATAAATCCGTTTAATCTTTATTTTAGCCCGAATAGTACAACTGTTCGGGCTTTTATGTTCTATTTCTCCTTTTTGTGGCTTGTAAGTCCTATTCGTATTGCCTATATTTGCAAAAAAGAATAAACGGACGTTAAGAAGTAATTCTTTGTGGTTCCTGCGTCTTTTTTGTTTTCTTATATGCTGAATGAGGGAATCCATCGGCAATTGTAAGACGGACAAAATTATGAAGAACGTTAAAATTTGGCAAGTATTGTTGTGTGTTGTGCTGCTCGGTTCTGTTCCTGCTCAGGCACAGTTTCTTCGTACTTCTTATTTTATGGAGGGTAGTCATTATCGTATGCAATTAAATCCTGCTTTGACTCCAGGACGCGGATATCTTAATCTTCCTGTAATAGGTTCGTTCAACGCTACTGTCAATACATCTTCGTTGGGTTATCAAGATGTGATAGACATTATAGATAACAGTAGCGATGGTGATTACTTCATGAGTAGTGATTTTATCAACCGTTTGGATGCAACAAACGAACTGAATGTTAACCTGAGTACCGATATCATCTCTGCCGGTTGGTATAAGGGGAAGAATTTCTGGTCATTTAATATTGGTTTGCGTAACGATATCGGTGCCTCTGTTCCAAGAACCATGTTTGAATTCATGCGTGAGATGAATGGTGTGGATATTAATTCGATTGATTGGTCGAATTATAACCGTACAGTAGATAAGGAAAGTCTGAATATCAATTCGTATGCCGAGATTGGTGTAGGTTTTGCACGTGATATTAATGCCCGTTTGACGGTAGGTGGACGTGTGAAGGCCTTGTTGGGTATTGGGAATATGAAGCTGGATATAAACAAAATTGCAGTTAATACGAATCTGCAAGGTATTGCTGATGTAGAAAATCTGGACTGGAGTCGTGTAGCAGATGATCAGGAGTATGCCAATGAACTGGCAGAGAAAATCGGTGGTACAGGACGTATTGATGTGGAAGCTCGTTTGGAAAGCTCGTTCAAAGGATTGGAACTTCAGGAAAATGAAGATGGTTATATTGATGAGTTTAAGTTTGAAGGCGATAAACTTGGTATTGCCGGCTATGGTGCAGCAATTGACTTGGGAGCCTCTTATAAACTGCTCGATCGATTGACGCTTTCTGCTTCTATCCTCGACTTGGGCTTTATGAAGTGGAATAAGAACGGTACGTCGGTTGCAACTTCCAGAAGTTCTGAAAACTTAAGTTTTGACTTTAACCAACCTACGCTGCAAGGAAAGGTAGACGAAGTGCAACGCTTTGCCAATGTAGTAGGTAGCGGCGAGGTACTGAACTTTGATATGTTGCAGATGCAGGTTGATGAAAATGAAGCTAAGTCGCGTTCAACCAGTCTGACATCTACGCTGGTAATCGGTGCCGAATATGCTCTGCTGGGCAATTGGTTGACAGTAGGAGCGCTTTATACCAGCCGTTTTGCTAAGCCAAAGACGTTGAATGAGTTGACGTTCTCGGCTAATCTCCGTCCTGCAAACAGTTTGAATCTGGCTGCCAGCTATTCTGTTCTGCAAGGATCGGGTAAAACATTTGGTGTAGCAGTGAAGTTAGGTCCGCTTTTCGTAGGAACAGACTATATGTATTTGGGCGAGAATTCGAAGAATGTAAACGCCTATATCGGAATCTCTCTTCCTTTAAGCAAGCAGAAGAAGCCTGCTGATATTTGAGAAAGCGTTACTTATGGCTGTTGGCTATCAGCGGATTAACGGATTTGTAACCGGATATAAATTCAGGCCTATAAAAAAGAATGAGCGGGAATGTTTGTTTTGCATACATTCTCGCTCATTCTTTTTTTAGGAGAGAGGTTAAGCCTTCGGGGTGTCCTCTTTCCAGTCTCCGTTGGCTTTTATCAGTTCTATCAGTTTTTCTACTGCTTCTTCCTCGGGGATATTCTTTTCGATGCACTCTTTCTTTTTGTACAGGCTGATTTTGCCTCGTCCGGCACCTACATAGCCATAGTCGGCATCGGCCATTTCGCCGGGACCATTCACTATACAGCCCATGATTCCGATTTTCAGTCCTTTCAGATGGCTTGTAGCCGCTTTGATGCGGGCTATTGTCTGGGTAAGGTCGTAAAGTGTGCGTCCGCAACCGGGGCAGGAGATGTATTCGGTCTTGCTGGTACGTAACCGTCCGGCCTGTAGAATGTTGAAGGCAGTAGCATCGATCAGTTTATCATCGATGTGCAGGCCTTTTTGCGGGTTGTTCTGGTTGAAGAGGAAGATTCCGTCGCAGAATCCGTCGAATATCAGTGCTCCCATATCGGTGGCAGCCTTGAGCTGGAAATCCTCGGTTTCAGCCTCGGCGTAGTGCTGGAAGAAAACGACAGGATTCTTCAAGCCTTCATTCATCAACTGGTGCACCAGTGCGCGTTGTTCGCCTAAACGGTTAGGATGATTGCTTTGCGCGATAAGTACCATTTCCGGATGGTATTTCAGGCAGGCTATAGCTTCGTCGTTCAGTCCCATATAAGTTATGAAGAGGAACTTCAGCGGAGAGTTGCAGGCGCTGAGGAACGGCAGCTGGTCGCTTTTGAAGGCAGGCCACGTATTCGGTTGGTTTTGCCAGACATCGGCATCGACAATGAATTGTACTTCGGATGCTTCTTTCCCTTCTGTTGTATACGTTTCGGGTTGTTTGTGCCCGATATATACATAGTCGGGCATGAATTGCGGATTGAAGTCCAGTTTGCCTTCCAGTCGTGCGGCAATTACTACGGGCTGCTGCTCACCGCCTATGTTGCGCACAGCATGAGTGGTACGGCGCGCAGGATTCAGGTAAGAGAATGCTGGGGCCGTTGCTCCGGGGATGTAAGGATGGTCGTTGCGTTGTCCGATGTAGTCAACCAATTTACGTGCTACGGGGATTTCCGCTTCGGGTGCTTCACTCAGCGAAACCCGGATGGTGTCTCCAAGTCCGTCGGCAAGCAACGCTCCTATGCCAAGAGCCGACTTGATGCGTCCATCTTCTCCGTCACCGGCTTCGGTCACTCCGAGGTGGAGAGGGAAATGCATTCCTTCTTTTTCCATGACTTCTGCCAAAAGGCGTACGGTACGTACCATTACTACCGTATTGGAGGCTTTAATGGAGATGACGACATCGGTGAAGTGTTCTTCTACGCAGATGCGGAGAAACTCCATACACGATTCGACCATACCTTCGGGGGTGTCGCCGTAGCGGGACATGATGCGGTCGGACAGTGAGCCGTGGTTCACACCGATACGGATGGCTGTGTGGTTTTCCTTGCAGATGTTCAGGAACGGAGCAAAACGGTCACGAATCTTTTGCAGCTCCTTGGCATATTCTTCATCGGTATATTCCAGGTGCTTGAATGTTCGTGCGGCATCTACATAGTTACCTGGATTAATGCGGACCTTCTCTGCGTAAAGAGCAGCTACATCTGCAACTTTGGGGTTGAAGTGGACATCGGCCACCAAGGGAACAGTATAGCCATCCTGGCGCAATGCGGCATTGATGTTCCGTAGGTTTTCCGCTTCCTTGACTCCCTGAGTGGTGAGGCGTACATATTCTCCTCCGGCATCTACAATACGCTTGGCTTGTGCAACGCATGCTTCGGTGTCCTGCGTTGCTGTATTAGTCATACTTTGTATACGAATGGGGTTGGAACCACCCATTGGGGTAGCACCTATGTTTACTTCCGAAGTTTCTCGGCGAGAATAATTGAATAAGTCCACGTAGATAATTGATTAAAGATTGGTGTTTTGGAATTATAAGAATATGGGTGTGCCAAATTAGGGAATATTTTTCTTTAGGCATGAATTACGCGGAAAAACACGGGAAAAATAATCCGTGAAAATCCGTGTAATCCGTGCCCGAAAATAACAATATGCAGTTGCTCTTAATGTTGACACACCCCATACTGTTATAAGATACAGCCAGTTCTTTTAAGAAGATATGGCTTAGTTGGTCTTATATTCGTATTTAATTTCTTTCAGATCCTCGTTTGCCTTGACTATTTTTTTCTTCAGTCCTTCTTTATAGGAGGCGAAGTTCTCGGCTAATATAGGATCGCTCAGTGCCAGAATCTGTACAGCTAAGATGGCCGCATTCATGGCGCCGTCGATGGCAACGGTAGCTACCGGTATGCCGGGAGGCATTTGAATGATAGAATACAAGGCATCCATTCCACTCAGTGAGGAACCCTTGATGGGAATGCCGATGACGGGCAGCGTAGTATTGGCTGCAATCACTCCAGGCAGGGCTGCAGCCATTCCGGCAGCGGCAATGATGACCTTGATGCCTCGTTTGCTGGCATTCTTGGCAAAGCTTTCAACGGCTTCCGGTGTGCGGTGGGCCGATAAAGCATTCATTTCGAACGGTACATGCAAGTCATTGAGCAGTTGTGCGGCCTTCTCTACTACAGGGAGGTCGGACGTGCTGCCCATGATGATGCTGACGATAGGTGAATACATATTCGTTACTTTATTTATTATTTCATTTGATAGGGAAGACTACAATCACAATGAAGATGTGCCTATAAGGCTAGTAAATGCTATCAGGCATTTACCAGTGCTTTATAAGCCTCTGCATCGAGCAATTCATCGAAGTTTGCGTCATCGGCAGGTTTGATTTTGATGATCCAGCCTTCGCCGTAAGGATCTTGGTTGACAAGTTCCGGCTGGTCGGCCAATGCCTCGTTCTGTTCCAGGATGGTTCCAGCTACCGGCAAGAACAGGTCTGAAATGGTTTTTACTACTTCGATGGTGCCAAATGTCTCACCGGCTGCCAATGTTTCGTCTACTGTGGGAATATCAACAAAAACGATATCACCTAATTGCTCTTGTGCGTAATCGGTAATTCCTACATAAGCTATATCACCTTCCACGCGGATCCATTCATGTTCTTTAGTGTACTTTACATCTGTTGGAAAATTCATAATTTTTAGTTTTAAGGGATTAATATTCTTGTTAATTATCTAATTGTTATTTTCTTTTTTGTTACATAAGATCTTATCTATATTCCTTTATTCCTGCCCGACAGTTGTCAGAGCATCAAGATGCGGAACGTTATATTGCTCAAAGGGTGTAGCACCAGCAGTGAGCATAGCAGGCCTACGGCAAACCCTCCGACAACCTCGCCCAGTGTATGGTGACTTAAAATAAGGCGTGCCGTTCCCAATACCCCGGATATCAGAATGAACAGGCACAACCACCATACAGGATTGTAGCCGAACAAAGCACTGAAAGCGACCAGTCCTCCTACAATGGCTCCTGAACCGGCCATGTGTTCGCTCAGTTTCCAGCGCAAGTTGACTACTACACAGATGATCATCATAATCAGTGCTGCCAGAATGATACCGCTCATATACCAGGGTATGTTGAGCCGATACATCATTAGCAGGCAGAATATGTAGGAAGTAATGGTCAGGATGAACGGAACATAACGTTTTTTGCGATCAGCCAAATCCTCGGGAGTGAAACCGTTGATTTTCCGGAAGATGAAAATGGTAAGCATAGGCATCAGTATGGTGAAACAATACACCACTCCCAGCACTATCAGCTTGTATTGCAGCGGCATGATGCGCAGATACGAAAAAATGAATAGAATCAAGAATGCCAAAAACGGGATAGAAAACGGTGTGAATAGAACCGAAATCACTTTGGCGATCCTTATCAGGGTTTTGTCTGCAATGATATGTTCTTCAGTCATGATTCTATTTGTTTTTTGGGGACAACTTGAAAGTTTTAAGATTACTGTACTATAAGAAAACTTACCGTCTTAACCGTGCCACGGGTATGTTCATCTGCTGGCGGTATTTGGCTACTGTTCGCCGTGCTATCGGGTAACCTTTTTCTTTCAGTATTTCAGTCAGTTCATCGTCGGTATAGGGCTTCTTTTTGTCCTCGTTGTCGATGCATTCTTTCAAGATCTTGCGTATTTCGCGGACAGACATTTCTTCGCCTCCCTCGGTGGTATATCCATCGTTGAAGAAGAATTTCAGCGGATAAATACCATAATTGGTCTGTACGTATTTGCTGTTGCTGACGCGCGATATGGTTGAAATGTCCAGTCCTGTGCGTTCGGCCACGTCTTTCAGTATCATGGGACGTAGCAGCGACTCATCGCCTTCAAGAAAGAAGGGACGTTGTAGGTCGATAATGGCTTGCATGGTAGTCATCAGCGTATTCTGCCGTTGTTTGACAGCGTCGATAAATCCCTGGGCTGCATCCATTTTCTGCTTCAGAAACATCATGGCTTCTTTGGACTCTTTCGACTGATTGGCTTTGTTTTTGGTATGTTCTTCAACCATCTCGGTAAAGTCGCGGCTCATGCGCAGTTCGGGCATGTTGCGGTTGTTCAACGTGAGGTTGATGGTACCGTCGTCGTATGTGTCGACAATAAAGTCGGGTATGATTTGCTGCATGTTCTTGCCGATGGCTTCGCCTAGTGATGCTCCCGGGCGTGGGTTCAGCTTGCAGATTTCTTTGACGGCTTGCTGAAATATGCTGTCGTCAAGGTTCAGTTTCTGCTGTATCTTGTCCCAGTGTTTACGGGTAAACTCCTCGTAACATTCGGCAATGATTTTTTCCTCGACATACAATAAGGAGTCGGGGGCAGGATGCTGTTGCTCAATTTTCCGTTGTATCTGGATGAGCAGACATTCTTGCAGGTTGCGGGCGCCCAATCCTGCGGGATCGAAGTCCTGGATGATTTTCAGTGCCTTTTCCAGTTCTTCAGTGCTGGCATTGATGCCCGAATAGATGGCGAGTTCGTCGCTGATGCTGTCCAATGACTTGCGTAGCAGGCCATCATCATCCAACGAACCTATCAGATATTCGGCCAGTTCGCGTTGGTGCTCAGTCAGATCGCGCTCTCCTAATTGCTCTTTCAATGTTTCATAAAACGAAGTGGCATCCGAGAAAGGTATTTCTTCGGGTTGTTCACCTTTCGTGCGGTTGTTCTCCTGAAGTTTATAGTCGGGGATATCATCTTCGTTCAAGTAGTCGCTCAGCGAGTCATAGCTGGTATCTCCTTCGTCGTTTTCAGTACCGTTTTCAGAGTTTTCGGTATATTCGTCGTTAGAGGTTTCTTCTTTCCCTTCTTCCAGTGCGGGATTTTCCAGAAGTTCGGCACGCACTCTATCCTCCAGTTCCACAGCCGGAAGTTCGAGCAGTTTCACTACCAGAATTTGCTGTGGCGACAGCGTTTGTATCTGTTGCTGCGCCTGAGTCTGTATCTGTCGGGATCCTTGTGCCATATTTTAGTTCAGTTATGATTCTCACCGCAAAAATAGTGAATAGTTCGATAATGTGAAATCTTCGCCCGTTATATTTTCGAGTTAGCCAGGCTGGCTTCACTTGTATCTGCAGCTTTGCCAGGTAGGTATGGCTGGGGATATATTACTTCCCGTTTGTGTTCTATATTGGAAAAATATATTCTCATCATTGTGAGAATAGTTTTCTCATACTTATGAGAATGGTCTTCTCATTACTGTGAGAATAGACTTCTCATAGTTATGAGAAACTGATGAGACAAGTAGGTGCGGAATGGAAACATTCCGTATTTTTAGATAAGAAGGATGCGTCTCAGCAAAAAAATTAAGCAAGCTTATTCTTTTGCTTTCGACTTTCACTATCTTTGGATAAGATAGGAGGCGGTTCGGCATAATCAAATTGAAAATTTTATTTTCATTTGCTTCTGCTCTCACCTTTCACTATCTTTGTTGCAAATCAACTTATAAAAAATAGAAACACCATGTTTGCTAAAGAAACTTATGTACAGCGCAGAGCCCAGCTGAAAAAAAATATGGGTTCGGGGGTGTTATTGTTTTTGGGTAACGACGAGCAAGGCCTGAATTACGAGGACAATACTTTCCGTTACCGTCAGGACTCCACCTTTCTCTATTACTTTGGCTTGTCGTTTGCAGGTCTTTCTGCCATTATCGATGTAGATGAAGACAAGGAAATTATATTTGGAGACGAACTGACCATTGACCACATTGTCTGGATGGGTACACAACCGACACTGCACGAGAAAGCTGCAGCAGTTGGAATTACTGAAACTCGTCCGTATGCCGAGATAGCCGGTTATTTGCAGAAGGCCGTAACGCAGGGGCGTACGGTTCATTATCTGCCGCCTTACCGTGCCGAGCATAAGCTGAAACTGATGGACTGGCTGGGAATAGCACCTGCCTGTCAGGAAGGTTCCGTTCCTTTTATCCGGGCCGTAGTGTCACAGCGTAATTATAAGTCGGCCGAAGAAATTGCCGAAATAGAAAAAGCCTGCAACGTGACAGCCGATATGCATATTACGGCCATGAAGGTGCTTCGTCCGGACATGTACGAATACGAGGTAGTAGCTGAAATGAATCACGTAGCCCAGCGCAACAATTGCGACCTTTCGTTTGCTACCATTGCTACCATCAACGGACAGACCCTGCACAACCATTATTATGGCAATAAGGTAAAACCTGGAGACTTGTTCCTGATTGATGCCGGTGCTGAACTTCCTTCAGGCTATTGCGGTGATATGTCGTCTACCATTCCTGCCGACAAGACCTTCACACCACGCCAACGTGCTGTTTACGAGATACAGAATGCCATGCATCTGGAGTCGGTTAAGGCACTTCGTCCGGGCATCCCTTATATGGAAGTGTACGACCTTTCTGCCCGTGTTATGGTCGAGGGTCTGAAAGATCTGGGACTGATGAAAGGCAATGCCGAAGATGCCGTACGCGAGGGAGCACATGCTTTGTTCTATCCTCACGGACTGGGACACATGATGGGCCTTGATGTACATGATATGGAAAACCTTGGTGAACAGTGGGTAGGCTATAACGGACAGCCCAAGAGTACCCAGTTTGGTCGTAAGAGCCAGCGCTTGGCCATCCCGTTGGAACCGGGCTTCGTACATACGGTAGAGCCGGGCATTTATTTCATTCCCGAACTGATCGATCTGTGGAAAGCAGAGAAGAAGTTTACCGATTTCATTAATTACGATAAGGTAGAGGAATACCGTCATTTCGGAGGTATCCGCAACGAAGAAGATTACCTTATTACCGAGACGGGCGCACGCCGTTTGGGTAAGAAGATTCCGTTAACTCCTGATGAAGTAGAAGCATTGCGCTGATTACGACGTTAATCAAGGGTTATTAAAAAAGAACTGCGGGTAACAAGAGGCTGAATGGCATAAGCCGTATCGTCTTCTGTTACCCGCAGTCGTTTTTTCAGTTTGTCAGGCATGTAGTTCCAAAATGAATCGTGCCCCCTTTGTATAACTTTCGTCCAGTGTCAGCGAACCGTTCATTCGGGTTGCTATCAGTGCACAGATGGGCAATCCCAGTCCGTCGCCTTTAGTCAAGTCTTTTACCTCGGCAAACGGTTTGAAGATATTAGCCCGTTTTTCTTCGGCAATGCCACATCCCGTATCGCTTACGATAAACTGGTGAGTGTGTGCGCCACGTTTCTTGAAATCCAGCCATATTTTACCGCCGGCCGGCGTGTATTCGGCAGCGTTCTGTAGCAAATGTAGCAGGATATGCTCCAGCTGTTCCGGATTGATTTTTACGGTCAGCTTGGGAGCGTTGACAGCCAGGGTTACATCGGATTTTGTTTTGTCTTTGATCTTCTCCATTACGCTTTCACAGAAGGTTGATATGTTCTTTTCCTCCATCTCGTAAGGTTCGTCCAGACTGTTTTCCAGTTCCGAAAGTTCCTGTATGTGGGCGTTGAATGCATGCAATGCTTTCACTCCGGGCAGTTTGGCATCCAGTGTATCCAATGTCGGCTCCATTTGGGCAGAAATGTTTTGTATGAACTTTGTTTTCAGCTCATTGTGCTCGTTGGCAATGCTGATAGCTTTCTTCTGCTTGCGTGTCAGCATGATGAAGCGCAATAGGACGATTGCTCCGAATACCAACACTGCTGCCAGTATCGCAGCCAATACGCATAGCCCGATGATAATATACTGTTTGGCACTTAACGAGTCATCTTTTTCCTGAATGGTGTTCAGGCTTTCATCGTATTTGCGTTTCAGGGCGTTCAGCTCGTCTTGAGCGTTCAAGGCTTTTACAGAGTCGTTCCATACGATGTATTGGTCGTATGTGCGTGCCACCAGTGCCGAGTTGTTGGCTTTGCGGGCAATGTCGATCAGGGTCTTGTAGCAGTCGTTTACTTTGGCATAATTCTTTTGGGCTTTGTATTTTCCTATCAGCCGGCTGATGGCTTCATCGCCTTGGGCATTCATGCCGAAAGTGTAATAATAGGTAGCCTGTGTATATAGCAAATCGTTGCTGAGTGAATCATTCCGGGCTGCTTTGGCTGTCTCTTCCAGCCGGTCAAGCTGTTCTTTGGCCCGTGAAGGGTTCTTCAGTTTGATGTACATCTGCAATCTTTCCTTGATAATGGGAAAACGAAGTTCGGGGAATGCTTTTTTTCCTTTCTGTTCTCCGGTGTAAACCACAGCTTCGGTACTTCTCAGCATGTCGAAAGCTTCTTTATAATAGTTTTCCTGATGATAAAGTGAGCTGACTTTGACTCCACATTCCACAACTTTACTGTATGCTCCTTGTGAAACGTAGGCATTGTAGGCTTGCAGGAAAAGATAACGCGACTTGATGTATTCCTTCTGTGCCAGATTCTGTTGCGCCTGTTTTAGCAGGTCGTCGGCGTTGTTTTGAGCGTATGCCCCTCCCAAGAAGCACCAAACTGTCAGGAGGAGCATGATTACTGTTCTTTTCATTATGATAATTTTAGTTTTTTGAGAAACAAGTTGTATTTTGTATTATGTATGGTTTGTATGTCTTGCTGTATCGACGGTTATTCCCAGTTGTCTGTCCTGAACGGATAAAGCGGAAGTTCCCGAATGTTGGCAACGTTACCCGGTTTGAAGTCACGGAAGCCGTAGCGTACAGCGGCAGGGGTAGGCACTTTGTCGGAGCTGACTTTGATTTGTCCTCCGTTGAGTTCTGCCTTTGCCGGATAGAAAACTTTGTCTTCGCCGGCTATTTCAAATCCTTGTATGTCGGTCATACGGTTGAAGCCTCCGCCGGCATTGTCGAACGAAAGCAGGGCTGCTCCGTCTTTTATCTCCATTGATTTGTACACAGGGCCTACAGCCTCAATTCCCTTTATCTGATAGGTTTTGCTCAGTGCCATGTAAGCAAGCCGTTTTCCGACATTGTTTTTGTCTTTCGGATGAATGTTGTATTGTTCGTAGTTCTCTACAAGGTCGTTGGTCGAGATCATTCCGCTATTTGGTATTATCTTTTGGGCGTTGAACTGTGCTTCACGTAGCAATGCGCTATAGTAGTTTTCGCTGGAACCGTATGGGGCTATCTCTACAAAGTAGAATGGCAGTTCTCCCAGTCCCCATTCTTTTCGCCAGAGTTCGACCATCGTTTTCAGGCGTTCGGCGTATGTCTTGTGCTTACCTACGTTCGATTCACCCTGATACCACAGAAATCCTTTGATGGTATAGTTTTGCAAGGGCTTGATCATGCCGTTGTACATCAGGGTCGGGCTCATGTAGTGCCACCAGTCATGTCCTTCTTCCTTGCGGATGTCACGTTCCAGATTGATATCCGGATATTGTGCTACGATGTCGCGCGGAAGCCATCCTTCGACAGTAGAACCTCCCCAGCTGCTGTTTATGATACCGATGGGAATATCGAGAACCTGATTCATCATCATGGCAAAGTGGAAGCCGGTGGCACTGAATGCCGGAGCATTTTCCGGACAGCTGACTTTCCAGCTTCCTTTGCAGTTGTCCACAGGTTCAACCTGACCGTTCTTTTCGATGGTAGCTACCCGTATGCCTTTCCACTGGGCAGAGGTGGTAATAGTCTCGTTGGCACCTGCTATCGGACAATTCCAGAATCCGGCCAGAGGCATTTCCATATTCGATTGCCCTGAGCAGAACCACACCTCACCTATCAGGATGTTGTTGAGTTGCGTTGTCTCGCCGTCCGAGAATGTAATGCTGTAAGCATTGTAACTTGCTTGGGGCGTCTGTACTTTGGCAATCCATTTTCCGTCTTTATCGGACGTAGCCGTGTAAGTGCGGTTGTCCCACGATGGGCGGATGCTTACTTGTGCATTGGCTTTTGCCTTTCCCCACAACTTAACTTCGGTTTGCTGTTGCAGTACCATGTTGTCGCTCAGTATTTCGGGCAGTACGACTTTGCCCCAACTTGCTGTCTGCATCATGAGCAGGCAGGCTGCTATTATCTGTTTTTTCATTGTGTTATAATGTTTTTGAGTCCTTTTTCCGATTGTATTTGCTTTGCAGTGTCAGTACTTAAAGCTGCTTCCTCCCAGGAATTCACGCAACAGGGAAGTAGGTGGAATTTCCTTGTCCTGTACGGGTATGAAGTATTTGATGAACTTCAGCAGGCGGTATGCTTCGGCATATTCCGGACAGTTGCGTGGTACGCTGTTCAATATCGGTTCGGCATGTGAACGAAGTACGGCAAACTCGAACAGCAGGGCCGAATTGAACATGACGTCAGCATTTTCCTGATAAGGGAAAATCCATTTGTCCTCACCGGCGCGTACGCTCGGCCAGCGTGAGATGGTCTCCTGTGCCGAATAGCCTCTGTAGTTGAAGTCGCGGATGATGCGGCGCAGCAGACGGTTGTCGGTTGTCGGAATCCAGTTGTGGTCGTCCAGTGAAATGGTGGTCAGCGCCGAGACATAAATTTTGTATTTGCTTTCGGCTGGAATTTGTGGTGTCAGTTCCGGATTCAGAGCATGAATGCCTTCCAGAATCAGGATGGTGTGCTCGTCAATGCGTAGCTTGTCACCTTTGAATTCCTTTTTCCCTAATGTGAAGTTGAAGCGCGGAAGTTCCACTTCTTCTCCTCTCAGCAAGGCCTGCAACTGCTCGTTGAAAAGTTTGAGGTCGAGTGCGTAGAGTGATTCATAATCGTAATTGCCGTTTGCGTCGCGTGGTGTATCTTCGCGGTCTACAAAATAATTATCCAACGATATGGGATAGGGACGCAATCCGTTGGTCATCAGCTGTACGGAGAGCCTTTTGCTGAAAGTCGTCTTACCGGAGGAGGACGGTCCGGAAATCAATACAAGTTTTACCCGGTTTCCGTTTTCGCCACGATGATAGATATCGTCGGCAATCTGGGCGATTTTTTTCTCTTGCAGTGCTTCGGCTACGTTGATGAGGTCGGTAGCATGCCCGTTCTCACAGGCCAGGTTGAAGTCGCCGACGTTACTCAATCCCATGATGTGGTTCCAGCGGAGATGTTCTTTGAATACGTCGAGCATCTTTTCCTGCTTCACCACGTCTTCCAGTGTGTTGGGATTTTCTTTGTTGGGGATGCGCAACAGCAGGCCATCATAATATTTGATGATGTCGAACAGCTTAATGAATCCTGTGCTGGGTAACAGATTGCCGTAGTAATAATCTACGGTGTCGCCCAACGTATAATAATAGGTATAGAGTGAGCCCGATGTTTCCAGCAACTTTACCTTGTCGTCCATACCCCGTTCGCTAAATACGCGGACGGCTTCGGAGGTATGGCATTCAGTACGATGGAAAGGAATGTCTTCGGCTATGATTTCTTGCATTCGTTTTTTTATAGCCTGTACGTCTTCCAGTTCGATGGGGCGTCCGATGCGCAGGTTGCAGAAGTAACCTTTGGATACCGGATGCTCTACATACAGCTTTCCGGTAGGAAACAGTTCACTGACAGCTTTGTAGAGTATAAAGCATAAGGAACGTACATACGTGCGCATGCCCGATTGGTCGCGTATGTCGAGGAACTCTACGTCTTTATTGTTGTATACCCTGAAGTTCAGTCCTTCAGAGCGGTTATTTACCTTTGCGCTAACTACCTGATAAGGAAAATTAAGATTAAAACCATAATAAATATCCAAAAGTGAGCTTCCTATAGGAAATTCTTTATAAATATTATTATTTTTGCAACATATTTGTAACATGTGTTTCATGAACTTAATTTTTGGGGTTTACTGACACTAAAGATAGGTTTAATAACAGATGGCACAAAGAAACACCTTAAATATTTAAAGATGGAGTATTCTTTTTATGATTTTTTAAAGTTGCTCGGTTCCTTAGCTTTGTTCCTCTATGGAATGAAGATAATGAGCGAAGGCCTTCAGAAGTTTGCCGGTGACCGGCTCAGGAGAATCCTGACTGCAATGACTACCAATCGGGTGACCGGTGTGCTGACCGGTGTATTAATTACCGCTCTGGTACAATCCTCTTCCGCAACCACTGTTATGGTGGTCAGTTTCGTAAACGCAGGTCTGCTGACCCTTTCCCAATCAATCGGCGTCATTATGGGTGCCAACATTGGTACCACGGTTACAGCTTGGATTATTTCCGCACTAGGCTTCAAAGTCGATATTGCAGCTTTCGCCCTTCCTCTGCTGGCTTTCGGTATCCCTCTCCTTTTCTCACAAAAAAGCAACCGCAAATATGTCGGTGAATTTATATTCGGTTTTTCTTTCCTGTTCATGGGTCTTTCTTATCTGAAAAACAATGCTCCGGATTTGAGCCAAAATCCTGATATGTTGGCCTTTGTACAGAATTATACGGATATGGGTTTCATTTCCATTCTGCTGTTTGTTTTGATAGGTACTGTGCTGACAATGGTTGTGCAGGCTTCTGCAGCCACCATGGCCATCACGCTGATTATGTGTGCCAACGGCTGGATCAGTTTTGAGCTTGGAGCGGCTTTAGTGCTGGGCGAAAATATCGGTACGACAATTACAGCCAATCTGGCGGCACTTACAGGAAATACACAGGCACGGCGGGCGGCATTGGCACACTTGGCTTTCAATGTTTTCGGAGTATTATGGGTGCTTTGTCTGTTTGTTCCTTTCACGGAAGCTGTTTCCTGGTTTGTCGAGAACGTGATGGGCTCCAATGACCCGAGTGTTGCTGTTTCCTTCAAACTTTCGGCTTTCCACACGGCTTTCAATATCTGTAATGTACTTATTCTGATCTGGTTTGTACCGTTTATCGAACGTACGGTATGTGCCATTATTCCGCTGAAAGAGCAGGACGAGGAATACCGTCTGCGCTTCATCTCTGGCGGTATGCTTTCTACGGCCGAGCTTTCTATCTTGCAGGCCAGCAAGGAAATTCATCTGTTTGCCGAGCGTACACACCGCATGTTTGGCATGGTGCGCGATTTGCTCCATACCGAGAAGGATGATGACTTTAACCGTGTGTTCAGCAGGGTGGAAAAGTATGAGAACATCAGCGACAGCATGGAGCTGGAGATTGCCAATTACTTGAATAAGGTATCAGAAGGTCGTCTGAGCTCGGAAAGTAAATTGCAGATACGTGGTATGCTTCGCGAGGTGACCGAGATAGAAAGCATTGGCGACAGTTGCTATAATCTGGCACGTACCATCAGCCGTAAGCGTCAGTCCAATGAAGACTTTGTGCAGAAACAGTACGACCACATCCACTTTATGATGGAACTGGCCGATGAGGCTCTGACACAAATGATTAAGGTGGTGGAACGGACCGAACACAATGCTTTGGATGTCAACAAATCCTATAATCTGGAAAACGAAATCAACAACTACCGTAATCAGTTGAAGAACCAGAACATTGTGGATGTGAACAATAAGGAATACAGTTATCAGATGGGTGTCTACTACATGGATATTATTGCCGAATGTGAAAAACTGGGTGACTATGTGGTGAATGTGGTAGAGGCCAGTTGTGATATTAAAGAAAAGAAGGCTTCGTAATAACGAAGCCTTCTTCCTTCTTTGATCTTGTAGGTTATATTGTCTGGTTTTTAATGAGTCACCTCAAAATCTTCTTTCCCTACGCCACATAATGGACATACCCAGTCGGCGGGCAGGTCTTCGAATGCGGTGCCGGGTGCAATGCCGTTTTCAGGATCGCCCAATGCGGGGTCGTAGATATATTCGCATACGGTGCAGATGTATTTATCCATATTTTCTTTCATTTTTAGGGTTAAATAATTTATTTTTCAGTCTCGAATTATAAACGCAAAATGGAGGCTGATTGTTCAGAGGCAGGCGTGTTCCTCTTTCCTAAAAAGATTTAATAATATTAACTGTCTGAATTATTGTTGTACTTTTGTGCTCGGTTAATTAAAAACATGAACAATCTGCATGAGCGCAATGAAAGAAAATACCAATCACATCGGGCTGACTGATGAAGAGGTACGCAAAAGCCGTGCCGAACATGGGGTGAATTTGCTGACTCCTCCCAAACGCCCTTCTCTTTTCAAACTCTATTTGGAGAAATTTCAGGATCCTGTCGTAAAAGTGCTACTTGTAGCTGCCTTGTTCTCGCTGATCATTTCGATAGTCGAGAACGAGTATGCCGAAACCATCGGTATCATAGCTGCTATCTTGCTGGCTACCGGTATCGGTTTCTTCTTCGAATACGATGCCAACAAGAAGTTCGACCTGCTGAATGCCGTCAACGAAGAGACGCTGGTCAAGGTGATACGTAACGGCCACGTGCAGGAAGTACCCCGCAAGGATGTAGTGGTAGGCGATGTCGTACTGTTGGAAACCGGTGAAGAGATACCTGCCGACGGCGAACTGCTGGAGTCTGTTTCCCTGCAGGTCAACGAATCCAACCTGACCGGTGAGCCGGTAGTTTCGAAAACAACTGTCGAAGCCGATTTCGATGAAGAAGCTACGTATGCTTCCAATCGCGTGTTGCGAGGTACGACGGTGGTCGACGGTCACGGCATGATGCGTGTCGAGGCAGTAGGCGATGCGACCGAGATCGGTAAAGTGGCCCGTCAGAGCACCGAACAGAGCACCGAACCTACACCTCTTAATATACAGCTCACCAAGCTGGCCAACCTGATCGGAAAGATCGGTTTTACGGCTGCCGGATTGGCTTTTGCCATTTTCTTTGTGAAGGATGTCATCCTCTTCTACGACTTTTCTTCGTTGCACACCTTTGCCGACTGGCTGCCCGCCCTGCAGGCCACGCTGAAATACTTCATGATGGCCGTTACGCTGATTGTGGTGGCTGTGCCCGAAGGCCTTCCGATGAGTGTCACGCTGAGCCTGGCACTGAACATGCGCCGTATGCTTTCTACCAATAATCTGGTACGTAAGATGCACGCCTGCGAGACGATGGGTGCCATCACCGTTATCTGTACCGACAAGACCGGTACGCTGACGCAGAACCAGATGCAAGTATACGAAGCCAGCTTTTATGGGCTGAACAACCGCAGCGACCTGGCCGACGACGAGTTGAGCCGTGTGGTGATGGAAGGCATCAGTGCCAATTCAACTGCCTTTCTGGAAGAAGTCGTACCCGGCGAGAAGGTGAAAGGTGTGGGCAATCCTACCGAAGTGGCCTTGTTGCTTTGGCTCAATGCGCAGGGGAAAGACTATCTGCAGTTGCGCGAAGCGGCTCAGGTGGTCGATCAGCTGACTTTCTCGACCGAACGTAAATTTATGGCTACGCTGGTGCAGTCGCCTCTGTTGGGTAAGAAAGTACTGTATATGAAAGGAGCGCCCGAAATCGTATTAGGCAAGTGCAAGGACGTAGTGCTGGACAGCGGACGCACTGATGCCGTAGCCTATCGTCCGACTGTTGAGGCTCAGCTGCTGGGCTATCAGAATATGGCCATGCGTACGTTGGGATTTGCTTATAAGGTAGTGGCCGACGACGATACGCGCGACTGCGCTACGCTGGCTGCTGACGGCGATCTTTCGTTCGTGGGTGTGGTAGCTATCAGCGACCCCATCCGCCCCGATGTGCCTGCCGCTGTGCAGAAGTGTCAGTCGGCTGGTATCGGTGTGAAGATTGTAACAGGCGACACGCCGGGCACCGCTACCGAAATTGCCCGTCAAATAGGACTCTGGAAACCGGAAGATACCGAACGTAACCGCATCACCGGAGCCGACTTTGCCGCTCTGACCGACGAAGAAGCGCTGGAACGTGTGATGGATCTGAAAATCATGTCGCGTGCACGGCCTACGGACAAGCAACGCCTCGTGCAACTGCTTCAGCAAAAGGGGGCTGTAGTGGCTGTGACAGGCGACGGTACGAACGATGCTCCCGCCCTGAACCATGCACAGGTAGGCCTTTCGATGGGTACAGGTACATCCGTGGCCAAGGAAGCTAGCGATATCACCTTGCTCGACGATTCGTTCAACAGTATCGGCACTGCCGTTATGTGGGGTCGTTCGCTCTATAAAAATATACAACGTTTCATTGTCTTCCAGCTGACCATCAACTTCGTGGCACTGTTCATCGTGTTGCTGGGTTCGCTGGTGGGTACCGACTTGCCGCTCACCGTGACGCAGATGCTGTGGGTGAACCTCATCATGGACACCTTTGCCGCTTTGGCATTGGCTTCCATTCCGCCCAGTGAAAGCGTAATGAAGGAGAAACCCCGCAAACCGACCGACTTTATCATCACTCCGGGAATGCAGCGGATGATCTTCGGTGTGGGACTGGCTTTTGCCTGCCTGCTGATGGGTATGCTGCTCTACTTCGAACGGCAGGGCATGACGGTGCGCGAACTGACCATTTTCTTCACCTTCTTTGTGATGCTCCAGTTCTGGAACCTCTTCAACGCCCGTGTGTTCGGTACAACCGATTCGGCCTTTAAAGGTATCTCCAAATCCTACGGTATGGAGTTTATTGTACTGGCCATTCTGGTAGGACAGTTCCTGATTGTACAGTTTGGTGGGCCGGTATTCCGTACCGAACCGCTCGACGGAATGACATGGCTGGCAATCATTGCTTCGTCATCGCTGGTATTGTGGGTAGGCGAGATTGTACGTCTGGTTCGTCGTTTAATGCAGAAAAAACAATGATACAGAAAGATATAAAGAACTTGATTTTCGACTTCGGCGGTGTGCTGATCGATCTTGACCGCGGACGTTGTGTCGAACGCTTCATACAGCTGGGACTGGAGCGGGTCGAAGAGATGCTGGGCCTGTACTACCAGCAGGACTTCTTCCAGCAATACGAGAAAGGGCTGATCAGCAGTGCCGCGTTTCGTGACGAAATTCGTGCGAAGTCCAGCCGCCCGCTGACCGATGCCGAGATAGATGATGCCTGGAACAGTTTCCTCGTCAGCATTCCTTCTTATAAACTCGACATGTTGCTGGAGCTGCGCCGTCATTATCGGGTATGCCTGCTGAGCAATACCAACGAGATTCACTGGTTGTGGTCGTGCGCCAACGCGTTCCGCTACAAGGACTACGGAGTAGACGATTACTTCGAACGCATCTACCTGTCCTACGAAATGCGTCTGGCAAAACCCGATGCCGAGATTTTCCGCCGTGTGCTGGCCGATGCCGGTATGCGTGCCGGAGAAACCCTGTTTATCGACGACTCGGCAGAGAATTGCCAGTCGGCCGCATCGCTGGGACTATCTACTTATACTCCGAAACCTCATGAAGATTGGAGACCACTTTTCAGATAATTGCCCGAAAGTAGCTACCATCGGCTTCTTCGACGGGGTGCATCGGGGACACCGGTTCCTGATCGAACAGGTGTGTGCTATGGCCGCCGAGCGTCGTTGTGCGTCGGCTGTGGTGACGTTTCCGGTGCATCCGCGCAAGGTGATGCAGCCCGAATACTGTCCGCAGCTGCTGACTACCTGCCGCGAAAAGGAAGAATTGCTGGCTGCTACAGGTGTCGATTATTGCCTGATGCTCGATTTCACTCCCGAACTGGCCTGCTGTTCGGCGCACGACTTCATGGCCCTGCTGAAAGAGCGGTATCAGATTCAGGCTTTGGTGATAGGCTATGATCATCGGTTTGGGCACAACCGCAGCGAAGGTTTCGATGACTATGTGCGCTACGGTGCCGAACTGGGCATGGAGGTACTTCCGGCTTCGGCCTACTACTGCGAAGATGGCGGCGAGGTCAGTTCTTCCTGCATCCGCCGTCTGCTCAGCGTTGGCGACGTGTCAGGGGCAGCGCGTGGTTTGGGGTACGATTATTTTCTGCAAGGTACGGTGGTAAGCGGCTATCGGGTGGGGCATACGCTGGGTTTCCCTACTGCCAACCTTCGGGTGGACGAGGCCGACAAGCTGGTTCCTGCCGATGGGGTGTATGCCGTTCGGGTGACGGTCGACGGCTGTCAGTATGGCGGTATGCTGAGCATAGGCTATCGCCCTACGCTGGACAACGGTCCCGACCGCAGTATCGAGGTCTACATCTTCGATTTTCAAGCCGATATTTACAACCATCCGCTCCGCCTTTCCTTTGCACGCCGCATTCGCGACGAACTGAAGTTTGCTTCGGTAGACGAGCTCGTGGCTCAGCTTCATAAGGATGAAGCTGTGGCACGGCAGTTGCTTTTCGCGTAAAGCGTGAAGCGGAAATCACTTATATTACCTGCATTTTACACCCTCAGAAAAGGGCTTTCCAGGACACTTGCACGGCTCGCGAGCAACACTTGTACGGCTCGTGAGCCGTGCAAGTGTCGAACAAATGGATTGCAAGTGTCGCTCACGAGGGGAGCAAGCGTCTGAAAAAAGTCTTTCGGAAGAGAGCTTCGGAAGGCTCGTTTCACCCTTCACACAGCCGTTGATTACTATGTTCCATGTTTCACCTTTCACTGTAATACGCAACAGAACAGCAGTTTGCGGTGAAACATTACCAAAAAGGTTCCGGATGTGAAACGTTATTCAAAGAAATCTCCTATATTTGCGGTAGACGAATGTGGGGACTTGAATAACTTAATTATAATACACATGAACAAGAAAAACTACTCAATCCGTACGATTGTACTGGCTCTGTTGGGAGCCTTGTCCTGGTTTCAGACCGATGTGGTGCTGGCAGCCAATCCTTACCTTCCTTTGTGGGAATACATTCCCGATGGTGAACCTTACGTATTCGAAGATCCCGATCATCCGGGCAAGTATCGTGTTTATGTTTATGGTTCGCACGACTCCATGAAGACGGAGTACTGCGGACGCGAGCAGGTGGTGTGGTCGGCTCCGGTGGACGACCTGAACAACTGGCGCTACGACGGCATTATCTTCGAGTCGAAGACCGATGCTCGTGGTGAATGGCTGAATGCCGGTGGTGTGGGCGACGTGCTCTATGCTCCCGACGTGGTGGAAGTGAAAGACAAAAACGGGAAGAAGACGTATTATCTCTATCCGAACAATCAGGCAGGCGGACGCAACGGCATGGTGGCCAAGGCAGACCGTCCTGACGGTCCTTTCCGGGTATGCAACTGGAGTAAAAAGTCGCCCAAAGCGACAACTGGCGTGCTGGCTTTCGACCCTGCGGTAATGGTCGACGACGACGGTCGTGTGTACGGTTACTGGGGTTTCGAAGAGTCGTGGGGTGCAGAGCTGGATCCTGCCACAATGGCTACCGTGAAGCCCGGTACTCAACCCGTGAAAGACATGGTGTCGAGCCGCAAGCAGGACGGCGTGTTCCGCTTCTTCGAGGCATCGTCCATCCGTAAAATCAAGGATAAATATGTATTTGTTTACAGTCGTTGGACAGCCGAAGGCGAGTTCGGTTTTCCCGGTACCAACTATACGCTGGCCTATGCTTACAGCGACAATCCGCTGGGGCCTTTCACTTACGGTGGCACGCTGATCGACGGCCGCGGTCGCGATGTGGATGCCGATGGCAAACCCATTCTGACAGCTACGCCGGGTGGAAACACGCATGGCAGTATCGTCGAAATCAATGGCCGCTGGTATGTGTTTTACCATCGTCAGTGTGGTACCAACGAGTATGCCCGCCAGGCCATGGTGGCCCCCATTGAGGTGAAGGTGACCGAAGGAGCGGGCGGCAAGGTGGAGATCACGGAAGGGGAATATACGTCCGAAGGTTTCGAGACGGACGGGCTGAATCCCTACAAGCGCTATTCGGCCGGCATTGCCTGTTACTACACGGGGCCGCGTCCGGCTTATCACGAATGGCCTAACTTCTATTTCTCGGGTTCGTACGTGCAGCCCACTTATGGCGATGCCACGAACTTCGACGATCCTTATAACCTGCGTGTCAACAGCAATCCCGTGGTGAACAATACGGCAGGTTCCATCGTAGGTTACAAGTACTTCAACTTCGACCTTCTCGACCCTGACAAGGATGCAGAACTGTTGCTCAGCCTTAAGCCGCTGGGCGTGGAGGGTACCATCGATGTCATGGTAGGCAGTCCTTGGACGAGTCGTGGCGGAGTGAAAGTAGGTACGCTGCGTCTCAGCAAAGATGCTCCGCAGCAGCTTGCCGAGATGCGTATCAGTGTCTCAAAGGCCAAAGAGTTCAAGGGCAAACAGGCTTTGTTCTTCGTCTTTTCGTCGCCCACGGCCGACCGCTCCCTCTGTGAACTTCACAACCTGGTGTTTGCTAAACGTTGATGGTTGGTTATCAGGAGTTCATTCCTATGTGAAACAAAGGTATCAGAAACTCTCCTCTTTCTGGAAGGTTGTTCTCCCCAGATAACGGGGGAGTTAAGAGGGGGTGAGTACCCGAAGGGGGAGGTGGTAGATGAAAACATAAAGTGTTAATATACAGCGTGTCGTAAAACCTACCACCCCGCCCGTTGGGCACCCCTCCTTCCAGAAGGAGGGGAGTTAGATACTATACTAAGTTTCGACACACCATCCTTTTGTGCAGCCTTTCTATTGCTGTGTTTGTAGTTGTAGCGTGTGTGGGAGACGCAAAATTTTGTGTCTTTACCTGAGAGATGGGGCTGTGATTGAACCGGTATATTCCTGCTTGTTTTCTCTCTTTTCAGCTTTGTATTATTGCAAAACAGATTAAATTTATTGTTTTTCGATAATTTTTTTCTGTTTTTCTTTTGTTTTCTCCTAAAATAGTATTTCATTTGCATATCGAAAAACGATAAATGATTATCGAAAAACGGAATTGAAAACAAAAAACAGTATTCATTTAAACAGGTAGTAATATGAAGGCTTTGGTTATGACGGCGATTATAGCAGTAGCAGGACTGGTCAATGTAATTGCCATAAATGCATGGCAGCAAGGCAGAGGCCATACGGGTGTAAAAATAGGGCAGAGTAAAGGTTGCGTCCAACTGTTGGTTGTAAAGTAAATGCTTCGTAGCAGGCCAAAATAATATATCATTTAAAAAAAGAAGAACGACGATGAAGATAGCGATAAAATTGGCATTGATTTATTTCCTGATGCAGATATTGGGTGCACTGACCGCAGGCCCGTTCTGTATGCTTTATGTCTATATCACAACCGGCAGCATGGATGCGGAAGTGGCGCAGAAGCTGACTATAGCTCCGACCCTGTTGTTGGGAATCGTTTACATGATGCTTTATTTGTGGAGAAAAGGTCACTTGGACGATGACGGACTGATGTATTCGCTTACTACCCCGTCATGCCTGACGTGGAGCCTGCTGGCCGGTGTGGCTGGTCTTTTCCTGACCGACGCGCTGGTGTCGCAAATGGGTTTTCTGCCCGACCTGATGAAACAGACGTTCGACGCGCTGCAGTCCGGCTGGTTGGGCATTCTTTGCATTGCCGTGTTAGGGCCGATATTGGAAGAACTGCTCTACCGTGGAGCCATTACGAAAGCCCTGTTGCAGAAGTATGCTCCGACCAAGGCGATTCTGATTTCAGGTTTGCTTTTCGGCATTGTCCATATCAATCCTGTTCAAGTAGTCAGTGCGGCGCTGATAGGCATTCTGCTGGCTTGGCTTTACTGGCGTACGCGGAGTCTGGTGGCCTGCATCCTGATTCATATTCTGAACAACAGCCTTTCGGTTTTCCTCAGTCTGAACTATCCCGAAGCCGGAAGCATGACCGAATTGTTAGGTACGCCACTGGTGGTGATTATGACGGTTGTGGCGCTAGCCTTGTTCCTTCTTTCGGTGAAGAAACTGAGTGCTTATCAACTTTTTGCAACGAATACAACAACAGATAACAAGCTATGAAAAGAAGACTGAACATCCTTTGTGCCGTCGTCCTGCTGGTGATGAGCTGGTCGGTAGGCGTGTCGCTCTACTACATGGGGCTGGGTATGACAAAAGGCGTCCAGATGGGATTGGATGCTGCGCGCGAAATGGAGGAAGGTAAAACCAATGCCAAACTGGAAGAAGTGAACAACATGAGAACAGTCTCTTTGCTTCCCAAACTCCTGAGTGAATGGAAGGGAGAGTTCTTCACCGATTCTGTGCGCAACGAGAAGACGGGGCAATACGTCCCGATGGCCTACTCGAACCTGATGGTAAGCGTGCCGGTGGAGACACCCGTCTGGCAGAGGGTGGCTTCTACGCTGATGGGCTTCCTGGTGCTGGTGGCTAGTATCTGGGCATTGGTGCTGTTCATCCGTATAGTGGTGTCGGTCAACCGTTCGGATATCTTCAATTGGAGCAATGTCCGTCGCCTGCGCCGTTTGGGTATTCTGCTCATTGTCGTTTTTGTTTGTGTCCTGTTGCCCGAATACATGGCGCTTTGTAACCTGCGCGAGGTGTTCTCGCTGGAGTCTTACGAGCTGATACTTTCCGATTCGGTCAAGGTGACCAATCTGTTGTTGGGACTGATATCCCTCATTGTCGCTGAAATCTTTGCCATCGGGCTGAGGATGAAGGAGGAACAGGATTTGACAATATAAAAAGATAGGAATATGAAAAATATATTTGGAAAGAAGAATTCGAAGGAAGAACTGGAGTTTGTGATGTATTGTCTGATGATAATGTGTGTCAGCAGTCTGCTTTTCGTCTTTTTTCGCAATCTGAATTTATGCTATGATTTGGGGAAGGACAATACTGATAACCTGATTGTAAAGCTACTGCCCGAAAATGTAACGTTGTTAGCAATGGTTGTATGCAGCGTACTCATTTATCTGATGCTGCGCAACGTACAGAAAGGGTTGGTCTTTACCAAACTAAATTCAGATTTGATTATGACCATTGGGGTAGTGCTGGAATGTAATGGTATCTTGCAGATGGCCTTCAATGCTTTTTTGTCCGACTCAATGGGCGGAAACACCATTCCGATGGTTTATCTGTTGTTGGGTGTCTTCTTCCTGTTCATTGCCTGCCTGTTCAAAATTGGCATACGGATGCAGGAGGAGCAGGACTTGACAATCTGATAAGTTGATGAGGAGACGAGGGATAAGTTGACGAGGAGACGAGTTGACAAGACCACAAGGCCTCGTGGTCTGACGCCTTGTCAACTCGTTAACTAAACTGAAAGTCTCGTAGCCTGACGCCTTGTCAACTTGTTTACTAAATTAAATTTAAAGACCTATGAGTACTATTTTTCATACCGACCGCAAATGGGTGGCAGGTGTCTGCTACATCGGTTTTCTTGTGTTGACGTTGATGTTAGCATCGTTCGTGTTTTTTCTGGTGATGAACCTGTGGGTAGATAAAGACGCTAAGTTTATCCGTATTTACGGAGGAATAGTTTGGATTTATGGTTGGTCGTATCTGTATCACCGTTGGGTGAAGCATTGCACTACGTGGTTGACATGATAAAAGGAGGATTATAGATATGAAAATATTTAAGAAGTTGTATCAGCGCTACAAGGATATGGGCAGTTTGCCTTGGATTGTATGTATCGTATTGCTGTCAGTGATAGCCTATTATACTGTTCCGGTAATCGGCCTGATACAGGCAGGCGGCGATGAACGTTTACTGGGTTGGGCGTATGTCTGCAACCTGCTGGCCTTGGTGGTGCTTTGTGTGAACATCTTGCGGCTGGATTGCCGGAACCTGTTGAGCCATAAGACGGCCAATTTGTTGGATTTCAGCGGTTATCTCATCATTCTGCTGATGCTGATACGCAATGGGATTGTACGCGAGAGTGATAGTTTGAGCGACAGCTGGAACTATTCGTTGGACTGGATGACCATCCTGCTGTTCGGTTTCCTGTTGCAGTTTGTCGGTAAGATTGTCCGCCGTGCTGTGAAACTGAAAGAGGAACAGGACTTAACCATTTAAACCTTTGCCTATGCCGATAGTAGTGAATTTAGATATAATGATGGCCCGCCGGAAGATTTCTTTGGGCGAGCTGGCCGAGAAGATAGACATCACTCCCGCCAACCTTTCCATCCTAAAGACGGGTAAGGCAAAAGCCATCCGTTTCTCTACCCTCGAAGCCATTTGTAAGGTGCTCGACTGTCAGCCGGGAGATATTCTGGAATACAGAGAGGAGGAATAGATGATGGGAACGGCCGATAGAGAAAAGATGCTTTACTTCCGTCATCGTTCGGCGACGGATAAGGAGAGACTGTTGCCTGACAAAACCTGGGACGACTTGAACGGTGAAGCGCTCTTTGCCCGTGTGGACAGGACTTCGTCGGCCATTGGCAGACAGTATCTTTACAGCCTGTTGCGCTACGACCGTGTGTCCGGCGTCAGTCGCTGCGAAGAGGTGGTGGACAGCTTCACGGCAGATAAAACTTTGCGCGAGGAAGTACGGCAGTTGTTACGTAAATTGGATACTTCCGATGCTTATCGCGTGATTGAACTGATTGACGAAAAGAAAGTGTTGCCTTTTGGCTGGCCGGTGGGCTGGCTCTATGTGATGCAACTGCTTCCCATTCTGTTTTTAGGTTTGCTTTATGTAACTTCGTCTCCTTGGTTTATAGGATTGTTGGCGGTTTCGCTCATGGGGAATCTGTGGCTGCACTATCGCAACAAGTCGTGGCTGCAGATCTATTTCTTTTCTATTCCTTGCCTTTGGCGTTTGTTGAAGCAGAGCGAAAAGTTGTTGAAGTATCCCTTTGTTCAGGTGATTGACGGAAAGATAGCCGGTACGTTGCAGGCGTTGCGCCCGTTGCAGGAGAAATTGTCAGCTTTCCGTTTTCAAGTCCGGTTGGAGAGCGATGCGGCTCTGCTGGCATGGCTGCTGGCCGAGGTGCTGAATATTGTATTCCTGCGTGAAGTCATTTCCGTGACAAAGGTTTTCCGTTTGCTGGAGGGCAGACGCGAGGCACTTCATTCTGTTTTCTGTTTCTGGGGGATGATTGATGTGCTTTGTTCGGTGTCAGTGTTACGCGATGAGCTTCCTTATCATACTCGTCTGAAGACTTGCCAAGAAGGAGAAACGTTCCGTGCCGACGGACTGTATCATCCGCTGTTGGAAGATTGCGTGTCCAACAGTCTGACACTTTGCGGGCAATCGGCATTGATTACAGGCTCTAACATGTCGGGGAAGACCACCTTTATCCGTGCTGTTGGTGTCAGTGTGCTGTGTGGTAAGGCATTGGATACCTGCTTTGCCGAGGTTTTCTGCCTGTTACCTGATACGAAACTTCATTCGGCTATCCATGTGGAAGACGACCTGATGGCCGGACGCAGCCTGTTCCTCCAAGAAGTACAGACGATGAAAGAGATGTTGGAACAGAGCAAACAAGGCAGCTGTTTTTTTCTGTTGGACGAACTTTTCAAGGGAACCAATACCACCGAAAGAATTGCCATCGCAAAGGCTGTACTTGCTGCGCTGGCTACCCAAAGAAACGTCGTTTTTGCATCTACGCACGACATCGAACTGGCCAGCCTGCTTGCCGGACAATACAGCCTCTACCATTTCTGCGAAACCATTTCCGACGATAAGTTATCTTTCGACTATCTGCTGAAACCCGGCCCCGTGACCGAACGCAATGCCATCCGCATCATCGAGCTGTACGGTTATCCTGCGGAGGTAGTAGAGGAGGCGCGCCGGTGGGCGGAAGGAGGTGACTAAAGGTATAATTGCTGGTATTTCTGAATGGAAAAATTGAAATGCTGTTGTCCCGTTTCCAGTAGTTCGCGGATATTTGCTATTCTTGTTTCTCTGCCTTTCGTCATTTGGGAGTAGGTATCAATAATCAGCAGTTTGGGTTTGTGCGATACTTCTTTTATGATAGTTTCGCTAGTCCATATGCCTATTCTCCTTTTGATTTGCAGTGTTTTCCGATAGTAACTGATGATATCTTCCTGATAGCTGTTGATGAAATCGTGATATTTCTTCATTTGCGCTATGATTTCGGGCTGACTGTCTAAGTGCCTGAGCCGGCTGTCGGTGATAAGTTTCAGCTCTACGAAAAACAATGTCTGATGTTTCAACTCTACTAAGTCGATACGCATGGTTTTCCTTCCTTCGGTCTGATGAGCCAGTTCTGAATCGATGTAGCGGTTTCTGTTGCACAGTATCAATTCTCCTTGCACAATTTTCTCACTGGATATATGGATGTTCTTCCGGTTGTTTACGTCTTCTTGTGCAGGAAGTTTGTGATATACTTGGCTAATTCTTCTTTTTATTGCTTCCAATCCTTCTTGACTTTGGAACAATTCTTGGCAATCATAGTAGTTGGAGGTTATAGTCTGCCCTTTTGCATCGAAGTGATCGGTTGTGTATTTTTTATGTATTTCTGCCACTATATGGCCATTTGACCATTGGATAAGGGCTACGCATCCGCCATAATAATAGACATTGATATAATTGTCTTTGCGTATTTCCACATAGAGCTCTGGGTCGTTCAGGATATTCCTCCACCACAGCGGCTTTTCTTCCAGTGCTTTCCATAGGTGGTGTTCTTCCTGCAGCGAGGCAAATGTACCGTTTGTCTTTTGTCTGGGCATGTCTTTCTTAGAGAGTGTGTTAAAACAAAGGTATCTGAAACTCTCCTCCTTCTGGAAGGAGGAGTACCCGAAGGGGGAGGTGGTAGGTGAAAACATAAAGTGTCAATATACAGAATGTCGTAAAACCTACCACCCCGCCCGTTGGGCACCCCTCCTTCTAGAAGGAGGGGAGTCAGATACTATACTGAGTTTCGATACACTCTTGTGATTTTATTACTTATTTTTAATCTGCTCTTATTTTATCCTTCCTTCGCCTTAAACGCCAGCGCATACATTCGCATCTGCTTCACCATGGCCAGCAGGCCGTTGCTGCGGGTGGGGGAAAGATGCTCTTGCAGGCCGATCTGAGGGATGAAGTAGAGGTCGGCTTCCAGTATCTCGTCGGGGGTGTGGCCGGAAAGCACTTTGATGAGCAGGGCAATGATGCCTTTCACGATCAGGGCGTCGCTTTCGGCCTGGAAGATGATTTTGCCGTCCTGTTCGTCGGCTTGCAGCCATACGCGGCTTTGGCAACCTTCAATCAGGTTTTGATCGGTCTTGTACTTTTCGTCAAGAGGTTGCTGTTCGTTGCCCAGGTCGATGAGCAACTGGTAGCGGTCCATCCAATCGTCGAAATCGCTGAATTCGGCGATTACTTCGTCTTGCATTTCGTTGATGGTCATATTGTGAGGTTTTTAGTTTTTAAGTTCTTTAGTTTTTAAGTTTAGTTGACGAGTTGACAAGTTGACGAGGCAACGAGGAGGGGTGAGTTTTGTTGACGAGGGGATGAGGTTTCAGACTACGAGGGGTGGGCTTGTCCTCTGTTCCCTTGTTCCCTCGTTAACTTGTCTCCTCGTCAACTTGTCCCTTGTCAACTTGTCAACTTGTCCCCTCGTCTCTTAGGTTTACTTCTCGTTATAAATCACCTCCAGTACTGTCTGGCCAACGGCGTTGAGCGTACCTTTGTCTATTACGTTCATATTGTCGTCGGTGGTGTGCCAGAAGTCGCCGAAGCCGGTGTCGCAGTTGGGGTCGTAGTTGATGATGTCCACGCAGGGAATCTTACGCAGGTTGTAGACGTACATGTGGTCGTCGGTCACTTCGGTACCGTCCTGCTTGGGGAAGAAACTTTCGAAGCCCAGACGGTGGGCAGCGTCCCAGATCTTCTTTACCTGCTTGCTGGCTGTGCGCTTGGAGAAGAGTTCCTGATAGAAGGTAGCGTTCTTGCCGCCTACCATGTCCAGCAGGATGCCGTAGCGGGCGTTGTAGTTCTCTACGTGAGGCATGCGTCCCCAGTATTGCGAGCCCAGGCACCAGGTGTCGGCCTTGTACTGACCTTTGTAGAAGGTAGGAATGCCGTAGTCTTCGGCATCGAAGAAGATGATGTCGATACCGATGGTGGGTGCCTGCCGTTGCAGCTGGCGCGCTACTTCCAGCAGTACGCCTACACCACTGGCTCCGTCGTTGGCTCCTATGATGGGCGTCTGGTGCTTCTTGGCGTCATCGTCTTCGTCGGCATAGGGGCGACTGTCCCAGTGGGCACAGAGCAGTACGCGCCGGCGGCTGTCGGGGTTGTAGGCACCGATGATGTTGCGCGACTTCAGCAGGGTGCCGTCGTAGGCCACGAGGTCGGCATATTGATTATAGACTTTGGCTCCGAACTGCTGTAACTTGGCAGCCAGGTATTCGCCGCAGGCTTTGTGGGCAGCGGTGTTGGACACGCGGGGACCGAAGTCGGCCTGCGCCTTCACGTACTGGTAAGCACTGTCGGCATTGAAGGTCGGCACGTTGACCTTTTCTTTGGCGACATCTTCTGTCTGGTCGGCGGCCGATTTCTTATTGCTGCTGCATGCTACGGTTGCGAACACCAGCAGCAGGCAGCATGAAAGTAAGGTGTAGTGACGTTTCATTGTTGATAAATTGGTAATTGGCAATTAAAAATGAACAATTAAAAATTAATAATTTAAGTTTCGCAAGTGCTCAACTTATTAGTTGACAAGACTTCAGTTAACAAGTCTACTAGGCTGGAACGCCCTGTTTGATAAAGTGCCGCTTGAAACGGTTCGCTACAAACGCCTTGTCAACTCGTCAACTTGTTGCTTGTCAACTGCAACTTGAGCTTGCGAAAGTTGAGTTAAGAGTTAAAAGTTCAGCCTGACTTCTTTCCGACCCACTTCCAACCTGACACCGGCGCCGTTGATCAGCGGCAGGTTCATGGTGACGTGGCCTACGGGGAAGTTGAAGCAAATGGGATAGTCGTACTCCTTCACCACGTCGGCCAGTGCGCCGTACAGGTCTTTGCCGAGCGACTTGTTTTCCTCGTATTCGGTGAACTGTCCGATGATGAGGCCCGAAAGCCGTTCGAGCACGCCTCCCAGCTTCAGGTTGTACATCATCCGCTCCACGGCGTGCGGCCGTTCGCCCACATCTTCTATAAAGAGGACGGTACCTTCGGGCGGAATGTCGTAGGGCGTGCCGCGCAGTCCGTAGAAGACGGCCAGATTGCCGCCGCGTAGTGTGCCTTGGCAGGTGCCCGTATGGTTCAGCTTATGGGCAGGACATACGTAGTCGAAAGCGGTGCCGTCGTTGTCCTCGGTCCGGAGGGCGGCATTTCGTCCGAAGAGGATGTCGCGCAGGGCTTGTGTGCAGAAGTCGTCTTCGGGCTCCACGGTCAGATGGCGTGCCATGGGAGCATGAAGCGAGGCGAATCCGTTGGCCTGAAACACGTTGTGCAGGGCGGTGATGTCGCTGAAACCGACGAGCCACTTCGGGTGCTGGCGGAAGCGGCCGAAGTCGAGCTTGTCCACCAGGTGCACGGCTCCGTATCCGCCGCGGCTGCAAAAGATGACTTTGGCCGTCTCGTCGTCCATCGCTTCCTGCAGGTCGTCGAGCCGTTGCTGTATGGTGCCGGCATAGGTGCCGTTCGAGCCGCCTGCATGTCGGGCCATGACCACTTCCAGCCCCCAGGATTCGAGCCGTTTTCGGGCTCCTTTCAGGAAGGCCTTGTCTATTTTGCCCGAGGGGGAGAGGATGATTACGCGGTCGCCCTCGTGCAGATAGGGTGGGAAAATAAGGCTGTTCATATCTTTTTCGTCTACTTTTCCGCAAAAGTACACAATTTCGCCACAGGGCAAACAAGGTGGGGTTAGTTTTTTTGTGGCGGCTGTGTATCAGTCGGTTTTCTTCTCCCGCAACGAGAAGAATCTTTTCTCCAGCAGAGAAAACAGTTCTCACGGTGAAAGAAAAGTATTCTCACGCCTATGAGAAGACTATTCTCATAACTGTGAGAAAACTATTCTCATGCCTATGAGAACATCCTTCTCATACTTGTGAGAATAAACCGGGCATACTGGAGTGTTGCGGACAGCAAACCTTTTGGCTGGCTTGCCTGTTTTTCATAAAAAATGTTTGTTTTACCGTTATTCTGTCAAAATGATATTGTTGAGACGAAATTTTACCCTGTCATATGCTTTGATTTTCGACATTTTTTCAGATATTTGCTAAAAATCTAACGTTATGGAACCTATTCGGAATTTTGATCAGTTGACCGCCCACTTGAAAACCTTGAATAAAAGGAAACGCATTGCCGTTGTTTGTGCCAATGACCCCAATACGGAATATGCCATCAGCCGCGCTTTGGAAGAAGGCATAGCCGAGTTTCTGATGATTGGCGATTCGGCCATTCTGGAGAAATATCCCAGTCTGAAGAACTATCCCGACTATGTGCACACGCTGCACGTTGAAGACCCCGACGAGGCTGCCCGCGAGGCGGTGCGCATTGTGCGCGAAGGCGGGGCGGACATTCTGATGAAAGGCATCATCAATACCGACAACCTGCTGCATGCCATTCTGGATAAGGAAAAAGGCCTGCTGCCCAAGGGCAAGATACTGACCCACCTGGCCGTGATGCAGATTCCTACGTACGACAAGCTGCTGTTTTTCTCCGATGCCGCCGTCATCCCGCGGCCTACGTTGCAGCAGCGCATTGAGATGATCTGGTACGCCATCCGCGCCTGTCGCCACTTCGGCATCGAGCAGCCACGCATTGCCCTGATACACTGCACGGAGAAGGTGAGCGCCAAGTTCCCCCATTCGCTGGACTATGTGAACATCGTCGAACTGGCCGAAGCCGGCGAATTCGGCAACGTTATCATCGACGGTCCGCTGGACGTGAAAACCTCGTGCGAGAAGACCAGCGGCGACATCAAAGGCATTGTTTCGCCCATCAATGGCGAGGCCGACGTACTCATCTTCCCCAACATCGAGTCGGGCAACGCTTTCTACAAAGCCGTCTCCCTGTTCTCGCATGCCGACATGGCCGGATTGCTGCAAGGCCCCATCTGTCCGGTGGTGCTGCCCTCGCGCAGCGACAGCGGACTGTCGAAGTACTACAGCATCGCCATGGCCTGCCTGACGAGCAACGGACAGGACAGGAACGAATAAAGCAGGAAGCAAGTCGTTTAACCATTCACCATTTATCATTCATCATTCACCATTTCCATGAAGATATTAGTCATCAACCCCGGCTCTACTTCGACGAAGATTGCCGTTTACGAAGATAACGTCCCCCGCTTGGTGCGCAGCATCCGGCATTCGGTGGACGATTTGTCCGCATTTCCCCGCATCATCGACCAGTTCGAGTTCCGCAAGAATCTGGTGCTCGAAGAGCTGAAGGCCGACGGCATCCCCTTCGAGTTCGATGCCATCGTGGGTCGGGGCGGATTGTTGAAGCCTATTCCCGGCGGCGTGTACGAGGTGAACGATGCCATGCTCGACGACATTGCCCATGCCATGCGCAGCCATGCCTGCAACCTAGGCTGCCTGATAGCGCACGAACTGGCCGTGATGCTTCCCGGCTGCCGCGCGTTCATTGCCGACCCCGGCGTGGTGGACGAGCTTGAAGAAATAGCCCGCATCACCGGTTCGCCCCAGATGCCTCGTGTGGTGATATGGCATGCGCTGAACCAGCGGGCCATTGCCCGGCGCTATGCTGCCGAGTGTACGGCGCTCCACCCCGAACATCCCGTGCGTTACGAAGACCTCAATCTGATTGTCTGCCACCTGGGAGGCGGCATTTCCGTCGGAGTACACCGTCACGGGCGTGCCATCGACGTGCCCAACGCGCTCGACGGCTCGGGACCTTTCTCGCCCGAACGTGCAGGTACGCTTCCTGCCGGCCAGCTGATAGACCTCTGCCACTCGGGACGTTACACCACCGAGGAACTGAAGAAGCGCATTTCGGGAAAAGCCGGACTGGCCGCCCACCTGGGCACTACGGACATCCCGGCCATTGAAAAGCGCATTGCCGAAGGCGACCGACATGCCGAGTTGATATTGAACGCCATGATTTATCAGATAGCCAAGGAGATAGGCGGTGCGGCAGTAGTGCTCTACGGCAAGGTCGATGCCATTCTGCTGACGGGCGGCATGGCGCATTCGGAGTACATCACCTCGCGCCTGTGCGAGCGGGTATCTTTCCTGGCACCTGTGCACATCTATCCGGGCGAGGACGAAATGGAGGCGCTGGCCTTGAATGCGCTGGGCGCGTTGCGGGGAGAATTGCCGGTGCAGGAATATCGCTGACGGTTGGACCGGCTGAGAGACACTTGCATTCCATTTATCAATCACTTGCACGGCTCGCGAGCAACACTTGTACGGCTCGCGAGCCGTGCAAGTGTTGTTCAAAGGGTATTCCTGCCGACGTTTGTTTCCTCTCCTGACCGTTCTTTCTCTCTTCCGATTTGGAAATATTTTTCATTCTTTGGTGAAGCCGTCTGCCGTTTCCCTGCCGAATGCTCCAAGAACAGCGTGTTTCAGGTCTATCAAGCTGAAGTTTCAACGCAACCGGTTGTGTTGCAGTGAGTTGCTGTGAAACGTCTTTCCTGCTTTCAACAGACGTGAAAGATGTGGTGAAACGTTATGTTTCACCGTAAGAGGTTTGTGGTTAGATGTTTATATTCCGGGTGAAGGCGTGACGGAAGATTCTCGAAACTTTGTTCCGAATGTGGCGTGTGGGGTGTGAAACGTCTTTCACAAGCTTTGGATGTGGTGTGGTTTGTTGTGATGTTTGATGAATAATGTCGGGGACACGGACGATGTTATCGGAAAGTTATCAATAAGTTAAGAAAATGAGAATGCAATATTTATCAGGCTATGCAAAAAAATCACATAGACAATATTTCTACTTCGCACAAATATACTACATATGAAAACAGACAAAATAAAAGCATTAAGAATTGAATACGCATTTTCGTTCATTGTATCTATCACGTTATAATGCATGAGTGCAAAAAGCGAGCTTGATATAAGAATTGAACATTTCATAGAATATCGTTCAAGCAATCCTGACAATATAGTATATCTAAAAATAAGTTCTTCTATAATAGGTCCATAGATTACCGTTCCCAAAAACACATTAAGGTTAAATACATTACACTCATTATCAGCAGTGATCAATATATCTTTTACGATTACAGATAATACTAAATAAGAAATTATACATAGATGTACTATCTTGTTTTCACGAATTATTTTAATATAGTTACAAGAATAATCTATATTTATAAAACGTCTTTTTATTCTATTTAATAATAAGGGGATACCAAATGTTATAAGAAACAATATTATTGTAGAATAATAAAAAGAAACATCACTACCTACAATAAAAAAGGGGAGAACTGATGCTATCATTCCTGCAAATAAGAGGAGAAGGCATTGACTTATCTTATTAGGAAACAACATAACACATTTTGATTTTAAAATAAAAGCTGAGGCTGTGTCAAAACTAAGTAATGATATCTGACTACCCTCCTTCTGGAAGGAGGAGAATTTCAGGCTCCTTGTACAAGGTTCGGACAATGGCAATGCGCTCGCTCGCCTCCGGACAAAGAGGTTCCGTGTTCCCCGATATATGTCATATAGCCATTTGGCAAACGGTCAATGAAGTCTTTCAGCCCCAATTGCTCCACCAAGTCCACAATCCGCTTCATATCCGGTCGGCAACGAGTATTGACGCTGATGCGCTGAGGAGGCTAAAATTTTGTAAATACTGGCTCAGAACAAAAACGGGACTATCCGTCGCGAAGCTATTTTGAGCCGCTGCTGGAACACGGAAGACGATTACTTTGCCTCCCGTAGTCTGGATGTGTTTATCGTCAAGTTGCGTAAACTTTTTGAAGATGACCCGGATATTGAAATCAAGACCATTCGAAAAGTAGGCTTAGCATTGCATGTTCACGACGGTACTGCGATGTGACGGGATGCAGTAAGGAGGCATGTTGCCTCCTGGGTCAGGAAGACTTTATCACTGAAATAAGGTACGAGGCGGCCGTGACAAGCAGTACGATACCTGCAAAAACGAGCAGATTGCTGAGGAAACTTTTCTGGTTCAGCTCCGCTACCAGTTTCTTCTTGAAGAAAACGAGCAGGAAAGCCGCACCGGCAATTAAGAAGGCTCTACCAATGAAGCCGTAAGGGATAAAGAATGCCGATGCTATCAAGGCAAGGGCCAGCGGACGGAAAATGTTTTCTTGATGTTTCATGGTTACTTTATTTGATAATATTGTTTACTACGGTGTTTATTTCTGATAAATTTCGTGCATCGTATGATGATATCAACGCTTTCGAATCGGAAGGTGCTATAGCATGAATGTCAGGTACCCTTAGTTTTCTGATGTATTGGCTCTGCCAGCGCGGATATCCTCCGTTCATGTGGTTGGCCAGTTGGGATAACTGGGATGTAATGAAATCGGACATCAGGACTGCACTTAGCATTTTGAGACTGTCGACATCACCTCCTGTGATGTAGTACAGGTTGTGGTGCGGATAGTAATGTCCATTGTCTATCAATATCAGGCTGTTTGCCGAAATGTCCGGTAACAATATTTTGGGTTGCGATACGAGTTCTTTGTATATCCGGTCGATTGTGCGATACCAGTGTGATGGCTTTTTTTGTGATACATACCTGCTTTGCAGCGTTTCTTGATGAGCTTCCAAATAGGCTTTGGCTTTTGGAAACAGATAAAGGTCGATTATTTTGCCATTTTCATCGAACGGATTGAATATATAATTGCCACTCCAGCACAGCCGATTGTTTCTGATATCTTTGGATGTGAGGATGGGGAGTAACAACTCTTCTTCTATCAATTCAGGCAAGTCTTTTCCGATGAATATCTTATCGGCACCGGTGGCTACTCCTATGCCGATTTTGAATCCCATATCTTCGATGGAGGTAAGCTTGTTTATGCCGGATGCTGTGTGGATGGTTTCGTTCCAGTTGCCATTGCGGGGCATTTGGTAGTAGAGGGCTGTAGCTTCGGGCAGCGGCATATTGTTCAGGTCGTTCACCTCTATATATTGGAACGATTCTTTTGTGGGGCTGTTCTCGATAAGGCTGATGGCGGGATATGCGATAACTTCCTCCTGAAAGGGATTCACTTTTTCCAAGTTGACGATTGCCAGCAAGCGGAAAGATGAAGAAATCAGGTTACGCAGATTGTGTCCATACTGGTTTTTCATCCATCGGTTCGAGCAAATAAAACAGTGTTTGCCGCCAAGACGCAAACTTCGCAGTGATTTTTCGAAGAAAGCCACATATAAGTCTGCTCTATATCTGAATGTCGGAAATAATTTCCGGTACAATTCTTTTTGAGGTACGGCTATTTGTTCGTGACGTACATAGGGCGGGTTCCCGATTATCAGGTCAGTATCCGCTACATCGGCTATGAGGAAATCTTCGTTTCTGAATATATTATCATTTATGTTTATTTCGGGAAAATGCGAATGTATTCTGTTTATGCTGATATCTATGTTTTTCTGATCGATGTCATAGCATATCAGACAGCGGTTTATTGCTTCGGAAGGATTGAATCCGAATACATGGGCCGACCGGATCAGGCGTGCGATTATTTCGATGACGAACTCGCCTTCTCCGCAGGAAGGCTCTATAACGTTCACCGATGACAAATCGCGGTCGGGAGTATATCCCGACAAATCCAACATGTATTTCACGACGTCCGGCGAAGTGAATACATTATCGCGTATCTTTCCGGTAGGTCTGGTCTTGCTCATCTTATGCAATAAATTCGTTTGCTACGCCTTGCAGGTGCCCGGCGAAGGCAGTCAGGAAATTGTTTATTGAAATGTCTGATGCTACATCGCCGTATGTAGAAGAGTCTGATGTCCAAAGTAGGGCCGTGGCGGTATAATGTCGCTCAAGAATAAGTTTGCGGCACAAAATAGCATATCTGTCGATATACGATGTTTCCTTGAATTCTTCCAGTACCTTGAAATGCGGTTCGGTTACTCTGATAATGGAAGTTGATTTCTTGCAACGTTCTACAGCCATCAGGTATCCAACCCAAGGCGCGTTTTGATTGGGAAAAACATTTTCACGAAACGCAGTCCATAGATCTACTGCCGACCCCAGCGCTTCTTCTGTCCGATTATTGAAATTGTTTCCGAATGATCCGACTTGGGACTTGAACTCGATAGCTGCAATCAATTTGTTAGTAGGCGATACAATCAAGAAATCCCAGTCTTTTGTCGGGCGGAAGTAACCGGGTAATTGATTGCGCTTGGTATAGATGCAGTTTTGCGGGATGCCCATGTCTGTGGCTACTTTGGCGAGCAGTTCAACGAATCCGTCCATTTGTTTTCCTCCAGTAACAGCTCCTCTATTCCCTGTGTCGCGATTATTTCGATCAAGTTGGCTGTTCAATTGCCTGTTACGGGTGTCCCAGAAACAAGCAATTGCTTTTTGTATCATTTCGGTATAATTCCTTATATTGAACAGCATATTTTTAGTGAATATGAGATTTATGAAGGTATGATTTCGTAATTCTTTATTTCGTCACCAGCATCAGCCCCACACCACGGACAGTTTTGATTTCGATATCGTCATCGGCTTCGAAAAGCTTGCGGAGCCTGGAGACGAAGACGTCGAGGCTGCGCGAGGCGAAATAATCGTCTTCCGTGTTCCAGCAGCGGCTCAGGATGGCTTCGCGGCGGACGGTCTCGTTCTTGTTCTGGGCCAGAATCTGTAGTAGTTTGGTTTCGGTGGCGGTCAGTGTCTGACGCTGACCGGTACGGTCGTTGCGCAAGGTGCCGTGTTCGGTGTCCAGGGTATAGGAACCGAATTTGCAGAAACCGGTCTCTGTGCGGGTATGCGTGCCCTGCGTCATCTTCAGCACAGCCTTCATGTGCGCGTCCAGTTCGTCGGCAATGAAGGGCTTCTTCACGTAGTTGTTCACGCCCAGTTCGTAGCCATGCTTCACGTCCTTGGGCGAGGTGAGGGCCGAGGCGAAGAGGATAGGCGTGTCGGCATCGGTTTCGCGGATGCGCCGTACCATCTCGAAGCCGTCCATCACGGGCATGTCGATGTCGCTGATGATGATGTCGGGTCTGAACGTTTCCCATACTTTCAGTCCTTCTTCGCCGTTGGCAGCCGTCTGTACTTCATAGCCGCCGATGATGTCTTCCAGTCCGCACTGCACCACGTAGCGCAGGTTCGGGTCGTCTTCTACCAAGAGTAATTTGATCATGGTTTCTGTGTATTTTCTGGCAAATATACGTATTTTGTAAACATCTCAACGAATAAGCCGCCAACTAATTAACCTGTTTCTAACTGGGCATATTGAAAAAAAGAAGAGGGTGCGTCGCCGTAGCAATGCACCCTCTTACGCTATATATAGAATTGATTACGTCCGTTAGTCTTTGTTGTTGGACTTCTTTTCTCTTCTCGGTCTTTCGGGACGTTCCGTATAGCCTTCGGGCTTCGGAATCAGTACCTTGTGAGACAGTTTGAACTTACCTGTCTTCGGATCGATTTCGAGCAGTTTCACGTCGATGTCGTCGCCTTCCTTGATTCCGGCTTCTTCTACGGTTTCCAGACGCTTCCAATCGATTTCGGAGATGTGGAGCAGACCGTCCTTGCCCGGCAGGAACTCAACGAACGCACCGTAAGGCATGATGGAGCGAACCTTGCCTTTGTATACTTCGCCTACTTCGGGGATAGCTACAATGGCCTTGATCAGGCGGATAGCATCGTCGATGCTCTGCTTGTTGTTGCCGGCAATCTCGATGCGGCCCACGTTGTCCACTTCTTCGATGGTGATGGTAGCACCGGTTTCTTCCTGCATACCCTGAATGATCTTTCCGCCCGGGCCAATGACAGCACCGATAAATTCTTTCGGAATGGTCATTGTTTCGATGCGCGGAGCGTGCGGTTTCAGGTCGGCACGCGGTTCGGCGATGCACTCGGTCAGTTTGCCCAGAATGTATTCGCGACCTTCTTTAGCCTGCAACAAGGCTTTTTCCAGAATATCGTACGACAGACCGTCTACCTTGATATCCATCTGAGTGGCGGTGATACCGTCTTTGGTTCCGGTTACCTTGAAGTCCATATCGCCCAAGTGGTCTTCATCGCCCAAGATGTCGGACAGAACGGCATATTTCTCTTCACCCGGATTCTTGATAAGACCCATGGCGATACCTGAAACAGGTTTCTTGATCTTCACACCAGCATCCATCAGTGCCAATGTACCGGCACATACGGTAGCCATGGAAGAAGAACCGTTGGATTCGAGGATATCGGAAACAACGCGCACTACGTACGGATAGTCTTCAGGAATTTGTCCTTTCAGCGCACGCCATGCCAGGTGACCGTGACCGATTTCGCGGCGACCTACACCGCGCTGTGCCTTGGCTTCACCGGTAGAGAACGGGGGGAAGTTGTAGTGCAACAGGAAGCGTTCTTTATCTTGGTTGAGAACATCGTCTACAATCTTTTCGTCCAGCTTGGTACCCAGTGTGACGGTAGACAATGACTGTGTTTCACCACGTGTGAAGATAGCTGATCCGTGAGGGCCAGGCAGGTAGCCAACCTCGCACCAGATGGGGCGTATCTCGGTTGTTTTACGTCCGTCCAGACGCTTGCCTTCGTCGAGGATGCAACGGCGCATAGCCTCTTTCTCGACATCGTGATAGTAGCGGTCGATGAGCGGAGCTTTTTCTTCGAGTTCCTCTTCAGTGAACTGTGCCTTGAATTCTTCGCGGATGGCATCGAAAGCGTCCTGACGTGCGTGCTTGTCACGGTTGCCTTCGCTGGCGATGGCGTATGCCTTGGCGTAGCAAGCGTCGTGAACGGCCTGACGAAGTTCTTCGTCGTTCACTTCGTGGCAATATTCGCGTTTTACAGTCGAACCTACTTCTTCGGCCAGTTCCATCTGTGCCTTACACTGAATCTTGATAGCTTCGTGGGCTGCCTTGAGGGCGGCGAGCAGTTCTTGCTCGGAAACTTCTTTCATTTCGCCTTCCACCATCATGATGTTTTCGTAAGTGGCACCTACCATGAGGTCCATATCGGCCTTTTCAAGTTGTTCGAAAGTCGGGTTGATAACGAACTGTCCGTCGATACGTGCAACACGTACTTCAGAAATAGGACCGTTGAAGGGGATATCTGAAACGGCAAGAGCGGCTGAAGCGGCTAATCCGGCCAGAGAATCCGGCATGTCTACACCGTCTGCCGAAAAGAGGATGATATTGACATATACCTCTGCGTGGAAATTGTCGGGGAATAAGGGGCGGAGAGCACGGTCTACAAGGCGGCAAGTCAGAATTTCGTAGTCGGAAGCACGTCCTTCACGCTTTGTGAAACCTCCGGGGAAACGTCCGAAAGCGGAGTATTTCTCTTTGTACTCTACCTGTAAAGGCATAAAATCTGTTCCGGGAACTGCGTCTTTTGCGGCACAAACAGTAGCCAGCAGCATGGTGTTTCCCATGCGGAGCATTACAGAACCGTCTGCCTGTTTTGCCAGCTTTCCCGTTTCGAGAGTGATGGTTCTTCCATCGGGCATCTCGATCGTCTTAACAATTGGGTTAATCATAAAAAATGTTTTATATCTAATTTTCTTTCAAAATTCGCGCAAAGATACATATTTTATTCTTCTAATATGGTGTGAATGAGATAAAAAGTTTGGGTTTTGCCGTTTTTTTGCTTTTCGAAGCGGAAGAAGTGTTGAAAATGCTTTGACTAAACTCGAAAAGAAGTATATTTGCACGGTTTCTACGACCGTTCTGGTGTTGCGGCGCCTGTTATCCGGCAGCAGAAACAAGGATTTAAAAAATAAAAATTAGAATGAAGCATATGAAGAAAATCTTTTTAGCCGTACTCGTGGCGGCTGGTTTGGGGGCATGTAATTCGGAACCGAAATTTGAGGTGGAAGGAAAGATTGCTGATGCGGCAGGCAAAATGCTGTATCTGGAAGCATCGGCCTTGGAGGGTATCACACCGCTGGATTCGGTAAAGTTGGGCGAAAGCGGAACTTATTCTTTCAAGCAACCCCGTCCCGAGTCTCCCGAATTCTATCGTCTGCGGGTAGAAGACAAGGTGATCAACTTCTCAATCGATTCGACCGAGACGGTTCAGATTGATGCACCTTTTACCGATTTTGCCACTACTTACGAAGTGAAAGGATCGGCCAACAGCCAGAAAATAAAGGAACTGACGTTGAAGCAGGCAAAATTGCAGAGTGATGTAGATGCTTTGGCACAGGCTATGCGCTCTCATCAGATTGGAGTCGATGTGTTTGAAGACAGTCTGGGCATGTTGCTGAAGAACTATAAGGATGATGTGAAGATCAATTATATCTTTGCAGCTCCCAATACGGCAGCGGCTTATTTTGCTTTATTTCAGAAGTTGAATAATTACCTGATTTTCGACCCGTTGAACAACAAGGACGATGTGAAGTGTTTTGCTGCTGTAGCCACAAGTCTGAACAACTTCTATCCTCATGCCGACCGTTCGAAGAATCTGTATAACATCGTTATAAAAGGTATGAAGAATACCCATGCATCGCAACCGAAGGCTTTGGATATTCCTCAGGAGGTGATTCAAGAAACGGGTGTAATCGATATCAGCCTGCGCGACATGAAGGGCGACATGCGCAAACTGACCGATCTGAAAGGAAAGGCTGTGATTCTGGATTTTACGATTTATCAGACTGCCGTATCGGCTACGCACAACTATCTGCTGCTTGACTTGTATAAGAAGTATGCTGACCAGGGGTTGGAAATCTATCAGGTTTCTTTGGATGCCGACGAGCATTACTGGAAGACGACAGCCGATAATTTGCCGTGGATTTGCGTACGCGATGCCAATGGCATTTACTCTTCAGTAGCAGCTTCGTACAATGTGAAAACAGTGCCGACACTGTTCCTGATCAACAAAAATAATGAGTTGAGCGCGCGTGGCGAAACAATAAAAGACTTGGAGGCGGCAGTAAAAGCATTGCTGTAACTTGTTATAAATTAGAATATTTCATTTAAATATGTTACAAAGCACTCCTTTTTGCTTGACACGCATGATTTAAAAGATTATCTTTGCCCAACAATACGGAAAGAGGGTTCCAGCATGATGACCATGTTGGAATTCTTTTTTGTTTATAAGAACATTAATAAATTAAAATAATAAGGAGGAAAAAAGTATGGCTTACATGTCAGAAGAAGGCTACAACAAATTGTTAGCCGAATTGAAACAACTGGAATCGGTGGAGCGTCCTAAGATTGTGGCCGCTATTGCGGAAGCCCGTGATAAGGGTGACTTGTCGGAAAATGCCGAATATGATGCTGCAAAAGAGGCACAGGGTTTGCTCGAAAGCAAAATCAACAAACTGAAAATGGTGATTGCCGATGCAAAAATCATTGATGAGTCCAAACTGAAAACCGATACGGTGCAGATATTGAATAAGGTAGAACTGAAGAATGTGAAGAATGGTATGAAGATGACTTATACCATTGTTTCGGAAAGCGAAGCCAACCTGAAGGAAGGAAAGATCTCGGTCAATACACCGATTGCCCAAGGATTGCTTGGCAAGAAAGTGGGCGATGTTGCCGAAATCAAAGTACCCCAAGGTATCATCAATCTGGAAGTAGTAAACATCTCATTTTAAACGGAAGGCAGGTCCCTGTATGGGGCTTGCCTTATTTTATCTTTATAGTTATGGCAACAATATTCAGTAGAATCATTGCAGGTGAGATACCCTGTTACAAAGTAGCGGAGGATGACAAGTATTTTGCTTTTCTCGATATCAATCCGCTGGTGAAAGGTCATACGCTGGTAGTTCCTAAACAGGAAGTGGACTACATTTTCGACTTGAACGATGAAGATTTGGCTGGTATGCAGGTTTTTGCCAAGAAAGTGGCACTTGCTATCGGTAAGGCTTTCCCTTGCAAGAAGGTGGGAATGGCTGTGTTGGGACTGGAAGTACCTCATGCGCACATTCATCTGATTCCTATGCAAAGCGAGAAAGATATGCTTTTTTCCAATCCTAAATTGAAACTGACAGACGAAGAGTTCCGGGCTGTGGCCGAAGCTATTCGTTCTGCGTTCTGAAAAAGCCAAATTCTCCTTCTTTATACATAAAAAAACAGCAAGAGGGTATGCCGATTGACATACCCTCTTTTTATTATATTATTGTCTTAAGTTTCACGCTCTGGTAGGCAATTTCATAAAACGGTTGCTTTCGATTGGTAATACTGAACAGGCCATTGTTCTTTTTGTCATTTATGCCCGGCCATTGAGACTGTTTTGTCCACCGTTTGGCACACAACGGGAGTATTGTCTTCATTCAGTGCGTAAACACTCTGTTGCATGTCCTTGCTATAACTATGGTTCGATTCGTTCCAACGGGCATAATTCATGATGATCTCACCAGCTTCGTAGCGATAAGTCATTTGGAAATAAGGTTCCCATTTGTCCGATGTGCCATCCCATTTGTTGGCTGTCTTACAGATAAGGCGATTCTGTTCATCGTAAGCAAACTCGTAGCGTATGTGATTATGCAGATAATTGCCGTCTAATTTATAGATGGTACGAGAAACGACCAGATTGTTCTTTACTTCATCGTTTGTTATAAAGTTGTCCTGGGCCTTTGCTTCAGTGTTAAGAGCGCTCACTAATGTCAATACTGAAAATGCCAATGCTTTGAATAAATTTGTTGCTTTCATAATCGATATTCTTTTAAGTTATTATTTCTATTTCTTTTCTCTTTGGACTTGCTCCGCCTATGATAATTCAAAAGACGTGCCAATGAATCAAATATCTGATTATCAGTTTACAATAAATTTATAAGGCTGTTCGGAATCGGACACGTGTTCGCTTTTAGCGTACAGTAGACGCTTGTTGCTCTTTACTTTTTGTTTTCCGAATAAACGGCTGGTTATGGGGGTATTGATATTGTTGACCGCATAACTGATTTTTTGGAAACAAGAAGAGGATGCATTGTTTAGAAATGCACCCTCTTATCTTTTGAAATTAGTTGCTTTGGGCTGAAAAGCTAAGCATTCTGACTTTCGTCGGTCATAATCTGTTAAGGCTTATATCAGATGTAATCTTCACCTAATTTGATTTGCGCATCGTTGACGTATTTCCGGATGGCATGTTCTTCGTCTTTCTTACAGATTAGCAGTACATTGTCCGATTCGGCAATCAGATACCCTTCTAAGCCTTCAATAACCGCAAGTTTGTCTTTGGGCAATACAACGATGTTGTCTTTGCTGCCGTAGAACATCGACTGGCACTTTAAAGTTACGTTATTGTTTTCGTCTTTAGGTGATAAATCGTAGAGCGACCCCCAGGTTCCAAGGTCGGACCATCCAAAGTCGCCTAATGAAACATATACATTGTCGGCTTTCTCCATAATGCCGAAGTCGATCGATACGTTGGGGCATGCGGGGAAGTTCTCATCGATAAACTTCTTTTCGTCCGGCGTACCATAGACGTCTTTACCTGGTTCCAGTTTAGCAGCCAGTTCGGGGAGCAGTAATTCTCCGGCTTTGATGATAGTATTGACATTCCAAACAAAAAGTCCTGAATTCCAATAGAATTCTCCGCTTTCTACAAAGACTTTTGCGAGCTCCAATTCCGGTTTTTCGGTGAATGTTTTTACTTTATAGAAATTGTCACCCTTCTGTTCGGCGATTTGTATATAGCCATATCCTGTTTCCGGTCTGTTGGGCTTGATACCCAGTGTAAGCAGAATTTCCGATTTGGCAACGAATTCCAATCCTTTTGTGATGATGTCAAGAAACTCATTTTCTTTCAGTATCAGGTGGTCAGAGGGGGCTACTACAATGTTGGCATTTGGATTGATGGCTCGGATATGGTAAGATGCCCATGCAATACAAGGCGCTGTATTTCTGCGTGTAGGCTCCAGCAAAATCTGTTCGCTGGTTAGCTCAGGCAGTTGCTCTTTTACAAGGGCGGCATACATATCATTGGTCACAATAAAAATGTTCTCAGTCGGTATAATCTTTTTAAACCGGTCAAAAGTCTGTTGTAACAACGAGCGTCCTGTTCCGAAAAAATCCAGGAATTGTTTAGGGAGCGTCTTGCGGCTGAATGGCCAGAATCGGCTTCCGATTCCTCCACCCATGATTACACAGAAGTTGTCCTTATTTGTCATCATTTTGTTTTTTGTTTAAAGTTTCTGCTAAAGTACAGTATTTTCTGTAAATGCGGAATGCTTACGGTGTGTTTTATTATTTTTTTCTTGTTTTTCCCTTGTTTTTTTTATGAATCGCTTGCAGGTTTAGAAAAAAGCCGTATCTTTGCACCGCAATTGAGAAATCAATGCAATGCCCAGATGGCGGAATCGGTAGACGCGCTGGTCTCAAACACCAGTGGATTCACTTCCATCCCGGTTCGACCCCGGGTCTGGGTACTGAAGCGGAGAAAGACGAAAGTTTTTCTCCGTTTTTCTTTTCTTCTCCTCGTAACTTGTTGATGCCATCAGAATTTGTGGGCAAGTTCAGCTGCCTGTTTGCAGCCGTCCGTATTGTTTATCTCGCCTTCATTCAGTACTCCAGGTATGAGCACTTCTCCTGCTAGCTCCCATTTCAGCAATGCGGCCGACCTTTCCATCGGTATACGTACGCCATCCGTGACGGTCGGATCGTGTTCTTCGCAGCAAGTAATCAGTCCCCATTTCTTTCCGGCTATGTTCTTTCCTCCTACAATCAAGGAAAACAGGCAATCGATCACGCCTTTGATTTGTGCAGGAATGGAATACCAGTAAACGGGCATGGAGAATAAAACGGCATCAGATTCGAGTATTGAGGATGCGATACTGTCGAACTCTTTGTTGAATGAGCAGGCTTTGCCTGTCTTGTAGCAGGTCATGCAGGCATGGCAACCGTTTATGTTCATCGAAACCGCATCGTAGCATTGGATGTTATGGCCGCATTTTTCTGCCTCTTTGATGAATGCTTCGGTCATAGCCAGGCTGTTGCCGTGCTTACGTGGACTGCCTGTAATTACTGTAATCTTCATAATCTTTTCCTCCTTATTTATATATGGTATTTGAATTCTGATTATAGGCTTTTGCTACACATTTCCACTCTCCCTTTATTTTCATGAGTAGCAGATAGTCGGTAAAGTCGATGCGACCTCCCCAGTTTTCTTCCAGCACACGGACTACGGCAAGTGTCTCTTCTACGTCTATCACATCGATGCGTGCCTTGAAACCGCTGTCAGGGCCGACGTTGTCGACATTCTGATAGAACTGTTCGATACTGCCATGTTCCAGCTGTCCGTCCAGATAGCCGAATAGTACGGCTTCGTCGATAAATAAATCTTTTGCATAGGTACTGTTGCCTTCTGCTACGCTCTTGACAAACTTCATAGCGGCTTCTTCTACCGCTTTGTATTCTTCGATATTTGCTCTCATTGCTTTATGGTTTGATTATGTTATTCATTCTGTCGCAAAAATATGTGACGCTTCCCGTTTGTACAAGTACCGTAAAATTATTCAGATACTGAAAATTTATTCGGTATATTGGTCGGGCAGGATGTAATTTGTAACTTTAGCAGCAAAACATGAGCTATGTACGAACGGAAGATACCTGTTGATTTGGATTGTCCATTACGGTTGACAATGAGCCTTATAGATTCCAAGTGGAAATCGTGTATATTGGATGAATTGCGCTATCGGACCATGCGTCCTAGCGAACTTCATAAAGCATTGCCGGAGGCTACCCCGCGTGTGCTTGACTTGCAATTGAAAGAATTAGTAGAGGATGGTCTGGTAGAAAAAATGATTTACCCGGAGCTCCCGCCGCGGTCGGAATATTCCATTACCTCTCTTGGAATGACTTTGATACCTATCATCGATGCCATGCTGGAGTGGGGTAAAAAGAATAAAGACTTATTCGAGCGAAAATACGGGAAATAGTATTCTTCCTTCAGGCACATTTCTACGAATTTCATACACAACATATTGTCTGAAAAATAAAAAACAGTACTTTTGTTTCCGGCAGCGCGTTTCACGGCATGGTGCCGAGTATGCAGAATGCCTGAGAAGCGCAAATTTGAAATCGGATAGTTTATGAAAAAGAGAAGTTTGAAAAGGTGCATACAGGTTGTAACCTGTGTGTGCGGACTGTTCAGTACATGTATGACATGGGCCGGAGAAGACACGACAAGGTTGGCTTTGCATTACAATCGTCCGGCAGAGTATTTTGAAGAAGCATTGGTGATAGGCAACGGCACGATGGGGGCCATTGTGTATGGAGGTACGGAACGCGATGTCATTTCGCTGAACGACCTGACACTGTGGACGGGTGAGCCCGACCGCAAGGTGACCAGTCCCGATGCCTATAAAGCCATTTCGGAAATACGCCGTTTGCTCGATGCCGGGGATTACCGTGGTGCCGACCGCGAGCAACGCAAGGTGCAGGGACATTACAGCGAGAACTACCAACCCTTAGGACGCCTGACTGTCACCTACCTGGATGTGCCGGCACAGATTTCGGCCTACAGTCGCTCGCTCGATATAGCCAACGCCGTGGCCGAAACCCGCTACCTGCGCGACGGTCAGCCTTTTTCATGCGATTATTTTGCTTCGGCGCCCGACTCGGTCATTGTGTTGCGCCTCCGGTCGGAAAGCCCGCAGGGCATCCGGGCATTGCTGTCGTTCGACTCGCAGTTGCCTCACGCTACATCGGCCAATGGAAATGAGATCTCGGCCGAAGGCTATGCCGCTTACCATTCTTATCCCGTGTATTTTGGCCAGGTGAAAAACAAGCATCTGTACGACCCCGAACGGGGCACACGCTTCCGTACGCTTGTCAGGGTGCTGACTCCGGACGGAGAGGTGAAGAGTTTCCCCTCGGGCGAACTGAAGATTGAAGGTGCACGCGAGGCAGTAGTGCTGATAGCCAACGTCACCAGTTTCAACGGTTTCGACAAAGACCCTGCACGCGAAGGCCGCGACTACAGCAACCAGGTGGAACGACGGATGTCGCTGGCTGCCGCCAAGACTTACGACGAGTTGCGGGCGAATCATATCGCCGACTACCGTCACTTCTTCGACCGTGTGAAGCTGAACCTGGGACAGACGGCACCCGAAATCGCCGCTCTGCCTACCGACGAGCAGTTGCGTCGCTATACGGACGAGAAACAGTACAACCCCGAACTGGAGGCACTGTACTTCCAGTTCGGACGCTATCTGCTGATTTCCTGCTCGCGCACACCCGGTGTGCCTGCCAACCTGCAAGGCTTATGGAACGAGCAACTGCTGCCTCCCTGGAGCTGCAACTATACCAGCAACATCAACCTGGAGGAGAATTACTGGGCTGCCGAGACGGCCAACCTTAGCGAGATGCACCGTCCGCTGATGGACTTCATTGCTAACCTCAGCCAGACGGGGACGGAGACCGCGAAAGCCTATTACGGAGTGGACAGAGGTTGGTGCCTGGGACAGAATACCGACATCTGGGCCATGACCTGCCCCGTGGGTCTGCACGTAGGCGACCCGTCGTGGGCCTGTTGGACCATGGGCGGCGCATGGCTGTCGACGCACATCTGGGAACGTTACCTCTTCACTCAGGACAAGGACTTCCTGAAACAATATTATCCGGCACTGAAGGGGGCCGCCGAATTCTGCATGAACTGGCTGATCGAGAAAGACGGCAAGCTGCTGACCTCGCCCGGGACCTCGCCCGAAAACAAGTTTGTCACGCCCGACGGATACGTGGGAGCCACATCATACGGTTGTACGGCCGACCTGGCAATGACGCGCGAGTGTCTGACTGACGCCATCAAGGCTGCTGCCGTGCTGAACACAGACAAGGACTTCCGCCGCCAAGCCGAGCAGACCTTGGCACGCTTGTGGCCTTACAAGGTGGGCCGCGACGGCAATCTGCAGGAGTGGTTCCACGACTGGCCCGACCAGGATCCCCGACACCGTCATCAGTCCCACCTGTTCGGACTGTATCCGGGCCATCACCTTTCGGTGGACCAGACGCCCGAACTGGCGCGTGCCTGTGCCCGTACCCTCGAAATCAAGGGCGACGAAACAACCGGCTGGAGCACCGGCTGGCGTGTCAATCTGTACGCCCGCCTGCAGGATGGCGAGGGAGCTTACCGCATCTACCGTCGCCTGCTCCGTCTGGTGACTCCCGACGGTTACAAAGGCAAGGACGCCCGTCGTGGTGGCGGCACCTATCCCAATCTGCTGGATGCCCATTCGCCTTTCCAGATTGACGGCAACTTCGGTGGCTGCGCCGGGGTTATCGAGATGCTGATGCAGTCGTCCGAATCGTCCATAACCCTGCTGCCTGCCGTACCCGCGCAGTGGAAAGACGGTAGCGTACAGGGCATCTGTGCCCGTGGTGGCTTCGTGGTCGATATGACCTGGAAAGATGGCAAGGTGACTGCCCTGAGCATCCAGTCGAGAAAAGGTGGTAAGACTCGTGTCTGCTTCAACGGGAAGTCGGTGAAAGTCAACTTGAAGGCCGGCGAAAAACGGCAATTGCTGTAACGCGACCTGCACCGGACGCATCTTGATGGAATAAGTATTTATGGACTTCTTAAACAATGTAGTAATCAGATGAATAGGAAATTAGTGTCGGGACTTGTCTCGTTTGTTATGCTGGCCGGATGTTTCGGCCTGACGGGCTGCTCCAAGGACGAAGGGGGCTGGCCTTACTCCGTGTCCGAAGAAACGTATTACGCCAATCGCTTCGGCAAGGATGTGATGAATATGTATTATCTGTGGAATGCCGAGATAGCCGACGACCTGGCAGGCTGGGATGCCGAAACCAACACCGACCCCATCGGCACGGTCGACCGCATCCGCTATCACGACAGCAATGGCTACATCGACAAGTGGACCATGATGACCGACGACATGAGTTCGTTTGTCAGCTCCGTTGGCGGAGTGTCCACCACTTTCGGGTGGAGCCTGACCGTTTACTTGGTTAATCAAGAGACGAAGCAGTGTGCTGCCGTGGTCAATTTTGTGCATGACGACACCCCTGCGGCACGGGCCGGACTGAAGCGCGGCGACATTCTGTTGAGCATCGACGGTCAGCCGCTGACGACGGACAATTACATGAATCTGTATTACAACACGAGCCTGAGCACCTCGCTGGGTCGCTACAATGCCGCCGACAATACGATTTACGACGTGGGGAAGACGGTGGAACTGACGGCTGTGAACATGTACGAAGATCCCGTGCTGTGCGACTCCGTCTACGAATTCAATGGGAAGAAGGTGGGCTATCTGGCTTATTCGGCCTTCGACCTGACTTCCATCAGCAAGCTGATAACGGTGTGCAAGGACTTCAAGGCCGCAGGCGTTCGCGAGCTGGTGCTCGACCTGCGCTACAACGGAGGCGGCTATGTGCTGACCGAGAACGTGCTGGCTTCCATGCTGGCTCCGCAACAGGCGGTGGCATCGGGGCAGGTGTTCGAGCGCGAGGTGTACAACAACTATCTGACGGAATACCTGCAGAAGCAGGGTGCCAGCATGGAGACGTGCTTCGCGACCGACTACACGTATCAGAACGGTGATGAGGTGATGAATGTCAGCACGCAGGATGCCAACATCGGACTGGAGAAGATTTATGCCCTGATAGGAACAGGCTCGGCGTCAGCCTCCGAGGCGTTGTTGGGGGGACTGATGCCTTACATGGATGTACGGCTCATCGGCGAGCAGTCGTCGGGCAAGTATTGCACGGGAATGATGCTGGCTGCCGAAGATGCTTACAACGAGGTGCCCGAAGCGATACGCAACTGGGGACTGTATGTGATGATCAGCATCTACCAGAATGCCGCCTGTGAGACGCCCTGCATGCCCGACGGGCTGAGGCCCGACGTCGGTGTGGACGACGAACCGATGCTAGCTTATGCGCTGGGCGACGTAAACGAGCCATTGCTGCGCCAGGCACTGACCGAAGCCGGTCGGACGTATGATGATGCTCCGTCGGCTGTGCAGACCCGCAGCCTGACTTCGCGCTACGTGCAGTTGCCTGGCGTGCAGAAGCCTGTCTTTGGCAAGCGCATACAGCAGCCGGTGTCTGTCGGGCCGGCTGTCCGGTAAAGGAGCTGGGTTTTGCAACGTCGTGTTCGTCATTATTGACATCGTGACGGGTCACCCCCTCACTATACGACCGAGGTACCCTAAGTATACGACTGAGGGTACCTAAGTATACGACCGAGATGGCCTAAGTATACGACTGTGATAGGCAAAATACAAGTTTCTCGTAATCAGCCGTTTACGTAAATGCTGTAAATGGCTATGGAAGTTTACAAAACCGTTCCCTTTCCGGCCTCTCGCCGCAGGGTTACAACTGCTGCAATTCTCTGACCAGCGAGTCGCATACCAGCGTAAATGCCGCCTTGTTCTCGGGGCTGATGGGCTTCTTGGGTTGCGACTTGATGGTGAGCGGATTGATGGGTTTTCCGTTTTCGTGTACGCGGAAGTCCAGATGAGGCCCGGTAGCCAGTCCCGTGGCTCCTACGTACCCGATGACTTCCTTCTGTGCCACCTGCGACCCTACCTGGATGCCTTTGGCAAAGCGTGACAGGTGCATGTAGGTGCTGACGTAGACGCCGTTGTGCTTTATCTTCAGGTAGTTTCCTCCACCTCCGGCTTCATATCCCTTGGCTATCACCTTTCCGCTGCCGATGGCATAGACCGGCGTGCCCGTAGGTGCGGCATAGTCGACGCCGTGGTGTGCCCTATAGCGTTTCAGCACCGGGTGGAAACGGCTGTTCGAGAAGCGCGACGAGATGCGATAGAAGTCGAGCGGGGCCTTCAGGAAAGCACCTTCGAGGCTGTTGCCCCGTTCGTTGTAGTAGAGTTCCTCGCCGTCCTGCACGAAGGGGATAGCGTAGTACAGGCTGTCTTCGTGTGCGAACGAGGCGGCCAGAATGTGAAAGTTTTCCAGGCTGTTGCCGTCGACGTACTCCTGTTCGTAGATGACGCGGAACTCGTCCTGCTTTTGCAGTCCGAAGAAGTCGATGGTCCAGCCGAAGATATCGGACAGCTTCATGGCCAGCTGAGGCGAGGTGTTGCTTTGTTGCATGGCCACCCAAAGCGACGATTCCACCTGGCCTTTCACCTCCTGCCGTTTCCATTCCGAGGGATTCTCGCCGCGGCGCACACTGTATTCGCCGCGCAGGTCGAAGACGATGTACGTTTTCGGACTCTCTTCGTAGACGAAGAAGCGTGTGCGTGGCAGGCTGTCCTTGGTGGTGAACACGGCATAGGCTTGTCCGCTTTTCACCTTGCGGGCATCGAATGTGCCCTTGGCCCGTTCGTTCAGGCGGTGTACGTCGTTCACCGACAGGCCGTGGCGTTGCAGGATGGGCGACAGGTTCTGGCGGTCCTCGACGATGCCGTAATTCACGTTGTAGCGGTCGGTGGGGATGCCATATTTATAAGTGATGGCCTCCACTTCGGCCGAGTCGGTCATTTCTACTTCGTCCAGCATGTCGGCCGGGCGGTCTTTTCTGATGAGGTGCGTAATGCCCCATGTAACTGCCAGCACAAGGAGGATACCACCTATTATATAGTATATTCTTTTCTTGCCTCTCATACGTGTTTCGTTGTTTTAGAGGGGGCAAAAGTACAAAAATAGTGCTGATATACAAATCCTTTTGGGTGGTCAATTCCTGAGGTGCTTCGAATTTCGAGGGGAGATTGGCGGTGCGGACGGGCCGGTATGTTACGGTTTGCAGGCGCCGATTGCACAGAACGACGCGGAAGTCCGGGAAGAGCTTCCACGACGATCCATGTAATCGGCGCCTGTGTGGAGGGCATATACCGAACTCTGCCCACCCCTGTGCAGATGTTTGGGCTGCGGAGCAGGGTTGGGCAGGGGAGGGGCGTTATTCGAAGATGGGTACGTCGATGTTTTCGTTGTCTTCCTTCCAGTCTTCCATCGTGAAGTCGCCGGATACGTCGCCTGTGAAGATGTCGCCTACCGTCAGGTTCAGGGTCAGCTTGGTATTGGCCACAAGCGGCGATTTCAGTGTCTGCTTGAAACGTTTCACCGTACCGTTCTTTAGCTTGATGCTCATCTGAAACTCCGGATTGCCGTACGAGGGGAACAACATGACCGTTCCGTTGGTCATTTCGGTACCGTCAACCGACCGCACCAGTGGGAAAGCTACCGTACATGCGTCGCCTTGAGGCTGTCCCGTATAAAAGTCCAGTTCGCGGGCAATGCCGGTGATGCCTATCACAACGCTCTCTATGTTGGACGAAAGTGTAGAGCCTTCCTGGTTCTTGACGCTGACTTTGATTCCGGCAACTACACGTTGCAAGGATGCTACGAGTTCGTCTGTTCCTATATTGACATTCTGCACGGCGTGTACAAGGTCGTATACGGGGTAGTACGTCGTATCGTTGCTCATCTTCAACAGGCTGAAAGCTTGTTGCGACAGGTCTCCGCCGATGCTGTACGAAGGCTCTCTGACTGCCGGATTCGAATAGATGGGCTCTTCGTATTTGGGAGTTCCCCAATATATCATATTGTAGTCACCCATAGGCAACAGGAGTTCACGGTTGCTGGACGATTCGTAAAATTCGCCGTCCTTTACCATATAGTATCCGTAGAAAGGAGTCAGTCGGTGGTTTACGTAGTTGCCAAAATAGATCGAGCTTTCTGGTTGACATGGCATGACGGTCAGTACACCGGTGAACGGACTTTCGCCACTGGCTGTCGATACTCTCATGTGCAGTGCGGGTGTTGCCAGTTGAAGGTCTTCCTGAGGGATGGATGTTTCGTCGTCCGAGCAGCTGGTTGCTAATGCGGCAACCAGTGCGAGTAATGCTAATTTTTTCATTTCTTGTTAAGTTTTTAGGTTGTTCTTACATAGAAACGTTTGTGCTGTGGAATAGTTCTGGGTTTAGGAAAAAATATTTTTGATCCGTGTTTTGCTTTGTCCCCATTTCCTACCTGTGGTAATGAAATGCCTGTTGAGAATAGAAGAATAGTCCAAACAATGCAATAATAGTCCAAATAATCATCCTAAGTGTTAATATACTGACGATTATGTTATCCATTTAGATGATTCTTCTATGGTGGTAACAGTGAAATACGTACATTTGCGGTGTTCAAACACAGATTATTTAATGTTCATATTATGAAATTACAAATCCGACTTATTTTCTGTGGCGTCGCCCTGTTGGGACTGGCGTCGTGTGGAGACTCCTATGTAAAGCCCGATGCGCCAATAAAGGAAGTTTCTTTTACTCAGGTCCATTTGGATGATGGGTTCTGGGCACCCCGTATCGAGACGAACCGTACGGTCTCCATTCCTTCAGCTTTCAGAGAATGTGAGAAGAATGGGCGTTTCGACAATTTTGCCATTGCCGGCGGACTGAAAAAGGGAGAGCACCGGGGTGACTTTTCGTTCGACGATACCGACCCTTATAAAGTGATTGAGGGAGCCTCTTATTCGTTGGCTGTCAAGTACGACAAAGCGTTGGATGCCTATCTGGATAGTGTCATCTCCCTGATAGCTGCTGCCCAGGAGCCGGACGGCTATCTGACTACGTGTGTCACCAACCGTTGCTACCGCCTTTCCGGCTGGTGGGGAAAACAACGCTGGGAGAAGATCAACAGCCATGAGCTGTATAACAGCGGCCACTTGTACGAGGCTGCCGTAGCCCATTATCAGGCAACCGGCAAGCGGACGTTGCTCGACGTGGCTATCCGGAATGCCGACCTAGTCTGCCAGGTATTCGGACCCGGCGAAGGACAGATTCATCGTCCGAGCGGCCATCCCATCATCGAAATGGCGCTGGCGAAACTCTATAAGGTGACAGGCAACGAGAAATACCTGCAGACCGCCCGTTACTTTGTCGAAGAAACCGGACGGGGCACCGACGGACATCCGCTGAGCGAATACAGCCAGGACCACAAGCCTATTCTGCAGCAGGATGAAATCGTGGGACATGCCGTGCGGGCCGGTTACCTGTATTCCGGCGTGGCCGATGTGGCGGCACTGACGCAGGATACGGCTTATTTCAATGCCTTGTGCCGCATCTGGGACAACATGGCCAGCAAGAAACTCTACATAACGGGTGGTATCGGTTCGCGTGCGCAGGGCGAAGGTTTCGGTCCCAACTACGAACTGAACAACCATACGGCCTATTGTGAGACGTGTGCATCCATCGCCAATGTCTTCTGGAACTATCGCATGTTCCTGGCCACGGGCGATGCCAAGTATGCCGACGTGCTGGAGCGTGCCTTGTACAACGGAGTCATTTCGGGCGTGTCGCTGAGTGGCGACAAGTTCTTCTACGACAATCCGCTGGAGTCGATGGGACAACACGAACGCCAGCGGTGGTTCGGGTGTGCCTGCTGTCCGGGCAACGTTACCCGCTTTATGGCAAGCGTACCTCTTTATATGTATGCTACGCAAGCCAACGACATCTACGTCAACCTGTACATTCAGAGCAAGGCTCAGCTGACGACCGAAGCCAATAATGTGACGTTGGAACAGACTACCGCCTATCCTTGGGAGGGCAAGGTGACACTTACCGTCCGACCCGAAACGGAGCAGGAGTTTGCACTGCGTCTTCGTATACCGGGCTGGGCACAGGATTCACCGGTTCCTACCGACCTGTATACATTTACCGACAAGGCCAAGGCATATTCCATTTCGGTCAACGGCAAGAAAGTGCGTGCCCGTCTGTACGACGGCTACGCCACCATTCACCGCCGCTGGAAAGCTGGCGACGTGGTCGAGGTTGATCTTCCGATGGATGTGCGCCGTGTCAAAGCCAATGAATTGGCCGAGGACGACCGTGGCAAACTGGCGATCGAACGTGGTCCCATCATGTTCTGTCTGGAGGGAAAGGACCAGCCTGACAGCCTTGTATTCAATAAGTTTATCCCCGACGGCACACCGATGAAGGCCTCTTACGATGCTGACCTGCTGAACGGAGTGGTTGTGCTGACTGGTACGGCCAAGGAGGTGGAAAAGGATGGTACAGTGAAAGACGTTGCCTTCAAGGCGATTCCTTATTCTACCTGGAACAACCGCGGAGCCGATCAGATGGCAGTATGGATTCCTGCTTCGGCCGAGTATGCCCGCATTACTCCCGAACCGACCATTGCCAGCAAGGCTCGTACGCTGATGATCCAGGCACCCATTCAGAAGGATGCTCCCGAGTCGGCCTCGGTTGAGTCTTGGGCATGGGGAGTCAACGACCAGTGGGAACCCAAGCGTTCGTCGGACACGTCGAAACCCTATCATTACTAGTGGCTGAAGAACGGTACGCTGGAAACCCTGGCTTACGAGTTTGACCAGCCTTACACGGTGTCGCATGTCGATGTTTATTGGTTGGATTTCGACCATTATGACGGCAATTTCCGTGTGCCCGAAAGCTGGAAGCTATATTATAAAGACGGCAAAAGCTGGAAAGAAGTAGAAGCTCTCTCACCTTATACCGTAGATAAGGATCGATATAACGGATTGGATTTCAAACCGGTCAGAACGACTGGACTGAAGCTCGCCGCCCAGTTGCAGAAAGGTGCATCGGGTGGAGTGATAGAGTGGAAAGTGGAATAACAGGTTTATGGTTCTCTCTTCAGGCGCAGGAAGCTGTATTGGCTTTTTGCGCCTGACTTTTTTATATATCTGCATCTGCCTCTTGTGTATGAAAAAGAATATCTGTACATTTGTTGTAGGCATGGCGCAGTTTGCGTTATCAGCCTTTGGTTTATTGTAGCGGCCGGCTGGTTGTCGAGATGGTGGAGGATGGCTGTCGGGCTGGCGCCGCTGATAGATTATGTATAGAAAATCCGGTCAGGGACAGGCTTGAAAGGTCGGTCTGTGTGCCGGTCCGAAGAGATATGAATTCTTTATTACTACTGAAACGCCCCTTTGTTTGGTTGCGCCGTTTCCGTCATCGTCGCGGTTATGGAGTGCATTCGCCGTTTGCCTTCGATTTTATTACACGGGTGGTTTACGAACATACGCCATATTATCAATATAAAGAACTTTCGGCGGAGCAGAGACGCCTTGCTTCTGAAAAAGGACATAATTGGGCATGCCGGGAGTCGCAGAAGGTGAAACGTCTGTTGTTTCGTTTGGTCAATCGGGCACAACCGACGTTCATCGTCAGTGTAGGGCCGGATTCGGCAGCCGAGCTATATATGAAGGCAGCTAAAAAGGATACCGGTTATCTGCATGCTTCCCAGCTGGACGAGCTCTTTCTGGAACGTGGTGTTCCTGTCGATTTCCTTTATCTGCACGATTATCGTCAGCCGTCGTTGGTGCGCGCAGTCTTCGATGTGTGTGCCGACCGTGTGACGGAGCGTTCGGTTTTTGTCATTGAAGGCGTCGGCTATTCGCCGGCAATGCGGCAGCTTTGGCACGATATGCGGTGCGATGCCCGGGCAGGAATTACGTTCGACCTATACGACTTGGGGGTTATCTTTTTTGACAAGTCGAAAATTAAGCAAGATTATATTGTGAACTTTTAAGCAGAAAGCCTGTTTTTATCAATTAGCAAATTCTAAACAATCAGCAGTTATGAAAGTATATACTAAAACCGGAGATAAAGGGACAACTTCCCTGGTGGGTGGCACCCGTGTACCCAAAACGCATGATCGCCTGGAGGCCTATGGTACGGTAGATGAGTTGAATTCCTTCTTGGGGTTACTTATTACTTATGTGGCAGATGGACAGGATGTTGCCTTTTTGCAGCGCGTGCAGAACTGCCTGTTCGTTGTCGGCTCTTATTTGGCTACCGATCAGGCAAAAATGTCATTGAAGTCTGCCAGTGTTGTCACTCCTGTCATGGTTGCGGAGATGGAAAACGAGATTGACCGTTTGGACGCCCTTTTACCTCCGTTGTCAGCTTTTGTTCTGCCAGGAGGGAGCCGTGGCGCTGCTCTTTGTCACGTGTGCCGTACCGTGTGCCGACGTGCCGAACGCCGTATTCTGACTCTGTCGGCCGAGGTAGAAATAGCTCCGGAATTGTTAGCTTATATGAACCGATTGTCCGATTATTTGTTCGTTCTGTCCCGGAAGATCAACCTGGATGCGAAAAAAGACGAAATATTTTGGAATAATAGTTGTAAGTGACATAAATTGTTATACATTTGCCGAAAAATAGAAGTAGAACTTAATATTCACAATATTCACGATTTAAATACTTAGGAATTATGTATTGGACATTGGAATTGGCATCCAAACTGGAGGATGCTCCTTGGCCGGCAACTAAGGACGAATTGATAGACTATGCCATGCGTTCGGGGGCTCCGCTTGAGGTGATTGAGAATCTGCAGGAGATGGAAGATGAAGGCGAGATTTATGAAAGTATAGAAGATATTTGGCCCGATTACCCCAGTAAAGAAGATTTCTTCTTCAACGAAGAGGAGTATTGATCTAAGTCGCATAAATGAAACATCTACATACCGGCGGGACAGGCAACGATGAGTTGTTTGCCCCGCCGGTGTTTGTTTAGGAGTTACCGGTGTTATCTTTATAGCAACTTGATATTTAGAATAAGACTCGTTGGTTAAATGAATTTACATAATGAGCGCTTGGATAATAGGTGAAAGCTACCGTATGTACTAAATCTGTTGAAAAGAGAAGAGATTCAGTTTTCCAGCCTTTATTCTTTACGTTTATGCTAACTGTTTGTATAATAGTGAATTCCTGTGAAACGTCATGCTTCACAGTTCACATGTACGATTTTCGCCCCTGATGAGGCATGAAAGTATGTTTCACAACAACGTGCTTATTACCTGAATATTATGATGAAACTTCACCGGTGAATATTTGAAAATATGAGTTTTTGAGTCGTTTTGCATGAATACGCAGTCTTCTTTAGGAGAGACAGTAGAATGCTTTCTATTAATTTGACTGTTTGATAAGGCGTGAAGCAAGAGAACGGTGCTTCAATTACTACGTTGTAGGACACTTGTACGGCTCGCGAGCCGTACAAGTGTCCCATAAATGGAATGCAAGTGTCGCTCGCGAGCCGTGCAAGTGTTTCAGAATTGGGTGCTCTTCTTCTGTAGACAACAGGTGTGAAAGTAGAACTTTTTCCTGTGTGAAGCCTGTTATTACGCTACAAAATCATATATTTGTATATTCTTTAAACCGATGACGAAAATGGAAGTAACGACACGACGTTTGCCCGAGTTGAAGCAACGGCAATTGCCGGCAACCTGCCGGAAAGAAGTTCAGGCTTTGCTGAAGGAAGTTTACGGATACGAGCAGTTCCGCAATCTGGAGATATACGATGACCTGTTCAGTGGGAAAGAGAAACTGGAAATCTCGCAAGGACAGCTGATAGAGAATGTCATCCTCGAAGCAGAAAAGGTACAACAGGGCGACGCGTCTGTAGAGAATATTTTGCTGACAGCACCTACGGGTTCGGGTAAATCGTTGCTGTTCCAGTTACCTGCCATTTATCTGGGACGTCAGTACGGGCTGCTTACCATTGTCGTGTCGCCGCTGAAGGCATTGATTGTCGATCAGGTGGAAAGTCTGCAGGAGTTGGGTTACACGCGGGTGGCTTATGCTTCGTCCGACCTGTCGCCCGAACAGAAAGCCGAGGTCTACCGTCTGGTGCGTGAGGGGGAGATTGACTTGTTCTATCTCTCGCCCGAGTTGTTGTTGTCGTACGACATTAAGCACTTTATTGGCGGACGCCGCATAGGCATGGTGGTGGTCGACGAGGCACATACGGTGACTACCTGGGGCAAGGAGTTCCGTGTGGACTATTGGTTCCTGGGCCGTTATCTGAATGGTTTGAAGCAGAGCCTCGGATACGGTTTCCCGCTGTTTGCGCTGACGGCTACTGCCGTGTGGAATCCGGCAGGAAGAAACGACATGGTGTTCGAGACCATCCGTTCGTTGCAGATGGAACCTTGTGTGCTTTATGTAGGTACGGTGAAGCGTCGCAACATAGGTTTCGATATCCGTCAGATGACGATCGAAGAAGGCGAAACTTACGACAAGGCTAAACAACGTGTTGTTTCCGGTCGGATCGAAGATTATTTGGACGAGCATAAGACTTTGCTTTACTATCCTTTTGCCGGCGGCATCGACATGCGCTTGAAGAGTTGGGTGCGTTCGTGCGACTGGCACCTGGTGGCATCGTACTACGGTAAAAAGGAGAAAGAACAGAAAGCTACCATCGTGCAGGAGTTCAAGGAAGGTACCAAGAAACTGATTGTGGCCACTAAGGCCTTTGGTATGGGAGTGGACATCAGCGATATCGATCGTGTGTACCACGTTGCCCCCTCCAGTACGTTTGTCGATTATATTCAGGAGATCGGTCGTGCCGCGCGCGATGCCGATGTGCAAGGCATTGCAGCAACCGATTTTCATGAACGCGACTTCTACTACATGAAGCGCCTGCATCAGTTGGGGAACATTGCTCAGGAACAGCTGGTACTTATCTTGCGTAAGTTGATGGAGGTGTATCGCATGAAAGGCGAGAAGCAGGAAGTGATGATTTCTTTGTCCGATTTTGAGTTCGTAGTGAAGGTGCCGCGTACGAAAAACAAGTTGGAGTACGAGTCCGAATTGGGACAGCTCATCAAGACGGCATTGTTGTGGCTCGAAGACGACCTCTCTGCCCGCTTCGGACATAATCTGCTGGACGTAAGTCCGCAAAACCTGCTGACCGAAGGCTATGTGCAGGACAAAATGGGCGATGTTTTTGCGCGCGAATTCCACGATTATCTGACTCCGGTCGAAGGCGAGTCCGATGTCTATCGGGTACGGCTGAACGACTTGTGGGAAGAACGTTTCCCGGAGTTGGGATATAAAGAGTTCAAACAGCAGTTGGGCAACGGTACGTTGTGGGAAGGTTCGCGTGCTGTGGCAGTAGGCAGGCACGATGTGTTGCTGAAGGAAGATGCAGCCGAGATACGTCGTCGGCTCGATGCTTTGTTTGGCAGCTTGAAGACACTGCTGACCGATAAGTTGCGCAAGACGAAAGGACGCTTTGATGAAGAAGAACTCCGTGCTGTCTTTGCCGAGCACGATATGGATGTCCGCTCGGCCAAACGCTTTATCGGTTCGCTGCTGGAGTCGCGTACCGAGGAAGGGCGCAGCGTCAGCTACATCAGCAGTGTGAAGAAGAAAGAATCCAACGAACTTTCGTTCACGGTGACCAAGGGTTTCGACCTGCTGCTGTCCCGTTATCAGAAGCTGTTTGTGCAGCGTATCACGGGATGCAAGGGCGATAAGCTAGTGTTCTACACTACTCCTTTCTCCGACCTGAACATGCTGCTGAATTTGCTTTCCATGCTGAACTGTCTGTCGTTCAGTGTCGAAGGTGGTGGAACTCCTTGCGTACAGATTCGTTTTAACGACCCTGAAACCTTGTTACAACTGGTGTCGACGGACGACTACCGTAACCTGATTTTGGATAATAACGAACTGATTTTCGAAGAACAGATAGAATTGTTTACCCTCTTCTTTGGTACGGAAGCCTTGACCGATGCGCAGCGTTGGGACTTTATTGAAGATTACTTTACCGGTGCCACTGTTGAGGAGCTAAGGCAGAAGTACGCACTTTAAACATTGGTGTGCTGTTCTTTCGGCATGTTGCATTTCTGAAAGGCGAGCCGTTCATCTCCGTTCATCAGATAGATGATGCCGCAATAGGTAAATCCGTGTTTGGTCAGGATGTGTTGCAGAATGCTGTTGTCGCGGTGGGTATCTGCCCGCAGGTTCGGTATCTGACGGTAGCACCAGTCCAGACAGGCGGCGGCTACTCCGTGACTTGCTTCTGTGCTTGCCAGTCGGTGGATGGTGGCATAAGGCTGTACGTCGTCTATCCAGGCTCCTTCGTAGATGCGGGCATACGTCGGGTCTTTGCCCGGGATGAAGGAGAATGTACCGATGATTTCCTGGGCATCGTCGAGGCAGACATAGCTATGTCCGTTTTCGATGTCGCGGTGTACGAGTTCTTCATTAGGATATCCGCTGGTCCATTGCTTCATGTTGCCGCTTTTCCGCATGATGCGTTTAGCCTGTTCGAAGATAGGCATCAGTTTGCTTATTTCTTCGGGTCTGGTTTGTCTGATGGTTATCATATTGTACATACTATTTTCGGGCTGCAAAATTATTCTATTATTTTGTTTTGGCGAATATTTTGCAACCCGAAATGTTGTTAACGAAGCATGTCTGTTGACGATGCGTCATTCGTTCGGATACGGAATCAGTTCACCGGACGAGCAGTAGGCCGGACGTTGGGCATCCCGTTCCTTCAGGTAACGGGTCAGTTCGCCGGCCAGTTCCTTTACTTTTTCGGGCATGCTGGCTGCCAGATCATTCTGTTCGCCGATATCTTCTTTCACATTGTAAAGGCGGCATTGGCGGTTCTCCCAAGTATATATCAAGTGATAGTCACCTTTCAGGATCGAGGAATAGGCACCGTAGCCCTCTTCTTTGTTCTGTGTTTCGCCCCACAGGTTGGGGAAGTGCCACACGATGGGACGTTCGTACCGCTTTGCCGGATGTTTCAGTACCTCTGCAAAGCTTGTTCCGTCGATAGTCTGTAAGGTGCGGTATTGTTTTACGCCGGCCATTTCCAATATGGTGGGGAAGAAGTCTTCTATCATGACGCGCTGGTCGCTCTGTGTGTTGCCTTGGGTTACTCCGGGCCAATAGACCATCATCGGTTCGCGTACGCCGCCCATGAAGGCCGAACCTTTGCCGGCACGTGCCGGATAGTTCTGGTCGCGGTTGGCACGTCCTTGGCGCACGTTGTTCAGTCCTTGTCCTCCGTTGTCGGACATGAACAGCAGGATGGTGTTTTTGCCTACTTCCGGATTCTGTTCCAGATAGTCGAGGATGTCGCCCAGGCTTTTGTCCATGCCTTCTACAAGCGCAGCATAGCGGACTTCGTTCTCGTTGAGTGTATCGTTCAGCTGTTCGTCGAACTGACCCCGGTAGTTGGTGGTAAAGCGTTTATCTTCGTCGTAGGGCGAATGGACGGCATAGTGCGACATGTAAAGGTAGAACGGTTTGTTCATTTCAACCGACTTTTTCATGGCGTTCAGGGCTTCTCGTGTCAGGGCTTCGGTCAGGAATATGTCTTGGCCGTAATATTTCTCTAAACCGTATACGGCAAATTTGCTGCCTTGACCGAAGTTTTTTGTTCCCAGATAACTGCCGGGTGCTCCATTAGGACCGCCGGCAATGTTTACGTCAAAACCCATGGTTGCCGGATCTGCTCCGGGAGTAGTGCGTGCACCGAAGTGGGCTTTCCCGCAGTGTATGGTATAATATCCGTTATCTTTCAGAACTTGTGGCAGGGAAGTGATAGGGGTAGAATTGTTGATCTTACCGGCTGTACTGTCCGGCTGTATACCGTTGTAGTTCCATTGTGGCAGGCTGATGACACTACTCTTGGCATCGGTCTGTTGGTTCAGTTCCAATGTCCAGTTGGTCACTCTGTGTCGGGAGGCATTCATGCCTGACATCAGACTGCATCGTGTAGGCGAAGAAATGGCACAGGCGTAAGCCTCGGTAAAGCGGACACCCAGCTGTGCAAGCCGTTCCATGTTTGGAGTGCGGAAACGTTGATTCAGGTTGCTCCGTTCGTTGTTGTAGAAAGGCACGGAGGTGTCTTGCCAACCCATGTCGTCTACCAGAAACATGATGATGTTGGGTTGAGTAGTGTTTTGAGCTGTTGAAGCGAGTGTCGCAAGCAGGAGACACGGTGCTGTGAATAGTCTTTTCATAGATGCTTCAGAATTCTTCTTTATATTTTAGTTTTAAACAATAAGCTGTCAGCGGAAACTTTTCAAAGATACGATTAAAATGTAGGTAATTGGCTGTTTATAAATATGTCTTATGCCATAATTTAGCTTCTTTAACAAGACTCTTTCCAGTCGTTCGCAAACAATTTGCTATTTTTAAATTTTAAATCAGTTTATTCCATTTATATGAAAAGTCAATCGTCTCTTCTTCTAGGCTCACTGCTGTTGTGCAGTGCAAGTCTTTTTGCGCAAAAAGAGCAGCGCCCGAACATTGTATTCATCTTGTGCGATGATATGGGGTACGGCGATTTGGCCTGTTATGGCCAGCCCTATATCAGTACTCCTCACATCGACCGTATGGCAGCCGAAGGAATGCGGTTTACGCAGGCTTATGCCGGTAGTCCGGTCAGTGCTCCGTCGCGGGCAACGCTGATGACCGGACAACATTCAGGACATTGTCTGGTACGGGGCAATAAGGAGTATTGGCCTGAGAGTCCGGTTGTGATGTATGGTGAAAATAAAGACTACAGTGTAGTAGGACAGATGCCTTATGATCCGCAGCATATTATTTTGCCTGAGATTATGAAGAAGAACGGTTATACGACTGGTATGTTCGGAAAATGGGCAGGCGGTTACGAAGGGTCGGTATCTACACCCGACAAGCGAGGCATTGACGAATACTATGGTTATATTTGCCAGTTCCAGGCTCACTTGTATTATCCTAACTTCTTGAACCGTTACAGTAAGGCTTTGGGTGATACGGCAGTGGTACGCGAGGTAATGGAAGAGAACATCCAATATCCGATGTTCGGACGCGATTATTACAAACGTCCGCAATACTCTGCCGACATTATTCATCGTAAAGCTTTGGAGTGGCTCGACAGACAGGACAGCAAGCAACCTTTCATGGGAATTTTCACCTATACACTGCCCCATGCCGAATTGGTGCAGCCCGACGACTCTATTCTCCAAGGATATAAAAAGAAGTTCTTTGTGGACAAAACTTGGGGTGGGCAAGAAGGAAGCCGTTACAATGCCACGATACATACGCATGCCCAGTTTGCAGCTATGATTACACGGCTGGATGCTTATGTAGGCGAAATAATGGACAAGCTGAAGGAAAAAGGACTTGACGAGAATACCATTGTGGTGTTTACCAGCGATAACGGTCCTCACGAAGAAGGAGGTGCCGATCCTGTGTTTTTCGGCCGAGACGGTAAGCTGCGTGGATTGAAACGTCAGTGCTACGAAGGTGGTATTCGTATTCCTTTTATAGTACGTTGGCCCGGGAAGGTGGAAGCTGGTGCCGTGAGCGATCATCAACTGGCTTTTTACGATGTGATTCCAACCTTCTGTGAACTGATTGGTGACAAGAAATTCCCTAAAAAGTATTTGAACAAGAAGTTGGAAGGTGATTGTTTCGACGGCATTTCGTTTGCCTCTGTGCTGACGGGAAACGATGAGGCGCAACAGAAGCACGATTTCCTGTATTGGGAATTCCATGAAACCGACCAGATAGGCGTACGTATGGATGACTGGAAGATGGTAGTGAAAAAAGGAATTCCCCATTTATATAACCTCGCTACCGACATTCACGAGGACAACGATGTGGCTGCACAGCACCCTGACATTGTCCGTCGGATGAAAGACATCATTCGTACCGAGCATAGACCTAGCGCTGACTTCAAGATTACATTACCGTCGTTCGATTGACGCTCATAAGAAACTTTTGTATTTACTTTTTAGCAATGTCAATGAAAAAAATGTGGCAGTTGTTCCCTTCAGAAACACAATTTCTGTTTTGGAGGAAACAACTGCCATCTATATTATTGGATATCTTAGCGGTCTTTTTCAGTGGAAAAACGAACAGGGTCATTGTATTGTTCCTGAAGTTCGAGCATATTTGCTTTTAGTTCGGTTACAATAGAGTCGTATTCGCTTTGCCCGTACAGGTTGTTCATTTCGGTTGGGTCGTTTTGTATGTCATAGAGTTCCCAAGCGTCGATGTCGTTATAGAAGTGTATCAGTTTGTAGCGCTCGGTACGGATGCCATAATGCCGCTTTACCATATGTTCAGCCGGATATTCGTAGAAGTGATAGTAAAGTGCTTTACGCCAGTCGGCAGGCTTTTCGCCTTTAAGCAGAGGAAGTAGTGATACACCCTGAATGTCGTTGGGTATAGGAGCACCTGCCAGTTCGAGGAAGGTAGGGGCATAGTCGATGTTTTGTACCAGTTGTGGAATGTCACCACGTGTTTTGAAATCGGCAGGTAGGTGCATGATGAGCGGTGTACGCATAGATTCTTCGTACATAAAACGTTTGTCGAACCATCCGTGTTCGCCCATGTAGAAGCCCTGGTCAGAAGTATAGACTACTAGTGTATTATCGAGCAGACCGTTTGCTTCCAGATAATCAAGTACACGGCCAACATTATCATCTAGCGATTTTACGACTTTGGCATAGTCGCGCATGTAGCGTTGAAATTTCCACTCTGCCAATTCCTTGCCTTGGGGATTCTTGCGGTAAAAGTCTTCAATAATTGGGTTGTAGAAGTCGTCCCAAGCTTTTCGTTGTGCGGGGTTCATACGACCAAGAAAACTTTCGTAAAGAGTTTTAAGTCGGCTGTCTTTTCCTTCTTTCAGCATTTTAAGATCGTATATTAGATCCATGTCTTTAACAATACTCATCTCCTGAGATGCTGCCGCAAGACGATTTTCATAATCGTCGTAGAAGTTATTGGGCAGTGGGAATTCTTTGTCTTCGTAAAGATGTAGATTACATGTATCGGCCATCCAGTTGCGGTGGATAGCTTTGTGGTGAATCAGAAGGCAGAAAGGTTTTCTTTTATCGCGTTTGTTCTCCATCCAGTCGATGGCATCATCTGTGATGATGTTGGTGATGTAACCTTCCTTTTGGATAGTATCATTATTTTGAGTGATAAAATTGGGATTGTAGTAATCGCCTTGTCCGGGTACTACTTCCCAATAGTCAAATCCGGAAGGAAGGCTTTCCAAATGCCATTTGCCTACGACGGCTGTCTGATAGCCGGCTTTCTGGAGTAACTTGGGGAAAGTTTGCTGAGCGCTGTCGAAAACACAAGTCGTATTATCATAGAACTTGTTAGCACAAGAATGTTTGCCGGTGAGCATACAAGCACGGCTGGGGCCACTGAGTGAGTTGGCAACAAAACTGTTAGTGAAACGAACACCGTCGCGAGCAATGCGATCGAGGTTGGGAGTTTCGATGTTACGTGTATCGTAGCAACTCATCATCTGAGCTGTGTGGTCATCGGTCATGATGTAGACGATGTTGTAGGGCTTAGATACCTTGTCGGATTGCTGGCATGCTGAAAACATGGAGGCTACAGTGGCTATTCCGAAAAGCGGGTAGAGAGAATGATTCATAATATATTGTTTTGATAATGATCGTTTGATTATAAGTAGTAAAAGGTTACTGACATGTAGCTTCATGTCCGACTAATGTTATTCCAATCTCTTCCATTTCTACAATAGCGGGTTTATCGTCGGGAGTGGTAGCTTCCAGTTTAATGAAACGGGCTGTTTCCTCTTGTTCGAACTGTACTGTTTGAGGTAGAGGATTGTGCATAATATTACTGAATTCTCCATGTTGGAGAATTCTTTTCCAGTTCTTCCCATCTAAACTGGTGGAAAAATTGTACCGATAAGCCATTGTTGGTTTAGCCTGTTCATTTAGGGGGGCGTATGTGAATCCTTTTAGTGACACAGTCTTTCCTAAATCAATCACTAATGGTTGTTCAGAGAGGCTTTTCCAAGATGTTCGGGGCAGATTATTCCAAGAAACAGTTGTTTGTTGCTCGCCGATAGCTGGGGCATAATAGGCTGCCACATTGTTAATGCGTGCTTCCAAGCGCGAACTTTTTATACTGATTTTTAAAGCAGTTGCTTCTATGTCAGAGAAGCGGATCATCCGTTTATAGCCGACAGTAGTGCCTTTTCCTATCGGTTGCCATATTCCGTTTACTAAAGCTTCTACTTCAAATTCTTCTACTCGTTGACCATGTGTTATGTCTTCTTGTAGCAGGACTATGTTTATTTTTGATTCGGGTTTTAATTTATATATGCATGTTGAGTCATTTCCCGTTTTCCATAAGGCTTGTCCATTTAATACTGCATTGTTTGAGAAAACGTGTTGGCGGTAGGCTGCAAATTCTTTTAAACGGGCGATGTCTGCTTCGTGTATCAATCCACGTTTATCGGGAGGAATGTTGAGTAGTAATACAGAATTATAGCCGACCGATTGGAAATATATATCAGTCAGATGTTTCAGACTTTTCACCTTTTCATTCTCGTTTTCGTGCCAAAACCATCCTGGGCGGATTGATACATCTACTTCAGAAGGATACCAGAAAAGTTCGGTTGCATTGTCCAACATGTTTCTACTACCCAAGTCTGTAGCTTGGTTGTATATTCCTAAACGTTTGTTGTTGGCTTTCGAACGTTCATAGATGCCTGGTGTCAGGACGGTTGCACTCCATTCTGTTTCTCGTCCGATTCCTTTTTCGTTACCTACCCAACGGACATCGTCTCCCATAATAGCCATTACGGCCTTGGGTTGCAGACGCTGGATGGTTTTGTAGAAGGCATCCCAGTCGTATATTTGTTTTTTCCCGTTGGGCCCTTCTCCGTTGGCTCCATCAAACCAGACTTCATGCACTTCACCGTAGTTGGTCAGTAATTCAGTCAGTTGCTCTATAAAGAATTGGTTATAGCGCGGTGAGTCGCCATAACATTCGGCATTTCGGTCCCAAGGCGAAAGATAAATACCAAACTTCATATCGTATTTGCTACAGGCATCACGTAATTCTTTTACGACATCACCCTTGCCGTTTTTCCAAGGAGAGGATGCTACCGAATGCTGGGTCGTTTGGGTAGGCCATAGGCAAAAGCCGTCGTGATGTTTGGCTGTAAGTAATACCATTTTGAATCCGGCTTCTTTCAGATTTTGTACCCATTGTTCGGCATCTAATTCTGTAGGATTGAATAAAGCCGGATCCTCTGTCCCGTTTCCCCATTCGCGTCCGGTAAATGTGTTTATACCGAAGTGAAGGAACGCGGTCAGTTCCATTTTTTGCCATTCCAGTTGTTGGGGGGAAGGGACGAGGCGGGCAGCTATTGATACTTTCTGTTCTAGGGTTGCATTAGGGGGGAAACTTACATGTTTTATATACAATGTAGTATCTTGTTGAGCATGTCCAGTCAAAGTAAAAATGCTCAATAGGCAAGAAGCTAGAATAGATTTCGATAAATGACGTCGGGGGTTAAGTGTATTTTTGCTCATAGCTACAATAGTTTTTAAGGTTAAGAAGGCTGAATCACAGACTTACTTCATCGTTGAGGCGGTCTCATGCAATATCTATAAAAATAGTTAAGCACAGATTACACACTTATTCATCGTAGGAAATAACAAACCATTTGATAAGTAGTGTGTATTCTGTGCTTAAAATGAACAGCTTTTTGAGATGTCATTAAAAGGGGCTGATTATTATATCTTTAGCGGAAAGAGTGGGATTCAAACCCACGGAACAGCAAAAGCCGTTCGCCGGATTTCGAGTCCGGTCCATTCGATCACTCTGGCATCTTTCCTTCCTTTTGACGGTGCAAAGGTAAGATTTTCTTTTATTCGTTATACTTTTCCAGCTGTTTTTTTACGATTTTCTTTTCACTTCCTGTCTTACGAGCGCTAAATCGAATCTTTGGTGAAGAAGGGCAGACTTAAAGCTTGTAAAAGACCGGAATGAACTTTTTGGCAAAAATGTTGTTCTTTTTTTAAGATAATCTATATATTTGTTGCAAATTCTTAAACATTTAGAGTTATGAAAAAGTTTTTTGGTGTATTTTTAGTGGCTATCTGCTGTCTGGCTATGGCTACGCCTGCGCAAGCGCAACTGTTGAAGTGGGGTCTTAAAGGCGGTTTGAGTATGTCAAAACTGGACTTTAAAAACGGACCGACAAGTGATAATACTACCGGCTTCTTCATTGGCCCGATGGCCGAGTTTACTGTTCCGGTAATTGGTTTGGGCATCGACGGTGCCTTGATGTACTCGCAACGTGGTGAGGACGAATGGAAACAACAGGGTATTGAAATTCCCGTTAATCTGAAGTATACGATTGGCTTGGGTAGTATGTTGGGTGTATATGTAGCTGCCGGACCGGACTTTTTCTTTAATTTCAAAGATACTAAATGGGAAGGTTTTGACACGAAAGCTACACAAGTAGGTCTGAATATTGGTGCTGGTGTGAAGCTCGTTCAACATCTGCAGATCGGTGTAAACTACCAGATTCCTTTGGGCGACAGCTTCTCATGGAAGGGAGTTGGTGAGGCTCTTGGTGATGAAATAGGTGGTAACGGAAAAACGAAGACCTGGCAAATTTCATTAGCTTATCTTTTCTAAGAAATATATTTTCTCTTATTGAGGGAGGGTGTATCAAATTTAGGATGACTGAAGAAAGCAGTTTCCTAATTTGATACACCCTCTTTCTGTCTTTTTATCGTATCTTTGCCGGCACGATGGAAAAGTTTGTCGATGTCATATTGCCTTTGCCCCTGAATGCCTGTTTCACGTATGCCTTGCCGCCGGATATGGACGGGGAGGTGCAGATAGGCTGTCGGGTGGTTGTCTCCTTTGGTAAGAAGAAGTTCTATACAGGCATTGTGCGCAATGTGCACTTCCTGAAACCGCAGGATTACGAAGTGAAAGAAGTTTCGGCCGTGCTCGATACGCAGCCTGTGCTGCTTCCGCTTCAGTTCAAGTTCTGGGAGTGGTTGGCCGATTATTATCTCTGTACGCAGGGCGATGTGTACAAGGCCGCCTTACCTTCGGGCCTGAAGCTGGAGAGCGAGACCGTGGTGGAGCTTAATCCGGACTTTGAGGCGACCGAACCTTTGACCGAACGCGAACAGAAAGTTTTCGACTTGCTTACTGCCGAGCCCGAACAGACCGTGACCCGGTTGGAGAAAGACAGCGGGCTGAAGAATATCCTGTCGGTAGTGAAGTCGTTGCTGGAGAAAGATGCGCTATTTGTAAAAGAAGAACTGAAGCGCACCTATAAGCCCAAGACCGAGACTCGGGTACGTCTGACCGAGGCTGCCCGCAATGAACGTCGGTTACATTTCTTTTTCGACGAATTGCAACGGCGGGCACCGAAGCAGCTGGACTTGCTGATGAAGTACATCGAACTGTCGGGTTGTCTGGGTGGCAGAACGGTGAAGGAGGTGCCGAAGGCTGAACTGTTGCAACGTTCAGGCGCTACGCCTACTGTCTTCAATGCGTTGGTGGAAAAAGGTGTGTTCGAGGTGTACCATTACGAAGTAGGTCGTCTCGATACGGTTTCCAGTGGGGGAGAGGAGCCGCTGAACGCACTGAACGTGCATCAACAGCGGGCTTACGACGAGATTCTGGCTTCGTTCCGGCAGAAGAATGTCTGTCTGCTGCACGGAGTCACCTCCAGCGGTAAGACCGAGATTTATATCCACCTGATTGAACAGGTCATCCGGCAGGGTAGGCAAGTGCTCTATCTGCTTCCCGAAATCGCTCTTACCACTCAGATTACAGAACGACTGAAGCGGGTGTTCGGTTCACGATTGGGCATCTATCACTCCAAGTTCCCCGATGCCGAACGGGTGGAAGTATGGCAAAAACAGCTGTCCGAACATCCTTACGATATTATTCTCGGTGTACGCTCATCCCTCTTCCTGCCTTTCCAGCGGTTGGGGCTGGTTATCGTCGACGAGGAGCACGAGAATACTTATAAGCAGCAAGATCCGGCTCCCCGCTACCATGCCCGCAACGCAGCTATCGTGCTGGCGTCGATGTATGGAGCAAAGACGTTGCTGGGTACTGCTACGCCCAGTGTGGAGAGTTGGTACAATGCCACCGAGGGCGATAAATATGCATTGGTTGAGCTGAAAGAAAGATACAAGGAACTGCAACTGCCCGAAATCATTCCAGTTGACATCAAGGAGTTGCTGCGGAAGAAGCGCATGAACGGACCCTTTTCGCCTTTGCTGCTTCAGTACATGCGCGAGGCACTCGAACGGAAGGAACAGGTGATACTTTTCCAGAACCGGCGGGGATTTGCGCCTATGATAGAATGTCATACGTGCGGTTGGGTGCCGAAATGCAAGAACTGCGATGTCAGCCTGACCTATCATAAGGGGCTGAACCAGCTGACTTGTCATTATTGCGGATATACGCAACCTGTCCCGCGGCAGTGCCCGGCTTGCGAAGGGGTAGATTTACGCAACCGCGGTTTCGGTACGGAGAAGATTGAGGACGATGTGAAGGCCATTTTCCCCGAAGCACGCGTGGCGCGTATGGACTTGGATACGACCCGTACCCGTTCGGCTTACGAACGCATCATCCACGATTTTCAGCAGGGGCGTACAGACATTCTTATCGGTACACAGATGGTTTCCAAGGGATTGGATTTCGATCATGTCAGTGTGGTGGGCATCCTCAACGCCGACACGATGCTCAACTATCCCGACTTCCGTGCTTACGAACGTGCTTTTCAGCTGATGGCGCAGGTGGCCGGCCGTGCCGGTCGGAAGAACGGACGGGGCAGGGTGGTGCTACAGACCAAGAGCATCGACCATCCCATCATTCCGCAAGTGATGCACAACGATTTCGAAGGAATGGCTGGCGGGCAGTTGGCCGAACGTCAGATGTTCCGCTATCCACCTTATTATCGTTTGGTGTACGTCTACCTGAAGAACCGCAACGAACAGTTGCTCGACCTGATGGCGCAGACGATGGCTTCCAAACTCCGTGCTGTGTTCGGCGCACGGGTGTTGGGACCCGACAAGCCTCCTGTGGCCCGCATCCAGACGTTGTTCATCCGTAAGATTGTGGTGAAAATCGAGATGAATGCTTCGATGGCTCGTGCCCGTCAGCTGCTCGTACAGGTGCAGCGCGAGATGGTAGCCGAGGATCGCTTCAAGTCGCTCATCGTTTACTACGACGTAGATCCGATGTAAGATTTATTTTCCTTTTTGATGTACACTTGTCATCCGTTTGTGGGACACTTGTACGGCTCGCGAGCCGTGCAAGTGTGGCTCGTGAGCGACACTTGTGTCTCTCGCAAGCGGTACTTGTGTGGCTTGTGAAGCCTCTAAAATGACCTTTCATTTGCTATAAATTGACTTTCCGGAAACCTCCTTTTATTCTTCACCTTTCACCGGAAGAGGCTGATATACAATGGAATGCGTTGAAAGATGAAGATTCACGCCCTTTCAATGAAAAATTAAATGTGTTTTCCTGAATTAGGTTGCCCCCTTTTTGTCGACTTCCTACTATAGGGTTATTTATAAATGTTTATTCCTACTATAAGTTTCCCCAGCTTTTATACGATAGAAAGCATTTTGTATTTTGTTCGATAAACAGTATATAAATATTGTTCTCTATGTAATATGTTTTTTTGTTAATCTCTTGTTCTACAAGAACAATGTACTATTTTTGTGGAAAGAAAATATATCCTATAAAATTTAAGTATCATGATAAATCATTATTGTAGTTCTTTTATTTTTAATGTTACTCATTATGAAGAATGGTGTAATCAAATTTGTGTTTCTAAAAATGAGATTAATATAAAGATTGTGGCTATACCTGCGAATGGTTTTATGTCTTTTCGTCTATTAGGTGATTTGGATATAAATATCGATTGTGGATTTGGTATTAATATGAAATTGGCTAAACAGTGTGATAGTTATATACAATACGGGGAATATCCTAGCAATATGTTCACAAAGAAATCGACTATACCATTGGTTTGTGTGTTATTTGATAATTTGAAATGTGTGCGTTTTAAATTATTGTCTCCACCTCGTTGGATAGATTTTTATGGTTCATATGAAGAAAATGCTGAAATTTGTACTATAGAGCAAGATGCGAATCTTTTAGTGTGGCTTTATAAAAGGAGGGCAAATTTGGAGGGTGAAGGTCTTTGCTGGTTACAGAATATTAATAAAAATCCTATTGAATTAATGAAAGTTCATAATCCACAGGTTTTATTACATGGTGTATTATCTATACTTTCTTCCAATAAAATAAAAGATCTAGATACATTAGAACTTTTAGGAAGTATTGGTTATTGGGGGATTTCACGAGCTATTGAATTAGAACCTAATAATATTAGTTTATATTTTGATAGGTTAGGATTTATGATTAGTGCTATAGAAGCGATTAAATGGGTTGCAATGAGAGCTTTAAATCTTTTGGAATCCCCGTTAAGCAGGATAGGTGATATGGCAGAACTTTGGGCACGTAATGCTGTATATAAAATGACAATAGCCGATATGTATGGGCATCCTGAAACTTATGTTAAAAGTGATTATATTTTAAATTAACGTGAGTTCGATATAAGCAAATAAATATTTCACTGAAAATTAGGAACAT
>ERZ1673693.239-NODE-239-length-77233-cov-59.461038_pt1 | contig 77233 bp, 68 predicted proteins | sample MGYA00580223_ERZ1673693 | MGnify/ENA primary metagenome ERZ1673693 (study PRJEB41218, sample SAMN15661741) | gut metagenome | host: Homo sapiens | place: Canada: London | collected 2015-08-20/2019-03-30 | study: EMG produced TPA metagenomics assembly of...
ACATCAACGCAACTCAGATTGCACAGGAAATCGGTTTGGGCAACCGTACCAACACTATCCTGCAGTCTGCATTCTTCCGCATCACAGGCGTTATCCCCGTTGACCTGGCTGTAGAACAGATGAAGAAGTTCATCGTGAAGTCTTATGGCAAGAAGGGTGAAGACGTTGTGAACAAGAACTATGCTGCCGTTGACCGTGGTGGCGAATACAAGCAGCTGACTATCGATCCGGCATGGGCTAACCTGGCCGACGACGAAAAGGCTGCCAACAACGATCCTGCTTTCATCAACGAAGTAGTTCGTCCTATCAATGCTCAGGACGGCGACTTGCTGCCGGTATCTGCATTCAAGGGTATCGAAGACGGTACTTGGGAACAAGGTACTGCCAAGTACGAAAAACGCGGTGTTGCCGCATTCGTTCCTGCATGGAATGCCGAAAACTGTATCCAGTGTAACAAGTGTGCTTACGTTTGTCCTCACGCTGCCATCCGTCCGTTCATCCTCGATGCTGAAGAGCAGAAGGGTGCTAACTTCACTCAGCTGAAAGCTGTTGGTAAGGTATTCGACGGCATGACATTCCGCATGCAGGTTGACGTACTCGACTGTCTGGGTTGCGGTAACTGTGTTGACGTATGTCCGGGCAATCCGAAGAAGGGTGGCAAAGCCCTGTCAATGGTTCACCTGGAAAGCCAGATGGCCGAAGCCGACAACTGGACTTACTGCGTAGAAAACGTGAAGACCAAACAACACCTGGTAGACATCAAGGCCAACGTGAAGAACTCTCAGTTCGCTACTCCGTTGTTCGAGTTCTCAGGCGCTTGCTCGGGTTGCGGCGAAACTCCGTACGTGAAACTGATTTCTCAGCTCTTCGGCGACCGCGAAATGGTAGCCAACGCTACAGGATGTTCTTCTATCTACTCTGGTTCTGTTCCTTCTACTCCTTACACCAAGAACGAGAAGGGCCACGGTCCGGCATGGGCTAACTCTCTGTTCGAAGACTTCTGCGAATTCGGTCTGGGTATGGAACTGGCCAACGAAAAGATGCGTGCCCGCATCGCCAAACTGATGCAGGAAGGCATCGAAAACGAAGCTACTCCGGCTGAGTACAAAGCTATCTTCCAGGAATGGTTGGACAACGCTTTGGATGCTGACAAGACGAAAGACATCTACGAACGCATCGTTCCGATGTTGGAAGCAGCTAAAGACAAGTGTCCGGTTTGCGCAGGTATCTACAACCTGAAACAATACATCGTAAAACGCAGCCAGTGGATTATCGGTGGCGACGGTGCTTCTTACGATATCGGTTACGGTGGTCTCGACCACGTTATCGCCAGCGGTAAGGACGTTAACATCCTCGTACTCGATACAGAGGTTTACTCTAACACGGGTGGTCAGTCTTCTAAGGCTACTCCGGTAGGTGCTATCGCTAAGTTTGCTGCTGCCGGTAAGCGCGTACGTAAGAAAGACCTCGGTCTGATGGCTACTACTTACGGTTACGTTTACGTAGCACAGATCGCTATGGGTGCCGATCAGGCTCAGACTCTGAAGGCTCTGCGCGAAGCTGAAGCATATCCCGGTCCGTCACTCATCATCGCTTACGCTCCGTGTATCAACCACGGTCTGAAGGCTGGTATGGGTAAGAGCCAGGCTGAGGAAGAAAAAGCTGTTAAGTGTGGTTACTGGCACTTGTGGCGTTACAACCCGGCTTTGGAAGCTGAAGGCAAGAATCCGTTCACACTGGATAGCAAAGAGCCCGAATGGGAAGGCTTCAAAGACTTCCTGAAGGGTGAGGTTCGTTACGCATCTGTAATGAAGCAATATCCTGCAGAAGCTGAACAACTCTTCCAGGCTGCCGAGGACAACGCTAAGTGGCGTTACAACAGCTACAAGCGTCTGGCCCGCGAAAACTGGGGAACAGAAGTTGCTGAATAAGCCAAATGCTCAGAAAAAGAAAGAAGGGGACCATGCTCCCACTTCTTTCTGATACCATAAACAATCCCCTGTAAGGCACAAAACCTTGCAGGGGATTGTTGTATATTGAAGAAACCACAATGCCAACTTATGCATCATCAGTGCATCAGTTATTGCACTGCGAGTGCACTACCTACTGCACTGACAGTGCAGTGACTATTGCACTATGAGTGCAATAACTAGTGCACTTTTTTTTCTCTATTTCCGCCTTTTCTTTTCCTGATTTAACCTAGCGCTTTTTGTTTTATCAACTATATCAGCAGACAGTTTCCGGAAGCTGCACCTTGTTTTCTCCTGATTTACATGCCCGCTTCCTGGACAAAATTATTATTTCGGTATTCGGAAGGCGTAACACCCAAATGCTTTTTCACATACTGAGCAAAAAAAGACACATTGGAAAACTCAAAATCTGCTGCTATTTCCTTGATGCTTTTGCTGGAAAATTTCAATTCCTGTATAATATGCTCTATAGCATTATCATGAATTAATGTCAGGGCATTCTTTCCACTCACACGTTTGATAATACGCGACAAGTATTTTGGAGAATAGCAGAATTGATTGGCATAATACTCCAAAGTCCGGTGTCTGCCACTATCGGCAGCCAAAGCCTCCATAAAGCGCTTGAATATAAAGTCCGGCTGATTGACACGTCTGTCGCCTTTTTCTTCCAGACACAACATTTTCCGACTGACAGCAGCTATCAGTTCTGTAAAAAACGCAGACGACAAATATAACAGAATATCTTTCTGAAACGGATCAGTGCTCAGAGCAGTCTTTTTCTCAATCAGTTCCAAATATCTGGAAAACAAATTCTTTTCGTCCTCATTAAAATGCTTGACTGGATTCCGATGCAAATAATGGAAGGACTTCCATGTATACTTCTGGGTTTGTGTAAGTCTTTGTATGAAACGGCCAGAAAAACAAATAATCTTCACCCGGCAATTCGAAGATATCATCACCTCACTCATCACCATATTCGAGAGACTGACCAACAGATCATCAGCCTTTAACCGGCATGTTATATTGTTCAACTCCAACCTTATCTCCCCTTCTATGCAATACAACATCATAAACACTTTTAGCTTAACAGTTTTATCCCCCTGCATGATATCATCCAAATTATCGGTCATAAAGAGATAATCATCTACACAACCTCCATGCTCGTTATACAATTTAAGTGCTTTAATGTCGATATACTTAATATTTTCTTCCATCTATTTTTTCGGCAAAGATGGAAAATTCTGTCATATATCCAATATTTCATTTTCTACCAGATATATTCTATTTTCCATATTTGTTTCTTTTTAAGCTATATAAGTAGAAAATACAATATATCTGCAAGAAAATTCGTTGTCACTTATAAAATGCAAGAAAGTACTTTTGCGCAAATTTTTAAAAAGAGTAATATGACAACAAAAAACTTTCAAAACCGAATACGGCTTGTTGCTTTAGTCGGCAGTATGGGTATCTTCGCTGCTTGCCATTCGGAACAACAGAAACAATCTCAACAGGAATATAGTATCACCACCATCAGCACCAATGCTGAAAAAGAGATAACAACCTCTTATTCCGCCTCTATCGAAGGTATGCAAGATATCGATATTTATCCGCAAGTATCAGGATACATTGAGAAACTGAATGTGGCCGAAGGCGATATTGTACGCAAGGGACAAGTGCTGTTTGTCATCGACCAAGTGCCCTACAAAGCAGCTTTGCAAACAGCTATAGCCAATGTAGAAGTGGCAAAAGCCAGCCTGGCCACCGCAGAACTTACCTACAAAAGCAGTCAAAAGCTGCACGAACAGAAAGTGGTTTCCGACTTCAACCTGCAAACCAACAAAAACGCTTACCTGACTGCCAAAGCACAGCTGGCACAGGCCGAGGCACAGGAAGTGAATGCCCGAAACAACCTTTCGTACACCGAAGTAAAAAGTCCAAGCAACGGTGTAGTAGGCATGCTACCCTATCGGGTAGGTACACTGGTCAGTTCGAGTATGCCCCAGCCACTGACTACTGTGTCCGACAATTCAAACATGTACGTCTACTTTTCCATGACCGAAAACCAGCTGCTGTCACTGGCCCGACAATACGGCACCATCGAAAATGCCCTGCAAAAGATGCCTGCCATACAATTACAGCTGAATGACGGTTCGCTCTACGAAGAAAGCGGAAAAATCGAATCAATCAGCGGAGTCATCGACAAGTCTACCGGCACTGTAGGCGTACGCGCTGTATTTCCCAATCCGGAACGTCTGCTGCACAGTGGAGCATCAGGCAACATTCTCATTCCCAGCACCTACACCAACTGCATCGTCATTCCTCAAGGAGCAACCGTACAATTGCAGGATCAGCTGTTAGTCTACAAAATAGTAGATGGAAAAGCTGTATCAACCCTCATCAAAGTAGCCCCGGTAAACGATGGAAAAGAATACATAGTAGTGGAAGGACTGAAATCAGGTGATGAAATCATTGCCAGCGGAGCAGGTATGATCCGCGAAGGAACCCAAGTAAAATAACAGACGCTTATGAAAGGAAACATATTCATCAAACGGCCGGTTATGGCCATGTCTATATCCATTCTGATACTTATTGTCGGATTTATAGCACTCTATACCCTACCGGTAGAACAATATCCGGACATTGCCCCACCTACAGTCAAGGTAGATGCTACCTACACGGGAGCGGATGCCGATGCTGTGATGAACAGTGTCATCATGCCACTGGAAGAAAGCATCAACGGTGTAGAAAACATGATGTACATCACCTCCACAGCCACCAATGCCGGTACAGCCGAAATCCTGGTTTATTTCAAACAGGGAACCGATCCTGATATGGCAGCCGTTAACGTGCAGAACCGCGTATCCGAAGCACAAGGCCTGCTACCTGCCGAAGTAACGGCCATCGGTGTAAGCACCATGAAACGACAGAACAGTTACCTGCAAATCAACAGCCTCATCAGTCCGGACGGACGCTACGACGAGAACTTTCTGTCCAACTATCTGGATATTAACGTCATCCCTCAGATCAAACGTATTCAGGGAGTAGGCGATGTGCAACTGTTGGGCAATACGTACAGCCTCCGTATCTGGATGAAGCCCGAGAAAATGGCACAATACGGTCTGGTACCTTCTGACATTACAGCCGTACTGGGCGAACAGAACATCGAAGCGCCCACTGGCTCGTTAGGCGAAAACTCCGACCATGTATTCCAATACACCATGAAATACAAAGGAAGGCTGAAAGAAGTGGAAGAGTTCGAAAATATGGTGATACGTTCGCAAGCTGACGGATCGGTACTCCGCGTGAAAGACATTGCCGAGGTAGAGTTGGGACGTGAATCATACGGCTTTCATGGCGAAGCCGACGGACTGCCAGGAGTCATGTTTATGGTCTATCAGGTTGCCGGTGCCAATGCTACAGCCGTAAATGAAGAAATCAGCAAGTTGCTGAATGAACTGGCTGAAGATTTGCCCGAAGGCATGCAGTTCCTCTCCATGATGAGTGTCAACGATTTCCTTTTCGCATCTATCGACAATGTGGTCGAGACACTGATTGTTGCCATATTGCTGGTTATCCTCGTTGTATATTTCTTCCTGCACGACTTCAAGAGTACACTTATTCCTTCGATTTCCATCATTGTCTCGCTGATAGGAACATTTGCTTTCCTGTCTGTCGCAGGATTCAGTATCAATATCCTGACTCTGTTCGCCTTAGTATTGGCTATTGGTACGGTAGTAGACGATGCCATCGTTGTAGTAGAAGCTGTGCAGGCAAAGTTTGACGTCGGTTACCGTTCTCCTTATCTGGCTACCAAAGATGCCATGAACGATGTAACCATGGCTGTCATTTCGTGTACATGCGTCTTTATGGCCGTATTCATCCCTGTCACATTCATGGGAGGTACTTCAGGTGTGTTCTACACTCAGTTTGGTGTAACCATGGCTGTAGCAGTCGGCATCTCCTGTCTGAACGCCCTGACACTCTGTCCGGCCTTATGTGCGATGATGATGAAACCTGCAGACGGACAGAAAAGCGCACGAAGCCTCAACGGACGGGTACGAGCAGCCTACAACGCATCCTACAATGCCATGTTGGGCAAGTACAAAAAAGGACTGATGTTCTTCTTCCGCCACCGCTGGATGGTATGGTCTTCATTGGGCATTTCCTGTGTATTGCTGGTTTATCTGATGGCAACCACCAAGACCGGTCTCGTACCCCAAGAAGACCAGGGAACCATGATGATCAATATCAGCGCATCACCCGGTAATTCATTGGTCGAAACCAATAAAGTCATGGACAAAGTAGAAAAAATACTGAAGGCTACTCCTGAAATCCAGCACTACTCACGCACCACAGGTTTCGGTTTGATTTCCGGCCAGGGCACTTCGTATGGTACAGTCATTATCCGTCTGTACCACTGGGATGAACGAAAAGGCAAAGAACACACTGTAGATGCTGTAATGAAACGGCTGAATGCCCAGTTCAGCGCCATCAAAGAAGCACAAGTATTCTGTTTCCAGCCTGCCATGATTCCCGGCTATGGTACAGGTAACTCCATCGAACTCTATATGGAAGACAAAACCGGCGGTGAGATGGAACCTTTCTACAAATCAGTCATGCAATATATCGGTGCACTGAATCAAAGACCGGAAATAGCCATGGCCTACACTTCGTATGCCATGAATTTTCCCCAGGTAGCCGTCGATGTAGATGCCGCCAAATGCAAACGTGCCGGCATCAGTCCAAACGACGTACTCAATGCGATGGGAGCCTACTGTGGTGGTTCGTATGTTTCCAATTACAACAAATTCGGAAAAGTATATCGTGTAATGATTCAGGCCTCGCCGCAAAACCGTCTTGACCAACATGCATTAGACAACATGTTCGTACGCAATGGCAGCGAAATGGCTCCTATCAGTCAGTTTGTCACACTGCGTACCGTACTTGGTGCAGAAATAGCCAAACGTTTCAACCTTTACAATACAATCAATGTAAATGTCAATGTAGCCGAAGGCTATTCTACGGGTGAAGCCCAACAAGCCATCCGTGAAGTGGCAGAACAGATATTGCCTTCAGGATATGGTTACGAATATGGCGGTATGGCCCGTGAGGAAGCCAACAGCGGTGGAACACAGACGATTTTTATCTACACCCTCTGTACCGTTCTCATCTACCTCATCCTGACATGTCTTTACGAAAGTTTTCTCGTACCACTGGCTGTCATACTGTCCGTTCCTTTTGGCTTGATGGGAAGCTTCCTTTTTGCCCGCATTGCAGGACTTGAAAACAACATCTACTTGCAAACAGGAGCCATCATGCTGATCGGACTTTTAGCCAAAACAGCCATTCTGATTACAGAATATGCGTTGGAACGCCGACGTACAGGCATGGGAATCATTTCTTCAGCCTACTCGGCAGCACAAGCACGTTTCCGCCCGATCCTTATGACTGTTCTTACCATGATTTTCGGAATGCTTCCACTGATGTTCTCGACCGGTGCCGGAGCTAACGGAAACAGTTCGCTGGGTACAGGTGTTGTGGGCGGTATGCTCATCGGAACCATAGCACTGCTCTTCGTGGTCCCCGTTTTCTTTATCGTCTTCGAATATTTGCAGGAAAAACTGCGTGGCCCGATGCATAAAGAACCCGATGCACAAATCATCTACGAGAAAGAAAAGACGCTGATAGAAAAAAGTGCCTTCAATACAGAAAAGTAAACTGAGATTATTATGAACATACAACAGAAAATCCTTATAGCAATCGCACCACTCTTCTTGAGTGGTTGCGGTATATACACCAAATACGAACCGCAAGCATCTGTCCCCGAAGGCCTGTACGGAGAAGAAGCTACAAACTTATCTGCCGATACGGCCAGCATAGCCAACATTGACTGGCACGATTTCTTCAGCGACCCTCACCTGCAGGAACTCATCGAAAGGGGGCTGAAACAAAATGCCGACGTACTGACCGCCGGACTGCGTATCGAAGAGGCAAAGGCATCGTTGCTCTCTGCCAAACTTGCCTTTTTGCCCTCCTTTGCACTTGGGCCTCAAGGAAGTCTGAGTGCAGTGGAAAGCCAGGTTTCGCGCACCTATACCCTGCCTGTTACGGCAAGCTGGGAGCTGGACATTTTCGGCAAACTGCGAAATGCAAAGAAGCAGGCTCAGGCAGCCTATGCCCAAAGCGAAGACTACAGACAAGCCGTCTACTCCAACCTGATAGCCAACATAGCCAATACTTATTACACATTGTTAATGCTCGACGAGCAATTGGAAATCTCCCGCCAGACAGCCCGGAGCTGGGAAGAAACCGTATCGTCCACACAAGCATTGATGGAGGCCGGACTGGCCGATGAAACAGCCGTTTCGCAAATGCAGGCCACCCACCTTGAGGTCAAGAATTCGGTTATCGACCTGGAAGAACAAATCAGCCAGGTAGAAAACAGCCTCTCACTGCTTTTAGCCGAGACTCCCCAAAGCTACCGGCGTGGCAAGTTGTCCGAACAACAGTTTACAACACAGCTAAGTACCGGTATCCCCTTGCAAATGCTGTCACAACGTCCCGACGTACGTATGGCCGAACGACAGTTGGAACAGGCTTTCTATGTTACCAATCAAGCCAATGCTGCTTTTTATCCATCCATTACGCTTAGTGGAAGCGCAGGATGGACCAATTCCATTGGCGGACTGATAACCAATCCCGGCAAGTTCATTACTTCTGCCTTAGCTTCGCTCACCCAGCCATTGTTCAACCGGGGAAGTCTGATAGCCAAACGCCGGATAGCCAAGGCACAACAGGAAGAAGCTCTGCTGGCCTTCAGGCAACAGTTGCTTAACGCTGGAACCGAAGTAAATGACGCTCTTGTCTCTTACCAGACCAGCAAACGAAAGAAAGACAACTACCGGCAACAAATCGATGCATTGGAACGCGCCTATAACGGCACTTCCTTATTGATGGAAAACGGTAATACGACTTACCTGGAAGTGCTCACTGCACGTCAAAGCCTGCTGTCGGCCCAGTTATCACAAACGGCCAATCGGTTTAAAGAAATTCAAAGCCTTATCAACCTCTACCAGGCCTTAGGTGGAGGACAGATACGATAATGCCCTCGGCAAAACTACTCAGCCCATTCCCCGACCAGTTTCCGGCATCTCTCTTCATGCTCTTTGTCTATATCACTCAATAAAAGCAGGGAACCGCGTCGGGGGATTTTCCATTCCTTGATTTCATTCTACAGACAGGAAATAAAAAACTGATTCATAGACTCTTCTGTACTCCAATTCTTCACAACGGGAAACAGCATCTCCACTACCAGCCTGCCATAAAGTTCTTGCTGCTTCCCAAAGAAAATAGTCAAACGTTTGACTATTTACCGGAGATATACTACCTTTGCGCCCTCCAAAGAATGAGTTTTATGACATCAAGAGATTGTATTCTGCAACTGATACGTACACGTATGGCCTCGCGACAGGCTATGCAAAAGCTGTTGAAACAAAGTGGCGCGGGTATCACTTTCGAAATGCTGCAAATAATGAGTTGTTTGTGGAGCGAACAAGGCATCAGCCAGCAGACACTGGCCGTCCGCACGGCCAAAGACAAGGCCTGCCTGACCAACCTGATGCTGAATCTGGAGCGCAAGGGATACGTATGCCGGCACGAAGATCCGAAAGACCGCCGTAACAAGCTTGTATATCTCACCGAAAAAGGTGAAGAATTCCACCAATGGATTGCCCCCGTACTGACGACCTACTATGAACGGCTGGAACAGATACTCGGAACCGAGAAACTCAAACAGACCGATGAATTATTAAAAGAGTTGCAACATGCCATTGAAACGTATTAAACTGTTTGCCGCAATCGGATACCTGCTACTTGTGCCCGCCTGTACCTTTGCCCAAGCTACGAACGATACACTCTATCTGAACGTCGACCAACTGTTCGAACAGGCTACCCGCCAGCATCTTCAACTGGCCGCCGACCGTCTGAAAGAACAAATGGCCGAAGAACGGACACGGACTGCACGCTCTGCCCGCCTGCCCGAAATCAGCATCGGACTGCGTGGAGGCTTTTTAGGACAGCCTGTCGTATGGAAAAACGGACTGAGCCATCCTACACATCCCGAATCGCCCGACTGGCAGCAAAATTATGCCATAGAATTCAGCCAACCTATCTATCAAGGCGGCAAGATAAAATATGGCATCCGACAGGCCGATCTTCAGCAAGAGATAGCCAGACTGCAAACAGCTACCGACCAGGAGGACATCAAGCTGGCTATGCTGCAGCAATACCTCAGTCTGTTCAGCCTGTACAAACAACACATCGTACTGCGCCGCAACATTGAAGAATCGGAACGGAGACTGAAAGACATCAGACGCATGAAGGACGAAGGCATCATTACAAACAATGATGTGTTGCGTAGCGAAATGCAACTGACCGACGACCGCCTGGCCGTAACAGAGACGGAGAATGACATCCGGATTGTATCGCAACAGCTGGACATCCTGTTGGGACTGGACGAACACCTGCTCCTGCTCCCCGACACGGCATTGCTCAGCCGCGAATGCAATACAGGTTTGTATGCCGACTACATAGAACAGGCTGAACAGACTGATCCCTCCATGCTTCTGTTGCGCAAGCAGACCGAACTGGCAGAAAACAGTATCAGGCTGACACGTGCCGAACAGTTGCCCCAAGTGTCACTGACTGCATCGAACACGCTGGCCCGCCCCGTGTCGCGTACGCTGGCCGACATGTACAACAACAGTTGGAACATCGGGCTTTCGTTTTCATATCCTCTGTCGGCACTCTACCGCAACAAGCATAAATTGAAAGAAGCCCAACAGAATGTATTGCTGATGCGCAATGCCGAACAGCAGAAAGCCCAAAGCATACGCATGACCATACAAAAAGCACTGCTGAAGCATCGCGAAGCAACCGAACGCGTGGAAGCCCTGAAGCTCTCGGTGCGGCAAGCCGAAGAAAACTACCGCATCATGCGAAACCGCTATATGAACCAGCTGGCCATTCTGACCGACTTGCTCGATGCCGACAACCTGCGCCTGAACGCAGAACTGCAACTCACAACAGCACGTACACAAGTCGTATACACCTATTACGAACTGCAACGTGCAGTGGGAGCATTATAGTTACCGAGCTATCGGAAACATACAGACCGAAACATCCATTACCTAATTTCATTAACCAATCCATAACCACCATGTCTGTACTACAAGCCAAATATAGAAGATTGAAACGCCAAAAGCGACGCAACATCATCCTTAATATAATATGTATCCTCATAGCCGGTTCCGGACTGACCTGGACCGCCAACTATTTCTGGAGATACATCAATTACGAAATAACCAACGACGCCTTTGTCGATCAGTATATCGCACCCGTAAACATCCGGGTAGGCGGCTACATTCAGGAAGTATGCTTCACCGAACACCAGTTTGTACACAAAGGCGATACACTTGTCGTACTCGACAACCGCGAATACCTGATTCGCCAAAAGGAAGCACAGGCCTCCCTGCTCGATGCGCAAGGTTCACGCGACGTACTGGCCTCGGGCATTCGAACCTCGCACACACATATCGCCGAGCAGGATGCCAATCTGGCCGAAGCGCAAGCCAAACTGTGGCAAGCCGAGCAAGATTATCACCGCTACGAACGTCTGTTAGAAGAAGAATCCGTCCCCGCACAACAGTTCGACCAGGCTAAAGCCAACTACGACGCTGCCCGTGCCCGCTACAATGCCCTCTTACGTCAGAAAGAAGCAGCCAATTCGCAATACGACGAAGCCAACAAGAAGCATGTGAATGCAGAAGCGGGAATCCTGCGTGCCGAAGCAGCTCTCGACCTGGCCAATCTGAACCTTTCGTACACGGTAGTAACCGCGCCCTACGACGGCTATATGGGACGACGCACACTGGAGCCGGGCCAGTACGTCAGTGCCGGACAAACACTTTCGTACATTGTCTGTCAGTCGGACAAATGGATTACTGCCAACTATCGTGAAACCCAGATTGCCAACATCTACATAGGGCAACCCGTACGCATCAAAGTAGACGGCCTGCCCAATCGCATTCTTCACGGACATGTAACAGCCATCTCCGAAGCAACCGGTTCGAAGTACTCGCTCGTACCTACCGACAATTCCGCCGGAAACTTTGTCAAAGTGCAGCAGCGCATCCCCGTACGCATCGACCTGGACGATGTGGACGAAAAAAGCATGAGCCTGCTCCGGGCAGGCATGATGGTAGAAACCGAAGCCTTACGAAAGAAATGAAAACAGCACGCGAACTTGACATTCCTGCCCGGAAATGGGTGCCCGACCGTCTGTCAGTAGCCACCGTCTTTCTGATCATGCTGCCCATCGCCATGCTGAACGGCACGTATACCGGCAGTATGGTAGAAGTATCGAACACGCTGGGCGTCTACACCGAAGACATCACCATCGGCTACTATGCCGCATCGGCAGGCATGGCCATAGCCTACCCCATCGTACCCAAAATTCTGGGAGCATTGTCCGGCAAATCGCTGCTCCTCATCGACCTTACACTCCAATTCTTTCTCAGCTGGTTCTGTGCCCGTCAGGCCAACATCGAATTGCTGATAGCCGCCAGTTTCATCATCGGATTTCTGAAAGGCTTCCTCATGCTTTGGATTATCCGGCGCATCAAGTTCATCTTCAGCCCGAAAGACATCCGAAGCGAATTCTATGCCTACTTCTATCCGCTGGTATTCGGTGGCGGACAACTTTCGATGGTCATCACGGCCCTGCTGGCCTATCATTACGACTGGAAATACATGTACTACTTCATGATGTTGCTTCTGCTGGTGGCCATCCTGGCTGTCATTCTGTTCTTCCGTCAGGACCGTCCTTCGCGCCCTATTCCCTGGAAAGAACTGCATCCGCGCGAGATGCTCATCATCTCTACCGGCCTTCTGATGCTTATCTACGTCATCACTTACGGCAAGACACTCGACTGGATGGCCTCTACCCGCATCTGTATCTATATTGTAATCGCTCCGCTGCTGATAGCCCTCTTTCTTTGGGAACAGTTCCATTCCTCACATCCGTTTGTCAGTCTGAAGCCATTGTTCCAGTGGAAAGCCATTGTAGGATATTTCTATATGATGATGGTCATGTTTTTCAGTACTTCCACAAGTCTGATCACCAGCTACCTGACAACCATTCTGCGTGTTGACACCACTCACACCTATACCCTCTACATCTGGCTGTTGCCGGGCTATATGTTAGGAGCTTTCATCTGTTTCTGGTGGTTCAGGTGGCAACGGTGGCGGTTTCGTTTTCTCATAGCCGGTGGCATGGCCTGTTTTGCCCTGTTTTTCGGGATGCTTTATTTCGGCATATCGCCCGACAGTACCTACGAGATGCTTTACCTGCCGATGTTTCTTCGCGGATTGGGTATGCTGACACTTATCATAGCCTTCGCCCTGTTTGCTGTCGAGGACATGCCACCGAAACTTCTGTTGTCGAATGCTTTTTTCCTCATTTTTTTCCGCTCAGTGCTGACGCCGGTCGCCGCATCTGCCTTTTACAGCAACATGCTCTACCACCTGCAACAGAAATATATGGTAGAGCTGTCCGAGTCGCTCACAGCCACCGATCCGTTGGCAGCCGCCCGGTGGCAATCTACATTAAGCAGCAGTCTGGCACAAGGGCATGGCATAGACGAAGCTATGCAGCTGGCTACAAACACCCTCTACAACGTATTGCAACAACAGGGCACTCTGCTGGCACTGAAGCATATTCTGGGATGGCTCTTTATCGTTACGCTGGTCATTGCCATCGTTTCGCGCTTCATTCCATTCCATAAAACGGTACGCGTGCCGGTTATCCATACGGGAGAAGACATGGTGTAACCCCCCCCTTTACGGATGCGAGGTCACTTCTTCGAGTTCCATACCACATCGGTAACCTTCCTCGTAAAGTGCCAGAAGTTTTTTAGTGTCGCGTTCGATGCGGTCTACCTCAACAGGCCGCACGGGGCGTATCACTATGATTTCGCCTTGTTCTTCCAGTTTTTCCACCAGTTCCAGCTGTTCGTTGTAGAGCAGACTGCGACGGTTGATGGCTGCACGCAGCAAAGGATATTCTTTGTAAATGAAACGGGGCACACGTGTTCCTTGAATTTTCTTGCGGTATCCCCGGTTGCGGGTCAGCACAACCACGTTTTTACGGCACCCGTCGGCACGTGCCCGCAACAAGGGAATGCTGTCAACAATACCACCATCCAGCATTGGGATGCCATCCACCCTGGCTATCGGACAGACAAACGGCAAACTGCTCGAAGCACGCACAATGTCTATCACCCGTTCCTTGTTTTTCTTCTCTTCCAGGTAGTTGGCCTCGCCCGTCAGGCAATTGGTTGTCACCATGACGTAACGGGCCGGATTGTTGAAATAGGCCTGATAGTCATAAGGCAGAATACGTTCGGGAAAGTCGTGAAACAGCAGGTCAAAATCCATAATATTGTGCTTGCGCAACAGATACTTCAGACCGATATAATGATACTTCTCCAACAGATCAATATTGCTGAACTTGGCCCTTCCGCGCTGCCCCGACATGTAGGAAAGTCCGTTGCATGCCCCGGCACTGACTCCTATGACATACGGAAAACGGATGCCCCGATCCATAAAGCTGTCGAGCACGCCGCAGGTAAACACGCCACGCATGCCTCCACCTTCGAGCACCAGTCCCGTACTGTTGTCTATCTGTATTGTTTTCTTCATATATTCATTTGAATTAACGCTCAAAGATAGCTTTTGTTAGCGATATTCTCACTATCTTTGCCATCGGTAACAGAATTTTCCAACTAATTTAATCATGATGAAAAAAACTATCCTCATTGCCGCACTGGCTCTCGTAGCCTTCGACATGTCGGCCAAGAAGAAGACCGAACCCAAAGAAGAGGGTTTCGTGTTCACCACAGTTAAAGAAAACCCCATCACCAGTATCAAGAACCAGAACCGTTCGAGCACGTGTTGGAGCTTCTCCAGCCTCGGATTCCTGGAAAGCGAACTGTTGCGTCTGGGCAAAGGTACTTACGACCTTTCCGAGATGTTCGTCGTTCACCACACGATGGTCGACCGTGCAGTTAACTACGTACGCTACCACGGCGATGCTTCTTTCTCGCCGGGCGGAAGCTTTTACGACATCATGTACTGTATGAAGAATTACGGTCTTGTACCCCAGGAAGCCATGCCGGGCATCATGTACGGCGACTCTCTGCCTGTACACAACGAACTGGATGCCGTAGCCGGAGCTTATGTACAAGCCATCGGTAAAGGAAACTTCAGCAAGCTGACTCCGGTCTGGAAGAACGGCATCAGCGCCATCTACGATACTTACCTGGGCAAATGCCCCGAAACGTTTACTTATCAGGGCAAGCAATACACTCCGAAGAGCTTTGCCGAAAGCCTGGGCATCAATCCGGACGACTATGTATCACTGACTTCGTACACACATCATCCGTTCTACACTCAGTTCTCTATCGAAATCCAAGACAACTGGCGTAACGGTCTGTCCTACAACCTGCCGATTGACGAACTGATGGCTGTTATGGACAACGCCATCCGCACAGGATACACCTTTGCCTGGGGTAGCGACGTAAGCGAACAGGGCTTTACCCGCGACGGTATCGCCGTAATGCCCGACGCAGCACGCGGTGCCGAACTGACCGGTTCGGACATGGCACGCTGGACAGGCATGACTGCTGCCGACAAACGCAAAGAGCTGACCAGCAAACCACTGCCCGAAGTCAACGTTACTCAGGAAATGCGTCAGACAGCTTTTGACAACTGGGAAACTACCGACGACCACGGCATGGTAATCTACGGTATTGCCAAGGATCAGAACGGAAAAGAGTATTTCATGGTGAAGAACTCTTGGGGACTGAGCGGCAAGTACAAAGGCATCTGGTATGCATCGAAAGCTTTCGTAGCATACAAGACTATGAACATCCTGGTACACAAGGATGCTGTGCCTGCCGAAATCAAGGCTAAACTGGGAATCAAATAATTCCCTTACAACAGACTTAATACAGCAACGGGCTTCCACCAAGTGGAGGCCCGTTTTGTTTTCAGCCCTATACATCACCACTTCAGCACGCTTTTCGTACGGCTCGGCAACTACTGCACTGCGGCTATGTTAACGTTTGCTATCTTTATCCCGGAAAAAGCATTCCAGCAGTGTTCAAAGATTAAAAAAGGATAAAGAGAACAGTTCTTAAACATTATTAATCAAACACTAAGCAGTAAAAGCTGATTCAATTTGTTTTATAAACAGACAAGCAAAAAATAAAGCCTAACTTAAAAAACCAGAATTATGAAAAAATTGACTCTAATGATGACAATGTTCCTGCTTCTATTGGCAGGAAGTGCCGCAGCACAACAAGAACAAGAAAGAGAATTGACGAAAGCCGAAAAGAAAGCATTGCAAGAGCACATCGACAGCCTGCTGTTTGTCGAAGCCGAACAGGCACTCGAAAACCGTGCCTTCACCCTCGAAGCCGACAGGGTAGTATTCAAATACGGTCAAACCGCCTACGTGACTTCCAACACCAACTTCGTATCCGTCAAAGACAAGCGAGCCGTCGTACAGGTGGCGTTCAACATACCGGTAAGCGGTCCCAACGGACTGGGAGGTGTGACGGTAGAAGGCAGCTTCTCGGACTACGACCTGCGCAAAGACAAGAAAGGAAACCTTAACCTGTCCATCAACGTCATGGGTACCGGCATTTCGGCACGCGTAGACATCACGCTCTACAAAGGAAGCAATAAGGCATCCGTAAACATTACCCCCAACTTCAACTCCAACCGCATGACGCTCAACGGCTTCATCGTGCCCATCGAGAAAAGTACCGTATTCAAAGGACGCTCCCTCTGATACAGAAGAACGGATAAGCAAACTTATTCGGGAAAGCCCCATCCGTACGGGTTTTCCTTCACCATAGAAAATAAATCAGAAGATTATGAAAAAGATTTTGTTATTGGCCTGCATGGCATTAGCCATAATGTCATGCGAGAAAGATCCGGATATGGACCAACTGGACAACGACATGGTAGTCTACACCGACTATGACAATGAAGCCGACTTCGGCAAGTTTCAAACTTACTTCCTGCCCGACAGTATTCTCGAAGCCGGGACCTACCGTGCCACCTACTGGAAAGACGAGAACGCCCAGAAGCTGATTAAAGCCGTCGAAAGCGCCATGAACAGCCGTGGATACCAACGCATCACCGATCCCGAACAGAAAGACGAGGCCGACTTGGGCGTACAGCTGTCGTACATCGAACAGACCACTCACGTCGTAAGCGGCGGTTACTGGAATGGATGGTGGGACTACGGCTACTGGGGTCCCTGGTGGGGAGGCTGGTACTACCCCTACACCGTGAGCTACAGCTACGACACCAACACACTGGTGATGGAAATGATAGACCTGTCGGACAATGGCACCGAGAATGCCAAACTGCCCGTCATCTGGTACGCCAACGCTTCGGGCTACCAGTACAACTCCTGGTACAACATCCAGCTGATGACCGATGCCATCGGACAGGCTTTCGAACAGTCACCCTATATCCAATCCAACAAATAAGAAACGGAGGTAAACAATGAAAACATATATCAAAACTCTGATGAAAACCCTGACGCTGGCTTCCTGCCTTATCCTAGGCATCAACCAGCAAGCCAACGCACAATGCAACCCCGAACGTAGGGCGCACCTCATTGTAGACTGGCAGATGAACGCCCCGCTGAACACCGACTTTGCCGATAAGATAAGCGGCTGGGGAATGAACTTCGAAGGCTTGTACGACATCACACCCCGACTTTCGGCGGGTGCCTTCGTATCGTTTCACACCAATCACCAATACGTCGGCCGGCAGACACTGCAACTTTCGCCAACCGAAAGCCTTACGACCGACCAGCAACGGTCGGCCTTCCAGTTGCCTTTCGGAGCCGCCGTCAACTACGCACTCTGCACACACTCGCAAGTGTGCCCCTATGTAGGCGCCAAGCTGGGAGCCATGTTTGCCCGCAACACTACCTACTTCGGCACACGCGGCCTCTACGACAAGGCATGGGGCTTCTATGCCTCGCCTGAAGTCGGCCTGAAAATCTATCCCACGAAGCAGAAGAACTGGGGATTCCACCTGGCCGGCTACTACAGCTATGCCACCAACCGTACGGCCACACTGACCGGCGACATCGAAGGTCAGAACAACGCAGGATTCCGCCTCGGTATCATCTTCTGACCGTCCGTCCGACTGTTTTAAACCAGTAATAGATTCCTTTAAAGCAATGCCCGCACTTCCCCTATTGACAAGGAAGGCGGGCATTTTGCATATCCAAAGCCAGTACCGCCTTGCCCATACTACCACCATACGTAGCACTTACGCGTGGCCTTTCTATGTTCTTTCCCTTACTTACGTTTCATCTCGCGCCGCGAGATATACATCCCGCGTGCTGAAATGTGCATCCCGCGCGCCGGGATATACATCCCGGCAGCCAAGACGTAAGCCAAACGCTGGAAATATACCAAGCAGAGTACTACAAGGAACCAAAGAAATTGCTCAGTTCCATCTGCTTTGTGCATTTTCTGCTCCTATTTCTTGCCAAACCCGACACTTTCAGTAAATTTGCAAGCTGATAGCCAATTGCATATCCTGACAGGACAGGCCCCAAACCCTCCTGCCGGCATTGGCTCCGACAAAAGATAAATACTTATACTAATTATTTATTTAATATCATGAGTTTGAAAATCGTAGTATTGGCAAAACAAGTGCCCGACACACGCTGTGTGGGCAAGGATGCCATGAACGCCGACGGTACCATCAACCGTGCGGCCCTTCCGGCCATCTTCAATCCGGAAGACCTCAATGCGCTGGAGCAGGCGCTCCGCCTGAAAGACGCACACCCGGGATCGACCGTCACCATGCTCACCATGGGACCGGGACGTGCAGCCGAAATCATTCGTGAAGGACTTTACCGCGGTGCCGACGGCGGTTATCTGCTGACCGACCGCGCCTTTGCCGGTGCCGACACACTGGCCACATCGTATGCCCTGGCCACAGCCATCCGCAAAATCGGCGAGTATGACATCATCGTCGGCGGTCGTCAGGCCATCGACGGCGATACAGCACAGGTAGGCCCGCAAGTAGCCGAAAAGCTGGGCTTGCCACAGATAACGTATGTAGAAGAAATTGAGGAAGTGAAAGACGGACGCATCCGCGTAAAACGCCACATCGACGGCGGCGTGGAGACCGTAGAGGGTCCGCTGCCCATCGTACTCACCGTAAACGGTAGCGCCGCTCCCTGCCGTCCGCGCAACGCCAAACTGGTACAAAAGTACAAACGTGCCATGGGTGGACAGGAGAAAGCAGCCCTGACAGCCACTCATTGCAACCCCAACGCCCTGCCCGAATTGCCCTACGCCTACCTGTACGAACAACGCCCCTACCTGAACATCACAGAGTGGAGCGTAGCCGACGTCAACGGCGACACCAAGCAATGCGGTCTTAGCGGCTCGCCCACCAAGGTGAAGAAGATCGAGAACATCGTCTTCCAGGCCAAGGAGAGCAAGACCCTGACAGGCAGCGACGCAGATGTAGAGAACCTGATTGTAGAACTGATTGCAAATCATACGATTGGATAAAAAGACTATGAACAACGTATTTGTATATTGTGAGATGGACGGCTGCCATGTTGCCGACGTCAGTCTCGAACTTTTGACCAAGGGCCGCAAGCTGGCCAATGAGCTGGGCTGCCAACTGGAAGCCATCTGCGCCGGCACCGGCCTCGAAGGTGTAGAAAAACAAGTGTTGCCTTTCGGCGTAGACCGCGTACACGTGTTCGACGCTCCGGGCCTCTTCCCCTATACTTCCCTGCCCCACACTTCCATCCTCGTCAACCTGTTCAAGGAAGAGAAGCCTCAGATCTGCCTGATGGGTGCTACTGTCATCGGCCGTGACCTCGGCCCGCGTGTATCTTCAGCCCTGACCAGTGGACTGACCGCCGACTGTACACAGCTGGAAATCGGTAGCCACGAGGACAAGAAGCTTGGCAAGACTTACGAAAACCTGCTCTACCAGATCCGTCCTGCTTTCGGTGGTAACATCGTGGCCACCATCGTCAACCCCGAACACCGTCCGCAGATGGCTACCGTTCGCGAAGGCGTGATGAAGAAAGAAATCCTCGACGAGAATTATCAAGGCGAAGTAATCCGTCACGACGTGGCCAAGTACGTGCCCGAAACAGATTACGTAGTGAAAGTCATCGATCGCCACGTAGAAAAGGCAAAACACAACCTGAAGGGCGCTCCCATCGTAGTGGCCGGAGGTTATGGCATGGGCTCGAAGGAAGGCTTCGACATGCTGTTCGAACTGGCCAAGGAACTCCACGCCGAAGTAGGTGCTAGCCGTGCCGCCGTCGACGCCGGCTTTGCCGACCACGACCGTCAGATTGGCCAGACAGGTGTTACGGTTCATCCCAAACTGTACATCGCCTGCGGTATCTCCGGCCAGATCCAGCACATCGCCGGCATGCAGGATGCGGGTATCATCATCTCCATCAACAACGACGAGAATGCCCCCATCAACTCCATCGCCGACTATGTCATCAATGGAACGGTGGAAGAGGTAATTCCTAAAATGATTAAGTATTATAAGAAGAACAGTAAATAATCACAATATATCTTGCAGTCATGAGACGTCTTTTCTTAGTTTTCTTCTTTGCTTTAGCCAGTGTTTCCATGCAGGCGCAACAAGATACCCTTTATCTTGACGCACAACAAAATGTTATCAAGAAAAAGGCTAAAGCCTCCTCATGCGCATTGGTACAAGAAGAAAGCAAACAAAAGACAACGGTATTTTTCTATACACTGAATGGGAAACTTACACAAAGCAGTGAGTACAGCAAATTCAAGAAACAAGCCTCTTCTCGTATACTGCATGGAGAAACACATTACAAATTCTCTGGCAGTACGCAGGATAGCCTATTTGTGTTCTACACGAATAACCGTCGAAACGGATTAGCAACATACTATTACCCAGACGGAGCAATCATGGCACAAGGACAATACAAAGATGGCATGCTAAATGGATTGCTGCAACAATTCTACCCCAACGGAAAAACAAAACGCCAGGAAATCTATAAAGACGATGTTTCCCAAGGGGGAAGTTTTTTGTCGGCTGAAGGTACTCCACTCGAATTTATACCTTTCTACAAGAGAGCTGAATATGCAAACGGAATCAATGGATTGATTCAAGTTATCAGTCACAACATGAAGCTTTCTAAAGGTCTGATAGAGTATATGGCAGACAATAAATTGTATAAGTTAACTGCAGATATCGGCATTTGGATTGATCCAAAAGGAAAAGTAACAGACCTGTGTATTCTTCGTACAGATGATCCAAAATTCAATGAAGAATGTTTTGACCAAGTCCTACCAGCTTTGGAAGGCCAAACCTTCACTCCAGGTATGATAGATGGTAAACCTGTACAAACACTTTTCTTCATCAAGGATATAATGTGTTCCATTTCACCTGCAAGATAAAACAATAAAGTTTTAACAATTATGGCAAACTTTTATACCGAACATCCGGAACTCAAGTACCACTTGAACAACCCGTTGATGGAACGTATCTGCGAACTCAAGGAACGCGGATATAAAGACAAGGATGAGTACGACTACGCGCCGCAGGACTATGCCGACGCTATGGACTCATACGACAAAGTATTGGAAATCACCGGCGAGATTACCGGCGAAGTGATTGCCGCCAACGCAGAAGGCGTAGACGCAGAAGGTCCTCATTGTGCCAACGGCCGTGTGGAATATGCCAGCGGTACGAAGCAGAACCTCGACGCTATGGTGAAGGCTGGTCTGAACGGTATGACCATGCCGCGCCGCTACGGTGGTCTCAACTTCCCCATCACTCCCTACACCATGTGTGCGGAGATCGTGGCTCAGGCCGATGCAGGTTTCGGCAACATCTGGTCGTTGCAGGACTGTATCGAAACGCTGTACGAATTCGGTAACGAAGACCAGCACAGCCGTTTCATCCCCCGTATCTGCGCCGGCGAAACCATGTCTATGGACCTGACCGAGCCCGATGCCGGCTCCGACCTGCAGAGCGTCATGCTGAAAGCGACCTACGACGAAGCCAACCAGTGCTGGCGCCTGAACGGTGTGAAGCGATTCATCACCAACGGCGACGCTGACCTGCACCTCGTATTGGCCCGCTCCGAAGAAGGTACACACGACGGCCGCGGCCTCTCCATGTTCATCTACGACAAGCGCGACGGCGGTGTAGACGTACGCCGCATCGAGAACAAGCTCGGTATCCATGGCTCACCCACTTGCGAATTGGTTTACAAGAATGCCAAGGCCGAACTTTGCGGTGACCGCAAGCTGGGTCTGATTAAATATGTAATGGCGCTGATGAACGGTGCCCGTCTGGGTATCGCCGCACAGTCTGTCGGCCTCAGCCAGGCAGCCTACAACGAAGGTCTGGCCTACGCCAAGGACCGCAAGCAGTTTGGCAAAGCCATCATCGAGTTCCCTGCCGTATACGACATGTTGTCTACCATGAAGGCAAAACTCGACGCTGGTCGCTCGCTGCTTTACCAGACTTCGCGTTATGTTGACATCTACAAAGCCCTGGATGACATCGCCCGCGAACGCAAGCTGACGCCCGAAGAACGTCAGGAACAGAAGCGCTACGCCAAGATGGCCGATGCCTTTACACCGCTGGCCAAAGGTATGAACTCTGAATATGCCAACCAGAACGCATACGACTGTATTCAGATTCATGGTGGTTCGGGCTTCATGATGGAATATGCTTGCCAACGCATCTACCGCGACGCACGTATCACCAGCATCTACGAAGGTACTACCCAGCTGCAAACGGTTGCTGCCATCCGCTACGTGACAAACGGTACTTATGCTTCTATCCTGCGCGAGTACGAACAAATCCCGTGCAGCGAAGCCATGCAACCGCTGATAGACCGCGTAAAGGAAATGACCAACAAACTGGAAGCTTGCACCAATGCCGTGAAGGAAGCCCAGAATCAGGAATTGCTCGACTTCACCGCACGCCGCCTCTACGAGATGGCTGCCGACTGCGTGATGTCGCAACTCATTATTCAGGATGCTACAAAGGCTCCCGAACTCTTCGCTCAGTCAGCACAAGTGTACGTCAACTACGCTGAAGCCGAAGTTGAGAAACACTTCAACTTCATCCGCAAGTTCAAGGCTGAAGAGCTGGAAAACTATCGCAAATGAAAGCTATCGCAAGTAATTGAATTTACGTAAATAATGGAAAGAGGCGGCTTACCGAATTAGTGTTGAGCCACCTCTTCTTTATTTTTAATTGAAGCATAATCTTCTAAGAAAAAATAATAAATATGAGAATATTGGAATGGCTTAAATCAATTATTCGCGTTATCAGCAACAGAAAAAAACTTATTAGTACAAATCAAAATTTAAGCAAATCTTGTGTAGATAACATACAACCAAATAAAGAATCTGATTCGAATAATAAAAAAGTAAATGAACCAATAAAACCTGTATCTGATAACGCTACCCTAATAGAAATGTCCTCAATCAAAGGAAGTGCTATTTCTATCGACCAATTAATCGAATATAAAGAAACAGCAGCAATACATTCCATTGAGTCTCCAACATCACAAGATTCAAAATATTTCATACCCATCACTACTGGAGAAAGTGAATTTTATAAGGAGAAGCTACAAGACCCTCGCTGGATAGAAAAACAAAGCAAGATAAAACAACGAGATGAATATGTATGCCAACACTGCCTTAATATAAAATCCTTATCATCATTAGATGAACTCGACAAATATATGGATGATTATTCTAAAGAAAAAGGATCAAAAATTGCTGAATCTATTAAATACATTTTTATGAAAAGAGACAAATATATAGATAAAAGCAGATATGAAAATATAAAAACAAAATGTAATGAAATACCAGAAGAAAAGAAATGGATTTCTAAATATCAATTGTATCAACATTTTGCTTATTATGGTGATCTCTTTGCCTGTCATAGTGGAAGTGGCTACGGATATGTATACAGCGAAGACATAACATTTAAAGCAATTATAAAACAATGTATCACACTATCCGAAAAAATTCCATTTAAAAAGAAAGAAGGATTTGGAGAAACCCAATCTTTATTGGTTACTTATTCTCCAGAAGCCACTACATGCGGACAATTATTACTTAGAGCTTTATTTCCTCTGAAAGTATATGGGTTGGAATATAATAGCATTGGACAACTTTCTTTAGATGAATATTCTATTTTCTTTCCACTGTATAATTTGAATAGATTTAAAGATACATTAGAAGTTCATCATACAAGATATCCTCAATCAGGTCTTCCTTGGGATATAGATGATAAACATCTGATAACCCTGTGCCATTCATGTCATATGAAAGAGCATAACTAAATTAATTAGAATACAAATAAATTATGTCTTCCCACAATACCTCTTTAGGCCACATCGGAGATACCTACGTGAAGTTTGCTAAACAGTTCTATAATACAGAACCAAACGACTTAACTCCTCTTTTAGATTATCTGCCAGATTTAAAATTAGATAGCAAATATATTCTTGATGATTTTCGCCCTAGCGAACAAACCAACTCTGTATTATGGCTGTATATCAGAGATAAAACGATAGAACGCCCCACAGATGAAAATTATGTAAATCAAAAAAGAAATCTCTACTATGTATTTAACGGTAACAAGAATAAGTGCTATGTAAAAAGATCAATAAAAATAGCAGGCATTCCTATATTTAGATATAAGAAAAGGGTAAAGCCTATAAATCCATTTTCACATATATATTTACCCTTCATAGAAGAAGCTATCTGGCAAGCCTACCTGCTTCAACAAACCTATCACATTATCGGAATGAGATGGCACGGAGGATATGCAGAACGACTATTCATCAACCAACCTAATGATATCGAGAATATTAAGATTTTTTGTATCAAAAATGACTGCGATTTGAATAACCTAATAGACGTATGTAAAAATACATATTCGCTTCCCACTGTCAGACTAACCGGAAACAAAGCCATAATTTCTCATTGCTGGTTCGATAATTGGAATGGTTTGACACAAGTAACATGGCAAGGAGAATACTATGAAAAGAAAAAACAAATAAAGCAATTTGAACTTATAGAAGAGAAAGTATTGGTCAAATATCAATGCAAATTCTATTTTTGATTTTATGCTCATCAAAATATAAACATTATTCCTACAAGAAATTTATTCCAACGCTTTTATCCAATCCCAATTTCTATACTTGTATGCACCCCTACGCCTTAGTTACGAAAGTAAACAGACAAGTGAAGTATATAAACAGTCTTTCAACGCTACAGATACAGAGTTTTTACGTTATGTAAAACAAAAGCAATATTTACAGTTTTATTTCAAAATCACACTTGAAAGTTAATTTTAAAAAGGCGATATTTGCACCCAAAAACATTCACCCCAAAAGAATAAAGTCGATACAGCACCATGAAAACTCACTATCTTCTGCTCTATGTCTTAATCAGTATGCTGATGACAACCGGTTGTCAATGGACTTCCAAACCGGCTGCGCCCGAACTGACTTTCCACAACGAATGTCTCAGCCCACTGCCCGCTCCGCCCCGCAATCAGGGACAAGCAGAAAGTTGCTGGGGATACTCTATGACCGCCCGTCTGGAAAATCGGCTGATGTTATGCGGTGATACAATCGCACTTTCCCCTTGGTTCATCACACGGAAAGCCTACGAAGAAGCTGCCCTCCGCGCCTGGCAGGACAAAGCACGCAAGGTTTCTATCCGCGGAATGGGACATACCTTTCTATCACTGGCCGGACGCTATGGCATTGTTCCGCAAGACGAATATCCCTGCCGCCCGCGTACCCGACTGAAAGATATGAACCGCGAACTGGCTGACTTGCTGAAACAACATCGCAAAGATACGGACAACAGCAAACGCTTCCTGCAAGAAGTCAACACTGTACTCGACCGCTACATGGGTACACTGCCCGAACGAATAGGGACAGACAGCCTCTCCCTATCGCCACTGGAATATTACCACCGACTGACCGCCGGCATGCCCGAAGTAAAATGCCTGACCAGTTTCCAATACACGCCTTATAACCAAGAACTGGTGCTGGACTATCCTGACAACTACGAACGGAAAACCTTCCTGAACCTCCCCCTTGACTCACTGTGCCGCATAGCCGAACAGACAGTGAGGAAAGGCGGCACCGTAGTATGGGAAGGCGACACAAGCAACAACGGCTTCTACTGGCGCGAAGGATTGGCCATCTGGCACGATGCACCCGTCAGTCCCGACGACCGCGAAAACAATTACCGTCGTGGCCATTTGGACGACAACCACACGCTGCTGCTTGTAGGATGGGCAACGGATAACGAAGGCCGTCCCTACTTCGTGGCACAGAACTCGTGGGGAACGAACAACCGCTATCACGGACTGATGTACATGAGCCTCGACTACTTCCGGATGTGGACTGTAGCTCTGTTCCTCTAGGTAATACTTCCATTCACACCAACAATACCTTAACATGAAAATCAAGAACTGCAAGCCTGCAATTATCCCCGTTTTGTTTCTGCTTCTGCTGACGCAAGCCTGCAACTTGCGTCCACGCCCCGATGTAGAAGACATATTCGAACAAGCTACCGAAATGCAGAGAAACAAACGGCCGACCGAAGCAATGGCCCTGTACTACGAGGTACTGAGCCGGACAGACAATCCACACATCCAATCACGCAGTTATTATAACTTGGGAAGCATTTATTTGTGGGACAGAGTTTTCGATAAAGCCACCGATGCTTATACCCAGGCTTACCAACGGGATTCGCTATTGTGTGACACGTCGGACATGGTCAAGACATTGGAAGCCCTTGGCACCATACGACATATCTTAGGAGACAGCATCGGAAATATCCGCTTATATAACCGTGCTATCCACCTGGCCCGACTGATTAAGGAGTCGGTCAACTTAGCCGAAATCTATCGTCTGCACGGCTGGCACTTTCTGGAGAAAAACAATTTCGACTCGGCTGCCTTTTATACCCGCCTCAGCATAGACTTCAGCCAAAAGCCGGCCAAACTCTATGCCACACTGGCCGAAATCCACCGACATCGGTTCGACGTAGATTCTGCCCGTTATTACTTCAACTTAGGCATCCATGCACCCGACACCAAAGATCGCATGACCAGTCTGATGCTGAGTGCCCAACTGGAACATCACCTGGGAAACGACTCGACAGCCTATAACCAACTACTGACCTATACCCTATCTGCCGACACTCTATACGCCCAACAAAAGACTCTCGAAATAGAAAAACTGGCCTACCAGCACGAAGCCGAACTGAAAATCCGTCAGGTAGAAGAGCGCCACCGGCTCTACATCGGTTTGGGCATACTTGCACTGACTGTGGCCGCAAGTGCTTTCCTCCTCGCCCTGCAAAACCAGCGGCGCAAGAAACGGGAAGAACAACTGAAGTACGAAGCCGCCCTGCAAGGCCTCAACGAAAAAATTGCTTTGCTAAAGGATAACCTGAACGCAAACGATCGCGAACGCGAAGCACTGCTGCAACACACCGAGGAACAGATTGCTCACCTGCGAGCCGTGACCCTGAAACGCACTGCTATTGGCCGCCGCGTCATCCTGCTGGCCGAACAAGACAGCAAAGACAAGCGCAATGTTCGCGTACTGACCGAGAAAGAACAGGCCGAATTGCGAAAAGCCGTAACCGACATCTACGCCGATGAAACCGCCCGCCTGAAAGAACGCTATCCGCGCCTTACCGAAGGCGACCTGCTCTATCACTGTCTGGCATCGGCAGGCTTCGGAACGTTTGCCATTGCCCTCTGCTTTGGCAATACGGATACAGGCATCGTGGCCCAGCGCAAACGACGCATGAAGCTACGCATGGAAGCAACCGGAAACGAAATGTCATGCGAATAGTTCATAATATACTGAAATACAGCATTTAGCAAAATCATCATGTCATCCGTTTCTTTTCGTCTGCCATAGATTAGCCCGTAACTTTGCTGCATCATCAAAACCAAAACAACATGCAGCAAAGACATCAAAACAGAGAACTCTACTTCCGCGAGCAGGTACAGACCTGCCGCCTTCACTACATTCCCTATGTGCAATCCTTTATCCACATCACGTCCCAAACTCGTGTATTGGAAATAGGATGCGGCGAAGGTGGCAACCTTCTGCCTTTCGCACAAGCCGGTTGCCGGGTGACAGGCATCGACCTGGCTACCACGCGTATTGAAGAGGCACGTCGTTTCTTCTGTCAGGCCGAAGCAAAAGGTACTTTCCTCGCTGCCGACATCTTGCAATATGCACCAGTGACAAAAGAAACCTTCAACCTTATCCTGATGCACGACGTCATCGAGCACATTGCAGACAAAGGGCAGTTGCTCGCCGCTATCAAGCATCTCCTGTCGCCCGGCGGCCTCCTTTTCATCGCCTTTCCTGCCTGGCAGATGCCCTTCGGCGGCCACCAGCAGATTTGCCATCATACCTTGCTTGCCCACTTGCCCTTCATCCATCTGTTGCCACGAGTAGCCTATCGAGGACTACTCCGTCTGGCTGGTGAACCCCAAGGTGACATCAACGAACTGATGAACATCCGTCGTACACGTACTACCATCGAACAATTCGAGAAACTGGCCCGCCAGCACTACCGGATTGCCGACCGACAGCTGTGGTTCATCAATCCGCACTACGAAACCAAATTCCACCTGTACCCCCGCAAACTGTGGAAGCCGCTCAGCCGTTTTCCCATACTGCGCGGTTTCTTCTCCACCTCCTGCTGGTATCTGCTGAAATAAAAAGAAATACAGAAACGACATTACCCGGACTATCACAGTGCATTAATCTGTGAAAATCCGGGTAATACTATATGACTTGTAAAGTAATTCCTTTAGTATGTCAACGCCTCTTCATGATACGTGTCAAAACTTGGATAATGTTCCAACGGACGAGGCTGACAGAAGTCTATGCCGTCGAATATCGGATTGGGAGCAGCAGCCTGAGGCAGAATGAGATTGACCTTGGCATCCTCACCTTCGAGACGTACATCAAACTTTCCATTCTTATACGTATAATATAATGTACCACGGCCTATCTTGACCGAAGTCTGCAATTCTGTGATATCAGCCGGTAACTTGGGCTCGACAGTCACCGTGCCACTCATCAGGTCGGGACGAATGCCAAGGAAATACTGGTACCATACACGCAGTTGTTCGGAGTTGCTCCACGCTTGCAGGAAAGTACCCGAACGGCCTGCCCACGAGTGTCCTTCACGCGGATGAGCATCGGCGTTTTCGCTAAGACTGCCCACTGCACCTTCGTGTAAGGCTTGTCGGTTCATGTTTTGGAAGAGTTTCCAAGCTGTCTCCTGCTGACCATACTCTATCATGCGTTGCATGGCAATGCCGTTATTCCACAACCAGACGGTACCATTGTGATAAGCATCATCTTTATGGTAGTAGTGCCAGTTCTCGTGCTGCGGATGAAACTGAAGATCCCATTGCGCCAGCGAAGCCACACCCCACGGATAAACCAGTTCTTCCCACACACGACGGGTGACGCGTTGCTTGAAATCCTCGTCGGCTATCAGGTCGAAACAATAAAACTGATTGGGACGGTATTGCAAGTCAGGAGTGCCGTCAGCATTCAGGTGGTCGTAGATGAGAAGGCTATCCTTGTTGCAATAGTCGGCCTCGAAGTTGCGAGCCAGGCGAACGGCTGCTTCGTGCCAGGCTTCGGCATGAGGTGCATCATCCATCAGACGAGCCAAGTGGGCACCGGCCTCCAGCTGTTTGTACCATAAATACTGGATGTCGTTGGCACGATTGCCGCGAGGTGAACCAGGGATGCCATTACGTTTCACGTCCATCCACGTGTCGGCATCGGCATGCAGCAGGTAACCTTTCTCGTCCGTGTGATGGCGCAAGCTCTGGTCGATGCTGAGGACAACGGAAGGATAAATATCACGAAGGAAACTGCGGTCGCCCGAATAGCGAAGGAGTTCTTCAGCCTCGATGACGTAGCGCGGCGTACCGTCGGCAGTATTGTAGAGAATCCCCTCCAGATTGGCGCGATTGGGAATGCGGCCGCAAGTCACTGAAGTGGTATCGCGATCCTGCAACTTGGCAAAATCCTTCAGAATATCTTTCGTTACTTCAAACTGGCCCGTAACAAGTGTAGCACCCGGCATGGCGATAAACATATCGCGCCCCCAATATTCGTTGAACCATGGCAAACCGGCATAAATGCCCTTACCTTGCTGCTCGGTAATCAGTTCGTCCATGGTCAGGGTAATCCAAGCCAGCGCCTTGTCCAGTTCGGGCAAGTTGGTGTGCAGCGGATTGTTCTCAGTAACCAAGTCGTTCATGCGTGCCTTGCGCTGAGCCAGCCATTCCGCACCTTCCTGCCGATAACCGGCGATGAGCGAGTCGCAATGTGCTTCTGTGCCATAAGCAATGAGGAAGCCTCCGGCAGATGCGGGTGCCTGCATACAGTTACCATTGAAGCTGATGCCAACGGGATTCAAAGGGACTACCTTTAACCGATTGTTCTCAGCCTCCTGTGGTGTGTAACAAAGTGCGTCAGTCTGTTGGTCGGCATCCTTCAGTAGCGTTTCGTTCAGTGTAATGGCGATGCTGTCGCCCTGCACCTTGTCCACTACAATACTAAGCAATTCCCGGTTGTCCACCATGGCCAGTGTTTCGATTGCGACAGGCCAACGACGTACCAGTCGGTCGGGGTAAACACACACTTGCGATTTGCTCCTTAACAGAGGCTTACCATCCACTGTCAAAGCGTAGTCTGAGAAAATACGGCGTTTAGCCTGATTCCATCCGGCATACCAATCGGTAGGCTCGTCCTGATGTGTGCGTCCATACCAGTATCCCGCCTTCTTGTCGGTATACGAATATTCACGGTTTGCTTCGGGAGCGACCTCCACGCCCAGTTCATCAACTGTCAGTGCAGGAATAGAAGGAGTTTTGTCTGCCGACCCACATGACATCAGTACAGGCACGGCCAACAGAGTAAGAAAACGATGTTTCATAGCTTTTGTTGATATAAGTTGTGTCTCTATTTTTCTGTTTGCAATAATAGAAAAAATATGGCAAACCTACAGCAACTTCGTACACAAACCGCTCTCAACCCGCCGGAAAACGTTTGCGGTAAAGACGGGAAAAGGATTTTTTATCTTCTTTTCTACAAGGCTATTACGAAGAATATCGTATCTTTGTAATCAAGAAATAGATTAAAAAGGAGAACCAACGTATGAAAGCAACCATCTCAATGGAAAGCCTGTGGCAAACCATTCAGTCATTGTCACCAAAGAATAAAAAATGGCTGGCCGACAAACTGATTGAAGATCTTCAGACAGAAGAGGAAAGCATCGGCAAGGAAGAAATTCTGGCAGGAATTGATGCGGGGCTGAAGGAAGTCAAACAAACGCGAGAAGGAAAGTTGGAAGAAAAAACAGCAAGAGAGTTTCTGTATGAACTACAAGATATTAGTTAAGCCAACCTTCCAACGGGAAGCCAAACGGATGGCCAAACATTACCGTTCGTTTGCCAAAGACTATGAAACGCTGATTGAGGCTTTGGAACAAAATCCCCACCTTGGTACCGACCTCGGCGGCGGTCTGCGTAAGATACGTATGGCCATCACCTCGAAAGGACGAGGAAAAAGTGGCGGAGCGCGGATCATCACATTTACCGTAATCGTCGCGGTCGATGAAACGGAAATCAACCTACTTTACATTTACGACAAGGCCGAACGCGAGAACATTTCCTCACACGAAATAGAAGAATTATTACGCAAAAACGGACTGGGGTAATCCCCGGCCCGTTTTCTTATGCCAACATTATTTACGTTTCCGCTGCGGACGTTCCTTCTTCATTTGCTCATAAGCTTTCTTCTGCTCATCGGTAAGAAGAGAAGTCACTTTCTTCTCCACTTCCTGCATAGCAGTCCGGCGCTCTTCGCGCGAAAGTTCCTTTTTAAAGAAGTCGGTGTAAAGGGCAGTGATTTGTTTCTCTTGCTCGTCGGTCAAATCCAACTTCTCGTCGAGGTTTTTCACTATTTGTTCAGGAGTACGTTTACGGTCATTACCGCCTTTGCTCTGAGCATCGGCACTCTGCACGCTCAGCATGGCCACAAGGGCCAAGAAAAGAATTTTCTTCATCTTTCTGTCATTTTTAAAAGGTTATCGAATAGTATATACAAAGCTCACCATCGCATACGGCTGCAGCACATTGCTGTTCACATAGTCGTAATAGTTACTGCCTGTGCGGTGAGTGAAGGCTTGATTCTGTTTCAGTACGTCGAAAGCTTCAATCCTGATTTCGGCTGCATTGTTCTTCAGGAACTTCTTGCCTAACGACAGGTTCCACAGGAAATAGTCCTCCGTACCTGTGTCAAGGCCAGTGTATCCAATGTAGTTAAACGTGCTGCGGAAAGTCAGTCCCCAGAAGAAGGTCCAGCCCAGCTTGGCGGCTGCTGTATGGGTCACATAGTCGCTGCCCGTGGCTGTATCCAACGAACTGAACATCTTGTTGATGCCAGCCGAATAGGAAGCTGTAAAATCGAGATTCTTGCTGATGTTGCTACCTATGATAATCTTAGGTATGAGGCTCAGCTCACGTGTCCGGCTCTCCACTCCGTCAAAAATAGTAGGAACGTTAGCATAGTTGGCCGAAAGACTGAGATTGACATTACTACGAATGAAATCTATAGGGAAACCATAAGTCAGCATAGACTGCAAGCTGTAGTAACCATCCAAGTTTACAGGACGGGTAAACTGCGAACCCTTATTAAGGGTCACCGTCGGCGAGAGGGCAATATCCTCTTTGGCCACAAAAGTACTGTCGGCCACGTAATCTTTCTGGATAGTAGCCCCTACCATAGCAATAAACGTATGTCCCGATTTGGTAGTACGGATGTAGCGCAGATTGGCCGTATGCGATATTTGCTGGTCGAGGTCAGGGTTACCGGCAGAAAGGAAAAGCGGATTGGAATTGTCTATCACATTCTGCAGGCTGGTAACCGAAGGAGCCGACGACTTGCTGCGATAACGCAATTGCAGCGAATTGGTACGGTCCAGTGAATAACGCAAAGTGAACGACGGCAACACAGAAAAATAGGTGTGTGACAGCTCGTCGGGTTGTGGATAGACCAAATCGCCTGTCAGATCGGCCCATTGGGCATCGACACCCAGCATGGCATTGAACTGTCCCACGCGATAACGCAACCCTACACTTCCGGCTTGTGTCAGGTAGCCCGACTGATATTCGTTGGACAGACTCTCGTCCAACTGGTCATAGAGGTCGGTCACAGCCGAACGTTCATAAGTCTTACGGTCGTTCTCCGAATCAGTATAACTCAACTTATATCCCAACTGAAGTTGCAGGTTGTCGGTCAGCTTTTCCGTATAGCTAAGATTGGAGCGAAGACTGTACTGACGATTCAACGTCTGTTTCAGCTGACTATAATTATCCGTTGTCGACAATCCGTTTACACCATAAAGCGTATTGAGGTAATCGGTATAGGTATCACCATCGGTATTGCTCATCTTACCGCTAAGCATCAGCGAAAGGGTACGTCCTTCTTTCAGAAAACGGTGACGAAGATTGAGGTCAACGCCTATGTTGTAAGCATCTGTACCGCCATTCGTAGTTGTTTCGGTTTCGCTTTCGGCGGCACCATCCAGCAGATTTGTTCCTTGAAGCAACTTGTAACTGTCGTTATTCTGAAAACTCAGCGAAGGACGAATCTGTAAGGAAGTACGGTCGCTAATCTGATAATCCAGCTTCAGATTGAATCGATGGTTCCAGTTCTCCATCTGGCTTTGTTGGTATTCACTGTAAGTCATACCCGGCAATACGGACTCAAAATATTCGCGGTCGGTCAGTTGCTGCGTCAGATTATCCGACTGGTTAAAGAAATAACTGCCGGTTATCTTCCATTTATCACTCCACTGGTCTACATAGTTCAAGCCGAGACCGTTGGCTGAAGTTACGCCTCCTAAAGAGCCTACCATGAAGTTCGATGTAGAAGCACCTCCCGCACCACTGCCCGAGCGACCTCCACCGCCACGTCCGCCACGGCCTCCGCGACCGCTGGCTCCCGACGACATTACACCAGCCAAGTCCTCCTGCGAAAAGTTCTGTTGGTTGACATTATTAGTCATGCCCAACACTGAAATACGACGGTCGTCATCGAAGAAGTTGATGTTACCGTTTACCTTGTAGCGATCGTCCGTACCATAACCGCCCGACACTTCACCAAAGGTGCCCTGACGGAAACCTCCTTTGGTAATGATATTGATAGTCTTCACCTCCTCGCCGTCGTCGAAGCCGGTAAACTCTGCCTGTTCACTCTTCTTGTCGAACACCTCAATACTGGCAATAACGTCCGAGGGCAGGTTCTTGATAGCCAGGTTTACATCACCATCAAAGAATTCCTTACCATCTACCAACACTTTCTGAACCTGTTCGCCCTGTGCCTGCACAGTACCGCCTTCGACTACAATACCCGGCATTTTGGCCAGCAAATCTTCGGCCGAACTTCCCTCCATCACCTGAAAAGCTTCGGCATTATACGTCAAACTGTCTCCACGTTGTTCGGCCCGTGTAGCACGTCCCTGAACAGATACTTCGCCCAGTAACTGCGCATCCTCTTCGAGAACGATACGCAACGTATACGACTGTTGCTTATCCGTTATCCGTACTTTTTTCTCCATTGGCTTATAGCCTACATAACTTACGCTAACTACATACTCGCCCACCGCCATGGCACGAAAAGAGAAAACTCCCTCACCGTCGGTCGAAGTATAAGTCTTGGCCGATGTGTCCGAAACAGGTGCAATACTCACAGTAGCAGCAGGTAAAGGCTCACCAGCAGTACGGTCGGTCACAGTACCGCTTACCATTGCTTCTCCCTGTGCCCTCAATGCAGCATTAAAAGCCATCAAAATCAAAAGTAAAAACAATCTCTTCATACCTTGTAAAGTCCGTTTATGTTTCAATTATCTGATGCAAAACTATGCAAAGCCTGGCTATCGTAAAATACCCCTACCCGTATGCAGTGGTGAACGACACGTATGAGATGGCGAACGACACAAAAAGACTTCCATACAACAGGCGTCGGAAGAACAGTACAAGGCCTTTGTACTGACAGTTTAAAGGCAGTAAACTGACTGTTTAAAGCCAATAAACTATGAGTTTAAAGGCTATAAACTGGGAGTTTATTACCGATAAACAGAAAATAAACTGGGATTTATCCTTTATTATTGTATCTTTGTTGAAAATAAAAAACAGAGAAAGAAACCTCAACCGCCATGAACAACAAATACTTACCATTGGGCATTGACTTGTTCTTCTGCCTCATTCTGTTGCCAGCCATGATCACGCTACTCCCCGTAGAGCGCTGGTTGGAGAACAACTCGACCTTCGTTGTCCTGCTCGTAGGATGGCTCTATACCGTCTACTTCCTGACGCGCAAGGCCTGTGTGCCGATGCTCTTCCGCTCGCGACGCCAACTGATCATTGCCTTGTGCCTTTTAGTCGGTACGGTATTGGTAACATGGCTCGTCACACAATATCAGATGGAATTTCCTTTCCGCGGCGACCATCCGCGTTCCGAACGCATCAGACGCGTCACCAACCTCTCGAAAATCAGGCTACACCAGCAGGGAACATGGTTCCTCTATCTCGTAACTATCTGCTTCAGCATCGCCGTAGGGTTGCTCACGGAGCTTTACCGACAGATGAGCGAACGGCAAAGTGTAGAGTTCGAAAAGAAGAAAGCCGAACTGGCCCTCTACAAGGCACAGATCAATCCTCACTTTCTATTCAACACACTGAATACCCTCTATGGCCTCATGCTGGCACAATCGGAAAAAGCAGAGGCAGCTTTCGTACAGTTCATTCACCTGGTGAAATACATGTATACCCGTGCCACCCAAGACAAAGTCAGCATAGCAGAAGAAGCCCAATACATCGAACAGTACATCGAACTACAGAAAAACCGGTTGGACGAAAGTCGTACTCAAGTAGATTATACCTACGAAAACAACCATGCCTGCCCCAATGCACAGATAGCCCCTATGCTATTAATCACTTTCGTAGAAAACGCCTTGAAATACGGAACCTCGGCACATGAGAAAAGTCTGATTCGCATCCGCCTACAGGTAAAAGACAATACCCTCTGCTTCATAGCCGAAAACCCGATTGTAAATCCACGCCCAGCCGACAAAGCACCCGGTATCGGCATTGCCAACTGCCGCAAGCGCCTGGAACTGCTCTACCCCTCGGCTCACAAACTGAACATCCAAGAACAGGATGGATGGTATAAAGTAGAACTGGAAATAAAATTGTCTGTATAAAAACTTAAAAAAGAAACAGCTATGAAGTGTATAGCCATCGACGACGAACCGGTAGCCCTCGGCATCATCCGGCAATTCTGCCAACGAAGCGACGACATCGAACTTATCACCTTCACCGACCCTGTTGAAGGGCTGCAAAAGGTGAAAGACATGCATCCTGATCTTGTTTTTCTCGACATCGAGATGGGTGGTTTCAATGGCATTGACGTAGCGCGCCAGCTGCCCGCAGGCACCTTCCTGATATTTACAACAGCCTATGCCGAATTCGCAGTCGACGGTTTCGACCTCGATGCTGTTGACTTTCTGCACAAACCTTTTTCGTACAACCGTTTCGAACGGGCTGTGGAAAAAGTAAAACGTCTGCAAGAATTGCAACGTCTCCAAGCCAAACCTGTATTTGCCGATGAAGAAATCACGCTGAAAGTAGAATATAAAAATGTCAAAATACGGCTGGCGGACATTGAATACATCGAAGCCATGGACAACTACATACGGATAATACTCACTTCAGACAAACCGGTTCTGTCGCAAACCAGCATGAAGACAGTTATGGAATTGTTGCCCGCCGAACGCTTCATGCGGATTCACAAATCATACATTGTTCCCTTACATAAAATAGCCAGTTACAACCGTCGCCAACTCACGCTGCATCACCGAAATGTCGAGCTGCCCATCGGACGAGTTTATGCTGACGAATTCATCGAGCGAATGAAACAGATCCGTTCATAAGTGCCTTCATCCGCCCAAGGCTTCCATCACTTGCGAAGCATATTGTGCCCCCACAGGCAAATCGGCTGCCTGCCCTTTTACTACCACCCGCGACCGGGTAAAAGAAAGCACAGCCGACACAGCAACTACATACGAACGGTGAATACGCAAAAAGGCCTTGTCAGGCAACATCTCAACAATCGATTTCAGATTCGCACGTGTCAGCACATGTCCGCCCGAAGTACGGACAATCTTTACATAGTTGCCCAGCGCTTCAATATAAAGAATATCAGTAAGCGGAATACTCACATTATTATATTCCTGTTTTACGACCAGACATTCGGAGGCAGCCGGACGACATGCATTGATGCGGCGCAAAGCCTTCTCTACCGCAGTCTCGAAACGTTCGTAAGAAAATGGTTTGTGCAGAAAGTCTACTGCATCAAGATTGAACCCGTCAAGTGCGTATTGCGCATACGCAGTAGTAAAGATAAAACAGCATTCATGTGGCAAGACATCTGCAATCTGCAAGCCATTGATACTGTTCATCTGAATGTCCAGGAAAACTAGATCGGGCTTACGACGACGTATTTCCTCCAAACCGACACGCGGTTCGCTAAACGTGGTCAATTCCAGTCCACCCCTGCGCCGGCAAAACTGCTCAATGACCAGCAAGGCCATCGGCTCGTCATCAATCGCGATACAAGTAATGGTTCTCATTGCAAACGAATGTTTAAAAAGGTTCTATACTTACCATCCTCCTCGCCTGTCTGCAAGTCATAACGACCTGGATAAAGCAGTTCCAACCGCTTCCGGCAATTAGCAATCCCAATGCCGGCACCACCGTCCTCACGACGGCGCATGACGGTGTTTTCCGTTTCAAGCGACAAGTATTCCTCTGTCACACAAATACGGATTCTGACCCTACAATCGCTATCCGACGAAGTGCCATACTTAAAAGCATTCTCAACAAAAGTAATCAGAATCATAGGAGGAATCAGAATTTGCCCGTTAGCAATCTCTATGGTTAAATCAACTTGCGTATGACGATTAAGCCTCAACTTCTGCAAATCGACATATTGCCGGATATAATCCAGTTCACGCTCGGCAGGAATCAGTTCAGAAGCACTATCCGAATACATATAGCGCAAAATACCCGAGAACTTAACAAAAGCCGACTCCGTTTTGTCCGATCCTGAAAGCACCAGCGCATAAAGCGTATTCAGCGTATTGAAAAGGAAATGAGGATTGATTTGCGCTTTATAAAGCGACAGTTCCGCCTTGTTCTTTTCCGCCTCTATCTCCTGACGAGAAAGAATCTGGCGAAACAGTTCAAAAGTCAGTTCAATAGCCAACGAGAAACCCGTCACCACAAGGAAAAAGAACCAGATAGTCTGTGTACGCATATGCATCCGTGCCGCCATCTGCTGCGTATCACTGGTGATACGCTCAGCCGGCATAGGAAAATAAGTCAATAGTTCTGTCACGCCCACCAATACTACCATCAGCAACACAATACGTACATACTTTTTCTCCATGAAAAGCTTGGGTAAACAAGCACGGCGATACACAAAATAAACAGCATAGACATAGGCTATAAGCGTAGCCAGAAAAGCCGTATTGGTTACAATCCAACGGTCTACAGGCAACAGCATGACAACCAATGGTATAATAACCAGGCAAAACAGCAAGTCAATATAAAGTGCTATACGATTTTTCTTCATGGACAAAACTTTTCTGTCTGCAAAGATACTATATTTTACTCACGAATAAACAAGGCTCTCCGGCCGTTCGTCACCACATCTGCCCGGTTCGTCACCACACTTTCCCAATTGTGTTCTATTCTGCTTAAGTTTGCATACAACGACAAGCCTTAAGGCTCAGCGTATTCCTTTCTATAACCGGATATTATTAACAAACTCCTACAAATATGAACATGAAGACAAGCATTTATTTCATGCTGTGCTGCCTGCCGCTACTCACTGCTTGCGGCGAGAAAAAGCAGGAAATGCCCGGCGAAAAGTACAAAACCCTGACGGTAACTACCACTAACCAGACTTTGCAATCAACCTATCCTGCCACCTTACGGGGACGGCAGGCCGTAGAAGTTCGTCCGCAAATAAGCGGTACTATTACTAAAATCTGTATCAACGAAGGTGATATAGTACGTCGTGGGCAAGTATTATTCATTATCGACCAAGTTCCCTACAAAGCAGCTTTAGAAACCGCATTGGCCAATGTAAAAAGTGCCGAAGCCCAACTTCAGACAGCCCGGCTGACAGCCGACAGCAAAGAGCAGCTATTTAAAGAAAAAGTTGTATCCGATTTCGATCGCCAGACTGCCCGCAACCAGCTGCTCGAAGCAGAAGCTGCCCTGGCACAAGCTAAAGCCGAAGAGACCAACGCTCGCAACAACCTTTCATATACCGAGGTGAAAAGTCCCGTTGACGGCGTAGCCAGCATGATTCCTTACCGTGTAGGCGCATTGGTGAACAGCAACATCACCGAACCGCTTGTCACCGTATCGGACGATGCTGAAATTTACGCCTATTTCTCCATGGCCGAAAACCAAATGCTCGACCTCATCCAACAATACGGCTCATTGGAAGAAGCCTGTCAGAAAATGCCTGCTGTCAGCCTGACCATGAGTAACGGAAAAACTTATCAAGAAGCCGGGCGCATTGATGCAATCAGCGGAACAATAGACGAAAGTACAGGTGGGGTAACTTTAAGAGCCATATTCAAAAACGACTCTCACCTGCTACGCAACGGTGGAAGTGGGGTTATATCCGTTCCAACAGAATATAAAGACTGTATCAGCATTCCCCAAAGCGCTACTTACGAACTTCAAAACCGTGTATTCACCTGGAAAGTCGTAGACGGAAAGACACAATCGGCCCCTATCACCGTATACAAATACAATGACGGACAAACTTACATTGTGCTTTCCGGACTGGCAGCAGGCGATGTGATTATTGCCGAGGGTGCCGGACTGATGCGTGAAGGAACTGCCGTCAACACCGATAATACTCCTCAAACCTCCGAACCAGCCAAATAACCGAGCCCTATGAAGATAAGAACTTTTATCGATCGCCCTATTCTGGCCGGCGTCATCTCCGTGCTTATCCTGATACTGGGATTCATAGGCCTGTCACAACTTCCCATTGAGCAGTTTCCTGAAATCGCACCGCCTACGGTCAGTGTATCGGCCACCTATACCGGTGCAAATGCCGAAACTGTGCAGAAAAGTGTTGTTGTTCCTCTGGAAGAAGCGCTCAACGGTGTAGAAAATATGATGTACATGACCTCTACAGCCTCCAACAACGGATCTGCCAGAATTACCGTTTATTTCCGCCAGGGAACCGATCCTGACATGGCTACCGTCAACGTACAAAACCGAATTGCCACAGCCGAAGGCCTCTTGCCAGCCGAAGTGACTAAAAGTGGTATCACCGTACGCAAGCGCCAAACCAGTAACATCAAGCAGCTGGCAGTATACAGCCCCGACGATTCATTCGACGAAGCATTTCTGACCAACTACATGAAAATCAACATCGAGCCACGTCTCTCGCGTATTGCCGGTGTAGGTGAAGTAAACGTATTCGGTTACGAATACTCTATGCGTATCTGGCTCGATCCGGGCAAAATGCAGAAATACTCATTGGTTCCTTCTGATATCGCCACCGTACTTGACGAGCAGAACGTCGAAGCTGCCACCGGTACGCTGGGAGCCGAATCGGCAAACACATTCCAATATGTCCTGAAATACCGAGGCCGTTACGAGAACGAAGTGGATTATGAAAACATGGTCATCAAGTCGTTACCCAATGGCGAGGTGCTTCGTCTGAAAGACGTAGCCACTATCGAACTGGGTACCCGAGCCTACGACTATATCGGCGAAGTAAACGGCCATCCGGGCTGTAACATCATGATCGCACAGACATCGGGTTCCAACGCAAACGAAATCATCGAAGAGATAGACCGCACCGTGGAAGAAATCTCCAAGACACTGCCCAAGGGTATCAAGATCGTCGACCTGATGAGTACCAAAGACTTCCTCGATGCTTCTATCAAAAGCGTTATTAAAACACTGATTGAAGCGATCATACTCGTAGTGCTGGTAGTATACATATTTCTTCAAAGCCTGCGCTCTACGTTTATTCCGACTATCTCCATCATTGTATCACTGGTAGGAACTTTTGCCTTTCTGAACATTGCCGGATTCAGTCTGAACATGTTGACCCTGTTCGCCCTTGTACTTGTTATCGGTACCGTGGTGGACGATGCCATTGTGGTGGTCGAAGCGGTGCAGGCCAAGTTCGACGAAGGATATAAATCGTCCTACCTTGCTACAATCGATGCCATGGACGGCATCACCTCCGCACTGGTTACAACCACCTTTGTATTTATGGCTGTATTTATTCCGGTAAGCTTCATTGGAGGAACTACGGGTACCTTCTATACCCAGTTTGGTCTTACCATGGCAGCGGCAGTAGCCATTTCCCTGCTCAACGCCTTGACGTTAAGTCCTGCCCTTTGTGCGCTTATTATGACACCCCACCAAACGGCCGAGGATGGCGGAAAACTTAGTTTTTCGTCCAGGTTCCACATAGCCTTCGATGCAACTTTCCACCGCCTGGTAACCAAATATAAAGTCGGCGTGCTGTTCATGCTCAAGCGGAAATGGTTGGCAGGTATCCTGCTTGTAATTGCTTGCGGCGGATTTGTTCTGTTGATGATGACTACCAAAACAGGCCTTGTTCCCAACGAAGATATGGGTACAGTCTTTATCGACGTACGTACCTCACCCGGAAACAGCGTACATGAAACCCGCAAAGTAATGGTACAGGTAGACAGCTGTCTGCGTACTATACCTCAAATCGATGTTCAGTCCAATACCACCGGTAACTCCATGCTGAGCGGACAGGGTGCCTGCAACGGTATGTTCACCATCCGTCTGAAAGACTGGAGCGAACGTCCCGACAAAGAAGACGCCATCGATGCCGTGATGGAAGAAATAAGCCGCCGCACAGCCTTCATATCCAGTGCCGACATCATGCCGTTCACCCGTCCGATGATTCCCGGTTACGGTGTGAACAGCGGTTTCGAGGTCTATGTACAGGACCAGAAAGGAGGTACCACCGAAGACCTGTTGAAGTATACCCGCCAGTTCCTTGAAGAACTGAACAAACGCCCTGAAATAGGTCGCGCTACTACATCCTTCGATACCAAGTTCCCGCAATACCTTGTCGAGGTAGACGCTGCGCGCTGCAAGCGAAACGGAGTATCTCCCTCAGATGTCCTGAGCACACTTTCAGGTTACATCGGCGGTAACTATGCCTCTAACATGAACCGTTTCTCCAAACTTTACCGTGTTATGGTACAGGCTCCGCCTCAGTTCCGTCTCGACACCGAGTCGCTCAATAGCATCTTTGTGCGTAACGACAGCGGCGAGATGAGCCCCATCAACCAATACCTGAAACTGACAAGAGTCTATGGCTCCGAAGTGCTGACACGTTTTAACCTGTTTTCCGCCATTCAGGTGAACGGTGCAGCCGCTTCCGGCTATAGCTCCGGTCAGGCTATCAAGGCTGTACAGGAAGTAGCCGCACAGACACTGCCCACCGGCTACGGTTTCGAATTCGGTGGTATGTCACGCGAAGAGTCAAGCACCGGAAACACAACCACGCTTGTGTTTGTCATCTGTGTTGTCTTCATTTACCTCATCCTGTGTGCCTTGTACGAAAGTCTGTTCGTACCGATGGCAGTTATTCTTTCCGTACCCTTCGGACTGGCCGGCAGTTTCCTTTTCGCCAAGATGTTCGGACTGGAGAATAACATCTACCTGCAAACGGGTCTTATCATGCTGATCGGTCTGCTCTCCAAGACAGCCATTCTGCTTACCGAATATGCTTCCGAACGCCGTCAGCACGGCATGACTATCATGCAGGCTGCTATCTCGGCTGCCCAGGTTCGTCTGCGCCCCATCCTGATGACTTCGCTCACCATGATATTCGGTATGCTCCCGCTGATGTTTGCATCGGGTGTAGGTGCTAACGGTAACATCTCCATCGGAGTAGGTACCGTAGGCGGTATGCTCATCGGTACCATCGCACTGCTTTTCATTGTGCCACCACTGTTCATGGTATTCCAATACTTGCAAGAGAAACTGATGCCCGAACGCCAGTTACCGAAAATTGAAAAGAAATAAACCTCAAGGATTATGAACATGATAAGAAAGACTATTACCATCACTATACTCTGTGCCACGCTGACCGGCTGCCACATCTATCGGGCATACGAACGCCCCGAGTCGGTCAACGTGTCCGACAGCCTTTACCGACAGCCTGTTGCTGGTGAGGATACTGCCTCGCTGGCATCACTCTCGTGGAAAGAACTGTTCACCGACCCGCAGTTGCAGCAACTCATCGAAACGGGTCTCAACAACAATACCGATCTCAGCATCGCACGCCTCAAGGTAAAAGAAGCCGAAGCACTGCTTATGACGTCACGCCTGTCTTACCTGCCTTCCGTATCGCTTACACCGCAAGGCACACTAACCAGCGCCGACGGGAGCAAAGCATCCAAGACTTATAACCTGGCAGCTTCCGCCGATTGGGAAATAGACCTTTTCGGCAAACTGCTCAACAGCAAGCGTGGTGCACAAGCCGCCCTCGAACAAAGCGAAGCCTACCGCCAGGCCGTACAGACCCAGTTGGTAGCCACCATTGCCAACAGTTACTATACACTGCTGATGCTCGACGAACAGTTGGATATCAGTCGTCGCACAGCCCAGACATGGGACGAAAGTGTACGTACCATGAAAGCCCTGAAGCGTGCCGGACAAGCCACCGAAATGGCCGTAGCCCAGACCGAAGCCGGCAAACTGGCAGTCGATGCTTCCGTCCTTTCGGTCGAACGACAAATCAATGAAATGGAGAACTCGCTCTCTACCCTGTTAGGCCTTTCGCCACAAGCCATCGAACGGTCTACACTCAAGGAGCAACAATTTCCCGACACATTATCTACCGGTGTTCCCCTGCAACTGTTAAGCCGTCGTCCCGATGTACGGCAATGCGAAGCCCAACTGGCTGTTGCCTATTACGCCACCAACTCAGCACGTTCGGCCTTCTATCCTTCCATTACACTAAGCGGTTCGGCCGGATGGACCAATGCTACAGGTGCAACTGTCACTAATCCCGGCCAATGGCTATTAACAGCTGTCGGTTCGTTGGTTCAGCCTATCTTCAATCGAGGCAAGAATATTGCCAACCTGAAGATAGCCAAGGCACAGCAGGAAGAAGCCTTGCTGACCTTCCGTCAAAGCCTGCTTGATGCCGGCGCCGAGGTGAACGATGCGCTGGTACAATGGCAAACAGCCCGTCAACGCATCCGGCTCGACGAACAGCAAGTTGCCGCACTCCGCTCAGCCTTACGCAGTTCGGAACTGCTGATGCAACACAGTTCACAAAACTATTTGGAGGTGTTGACAGCCCGACAGTCACTGCTTCAGGCAGAACTCGATACAACCACCGACCGCTTCGACGAAATCCAAGGAGTCATCAACCTGTATCATGCCTTGGGAGGCGGTTATTAAACAATACTCTCTCTATTCTTCAAATTTAACCTAAACCTTCGATCCCTGCAAATCAACCTTTGCAGGGATCTTTTATTTCTGTTCCTATCTAAACAACCTTATTCGTTGCTATATGAAAAAGGTGAAGTTCAGAAAGAGACATTTATTTTCTACCCTGCCTGTCTATATATCCCTCCAAAATATTATCTTTGCTTTTGTCACACTAAAACTCAAAAGTAAAGTATCATGAATATTCTGCACAACCCCGAACAACGTCGTTTCACCCTGACTCAAAACGGTGAAACAGCCCATGTAGCTTATCTCATCGAAAACGGCGCACTCGACATACGCCACACCATTGTTCCCGCTCCCCTCGAAGGACAAGGCATCGCCTCGGCCCTTGTCAAGGCTGCCTACGACTATGCCCTGCAGCAGGGTTATGCCTGCGTAGCCACCTGCGCTTATGCTGTCCGCTGGTTGCAGCGCCATCCCGAGTACAACGGCACTCCCAGCAAGGAATACTGCGAAGGAAATGCATGCGCCCTATAGGCCCCTTTCTCTGTATAAACAATAAAGCGGAAAGAAGCGCGTCGTGTAGTATCCACAAACGTGCTTCTTCCCGCTTTGTACTTTTCCTGTCCGGATCTTCAAAACAGGTCACCATACATCCTCAGCCGTCCGCGCAAAGCAGCAATCTCCTTTTGCATGCTTTCCATACGTTCCAGTAAGTGATGGATGGCATCAATTCCTTCCATATTGATGGAAAGATCATAATACATACGGCTGTAACGCTCTACATCCGGCAGTTGCGAGAAAGCTAGGCACGGCTTTCCTTCATCCAGCAAAATGTCTATCAGCCCATTCTCTTGCAACAGGTCGATAAAGGCAGGTTCTATGTGGCATTTGTCGCAATAATCGCTGACAATAATCAAATCGTTCTGCATAGTGATACTTTTTTTAGTTCATACTCTGAATTTTACGGAACATTTCTTTTTGCTGTTCAGTCAGGTTGGTTGGCAACACAACATGATAGGTCACAATCAGGTCGCCAGCCTCTCCGTCTTTCTTGTAGACAGGGAAACCTTTACCTTTCAGGCGCACCTTGGTACCATTTTGCGTACCCGGTTTCACTTTCAGCTTCACTTGTCCGTCCAAAGTACTTACCAACTGCTCGCCACCCAGCAAAGCCGTATACAGATCGGTATTGACATCCACATAAAGGTCATCGCCCAGCCGCTTGAACACCGGATCGTCAGGGATCACAAACGTGATATACAAGTCACCGGCAGGACCACCGTTCATACCCGGAGCTCCATATCCTTTCAACTTGATGACCTGTCCGTTGGCTACACCGGCAGGTATGGTGATACGCACTTGCTTATCGCCCACGGTCAGCACCTGCTTGTGTGTCTGTGCAGCCTCACGCAACGACAACTCCAGTTCGGCCTGATAATCCTGTCCGCGGAAACCGCCCCGGCTTCTGCTGCCGTGTCCCCGGTGCCCGAAGAGTTCTTCAAAGAAATCCGAGAAACCACCGGCATTGCTTCCGGTAAACTCCTGCCCGTCGGACGAATACCAATACGTACCGTTACCGTCCGTACCGAATCCTCCCGAACCGAAGCCGCCAAACCCGGCGCCACCAGCCTGCTGGCGGGCACGCTTCTGCGCTTCGAACTCGTCGGCATGTTTCCAGTGTTCACCATACTCATCGTACTTCTTTCGCTTTTCAGGATCACTCAGCACTTCGTTTGCCTCGTTGATGGCCTGAAACTTTTCCTTTGCTGTAGGGTCATTCGGGTTCAGGTCAGGATGAAATTTACGTGCCAGCTTACGGTACGCTTTCTTGATATCATCCTGCGATGCCGTCTTGTCCACCCCCAGTACTTGATAATAATCAATATATGCCATATTCTGTCTAATTTTATATTTCAAACTACACCATTCCTCCGCCTGACTCTTACGGACAGGCCAACAATCTCATCTGGATGCTTCAGACTAAGGGATGCTTTCTTCAGTTATGGATTACGCGGAACTTCACGGATAATAATATTCTTTCCTATGTTTTTCCGGGTCATCCGTACCTGAAAGTACCAATATACAGCTACCCTTAATTTTGACACCCTTCTCAATAACAGCTCTTTGCAGTTGCAAGCAGTTCGCGGATGTCCTCTTCCGTAGTATCGAACGAGGTCACCAGCCTGATTTCATCAGCCGCCTCATCCCAGAAGTAGAAGAAATACGACTGCAACAGTTTATCGATCACCCGACGGGGCATGGTCAGGAACAACTGATTGCTTTCCACTTCCTGTGTAAACCGTACTTCGGGCAGCTCTTTCAATCCGTCGCGCAACAGCAATGCCATTTGGTTGGCATGACGGGCATTCTTCAGCCACAAGTCATCCTTCAGATAGGCCGTAAACTGACAGGAGAGATAACGCAGCTTCGACGCCAGCTGTGCCGACTGCTTCCTGACAAATCGCGCTTCCTTCTTCAGGTCGGGATGGAAAATAATAACACTCTCGCCTATCATCAGTCCGTTCTTCGTACCTCCGAAACTGAGGATATCAATACCACAGTCCACCGTCAGTTCCTTAAACGTCAGCCCAAGTGCCGCACAGGCATTGGCCAAGCGGGCACCGTCCATGTGTACATACATTCCATGTGCGTGTGCCAGCTCCGTAATGGCACGCAGTTCGTCGGGCTTGTATATCGTACCCAGCTCCGTACACTGCGAAAGGTAAATGGCTCCCGGCTGAGAATGATGCTGTTCGCCGAAGTGGCACAGATAAGGCCGCAGGAGTTCGGGCGTCAGCTTCCCGTCCGGAGTCGCTATTGGCCTGATCTGACAACCCGTCATACGGGCAGGAGCACCACATTCATCCACGTAGATGTGGGCCGTCTCGGCACAGAGTATCAGGTTGTAAGGACGTGTACACAGTTGCAGGGCAACAGCATTGCTACCGGTACCGTTGAACACAAACAGGACTTCGCAATCGGGCGTAAAGGCTTCGCGTATCTTGCCTACGGCTTCTTCCGTCCAGGGATCATCACCGTAGCCCACCGCATGGTCGCTATTGGCACGGTTCAGGGCGTCCATCACCAGCGGATGCACACCTGAGTTGTTGTCTGATGCAAAACTTCTCATATTCTTATGCTTCATCATTAAAAAAGCCGCGGCATCTTTACAAGGCAAGACACCGCGGCTGCTTTTATACTAATTAATCAGGGGAAATCGGCTGATTACATCATGCCTCCCATGCCACCCATACCGGCGTTCATCGGCATTTCGGGTTTGTCTTCCTTCTTCTCTACGATTACACATTCGGTAGTCAGGAACATACCGGCAATAGAAGCGGCGTTTTCCAAAGCTACACGGGTAACCTTAGCCGGATCGACTACACCTGCGGCATGCAAGTTCTCGTAAACGTCGGTACGTGCGTTGTAACCGAAGTCGCCTTTACCTTCACGAACCTTCTGAACAACTACAGCGCCTTCCTTACCAGCGTTGGCACAGATCTGACGGAGCGGTTCCTCGATGGCACGCTTGATGATGTGGATACCGGTTGTCTCGTCGGCATTGTCACCTTCCAGACCTTCCAGCGATTCCAATGCACGGATGTAAGCTACGCCACCACCCGGCACGATACCTTCTTCGATAGCAGCACGTGTGGCACGGAGTGCATCGTCTACACGGTCTTTCTTTTCCTTCATCTCAACTTCGGAAGCAGCACCTACGTAGAGTACAGCTACACCACCTGACAACTTGGCCAGACGTTCCTGCAACTTCTCACGGTCGTAGTCGCTCTTCGTAGCGGCAATCTGAGCCTTGATCTGTTCGCAACGTTCCTTGATGTTTTCCTTGTCGCCGGCACCGTTTACAATGGTCGTATTGTCCTTCGTGATGGTAACCTTCTCGGCAGTACCCAACATTTCGATAGTAGCCTGTTCCAGTTTCAAGCCCTTTTCTTCGCTGATTACTACACCACCGGTCAGTACGGCAATGTCTTCCAGCATTTCCTTACGACGGTCGCCAAAGCCCGGAGCCTTCACAGCACAGATCTTCAACTGGCTGCGCAGACGGTTCACTACCAAGGTAGTCAGAGCTTCGCTGTCAACATCTTCGGCGATAACCAGCAACGGACGGCCAGTCTGTACGGCAGGTTCCAGAATAGGCAAGAAGTCTTTCAGGTTCGAAATCTTCTTATCGTAAATCAGGATGTAAGGTTTCTCCATCTCACATTCCATCTTTTCCGTATTCGTTACGAAGTAAGCTGACAAGTAGCCGCGGTCGAACTGCATACCTTCTACCACACCGATCGTTGTATCCGTACCTTTAGCCTCTTCGATGGTGATAACACCGTCCTTCGAAACCTTACGCATGGCATCTGCAATCAGTTTACCGATAACGGGATCGTTGTTGGCAGATACGGTACCTACCTGTTCAATCTTGTCGTAGTTGTCACCAACCATTTCAGACTGAGCCTTGATAGATTCAACCACCTTAGCTACGGCCTTGTCGATACCGCGCTTGATGTCCATCGGGCTTGCACCGGCAGTAACGTTCTTCAAACCTTCGGCTACAATGGCCTGAGCCAATACGGTAGCTGTTGTTGTACCGTCACCAGCGTCGTCGCCAGTCTTCGAAGCAACTTCCTTTACCAGTTGTGCACCGGTGTTCTGGTAAGCATCAGCCAGTTCTACTTCCTTCGCTACAGTCACACCATCCTTTGTGATGTGGGGAGCACCGAATTTCTTCTCGATAATCACGTTACGTCCTTTCGGGCCCAGTGTTACCTTTACAGCGTTAGCCAGTGTGTCGATACCCTTCTTCAATTGGTCGCGGGCATCAATATTGAATAATATTTCTTTTGCCATGATTTCGTCTAATTAAAAATTGATAATTGAAAATTGATAATTTATCCCAATACAGCGAGTACGTCGCTCTGACGCATGATCAGATATTTAGTACCGTCGAGTTCGATTTCAGTACCTGCGTATTTGCCGTAGAGTACATGGTCACCAGCTTTCAGTACCATCTCTTCGTCTTTCGTACCGTTACCGGCTGCAATCACTTCACCTTTCAGGGGTTTTTCTTTTGCTGTATCAGGAATGATGATACCGCCGATTGTCTTTTCTTCTGCAGGTGCAGGGAGTATCAGAACTCTGTCTGCCAATGGTTTAATGTTCATAGTTCTTTTCGTTTTATATGTTTTACTTATTTTTTCTTGTTTCTGCCTACCTTGACGCAGGCGATAAACAATATACGAAAAGCGTGCCAAACGCCAACCGGCACAAATTGGCAGACCTTTCCTGCCAATTTGACGCTACACGAATCAAACCTATGCAATTATTTCAGATTTCAGCCCGTCAGGAAGATGCAGAAAATTACCTAACTGGGGAATATTTTTTCCCTAACTGGGAAAAAATAATTTCCTAACTGGGAAAAAAATATTCCCTAACTATGGAAAAATCCATCGTCAGGGAATCAATCAATTCGTTTCTCAAAGCCGTATTTCTTCGGCACAGTTTATCTTGTTCAAATGCTCCAGAATGCCTTCGTCGAACTGACCATGGCACTTCCCATGTACAAAAGAAACAAAATGGCCACAATAAACATTACTACCCCAATCAGCAGATTGTGCCTGTTCTCGTTTAGTTGAATGGAAAACATAATAACCTCCTCCATATTTATAAGTCCGATGCAAAAGTAACCCACGCCTGTTACATTGCTTTTACACCCTGATTACAAATATACAAAAAAGGGAGCAGAAACCCACTCCCTTTTAATAGTCTTTTATCTTTCTTATCGGTTAGTCACCCAATTCTGCCACCAGCTCATCAGGAGTCACCAGACGCTGTTCGCCGGTTTCCATATTTTTCAGGGTCACCTTGCCTTCGTTCATCTCATTTTCGCCCACCAGTGCTACGAACGGAATGCCTTTAGCATTGGCGTAACTCATCTGTTTCTTCATCTTACTGCTATCCGGGAAGATCTCGGCACGGATGCCTGCACCGCGTACCTGCGCCAGTACCTGCATGGAAAAGGCTGCTTCCTTTTCACCGAAGTTGATAAAAAGCAGTTGGGTGCCGTTCACGGCTTCCTTCGGATAAAGGTCCAGCTGGTTGAGCACATCGAAGATACGGTCGGCACCGAACGAGATGCCCACACCACTCACACCGGCCATGCCGAAGACACCTGTCAGGTTGTCATAGCGTCCGCCACCGGTGATGCTACCTATCTGCACGTCCAAAGCTTTCACTTCGAAGATAGCACCCGTATAATAGTTCAGTCCGCGTGCCAGGGTCAGATCAAGCTCTAATTCGTTTTTCAGTCCCAGTCCCTTCAGGGTAGAAAGGATGAACTCGCTCTCTTCCACTCCCTTCAATCCGGTTTCGCTGGCTGCCAATACCTGCTTCAACGTAGCCAGTTTCTCTTCGTTCGATCCGCTCAGCAGAATGATAGGTTGCAGTTTGGCAATGGCCTCGTCGCCGATGCCTTTTTCACGCAGTTCGGCGTTCACGTTGTCCAAACCTATTTTGTCCAGCTTGTCGATGGCTACGGTAATGTCTACTATCTTGTCTGCCTCACCGATGATTTCGGCAATACCGGTCAGAATCTTGCGGTTGTTGATTTTGATGCACACCCGTATGCCGAAACGGCTGAACACCGTGTCGACAATCTGCATCAGTTCCACTTCGTTCAGCAACGAATCACTGCCCACCACGTCGGCATCGCACTGATAAAACTCGCGGTAACGTCCTTTCTGCGGACGGTCGGCACGCCATACGGGTTGAATCTGATAGCGTTTGAAAGGGAAAGTAATTTCGTCACGATGCATCACCACGTAGCGTGCAAAAGGCACAGTCAGGTCGTAGCGCAAGCCTTTCTCGCAGAATTTACAGGCCAGCTTGGCTGCGTTGCGGCTCAGCAGTTCGTCATCGGTCAGGCCAGAGAAGTAGTCGCCCGAGTTCTGTATCTTGAACAGGAGCTTGTCGCCTTCCTCGCCATACTTGCCCATCAGCGTAGAAAGCATCTCCATAGCGGGTGTTTCTATCTGCTGGAAGCCATAGAGGTGATACACGTCGCGGATGGTGTTGAATATATAGTTGCGTTTCGCCATTTCTACCGGCGAAAAGTCACGGGTTCCTTTCGGAATACAAGGTTTTGCTGCCATATTCGTATCAGTTACATTTATAATCAGGCGGCAAAGTTACAGTATTTTATCCGGAAAATCTTCATCTGGGGGATAAATTTACATCGCTCACTTCTATCCGATGTTACTCGTCCGTTATAGAAGTCTGAATTTTCCATCTAAAAATCCATGCTTTCATATATGAATAGGCTAGTATGCGAATATCCGACTTGCACGTACGTTACATCACCACTTGCATGTACGTTACATCCTTCACCATATTCACCTATCTATCAAGCGATTAAAAATTATGCTTTTCATGAAGTGAAACCGAAGAAAATAAGAAAACCTGGAGAAAGTGAAAGCACAAGGTGAAACCTCCGTGAAGCCACATCTTTCACCATATCTGCGTGAATACCAACGCTCTAAATTTCAGGTGAAGGCGTGAAAGCAATTTTCCTCTTTCTCATTCTTTCTCCGTGTAAGTCCGCCTCATTCTGCGTAGTCCGCGTATCCATCTTTCACCCGCAAAGTGCCACTTGGCGGACGTAACTACCCACTTTAGGAAGACAACATCGGTAATTAGCCACCGCAACAAGCAATCCTCACGAGTATTGCTTGCATCGCTCCCGAGCCACACAAGTGTTTCTCCCGAGCCATACAAGTGTCCCTCGCGAGCCGTGCAAGCGTTACTCAAAGTATCAGCAACGCAATGCACGCACATGCCTCAGCATCGGCCAAAGCATGATGGTGCTGGGTCAGGTCGTAACCGCAACGAGCCGCCACGGTGTGCAACTGGTGATTGGGGAGTTCCTTGCCGAAGACGCGACGCGAAGCGCGGCAAGTACAGTGAAACGTATAGCCGGGATAGTCCATGCCGTATGCCTGGAAAACGGCTTTCAGACAGCCTTCATCAAAAGGACTGTTGTGCGCCACCAAAGGCAAGTCGCCAATAAGCGATGCCGCCTCCTTCCACACGTCGGGGAAGGGAGCGGCAGCAGCAGTGTCGTGCCACGTCAGGCCGTGCACCTGCGTATTCCAATAGCTGTAGAAATTGGGGTAAGGACGTATCAGACGATAGAAACGGTCGGTCACCCGCCCATCGCGGACAATGACCAAGCCCACACTGCACACACTGGAACGGTTGCCGTTGGCTGTCTCGAAATCGATGGCTGCAAAATCCTTCATCGTCCGTCCTCCCTCCTCCATCAGTCGTTTACAGCACCGGAACCGGTAACATAATTGAATACTTTCAGGTTGGAAATCCGGCTTTTGAAATCTCCCGCCTTCTGCAACGGGAATACCAGCGTACGCACATAGTTCATGGAGTCTTTGCCGGCGTTGAAGTAACGCTTCTGAACATCCAGCTTCTCAACAAGACGGCCATCAACGAAGAGGGCGGTAGACATGTGATCGCCCTTAATCTGGATGTTTGCCTTTTCGCCCGGATAAGGCCGGTAGCCGAATGTATTCAGATAGCCGTCGCGGGCAAAGCCGAACAGTCCGCTTACAGGGTCGGACAGGTAGAAAACGGCGTTTTCCGAACGGAACAACTCGGTGCCCGGTGCTTCGGCAGCAGCTTCGAGGTCGAAACTTACCGTATAATCATAACCGATTTCGGGATAAGACAAAGAAGAACCCGGAACAACCTCCGCTGACTGGCAGACCATAGCCGGTTCGCGGCCGATCCGTGCCAGCTGGTTTACACCCGGAGCTTCGCTCAACTGACGGCGCAAGCGGTCGAAATCGGCATAAGACAGAGCGGGCTGTGCTCCCCATGTTTTTGCCGACAAAGTCTGCAAAGCCGGGAAGAGACGATGATGTATATCTTTGACGGAGATGCCGTTACCCACATGATCGTTCCAAACGGCAAACATACCACCCAGAATGGCCGGATGCTTCTCATCGAACACCACCTTTCCTACATGGGCAGGCGTCCACTTGTTGTACAGATATTCGTCATTCAGATAGTCATGATAATAACCCGCCATCGGGACAATATAGACCAGACCATCGGGAATGCTGATCAGTTTGTAACCCTGCTCCACCATAGTTTTGGGTTCGGCATAGCCATTATACCAGGCACTCATGACGACATTCTCCGACTTGACCGGAGTATCGCCTGCCGCATGGGTCAACGCTCCCCACACACAAGCCTGCTTGCCATAACTCTCGACCAACCGGATATAGCGGTCGGTAAAGGCACGGAACTTCTCGACTACATCTTTCTTCTTATTGGAATATTCGTCAGTGCCGATGTGCACACGCGGTCCCCAGAAGACAGGTTCGTCACCCTCCAGATACTCCTTGAAAAGAGCATCCATGAATGTATACGTCTCGGGGTTGAACAGATCCAGATGGTCCATGCCGTACTCGCGGCTGCCTATTTCGGGCTTGTAATGAGTGAATGCCAACGTATGGGCAGGAGCATCTATTTCGGGAATGATTTCGACAAAACGACCGGCAGCTTCTTTCTGAAAGTCGATGAACTCGCGTTTCGTATAGTAGCCGTCGCGTGCCGTCAGCCCAGGATAAGTATCACACTCCAAACGGAAAGCAGCATAGGTACGACCCCAGTCGTGACCGAAAAACTGCTTGAAGCCATTGTCGTTAAGGTGTATCTGAAGAGTGTTCATCTTGTAGTAAGCCATCACCTTGACCAGGTCGCGAAGGTAGGACATGGGGATGAACTTGCGGCCGCAATCCATCATAAAGCCACGCAGAGCATAGTCGGGATAGTCGCGTATCTGTCCCTTTGGCAGACAACGGTCAGCGTTCTGCTCGCTCATCTGAAGCAACGTACGCGTAGCCCAGTAAATACCGGCCACTTCGGGAGCAGAAACGGTAACAGTACGATCCACACGGATGGCATAGCCTTCGGTTCCCAGTTTCTTGTCTTTCTTCAGGGTCAGAAAGATGTCACCGGTGCGCGGCTTTCCCTCCTCCACCCGAAGAACAGTGCCGAACATCTGTCCGTAATCGGCAGCAAATGCCTCGGCTACCGCCCGCAAGGCAGGCTCTCCACATACAATACGCATGTCGGCAGAAGGCTGGAACATGCCATCTGCTCCCTTCCACTCTTTCAGTTCGGGAATGACAAAAGGTTTTTCGTTAAGGGCATACACGCCCAACTGCATACAAAGAAAAAGAACCAGGCACAAGGTGCGGGAAGCTGAAAAAAACGGTTTCATCATAAAAGATATTGTTTAAAGTTAGCAAAATAAGGAAAAGACGCACCACCTGCACTCCGGCCAAATGATGCGTCCATCCCAATATGATTCTAAAAATTACTCGCGACGTCCCAGATAGATCATGATGTAGTAGATCAGCGTAGCCAACGAGCCCAATGCAGCCACTACGTAAGTGTAGGCAGCAGAACGAAGAGCGTCTTCGGCCTTGTCATGATTGTAGGCATTGGTAATGCCACTGGCGCTAAGCCATACCAAAGCACGCTTGCTGGCATTGATCTCGACCGGCAAGGTGATGAAGCTGAACAGCGTAGTAGTGGCAAAAAGAATGATGCCGATCAGCAGCAATTCCGGAAAAGAATTGATCATCAGAATACCTGCCAATATCACCCACGTCATGATGCTGGAAGCAAACGAAACTACCGGCACCAACTTGCTGCGCATGGTAAGCGGCGCATAGGCACGGGCGTGCTGCAAGGCGTGACCACACTCGTGGGCTGCTACGGCAGCGGCCATGATACTATTACTGTTGTACACACTTTCACTCAGATTCACGGTTTTGTTGGCCGGATTGTAGTGGTCGGTCAAGTGGCCCGGCGTATGAGTCACCTGCACATCGTAGATGCCGTTGTCGTTAAGCATCTTACGCGCTACGTCGGCTCCGGTCATGCCATTGTTGGTAGGTATCTGCGAGTACTTCTTGAACTTGTTTTGCAGGTTCATCTGCACCAGCCAGCTCACCACGGCTACACCGATAAATATAATCCATTGCATTCCTATCATTCCTGTTCCCATACTGTTTTCTTTACTTTAAATTAATAATCCAAATTTGTCTTTTCAAATATCAGAACAAATTGTTTGCCAAATATAACGTAAGATTGGCAGGATACCACAAGAATTAACACAGATTATAGATTTTCCGCCAGAAACATTGATTTCTCCTCAGCCGAGCACCAATTCAACCACCTTGTCGGTTTCGGTCGGAACTTCATCAAACAGCAGGGTGATGCCGCCTTCCACCCGCTTGAACTTCAGCGATTGACGGGTAACGAAGTCGAGCGCCTGTTTCACCTGCTTGCCTTCCAGCGGCAGGAAAAGTGCTTTGTCGGGCAGGTTCAGGATGTGTACAAACAGGCGGTTTCCCTTCTGTGTTGTCACTCCCCAGTCGTGCGGAGCAATGCATCCGCCACGCGTGCCGTAAATGGTTTCGCCATAAGTCTGCATCCATTCGCCAACCTCCTTCAGGCGTTGTACAGCCACTTCGGGCAGACAGCCGTCGGGCTGAGGGCCGATGTTCATCAGCAAGTTGGCATCCTTGCCTGCCGCCTTCACCAAGTAGTGAATCAAGGTCTTAGCCGACTTGTAGTTCTGGTCGGTAATCTTATATCCCCACATGCCGTTCATAGTTTCGCACGTCTCCAGCGGCAAGCTGCTGACGTCCTGTCCCGAAAGTCCAGCCTTGTTTTCGCCCGGCAGATCGCGCTCGAAAATCTGAATATCTTCGCCTTCGAAAGGCACCTGATGGTGGTTGTTGCCTACAAGGCAGGCAGGTTGCAACTTGTGGATAAGCTCATACTGTCCGGGAAGCTGCCAGTCGAAGTCGGGATTCTGATCCTGATCCCACCAACCATCAAACCAGATAGCTCCTATCGGGCCGTAGTTGGTAAGCAGTTCGGTGAGCTGGTTGTTCATAAACTGATAATAGGTAGGCCAGTTGCCTTTGGCGTCGGGGCGTCCTGTCCCGCGGCCGGTACGGCCCCATGGGTAATCTTCGCGATACCAGTCGAGGTGCGAATAATACAGGTGCAGACGGATGCCCTGCTTGTGGCACTCGTCGGCCAGTTCCTTCAGAATGTCGCGCTTGAAGGGAGTGGCATCGACTACGTTGTAATCGGAGTACTGGGTATGAAACATGGAGAATCCTTCGTGATGGCGGCTGGTGAAGCAGATATACTTGGCACCCGAAGCCTTGATGGCAGCCACCCATTCGGCTGCATTGAAGCGGGATGGATAGAAACCTCCTGCCAGTTTGGCATACTCCTTATAGTTCAGGTTGTTGTTGGTCATGGTCCACTCGCCCGTAGCCAGCATGGCATACAAGCCCCAATGCAGGAAGATACCAAAACGGGCATCGCGAAACTCCTGGCGGGATTTCAGATTCTCCTCAGTAGGAACATAATGCTGGGCACGCAGCGGAAGTGACAAGCCGGCCAGCAACAGCAGGGATACAAGAAAATGTGTTTTCATAAATCACCATTGTTTTTTGTAAAAGCTACCTCAGTACCCGTCAATAAGTAAGCTATATTCAGGTCCCGATGTAACCTTATAGTTATACTATATTATATATAATGTATCCCATGCCGGCAGAACAGACAACCGTTCTGCCACCACGGGCGTACAACATACAAAGTTAATGAAATCGATGAAAACCGCGAATAAAAACAGCGAATAATGCCGTTTTTACCACAACTTATGAACCTGCTCCTTGATATATTCATCGTATACCTCACGCACCACCTTCATCTCTTCGTCAGTAAATGCAGGAAGGGCAGAAGCGGCTGCATTGGCTGCAATCTGGGCAGGTGTGCTGGCTCCGGGAATCACCGTGCTGACAGCATCGTACATCAGAATGTAGCGTAAGGCAGCCAAAGCCAGGTTGTCAGTCTTCAACCGTTCTTTGAGCACTTGTGCCGCCTTTACGCCGGTAGCATAATCGACACCGGAAAAGGTTTCGCCTTTATCGAAAAATTCTCCGTTACGGTTGTACGAACGGTGGTCGTCTTTACCAAAGGTAGTTTCCAGCGTATATTTTCCCGAAAGCAACCCGCTTGCCAAAGGCACCCGGACAATAATCCCCACATTCTGCTGCTTGGCTTTAACGAACAGTTCATCAGCCGGACGCAAACGGAACATGTTGAATATGATTTCTATGGCCGAGATGTCGTGGTTCATTGCTTCCAGAGCCTCATCGATACGTTCCACGCTTACTCCATAATGCAGAATACGGCCTTCCCGCTTCAACGCATCGAGCGTATCGAACACTTCCTGCTTGGAGTAGACCTCCGAAGGCGGACAGTGCAGAAGTACCATGTCGAGACAATCCCGTTGCATATTCTGCAAGGAGTTGAAAACAAACCGACGGATGTTTTCGGCATTATAGCCTTCCGCATTATGAGGATTAAGTCCCCGACCACATTTCGTCACCACGTAAATGCGCTCGCTACGTCCTTTCAAGAACTCGCCAATAGTTTTTTCGCTCAATCCGCCCTGATAAATATCGGCTGTATCGAAGAAATTGATGCCTTGCTCACATGCTGCTTCAAGCGTTTTGAAGGCTACTTCTTTATCGAAAGGATCGCCCCACTTCGAACCCAGCTGCCATGTGCCAAGCGAAACCTCGCTGATACGAAAGCCGGTTTTTCCTAAAATTCTGTAATTCATAATGTCAGTCCTTTTTTATAATTATACCAGTAAACAGTCTTTCAGAAGAAGCCGGTACAGCACCATGTCTTACATACACAGGAATACTGGTCCGGCTTCTTACACTTACGTTCCCCCCTTAACCTTAGAGAAGTAATGATAGTATATCCATATCTGCAATTATAAGCACAAAGATAGTATACGACATTGAATTAATAAATACATGAGAAATTATACATATACCGATAAATTAACTGGTATACTGACTTACAACAGAATATAATTCATACTTTTGCGCATAAAACAAAAATAAGCCATGTACAAAAGAAAAAATCCTTTGGATCTGTCGTGCGGCATCCGCATCACCATGTGTGTGATAAGCTCAAAATGGAAACCTTGCATCATCGATGCCTTGCGCGAGGGGCCTAAACGTCCCAGCCAGCTTCATCGGGAAATACCGGAAGCCATCAACCGCGTACTGGACCAGAACCTCCGCGAGTTGGAAGAAGACCAGATCATAGCCAAGACTATTTATCCGGAACTGCCACCCCACAGCGAATACCATCTGACAGAACTGGGTAAAAGCCTGCTGCCCATCATCGACATAATGGACGACTGGGGAGAAGAACACCGCCACATCTACGAAGCCCTGAAACTGTAAACGGCTACGTACTGCCCCAGCCGGTAATACCCCGGAAAACTTCTCGCTCGTGCTCAATAAAAAAGAAGAGAGCCTGTCCGGAAACCACGATTACGCAACATCCCCGCCATCAGGCAGCGGACAAGGCATCATGTTTTTCCTGACAAGCCCTCTTCTTATTTTTCTTTCGAATCCGAAATTCTGGCTTATTCTTCGGTATATCGTTCAATCGTCTGTTCGCGGTCGGGACCTACAGAAACGATTTTAACGGGTACGCCCAACTGTTCTTCCAGGAAGGTGAGGTACGCATTGAACTCTTCAGGGAATTCGTCTTCGCTCTGCATCTTGGTCATGTCGGTCTTCCAACCCGGCAGTTCTACATAAACTGGCTCTACACCTTCAGTAATGTCGTAGGGGAAGTATTCGATTTCTTCACCGTTCATTCTGTAAGCTACGCATGCCTTGATGGTATCGAATGTGTCGAGCACATCGCTCTTCATCATAATCAGTTTGGTAACGCCGTTGATCATCACCGAATACTTCAAAGCTACCAGGTCGATCCATCCACAGCGACGCTTACGACCTGTCACTGCTCCGAACTCATGTCCCAGTGCTCCGATCTTCTCACCGGTTTCGTCGAACAGCTCGGTAGGGAACGGACCAGCTCCGACACGTGTACAGTAGGCCTTAAAGATACCGTATACATCTCCAATCTTATTAGGAGCTATACCCAGACCTGTGCAGGCTCCGGCACAAATGGTGTTGGAAGAGGTTACAAACGGATAAGAACCGAAATCGATGTCGAGCATCGTGCCCTGTGCACCTTCGCACAACACCGACTTACCTTCCTTCAACAGTCCGTTTACTTCGTGCTCGCTGTCTACCAGCGGGAACTGCTTCAGGTATTCGATACCCTCAAACCAGGCTTTCTCCAGTTCGGTCAGGTCGTATTCATAGTTCAGGCTCTTCAGGATTTGCTCGTGACGGGCCTTGGCGGCTGCATATTTCTGCTCGAAGTTGTGCAGGATGTCGCCTACGCGCACACCGTTACGGCTGATCTTGTCGGTATACGTAGGGCCGATTCCCTTACCGGTAGTACCTACTTTGGCATCGCCTTTGGCAGCTTCGTAAGCAGCATCCAGAATACGATGAGTAGGCAGAATGAGGTGTGCCTTCTTGGAGATGTGCAAACGCTCCTTCAACGGATGTCCGGAAGCTTCCAGCGCCTCGGCCTCAGCCTTGAACAAAGCCGGATCGAGCACGACACCATTACCGATGATATTTACCTTGTCACCTTGAAAAATACCCGAGGGGATGGAACGGAGCACATATTTCTGTCCTTCGAACTCCAACGTATGACCGGCATTCGGTCCACCCTGAAAACGTGCTACTACATCGTACTTCGGAGTTAATACGTCAACGACTTTGCCTTTGCCTTCGTCGCCCCATTGCAATCCTAATAGAATGTCTACTTTCATTTTTCTTTTTTATTATTGTTGTTCTTATTTTTCCGTTTGTTGGCACGCTCGCACCTGCTGCACAAGCCATACATATACAATGAATAGTGCGTCAGGTTGAAACGCCCCAGTCTGGTATTTTCAATAGCATGCTGCAGCTCTTCATTCTGAAACTCGGTCACCTTGCCACACTGCGTACAGATCTGATGATGATGCGTATCGCGGTTATAACATTTTTCGTACTGGGAAGATGTGCCAAACTGGTGCTTGATGACCAGCCGGGCATTGATAAGCAGGATAATGGTATTGTAGAGGGTGGCACGGCTGACACGGAAATTCTCCTGATCGGCCATCAGCGAGTAAAGCGTATCAATGTCGAAATGCCCGTCAATGGAATAGATGGTATCGAGTATGGCGTAACGTTCGGGTGTCTTGCGATGCCCGTGCGCATTGAGATATTCGGTGAATATCTGCCTGACCGTATCTTTCACATTCTGACTTTCCATATCGGGGTAGCAGTAAATTACAGCTTACAAAGTTAAGCCTTTTTTGTTGAAAGCAAGAAAGAAAGGATGAAAAAAATGTAATGGAGAGAAAAGCCGTCTTTACCCTCCTACTTCATCCTTTACCAAGCCATACAAAAGCTGTTCCGATTCTTGGGAAGAATCCTTCATCCCCTCAACACGGCGACAAACCATAAAGGCATGTTCTTCGCTGTGCTGCATGAAGCGACGAATGGCGGCCATAGCGGCACTGCGTACCTGATACCCACCCGACAGAAAGGCACAAACTGCCTGATCGAGAAACTCATTGGCCACGCGGTCGGTCATGTCGCCCTTCTTCAACAACAGACGGGCAATGGTCAGGAAACCGCAGACCTGTGCAAGTTCGCGCTCGTCGGCAATCCATTGGAAAGCCTTGGCCGGAGCATACGGCAAATGCTGGAAAAGATTCATCGATGTAAGTTCGGCAATCTCGTTGTTGGGCATGGTGTCCACCCAGATATCAGCAATCTCGGGATAGAACGTGTCAACGGGCTGCAGCAAACCTGCCAGAATCTTGCACTCACGAATGTCTTCTTTCCACAAGGCCTGCGCCAGCGCATGGTCTTTCTCGTAAGCAGCAGCAATGCTTTTGATACGCGGCAGTTCCACACCAAAATTCAGTTTATAGACAAGACCTTTCTCGCGCATACTTTGCGACACGGCACCGTTCATCGAAAGGCGGAGCTGGGTCTTGATATCTTTCAGTTGTTCGTGTAAGTCCATCATTGAAATGCGGTATATAAAATCATTTTAGGCACGGATGACACGGATTTTCACGGATTATCTTTATTTTCCTCTCCGTGTTTTTCCGTGTAATCCGTGCCTGAATTATCCAAACAAAGCAACCTCAGGCCTTATTCGTTGACATAAGGCAGAGTAGCATAATCCTTGCTATAGCGAAGCATCTGCTCGGCATAACCTTCGTCGTAGGTCACCTTTACATCGGTGATATTGCCATTGGCATCGGTTACAGCCTCGTACTTCGGATTGACAAAACCTTTGTAAGGAGCCAGGTTCAGCTTCTTGTAGCGATCGAGCACCTCGGCATGAAGTTCAGGATCGACCTTCACGGCATAGTTCTCGACCAGCTGACGGGCTGCCTCGAAATCGCCGGTCGACTTGATACGCTGTATCTCGGCCAGCAGATCGCCGAACAGGGTACGCACTTTGGCATAGTCGTTCACTACCACGTAGGTCTTGCCATCTTTCTTCTTCAGTTCGACCACCTTGTCGGCAGCACCCTTCTCGTACACCCAACGGGCTATCAGGGCACGGTTGCGCATGTGGGCTTCCTCAATCTGATTACCCGGTTCGATACGCACCAGCTGCGTCATCAAGCCATTCATCAGATAAGTATAGAATTGCGCTTTGTAAGCATCGGCATCGGGCAGCAGGCCAAGCTCGACCAGTTTAGGATCGGCCACGTAATACAAACCGAACAGGTCAGCACGGGCTTCTTCGATGGTAGAGCCATAAGCCTTCAGTGCATCAGGATCGACACCCGGAAGCAACTTGCCGGAACCATGTCCCAGACACTCGTGCAAGTCGGTATGAAGTTCATCGGTCAGGTCGGCATACTTGTTGATGTTGTCCAACTCGGCCTGGCTATAAACGAATTCTTCATTGAAACCATTACCATGAGCAGCTTTGTTGTAAGCATCGGTAATGTTCCCAATAGTAACCGACTTCGAACCATGCTGGCTACGAATCCAGTTGGCATTGGGCAAGTTGATGCCGATAGCCGTAGACGGGTACAAATCGCCCGCCAGAATGGCTGCGGTAATAACCTTGGCCGATACGCCCTTCACCTGCTCTTTCTTGAACTGCTTATCAACAGGCGAATGATCTTCGAACCACTGTGCATTGCTACTGATGATCTCGGTACGGCGAGTAGCCTCAAGGTCTTTAAAATTAACCAGCGATTCCCAGCTTGCCTTCATGCCCAGCGGATCGCCATAGCTTTCGGTAAAGCCGTTCACAAAGTCGATACGTGAATTCAGGTCTTTCACCCAAAGGATGGCATAGTCATCGAATGTCTTCAAGTCGCCCGTCTCGTAATATTCTACCAGCTTGGCAATAACGGCCTTCTGTTCGGGCGTCTCGGCTACAGTTTCGGCTTTCTTCAGCCAATAGACAATCTTTTCAAGAGCTTGTCCGTAAAGACCACCGACCTTCCATACTTTCTCCTGAATTTTTCCGTTTTCCTTCACCAGACGGCTGTTCAGTCCGTAAGAAACCGGAGTTTCATCTTTCGGATCCTTCAGAGCGTTATAAAAGTCTTCGGCCTCTTTCTGCGTCACTTCTTCGTAATAGTTGCAGGCAGAAGTGAGCACCAGGTCTTCGCCATCGGCCTGATTGACACGCTTGGGCATCACAGCCGGATCGAAAATCACCGGAAATATCTCATCACAGAACTGATCCAATGTCTGCCCTTCGGCCAAAGGAAGTTCGGAAGCATCTACACTGGCCAAAGCCTGCTTGAAAAATTCGGGAGTAAAGCCCGGCACAAACTTTTCGCATCCGTAATGATGGTGAATGCCGTTGGAGAACCATACCCGTTTCAAATACACTTCCATTGCCTTGAAATCGGCAGAATTCTTATCGCCTTTATAGCCGGTATAAACAGCTTCGAGTGCACGGCGAATACGAAGATTGTATTTACCATTCTGGTCGAACAGAATATCGCGACCCTGCAAAGCCGCTTCAGTCAGGTAGTAAACCAGTTCTTTCTGTTTCAGGGACAGGTCTTCAAAACCAGGCACCCGATAACGTAAAATCTGTAAATCAGCAAATTGTTCCACTGTATAATCAAATTTGTCTGCCTCGGCAGTTGTTGTTTTGGGATTTCCGCCACATGCAGCCAATAAAGCTACCCCAGCGGCCATCGATAATAATTGTTTCTTCATCATATTCAAAATAAGGACAAGATTCGCATTAAAATAAACTACTCAAAAAAAACAGTAGCTAATGATATCTGTATTTTTAAACGAGAAAAGGAAGTATTCCAAAACCCAGTTTCAGAATATTTCCTTTTTACGAGCTTTCCCACTTTCGCAAACTCAATTAACCATTCCCATGTTGTGTCATGAAATTAAATTTGCGAAACTCGGCCAAGCTTTATGCAAGCTTTTCACTTTTTATTTTTCTCGGCATGACGTTTACGGTAACCGTTTGGAGTCTCGCCCATATTCTTGTAGAACGCAGCATAAAACGACTGACGATTGGCAAAGCCTACCATCGTGCTGATTTCTTCTACATTTTTGTCGGCATAACGCTTATCGGTCAACAAATGCAATGCATCCTTGATTCTATATTCATTCAACAAACAAGAATAATTCATTCCAAAACGAGAATTAACCACAGCAGACAAATAACGTGTATTTGTTTGTAACTCCTTTGCCAAATCTTTGGCTGAATAATCGGGATCTCTGTACTTCTTCTGCACAACAATAATGTTCAATATTTTGTCGTACAACTCATCTGCCAATTCCGGACGGATCAAAGAACGGTAGGCAGCATTCTTTTCTTTCTTCTCGCGCAGGTTGTAAGGACGCTTCTTTGAAGTTTCTTCCTGCACTTTGTTTTCTAAATCACTCATTTTACTTAACTGGTTAGGGGTTTATTCATTTCAAGAAAATCTCAACAATTTCCTTTTAGACTTTACAAAAGTCTGACATTTTTTTTTTATATGCAACTTTTTCCGTACATATTTTTAGTGCATAAACATGCAAAATATGGATATAAAGCGTCTAAAGCAGGTCTAATAAGATTTTTTAACGTATAATTGCTTTCTACACTTGACAAATTAATAATAAACAAGCATTCAAAGAATTGCAGACATTCCTGATAAATAATGTAATTTTGTCCCCTGAAACCAAACATCATTTTATGCTACATACCCTCAAGACATATTTCGGTTACGACAGTTTCCGCCCCCAACAAGAAGAAATTATCCGTCACCTGCTACAGAAAAAAGATGCGCTGGTACTAATGCCTACCGGAGGAGGCAAATCCATTTGCTACCAGATACCTGCACTTCTTTGCGAAGGTACAGCCATCGTAATTTCTCCACTTATTTCCTTGATGAAAGATCAGGTAGAAAGTCTGTGTACCAACGGAATAGCAGCCGCTGCGCTGAACAGCAACAATGATGAAACCGAGAACATGCAGATCCGCCGTTCCTGCATGGAAGGCAAACTGAAACTACTGTATATCTCGCCAGAAAAACTGTTGGCCGAAACCAACTACCTGTTGCGCGATATACACATCTCGTTTTTTGCCATCGATGAAGCACATTGCATCTCGCAATGGGGACACGACTTCCGCCCCGAATATACCCAACTGGGAATTCTGCGGGAGATGTTTCCACGGATACCTATCATTGCCCTGACCGCCACCGCCGACAAACTGACCCGGCAGGACATCGTTAAACAGATGCGGCTACGAGAGCCGCGCATCTTTATATCATCATTCGACCGTCCCAACCTAAGTCTGACTGTGAAACGAGGGTATCAGCAAAAAGAGAAAAGCAAAGCGATTCTAGACTTTATAGAAAGACACCGGGGAGAAAGCGGAATCATCTACTGCATGAGCCGGAACAAAACGGAAACTGTGGCACAAATGCTACGGAAAAACGGAATACGGGCAGCCATCTATCATGCCGGACTGGAGACAGAAAAACGAAATCAGGCACAGGAAGATTTCATCAACGACCGTGTACAGGTGGTATGCGCCACAGTCGCCTTTGGCATGGGGATCGACAAAAGCAACGTGCGCTGGGTGATACACTATAACCTGCCCAAAAGCATTGAAAGCTTTTATCAGGAGATTGGACGTGCCGGACGCGACGGACTGCCCAGTGACACCCTGCTGTTCTACTCTATGGCCGACCTCATTCTGCTGACCAAGTTTGCTACCGAAAGCGGACAGCGTGATATTAATCTGGAAAAGCTGCACCGCATGCAACAGTATGCCGAAGCCGACATCTGCCGGCGGCGTATTCTGCTGAACTACTTCGGCGAACAGCGAACGCACGATTGTGGTAATTGCGATGTATGCAAAAACCCGCCCGAGCGCTTCGACGGTACCATCATTGTACAAAAAGCATTGAGCGCCATCGCACGTACCAACCAGCAGGTAGGCACACAAATGCTGATAGACATTCTGCGAGGCAACCTGAACGCAGAGCTGAAAGAGAAAGAATACCATCAGTTGAAAACATACGGAGCAGGACGAGACATCCCTGCCCGCGACTGGCAAGACTATCTGCTGCAAATGCTACAACTGGGATACTTCGAGATAGCCTATAACGAAAACAATCATTTAAAGATTACTCCTGCCGGCAGCGACGTACTCTTCGGCAGGGAAAAAGCAAGTCTGGTAGTCATCAGACGCGAAGAAACAAAAGATAAGAAACAAAGCAAATACAGAAAGGTTGTCAGTACGCCTCAACTCCCCCTCGCCGGCATCGAAACCGGAGAAGAAGAACTGTTCGAAGCATTAAAAGCCTTACGCAAGCGTCTGGCCGACGAAGAAGTTCTGCCTGCCTACATTGTATTGTCCGACAAAGTATTGCACCTGTTGGTGCAGCAAAGGCCAACCACTATCGAAGCATTCGGAAACATCAGTGGCATAGGCGAATACAAGAAACGCAAATACGGACAGGCCTTCGTCGAGCTTATCAGACGATTTGTCTGAGGTGTAACGCTTTATTTGCTCTGGCGCATCAAGTCGCGGACTTCGCTTTGAGGAACTCCCAACGAAACTGCTTTTTCAAAATCTTGTTTAGCCTGAGCCTTCTTCTTCTGAAGCAGATAAATACGCCCACGCATCAGATAGGCTTCGGCCTGGCTGGGGTCGAGCTGGATAGCTTTCTCCAAATCAAGCATAGCCAGATCGCTTTTCAGCATATCCAGCTCCACACCGGCACGGGCCACGTAGATAACAGCCAGTTCATGCGGCGTATAAGGTGTCGCCCCACCCTTATCGGCCAGCATTCCATCGAGTACCATCAAGGCTTCATCATACTTAGTGTCGCGCTGACAGAGTGTAGCCAATCCCAACCGACCACTGTAACTTTGCGGTTCCACCTTCAGTAAAGTATCGTAATCCTGACGGGCCAACTTATAGCTTCGCTGCTGCATGTAGATATATGCACGCATCAACAAAGCCTCACGATTGTGCGGATCAAACTCCAGAACCTGAGAATAATCGGCACGGGCTTTATCGTCTTGCCCCAGTTCCAAAGCAAGCGTAGCATGATTCATCAAAATAGGAATGGACATAGGTGCGATGTTCAATGCCATCCGATAAGACTCCAAAGCCAGTTCATACCGGTGTTGCCGGCGCTGGATAGTGCCCAGATTGGAAAACAGCAAGGCATTATGCGGATTGGCAGGTTCGAGCTGCAATGCCTGACGGATGTATGACTCAGCCTGCTGAAGACTGTCTTGTTCGGTCGCTGCCACCGCACGCTCGCACAATTCGTTATAAGTCTGCGCCGCAGCCGGAAGAATAGAGAAAGCTGCCAGAAGAAAAGAAAACGTAATTTTTTTCATAAGTCAAAGAAGGATTAGTAGGGAAAAAACAAATCAATACAGCCCTGATGACATATAGCGTTCGCCTGTATCGGGCAAAAGTACAACAATACATTTATCTTTCATCTCGGGCCGATTTGCCAAAACACTGGCGGCGTGAAGCGCAGCACCCGAAGAGATACCGGCAAGCAGTCCTTCGGTAGCAGCCAGCTCGCGGGATGCACGGAAAGCATCGTCATCGGCCACTGGAATAACCTCATCTATAACAGAAGCGTCGTAATTGCCCGGTATGAAATTAGCACCGATTCCTTGAAGGCGATGTGGTCCTGGCTTACCGCCTTCGAGTACAGGCGACGCAGCCGGTTCGACAGCTACTACATGAACCCGAGGATTATGTTTCTTCAACGCACGGGCTACTCCGCTGACTGTACCTCCCGTCCCGACTCCTGCCACGAAGACATCGACCTTTCCGTCCGTATCGGTCCACACTTCTTCGCCGGTCGTACATTCATGTACGGCAGCGTTCGACGGATTATCAAACTGTTGAAGAATAACGGCACCGGGCGTAGCATCGCGCAATGCCTCGGCTTTGGCAATGGAGCCCGCCATACCTTCGGCACCCGGTGTCAGCACAATTTCCGCTCCAAGTGCTTTCAGCAGGTTACGACGTTCCAGACTCATGGTTTCGGGCATGGTCAGCACCAGCCGATACCCTTTGATGGTAGCTACCATGGCAAGGCCAATACCGGTATTTCCGCTGGTAGGCTCAATCAGGGTTGCACCGGGTTTCAGCACACCCCGTTTCTCGGCATCTTCAATCATAGCCAATGCCGTACGTGCCTTGACACTGCCCGAAGGATTAAACATTTCAAGTTTTGCCACAAGCGGGCAAGACAAACCATGCAGACGGCTGTATGCTGACAATTCCATAAGCCGCGTATGTCCTACAAGGTCGATAAGGTTCTTTGCTATCTTCTGCATATCACAACTAATTATCTCATTTTATTTTAATATCAGTCTTCCTTTTCCAACCGCACAAAAGAGGTAAAACTGATAGTCTCCAATTGTTTAAAAGCCTCTTTTCGGTATTTGCACTCCAACGGACAGCAATCGCAACGCGAACGGTCAAAGATATTGCAAGGATCCAGATGGACAGTCAACTGAATGCGGTCAGCAAAACGCTCCTCAAGGGCAGCCTTCAGCCGGTCGCCCGATTTGTGTCCTTCTTCTATTGTATAGTACCAAGGTATGGTAAGGTCACAATCCATATACAGAAAACTTCCATACTTAATGACTTTGGTATTGTGAATATCTATCCATTCAGGCCCACGCTTCTCGTTGAGAGTTTCGGCCAGCTGTTGCAACAATTCTTCATCGGCTTTATCAAGCAAGTTGGCAGTAGTCTTACGTAAAATAGATATGCCGGTAAAAATGATAATACATCCGAAAAGTAATGCCAGCGCACTATCTATCCACATGATGTGCGTGAAATGCAGCAGCAACAAACCAGCTACCAACCCAATAGTAGAATAGGTATCCGACTGCAAATGCTTGCCGCCTGCCACCAGTGCAACAGATGAATAACGCTTTCCTGTACGGATACTATACCATCCCATCGCATAATTCAGCAAACCCGAAAGTGCTACAATAATAATACCAATATCGAGCCGCTGTACTTCTACCGGAAAGAACAGCCGTTTGATACCTTCGTAAATAATCATCAGCCCGGCCATACTGATCATGATGCCTTCTACCGAGGCCGAAAGTAACTCAACCTTTCCGTGACCAAAAGGATGACTCTTGTCTTTAGGACGAGCTGACCAATAGAGTGCATACAAGCTCATGGCACCCGCCGCAACATTAACAATACTTTCAAGAGCATCGGTCAGAATACCGACAGAATCTGTCAGCCAATAAGCTATGAACTTCCCTACAAGAATCAGAAAAGAGAGGAGCAGAATCTTCTGCTGCACTCTCTGTTTCAAAACTTCTTCTTTCATCGGACTTACATCAAGCCTTCTTCAAATAATCCACCAGCCAGGCACCTACTTCTTTTGTACCATACTTGGCACCACCTTCTACCTGAATTTCGGGGGTACGAACATTGGCATCGAGCGAAGCATCAACGGCACGACGGATAAGGGCGCCTTCTTCTTTCAAATCAAAATATTCGAAAAGCATAGCCACAGACAGTACCTGAGCCAGCGGATTGGCAATGTTCAGTCCTTTAGCCTGTGGCCACGAACCGTGGATGGGTTCGAATACCGGTGTGCTCTCTCCCGTTGAAGCGGAAGGCAACAAACCCATCGAACCACTGATCACAGAACCTTCATCGGTCAGGATGTCACCAAAAGTATTTTCGGTCACCATCACGTCGAAGAAACGCGGTTCCTGAATCATCTTCATGGCTGCATTATCCACAAACATGTAGTCGGTCGTTACTTCAGGGTATTGCGGAGCCATCTCCTGAGCAATCTGACGCCAAAGGCGGGAAGAAGCCAGAACATTAGCCTTGTCGACCACAGTAAGATGCTTGCGACGCTTCATGGCATATTCGAAACCTACGCGAAGGATACGTTCAATCTCGGGACGAGTGTAATAGTTCGTATCCCATGCCTTGTCATTATCCTGATACTTCTCGCCGAAATACATACCGCCCGTCAGTTCACGGATGCAGAGGAAGTCAGCTCCCTCAACCAGCTCGGCACGCAGGGGCGACTTATGAAGCAAACATTTGAAAGTCTGTACGGGACGGATGTTGGCAAAGAGCCCCAGTTTCTTGCGCATGGCCAGCAGTCCTTGTTCTGGGCGCACTTTGGCCGTGGGATCATTATCGAACTTAGGATCGCCTACTGCCGAAAAAAGTACGGCATCGGCATTCTTACATATATTATAAGTATCTTCGGGGAAGGGATCGCCCACTTCGTCGATAGCATGCGCACCACAAATGGCATATTCATACGTCACCTTGTGACCAAACTTCTCGCAAACGGCGGTCATTACATCCACACCTACGGCGGATATTTCGGGGCCGATACCGTCACCGGCCAATACTGCTACTTTCAGTTCCATATTGTTTATTCGTTATTTTTCAGTAATTCTTTCACTTTATCTTTGTATTTTCTATTCTTACGGAGCCGACGGTCGCCTGCAATAAAACCACACGTCAGCAAAGCTGCCACCGCAAGATTCACCAGCAAATTGCCGTCTTTCCATTCCTTATCGGGACTGAGCCAACGCAAACCGACGTTGATACCCAGCACCAGAATGAATATCAGCACATAAAGTTGCCAAGGCTTCAATACAATCTTTCTCATCACTTCTTTCAATTTCTATTAGCTGCAAAACCTGTACAAAAGCCAAAGATACTAAAGTCCCGACAAGGTAAAGTACTTCGCAACGCTAATTTTTGTTTTCGTATTCGTCTTCTATCATGTTCAGCATCTTCATCGTAGCCTTGATAGCAGCTTCCGTCTGGTCGGCATCAAGACCGCGGGTACGGAAAACTTTGTCATCGAAGCTCCATGTGATGACTGTCTGCACGAAAGCGTCGGTACGTCCTCCGGGCGGAATGCTGACAGCATAGTTGGTCAGCATGGGGAAACGCCGTCCCAACGTACCTTTATATACTTTACGCAAGGCACGGACAAAAGCATCGTACTGACCGTCACCGCTACTGTTTTCCTCATATTCCTGTCCGTTGATTTCCACCTTGATGGTAGCCATCGGTTTGAGACCATAAGCCAGATTGACGATGTAACTCTTCAGTTTGACACGTTCGGTACGGACATCGTGTTTCAGGACGTCGGAAACAATGTAGGGCAAGTCTTCTTGCGTGACAAGTTCCTTCTTATCGCCCAGTTCTATGATACGTTCGGTGACCTTGCGCATGGATTCCTCGTCCAGTTGCAGTCCCAGATCTTCCAGATTCTTACGGATATTGGCCTTACCGGAATTCTTACCTAAGGCATACTCACGACGACGGCCGAAGCGTTCGGGCAGAAGGTCATTATAGTAGAGATTACGTTTGTTATCACCATCGGCATGAACTCCCGCTACTTGCGTAAAGACATTTTCGCCCACAATAGGTTTGTTGGCAGGAATGGCAATACCGGAGTACGACTCTACCACGCGGCTAACCTCGTTCAGACGGCTTTCATCGATGCCTGTCACGGCATTGAAGTGGTCTTTCAGAATGGCCTGTACACTGGCCAGCGGTGCATTTCCTGCCCGTTCGCCCAAACCATTGATTGTTGTGTGCAAACCGCGACAACCACTTAACACAGCCGCCAGCACATTGGAGACAGCCAAATCGTAATCGTTATGAGCATGAAAGTCAAAGTGTGCCTGCGGGTAACGCTTCTTCATCTTGCGCATGTATTCAATCACCTGCAACGGATTGAGGATACCCAACGTATCGGGTAACATGAAACGGCGGATGCCCGTACCAGACAGCGCATCCATCAGCTGAAAGACATAGTCGGGCGAATCTTTCATCCCATTACTCCAATCCTCCAGATAAACATTTACCTCCATATCAAGCGACTCTGCATAATCGACTACAGCATGAATGTCGGCAATATGTTCTTCGGGTGTCTTTTTTAACTGGTAGGTGCAATGTTTCATCGAGCCTTTGCACAACAGGTTGATAACACGACAACCGGTAGCATGTATCCAGTCCACAGAAGCATGCCCGTCCACAAAACCAAGCACTTCGACACGCTGCAACAAGCCCCGGCGTGCTGCCCAGTCGCATATCATGCGTACGGCATTGGCCTCGCCATCGGACACACGAGCTGAAGCTATCTCCACGCGGTCTACCTTCAGCTCCTCCAACAGCAGACGAGCAATCATCAGCTTTTCATGAGGCACGAAAGATACACCGCTGGTCTGTTCGCCGTCGCGCAGCGTGGTGTCCATTATTTCTATTTTTGGATGATTCATTATTTATCAGTTATTATAGCATACAGATGACACAACGTATAAACAACCTGTGGTCATCTCGTAAAATCAGTGTCATCCGCGTACTTTCGATTCGTACTCTTCTATCTTCCCTTTGTTCTCTACAAGGAAATCGATGTCATCCAGTCCGTTCATCAGACAATGCTTCTTGTAAGCATTGATTTCGAAAGTTTCGCTACGGCCTGTCACCTTGTTGGTTACGGTCTGGGCTGGCAGATTTACTTCGACTTCAGCCTTCGGATTGGCTGCAATACTGTCGAAGAGTTCCTGCAAGAAGCTTTCGCTTACTACTACAGGCAATACGAAGTTGTTCAGTTCGTTATTCTTATGAATATCGGCAAAGAAACTGGAAATGACTACACGGAAACCATATCCGGCAATGGCCCAGGCAGCATGTTCGCGACTGGAACCGGAACCGAAATTCTTTCCGGCCACAAGAATACAACCACTGTAAGTAGGATTATTCAGCACGAAATCCTTATTCAAAGTTCCGTCGGCATTGTAACGCCAGTCACGGAAAAGGTTGTCGCCAAAAAACTTTTCCTCGCGGGTAGTGGCTTTAAGAAAACGGGCAGGAATAATCTGGTCTGTATCTACATTCTCCAATGGAAGAGGTACGCAGGTAGAAGTTATGATGTTGAATTTCTGTTTCATCTTGATGAATGAAGAATTAAGAATGAATAATTAAGAATTTTCAGGAATGAAGAACCAAGAACAAAGAACAAACATCCGCTATATGCTGCACACAGAGGAAATTCTTCATTCTTAATTCTTCATTCTTCATTTATAAAAGTTCTCGCGGATCGGTTATCACACCCGTCACAGCAGCAGCGGCAGCAGTCAGCGGACTGGCCAGCAACGTGCGTGAACCGGGTCCCTGACGTCCTTCAAAGTTACGGTTCGAAGTAGATACTGCATACTTACCTGCGGGCACTTTATCATCGTTCATTGCCAGACAAGCCGAACAACCGGGCTGACGGATCTCGAAGCCGGCCTCGGCAAGTACTTTGTCCAAACCTTCTTCGCGTATCTGTGCATCGACCATCCACGAACCGGGCACCAGCCACGCTACTACGTGCGAAGCCTTTTTCCGTCCCTTTACGATGGAGGCAAAAGCACGGAAGTCCTCGATGCGGCCATTGGTACATGCTCCTAAGAATACATAATCAATCTGTTTACCCAGCAACTGTTCGCCCGGCTGGAAACCCATATAGTCGAGCGACTTTCTGAACGATGCCTGAGCAGCCTCGCCCATACCTTCTGTAGTAGGAATGTGCTGTGTAATGCCCATTCCCATACCGGGATTGGTTCCGTAAGTAATCATAGGTTCAATGTCGGCTGCATCGAAACGTACTTCTTTGTCGAATACGGCATCATCGTCACTCTTCAATGTTTTCCAATAAGCTACAGCCTTATCCCACGCTTCGCCTTTCGGTGCATATTCTCTACCTTTTATATAGGCAAATGTCACTTCATCGGGGGCTACCATACCACCACGTGCACCCATCTCGATCGAAAGGTTGCACAGCGTCAGTCGGCCTTCCATTGTCAGGCTGCGTACGGCCTCACCGGCATATTCTACAAAATAGCCCGTAGCTCCGCTGGTCGTCATCTTCGACATCATGTAGAGGGCCAGATCTTTGGCTGTCACACCCTTGCCCAATTGTCCGTCTACGGTAATGCGCATTGTCTTCGGACGAGTCTGAAGAATGCACTGTGAAGCCATAACCATCTCGACTTCACTGGTACCGATACCAAAAGCTACCGCACCCATTGCTCCGTGAGTCGAAGTATGCGAGTCGCCACATACAATCGTCATACCCGGTAAGGTCAGACCACGTTCGGGACCTACTACGTGAATAATACCATTCTTAGGATTCATCATGCCGAAATGCGTCAATCCGAATTCTTCGGCATTACGGGCCAAAGTATCGACTTGCGTACGCGAAACAGGATCTTCGATAGGCTTGTCCTGGTCGTGTGTCGGAGTATTATGATCGGGCATACAGAATATTTTCTCAGGGCGGAAACAGCGGAGTCCGCGTGCACGCAGCCCTTCGAAAGCCTGCGGACTGGTCACTTCGTGGCAATAAAGGCGGTCAATATAGAGTTGTGTAGGGCCGTCCTCCACTTTCTGTACCACGTGGGCGTCCCAGATTTTATCAAACAGTGTATTCATTTTCTAAAACAGTTATTTATACAAATCAATTGCTTAAGAGAAAGCTATATAATATATAAGGTATAGATCAATCCAACTTGAATTTATTGATACAGTCAATGTAGGCCTCGACAGATGCTGCAATGATATCGGTATTGGCACCGAAACCGTAATAAACACGGTTATCATATTCTACCTGCATGTGAACCTTACCCATATCATCGCTGCCCTTACTGATGGCCTGAATTGTGAATTCCTTCAATGTCATCTGGCGGTCGATAATCTTCTTCAACGCCTTAATGGCAGCATCTACCGGACCGTTTCCACTGGCTGCAGCTTCAAACTTCTCGCCCGAAATGTTCAGGCCAAGGCTGGCTACCGAACGTACACCGACACCACTGGTCACTTGCAGATACTCCAGTTTGATACGGTGATTGTGCGAACGGTCGGCACCGGCAAGTACCAGAATATCATCATCGTTGATATCCTTTTTCTTATCGGCCAGCTTCAGGAAGTCCTCATAAACCTTATCCAACTTTTCCTGATCAAGTTTTACTCCCAGTACTTCCAGACGGTTCTTTAATGCAGCACGTCCGCTACGGGCTGTCAGGACAATAGAGTTATCATCAATGCCGACGTCGTGCGGATCGATGATTTCATAAGTCTGTACATTCTTCAGCACGCCGTCCTGATGAATACCCGAAGAATGCGCAAAAGCATTCCTACCTACAATAGCCTTGTTGGGCTGCACAGGCATGTTCATCAGGCTGGAAACCATACGGCTTGTCGGATATATTTTTTGAGTATTGATGTTCGTCTCAATATCGATGTCTTTATGACACTTGATAATCATGGCAACTTCTTCGAGCGACGTGTTTCCGGCACGTTCGCCAATACCGTTGATAGTAACCTCCACCTGGCGGGCACCGTTCAGCACGCCAGCCATGGTATTAGCAGTAGCCATTCCAAGGTCGTTATGACAATGAGTCGATATAATAGCATTGTGAATACCGTCCACATGCTCCATCAGGTACTTTATCTTTGCACCATACTCCGATGGCAGGCAATATCCTGTTGTATCGGGAATATTCACTACCGTAGCTCCAGCTTTGATAACCGCTTCAATAACACGAGCCAGATATTCATTTTCCGTACGACCGGCATCCTCTGCATAAAATTCCACATCGTCTACAAAACGGCGCGCATATTTCACTGCTGCTACTGCCCGCTCGATTATCTCTTCACGATTGGAATTGAATTTGTATTTGATATGCGAATCTGAAGTTCCGATACCAGTATGGATACGTTTGCGCTTGGCATATTTCAAAGCTTCGGCAGCTACATCAATATCTTTCTGTACAGCACGTGTCAATGCGCAAATAGTAGGCCATGTCACAGCTTTTGAAATCTCAATCACCGAATTAAAGTCTCCCGGACTTGAAATAGGGAAACCGGCTTCAATCACGTCAACTCCCAACAATTCCAGTTGCTTTGCTACCTGAATCTTTTCCACCGTGTTCAACTGGCATCCCGGAACCTGCTCACCATCGCGGAGCGTCGTGTCGAAAATAAATAATCTGTCACTCATCTTGTTTATTGTATTTATAAGTTATGTACATAAAAAAAGCCTTTCACACAAGGAAGTGAGAAAGGCTTTATATATCTTCAACTTACATATATTCACGCACGACACTCACTTCCGCTACAACTTCCTAGCAGAATAATAATACCACACAGCAGAATATATGTAAAGTTCTGAATCATCTTCTTCTATTTTTTAAACGTTGCAAAGGTATAGAATATTTCGTAGCGAGCAAACAAATTAGTTACTTTTTCAATTAAAAAACGACATTTTATAACCTGTTGGCAATAAATTCTAGTAATATAATACAAAAAGGCACATCTATATAAAAGATGCGCCTTCTTATATTATATACTATACCTACAATTATTTGTTGGCACAGTTACTATCACAATTCTTTTTAGGGCATTCTGCCTTCTCACAGTTGCCCGAACATTTATTATCGCAAGTTCCACTGCATACACTATCACCTGCACAACAAGCCTCATTAGCAGTTTTACAGCAAGCGGAGTCGCATACTTGTTCTGTTGTATCAGAAACTGTTGCAGCATTTTTCTTATTTCCACAAGATATAATGGTTAACGAAAACACCAATGCAGCAGCCAAAAATAATTTAGTCTTCATAAATCGAATCTTTTTTAATTAATAATATGCTTATATACTCCGCAAATATAATAAAAAAGCACAGTGCAACAAAAAGCATCTATCATAACCCTAAGTTTAAACAGCTTTCTCATCAAGATTCGACAAACTTATCATATCTTGGCGCACATATATATGGATTTTATGCACTTTCCTACTATCCTTCTAAAACTCCCCAGTTATCCCCAGCGAGTGCACCAGTTATTGCACT